>Ga0182741_1000442_pt1 | contig 62676 bp, 62 predicted proteins | sample eDN5th37CBELigOP_FD_128874 | JGI IMG/M metagenome (GOLD analysis project Ga0182741, IMG submission 128874) | Enriched Organic Plus compost microbial communities from Emeryville, California, USA - eDNA 5th pass 37_C BE-Lig OP (version 2) (version 2) ...
GCGCCGCCGCCCTCGTTGTGGCGCCATATAGACCCCACCAAACAAAACTGTCAACGACCAATCATAACTTTTTTCAAAATTTCTTTCCACAGGCATCCAATGAAGAGGACCGATCAAAGAGGCTCTATATAAGTGTCACTCCCGCCTCACGCGGAGAGCCAACCCATGCGGTCCGCCACGTCATTGGCAAGTGCACGCACGCGTCTGCCCATGTCTTCTATAATGTCGGGCCGCGCCTCCGCTGCCATCATCGATAGCGCAATACCGGCAATAGGATGAAACGGCCTGTCGCAGATCGCAGCGCCGATGCAGAACATGCCCTCGCGCAACTGGCCATTATCCAGCGAATAGCCCCTTGCCTTCACGTCCGCCATCTCCGCCTCCAACACTTCAAGCGAAGGGGCGCTGGCTGGGGTAATCAGTTTAGGCCATTCAGACGGCAGATGACGGGCCAGTTCCTGCGGCGACATCGCGGCCAGCATGGCCTTGCCGGTCGCGGTAAAGACAGCCGGAACCCGCATGCCGATGCGAAATGTGATACCGAGCGGTGCGGTCGAGTTGCGGCAGGACAGATAAATGACATCCGGACCTTCCAGATGTGAAAGCGTCAATGTGTGCGCGCCAAGGCCATCGGCCTCCGCCACGGCCTCATGAAACGCATCGACAATATCGCTGCCTGCCATGAACACATTGGCCCAACGCACCGATTGCGATCCCATCGTGAAGCTGCCGTCACTCTTGAGCTTCAACAGCTTGAGATGCACCAGCGTCTGGCAAAGCCCGTGCACACTGCTTTTCGGCAAGCCGGTCCGGCGCGCAAGATCGGAAAGCTTGAGCCCGTCGGCAGTTCCCTTGCCGCCTTCCTGCGCGGATTTCGCGATCTGATCGAGAATTTGCGCCGCGCGCATGACCGCCGGAACCAGTTTCTGGGAACTCTCTTCGTCGCTCGCCGTTTTCGTCATGACTTTCACCTGATCGACCGCCTGATTAACCGTTTGACTTTGGCAACGGCGGCCTGTTTAATTCAAAATACCGTAAGCTGTTCAATATATCGAACAAGCTTTCTCTGCAAGACTGGGATGGAAAACCAATATGCTCGCTTTGAAAGACCCTTCGCTGCTCAAATCGCAATGCCTTGTTGACGGGCGCTGGATAGACGCCACGGACGGCGCCAAGATCGACGTGACCAACCCGGCAGACGGTTCGGTCATCGCCACGGTTCCTTCCCTTTCTGTCGCGACCATCAAGGAAGCCATCGACGCTTCCGCCAAGGCTTTCCCGGCATGGGCCGCCAGGACGGCCAAGGAACGCGCGGCAGTCTTGCGCAAATGGTTTGACCTTATCGTTGCCAATGCGGACGACATCGCTCTTATCATGACATCCGAACAGGGCAAGCCGCTTGCTGAAGCGCGCGGCGAGGTTCTTTATGCGGCATCCTTCATTGAGTGGTTCGCTGAAGAGGCAAAGCGCGTCTATGGCGACACCATCCCTGCCCCGCAGTCCGGGCAGCGCCTGACCGTCATCCGCCAGCCGGTCGGCGTGACGGCAGCCATTACCCCCTGGAACTTCCCGGCTGCGATGATAACCCGCAAGGCAGCGCCTGCTCTTGCCGCCGGCTGCACCATGATCGTTCGCCCTGCGGATCTGACGCCACTCACTGCCCTTGCGCTCGGCGTTCTCGCCGAAAAGGCCGGCATCCCGGCAGGCGTCCTGCAGATCGTCACCGGCAAGGCCCGCGAAATCGGCGCGGAGCTGACGAGCAATGAAACCGTACGCAAGCTCTCCTTCACCGGATCGACGGAAGTTGGCCGCTTGCTGATGGCGCAGTGCGCCCCGACTATCAAGCGCATCTCGTTGGAACTCGGCGGCAACGCGCCGTTCATCGTGTTCGACGATGCCGATCTCGATGCCGCCGTTGATGGCGCCATGATTTCCAAATACCGCAATGCGGGCCAGACCTGTGTCTGCGCCAACCGCATCTATGTGCAGCGCGGAATTTACGACAAGTTTGCCGAAAAGCTCGCGGCCAAGGTCAAGGAACTCAAGGTCGGCAAGGGCACCGAACCGGGTGTCGTCATCGGCCCGATGATCGAGGCGAAAGCCATCACGAAGGTCAAGGCACATATTGACGATGCCGTTTCCAAGGGCGCGAAGCTTATCACCGGCGGCAAGGAACTGGGCGGCCTGTTCTTTGAACCCGGCGTGCTTACGGGCGTGACCCCGGACATGATCGTGGCCAAGGAAGAGACTTTTGGCCCGCTGGCTCCGCTCTTTGCCTTCGATACGGAAGAAGAAGTCATTGCCATGGCCAATGACACGATCTTCGGTCTGGCCGCTTATTTCTATACGGAGAATTTCAGCCGCGCGATTCGTGTCAGCGAAGGGCTGGAATACGGGATGGTCGGCCACAATACCGGCCTGATCTCGAACGAAGTCGCGCCTTTTGGCGGCGTGAAACAGTCGGGCCTCGGCCGTGAAGGTTCCAAATACGGCATCGAGGAATATCTCGAAACCAAATATATTTGCAGCGCCTACAAGCGCTAGCAACACTGCTTTCCATACCGTTCCCCCGAAAGCAGTATCAAAGAAGGCGGCGCGCATTGTTCGCGCCGTCTTTTTTATTTATAGACGGTCCAACCGCAAATAGGGCTTGGGCCAAGGAATTCCGGAAAATATATGCTGCGCCGCCTTTACGACTGGACGATTTCGCTTGCCGCAAGAAAATCCGCCGAATGGTGGCTTGCCATCATTGCCTTTGTGGAAAGCTCGGTCTTCCTTGTTCCCGCCGACGTCCTCTTCCTGCCTATGGCGCTTGCCCGCCCCAAACGCGCCTGGCGCTATGCTTTCATCGCGACGGTTTCTTCCGTCCTCGGGGGCATTGCGGGCTGGTATCTCGGCTATCACGCCTATGAGCAGATCGCCAAGCCGGTGCTCGAAATGTATGGCAAGCTGGACACGTTCGAGCAATTGCGCGGCACGACCAGCGCCGATGCGATCCTGCTGATGCTGATTACCTCCGGCCTCGCCCATCTGCCGCCGATCAAGGTGGTGACGATCCTGTCGGGTGCGGCCGGCATCAATATCTGGCTGTTCATTGCATCGGCCATCGTTGCGCGCGGAGCGCGTTTCTATTTTCTGGCCTGGCTGCTGCGCCGTTACGGCGAACCGATCCGCGACTTCATCGAAAAGCGCCTCGGCCTGATCGCAAGTCTCGTCGCTGTGGCCTTTATCGCGCTCTTCTTTGCTGTGAAATATCTTCATGCCTGAGCGGTTCGCCCAATCCCGGTCAAAATAAATTGCTTGGAGACAAGCCAGCTGTTTGCCTTAAGAATAAGAGAGCCTTTCCAAGGAATCCCATATGGCGTTTGCACTCAATAATCCGGTCGGCAAGGTACAGGCATGGACCGCAGGCATAATGGCCATTGGCCTTGCCGCAACCGTCGGTACGGCACTGGGCTTCGAGCATCTGGCTGGCTTCATGCCCTGCAAGCTCTGCCTCGAACAACGCACGCCTTATTATATCGGCGTCCCAGTTCTGGCGGCGGCGTGGATCTCCTGTGGCCTGAAATGGCCTGCGATCCTGACGCGCGGCCTGATCCTGATCGGCGCTCTGCTGATGACCTACGGTCTGGCGCTCGCTGCCTATCATACCGGCGTCGAGCTGAAATACTGGCCCGGCCCGATCGATTGCAGCGCCGCGACGATGAAGGTCACGCTCGATGCGGGCAACCTCCTTAGCGATCTCAATTCCACGCGCCCACCCGCATGTGACAGCGCGCCGGGCTACTTCCTCGGCCTGTCCTTTGCCGGATGGAACGTCGTCGCAAGCCTGTTCTTTGCAGCTATCGGCTACTACGGCGCTTTTGCAAAAAGTGGGAAGTGAGAGCGGGAACTGTAGGGGCTGTTTCTTCTTTTATCGCACGTGGTTATCGCAAAACCGCTGCGCATTTTTGCGCAACATGCTTTACGGCTCCAGTTCGACGTCCCAGTAAAGGAAGTCGAGCCAGCTGTCGTGCAGATGGTTGGGCGGAAAGAGGCGACCATTATTGTGCAGGTCCTGCACGGTCGGCATGACCGGCTTCTGGCGCGGCCACATATGCGCGACGGCGGGCATCATGCCGCCCTTGCGCAGATTGCATGGTGAGCAGGCGGCGACCACATTTTCCCACGTCGTCTCGCCGCCATGGCAACGCGGGGTGACGTGATCGAAGGTCAGGTCATGCGGCGAGCCGCAATACTGGCACTCGAAACGATCACGCAGGAAGACGTTGAAGCGCGTGAAAGCCGGATAGCGCGGCGGCTTCACATAATCCTTCAGGCAGATGACGCTTGGAACGCGCATCGAGAACGAGGGCGAGGATACGATGTGATCATATTCCGCCACGATATTCACGCGTTCGAGAAACACCGCCTTGATCGCATCCTGCCAGGACCAGAGCGACAGGGGATAATAGCTGAGCGGTCGGTAATCCGCATTCAGAACCAGCGCGGGCAAGCCACTGGTCGAGACGGTTCTGGGCGAGACGGCAACAGTCAAGGGCGCACCTCCTTCAGAGCAACTCCGAAAAAGGGCGAAATGGCTCTCCATGCGGAATTGCGCTTCATCGAAGCGCCGCGCGTCCATTTTGGGCGCAACAACGACGCTCCAACCTCGCGAGGACGGGACTGCAATCAGCAGAAAATCAAGCTTCTGCGAATCGAAATTCCATCATCAGCTGATGCAGATAATGTAAGCCCGACGTGACAGGATTGTGAAGCGGAAACGCATTTACGCTTCTGGAAACACGCAAGATTTACAGAAGCGGCGCGGCTTCGCGGCCCTTGATGGCGGCATAATAGGCCCAGAACAATCGCGCCGCCACGCCGCGCCACGGCGCCCAGTCTTCCGCCAGCTTGCGAAGGGCTGCAGCATCGGGCCGGGACGCATGGGCGAAGGCGTGGCCGACAGCCGTCTGCAACGCCACATCGCCAGCCGGAAATATGTCCGGATGACCGGCGGAAAACAGAAGATAGACTTCCGCCGTCCACGGGCCGATGCCCTTGATCGCCGTCATTGCGGCAATCGCTTCCTCAGCCGGCAGATCACAAAGTTCGTGCAGGTCCAGAGCACCTTCGGCAAGTGCCTGGCTCACGGCCAGAAGCGTTCTTTGCTTCGGACGCGACAGGCCGGCAAAGCGCCACGCCTCCTCCCCGCCCGCAATATAGGCTTCGGGCGTCAGCGGATCGATTGCCTGTTTCAGCCGCGCCCAGATTGCGGCAGCACTAACGGTCGAAACCTGCTGCGCGACAATGATGGAGGCGAGGCTTTCAAATCCGGGTTCGGACCGGCGCAGCGGCACCGCATGGGAGCGGGCGCGAATATCGGCGAGCCGCGTGTCAGCAAGAACCAGCGCCTCCAGTCCCGCCTCGATATCGCCCAATGTATCGATCCGCCGCATCCCATGACCTTTCATTCTCCCGGCGCACAACGTACCAATGGAATCAGATGACATTCAACTGACAATAAGCTTGCCATGACCGTACCCATCTTCCGCTTTGCTCCCAGTCCCAATGGCCAGTTGCATCTCGGTCATGCCTATTCTGCCCTCCTCAATGCGGACATGGCGGCAAGGAGCAACGGACGATTCCTGCTGCGCATGGAAGATATCGACACGGCGCGCTGCACGCCTGCGCTGGAACAGGGCATTTATGACGATCTCGGCTGGCTTGGCCTGACCTGGGAAACCCCTGTGCGCCGCCAGTCGGAACATTTTGGCGAATATCGCAACGCCCTCACCAAACTTGCCGACAAGGGCCTTGTCTATCCGGCTTTCCTTAGCCGGGGTGAGGTTCGCGAGCGGATTGGCGAAGCGCTCGCCAAGGGCGAGGAATGGCCGTCCGACCCGGACGGCACGCCGCTCTATCCGCAGGGCGAACGCGACCTGACCGAAAAGGAACAGATGGAGCGTATCGCCTCGGGCGTGCCTTATGCCTGGCGGCTCAACATGGACAAGGCGCTGGAAGCCGCAGGCGAACCGCTGGCATGGAACGACAGCGGTGCGGGTCCGGATGGCGAAACGGGAAAGATCGCTGCCGATCCGTCCCGATGGGGCGACGTGGTGATTGCGCGCAAGGACACGCCAACCAGCTATCATCTCTCCGTTGTGGTGGACGATGCCCTGCAAGGCATCACCCATGTCGTGCGCGGGCGCGATCTGTTTCACGCGACCTCCGTGCACCGGCTTCTGCAGAAGCTTCTCGGCCTGCCGGAGCCGCTCTATCACCACCACGATCTGGTGCTGGGCGACGATGGATTGAAGCTGTCAAAGAGCCGGAAGGATACGGCGCTCGCATCGCTGAGGGAGCAGGGCTTTACGCCTGACGACATTCGCGCCAAGCTCAAGCTCTGAAATGATTTTCGCCGCAGCGTCACAGATGATGTGCCCGCGCGCCGATTGACGAAAGCGCCCTGAAACGGTTGATAGGCGGCATGGAGCCGCATTGAAAAATGCGGCAGTGCATTCGTTTTTCTGAAGGAGGCCGAGCAATGAGCAATTACGTCGAAATCGAAGGTTTGCGTGTTGCCCCCGAACTGGTGGAATTTCTGGCCAATGAGGCCGCGCCCGGCACCGGCGTGGAACCGGAAAAGTTCTGGAAGGGCCTTGCCGCCATCATCCGCGATCTCGCGCCGAAGAACCGCGCCCTCCTTGCCAAGCGCGACGACCTGCAAGCCAAGATTGACGCCTGGTACAAGCAGCACCGCGACACGGGCTACAGCCAGGCTGACTATCAGCAGTTCCTGAAGGACATCGGCTATCTCCTGCCGGAAGGCGGGGAGTTCAAGGTTTCGACCGCCAATGTCGATCCGGAAATCACCCATATCGCCGGTCCGCAGCTCGTCGTTCCGGTCATGAACGCCCGCTATGCGCTGAACGCCGCCAATGCGCGCTGGGGCTCCCTCTACGATGCGCTCTATGGCACCGATGCCATTTCCGAAGCCGATGGCGCGGAAAAGGGCAAGGGCTACAATCCGAAGCGCGGCGAGAAGGTCATCGCCTGGGCAAAGAACTTCCTCGACGAAAGCGCGCCGCTCGCCGCCGGCAAGTGGGCCAATGTCGCCGGTCTCGCAATCAAGGACGGCAAGCTTGAAATCAGGCTCGCCGACGGTTCGGCAACCGCGTTGAAGGATGAAAGCCAGTTCAAGGGCTATAATGGCGATGCCGCCCGCCCGACAAACGTGCTTCTTGCCAAGAACAACATGCATGTCGATATCGTCGTCAATGCCGACCATCCGATCGGCAAGACCGATCCGGCGCATATTGCCGACATGGTTCTGGAATCGGCCATCAGCACGATCCAGGATTGCGAGGATTCGATTGCTGCCGTCGACGCCGAAGACAAGGTTGCCGTCTATCGCAACTGGCTCGGCCTGATGAACGGCAAGCTGGAAGATACGTTCGAGAAGAACGGCAAGCAGATGACGCGCCGCCTCAACGGCGATCGCACTTACAAGGCCGCCGACGGTTCCGACCTGACGCTCAAGGGCCGTTCGCTGATGCTGGTGCGCAATGTCGGCCACCTGATGACCAACCCGGCCATTCTCGACGCCGAAGGCAATGAAGTGCCGGAAGGCATCATGGATGCGGCCTTCACCAGCCTCATCGCGCTGCATGATATCGGCCCCAATGGCCGCCACATGAATTCGCGCGAAGGCTCCGTCTATATCGTCAAGCCAAAGATGCACGGTCCGGAAGAAGTGGCTTTCGCCAACGAGCTTTTCACCCGCACGGAAGAAATGCTCGGCATGGAGCCGAACACCCTCAAGATGGGTGTGATGGATGAAGAACGCCGCACGACCGTCAATCTCAAGGAAGCAATCCGCGCTGCCAAGGATCGGGTCGTCTTCATCAATACCGGCTTCCTCGACCGCACCGGCGACGAAATCCACACCTCCATGGAAGCAGGCCCGATGATCCGCAAGGGCGACATGAAGCAGGCCGCATGGATCGGCGCCTACGAACAGTGGAACGTCGATATCGGTCTGGAATGCGGCCTTTCCGGCCATGCGCAGATTGGCAAGGGCATGTGGGCGATGCCAGACATGATGGCCGCGATGCTGGAACAGAAGATCGCGCATCCGAAGGCTGGCGCCAATACCGCATGGGTGCCGTCGCCGACCGCCGCCACGCTGCATGCGACCCACTACCACCAGATCGACGTTGCCGCCGTTCAGGAAAAGCTGAAAAGCCGGCCGCGCGCCAAGCTCGACGATATCCTGTCGGTGCCGGTTGCCGTGCGCCCGAACTGGACGCCGGAAGACATCCAGAAGGAAATCGACAACAACGCTCAAGGGATTCTGGGCTATGTCGTGCGCTGGGTCGATCAGGGCGTCGGCTGCTCCAAGGTGCCGGACATCAACAATGTCGGCCTGATGGAAGACCGCGCAACGCTGCGCATTTCCGCGCAGCACATCGCCAACTGGCTCTATCACGGTGTTGTCACGGAAGCGCAGGTGATGGAAACCATGAAGCGCATGGCCGCTGTCGTCGACAAGCAGAATGAAGGCGACCCGCTTTATCGCCCGATGGCCGCCGATTTCGACAAGTCGATTGCGTTTCAGGCTGCCTGCGATCTGGTCTTCAAGGGCCGCGAGCAGCCGAACGGCTATACCGAGCCGGTCCTGCATCGTCGCCGCCTGGAGCTGAAGGCACAGGGCTGATTTTTTCCACTTGCAAGTGATGGAAAACGGCGGGAGAAAATCCCGCCGTTTTTCTGTTCAATAAGGCCCCTGAAATGCCCCTTCTTATCCGCCATGCGACGGAAGCCGATCTCCCCGCCCTGCTCGCCATTTATAATGATGCCGTCGAAAACACGCTCGCCATCTGGAACGAAACGCTTGTCGATCTGGAAAACCGGCGCGAATGGCTGAAAGCCCGCAACCACGACGGCTTTCCGGTGCTGGTCGCCGAGCGTGAAGGCCGGGTCGTCGGCTATGCCAGCTATGGCCCGTTCCGCCCGTTCGAGGGTTTCCGCCATTCCTCCGAGCTTTCGATCTATGTGGCAAGCGATGCGCGCGGCGGCGGCATCGGGCGCGCCCTTCTGTCCGAGCTGGTCGAGGAAGCGCGCGAACGCAAGGTGCATGTGCTGGTCGCAGGCATCGAGGCAGGCAATGCCGCCTCCATCGCCTTGCATCAATCGCAGGGCTTCGAGGATTGCGGCACCTTGAAACAGGTCGGCCAGAAATTCGGGCGCTGGCTCGACCTCACCTTCATGCAGAAGATTCTCTGATCGCAACAACAACGCCGCGTTCTCTTGCCTCGCGGCGTTGTTTTTGTTTATACAAGCGCATTCGCAAGGACCCGGTGAAAGCCCGGGTGGCTCTTCTGGCCGCCTATCCGCCAGACAACGCAACAACATCCCCCATTCTTTACAATCGGCCATGTTGATACGGGCATTCCTGTCCGTTTTCTATTTGCGGAAAATTCAATGACACGTCTTGCTGCCTACCGCCGCGAGTGGTTCTCCAATATTCGCGGCGATATTCTTTCCGGCATCGTTGTGGCGCTTGCGCTTATTCCCGAAGCTATCGGCTTTTCGGTCATCGCGGGCGTCGACCCCAAGGTCGGCCTCTTCGCCTCCTTCGCCATTGCCTGTGTTTCGGCCTTCACGGGCGGACGTCCCGGCATGATCTCGGCCGCGACCGCCGCAACTGCGGTGGTGATGGTCTCGCTCGTCAAGGAACACGGGCTGCAATATCTCTTTGCTGCCACGATCCTGATGGGCATTTTGCAGATCATCGCAGGCTTCCTCAAACTCGGTCGCCTGATGCGCTTCGTGTCGCGCTCGGTCATCACCGGCTTCGTCAATGCGCTGGCGATCCTCATCTTCATGGCGCAGTTGCCCGAACTTATCCATGTTCCCGTCGAGACTTATTGGATGATTGCGGGCGGTCTCGCCATCATCTATCTCTTTCCGCGCGTGACGAAGGTGATCCCCTCGCCGCTTGTCGCGATTGCAGTGCTGACCACGCTTGCCTGGACAACCGGCATGGATTTGCGCACGGTCGGCGATCTCGGCGAATTGCCCTCCGCACTGCCGGTCTTCGCATTGCCGCAAGTGCCGCTGACGCTCGAAACCTTGCAGGTCATCCTGCCCTATTCGGTCACGCTTGCGGCGGTCGGCCTGCTCGAATCGCTGATGACCGCCCAGATTGTCGATGACATGACGGATACGGCCAGCAACAAGAGCCAGGAATGCATCGGTCAAGGCACCAGCAACATCGCCTCGGCGCTGATCGGCGGCATGGGCGGCTGCGCCATGATCGGGCAGTCTGTCATCAATGTTTCCTCCGGCGGCCGCGGAAGGCTGTCGACTTTCGTTGCTGGCGCTTTCCTGCTGTTCCTGATTCTGGTTCTGGACGATCTGGTGCGCATCATCCCGATGGCAGCGCTCGTCGCGGTCATGATCATGGTCTCCATCGGCACTTTCTCATGGCGATCGATCCTCGACCTGCGCCGCAATCCGCCATCGTCATCCATCGTCATGCTGGCAACGGTTGTAACGGTCGTTTCCACTCATGATCTGGCCAAGGGTGTTCTGGTCGGCGTCCTGCTTTCGGACGTGTTCTTCGCGGGCAAGGTCGCAAAAATGTTCCGGGTGAGCGAAGCCGTGAGCGAGGATGGACACGAGCGCGTCTACACCGTTCAGGGTCAGATTTTCTTCGCCTCGGCGCAGAACTTCATCGCTGCTTTCGATTTTTCGACGCCAGCAAAGAAGGTGACGATCGACGTCAGCCACGCGCATCTCTGGGACATCACCGCTGTCGGCGCGCTCGACAAGGTGGTGATGAAATATCGTGCCGGTGGCACGGAAGTCTCGGTCATCGGCTTTAACGAAGCAAGCGCCGACATGATCGACCGGTTCGCCGTCCATGATAAGGAAATCGGTGCCGCAAAGCTGGCGGTACACTAGAGCATGTCTCCCAAAAGTGGGAACCGGTTTTGGGACAAAGACATGCTTAAAAACAAAGAAAAAGGGCCGCTTTCGCGGCGGCCCATTTTTAATCAGTTCGGCTGTGGAACCGCGGTTGCGGTTGGTTGTGCGGTCAGGCCTATCTCGCCTTCCACCTGATCGCTGCGGGCCATCAGGTAAAGGCCAAGCCCGCAGGTCAGCGCGGCGATGAATACCAGATACCAGGCATGGGCCATCGGATTGACCGCGAGAAACGAGGTCACGATCACCGGCGTCAGCCCGCCAAAAACCGCATAGGAAACATTGTAGGAAAACGACAGGCCGGAAAAGCGCACCGGAGCCGGGAAAGCGCGCACCATCACATAGGGCACCGCGCCGACCATGCCGACCGAAAGCCCCATCACTGCATAAAGCGCGAAGAGGACGGGCAGGGAAACCGCCGCATAGGTGTAGAAGACGAAGGTCGCGACACCGAAGAAAATGCCTGCAACAGCAAAGAAGCGTCCGCTGCCGATGCGGTCCACCATGGCGCCTGCGGCAACCGTGCCGAACATCAGAAACAGCGTGCCGAAGCTTGTCGCGGCAAGCGATTGCAGCGGTGTGTAGCCGTAAAGCTTTTGCAGGAAGGTCGCCGTCATCAGCGTGGTGACGACAATGCCTGCCGACAATATCCATGTCAGCAGGACGGAAATGACGACGCCGTGCATGTGGTTGCGCAGCACCGTGCCGAGCGGCAGCTTGTCCTTCAGCAGATGGCTGTTCTTCATTTCGGTGAAGATCGGCGTTTCCGCCAGCCAGCGGCGCAGATAAACCGCGAGCAGGCCGAATATGCCGCCGATGAAGAACGGAATGCGCCATGCATAGGCGGACAGTTCTTCCGGCGTGAAAATCCAGTTGATGGCAGTCGCGATCAGCGAGCCGATCATGATGCCGAGCGTCAGGCCAGAGCACAGAAAGCCGCACGCCATGCCGACCCGGTTGGCCGGGACGTGTTCGGCCACGAAGGTCCACGCGCCCGGAACCTCGCCGCCAATGGCAGCTCCCTGCAACATGCGGAAGACGATCAGCAGGATCGGCGCGCCGACGCCAAGCGTCGCATAGGTCGGCAGGCAGGCCATGGCCAGCGTCGAGATCGACATCAGAAAAACGGAGAAGGCGAAGACCCGCTTGCGCCCGAACTTGTCGCCGAAATGCGCCAGCACGATGCCGCCCACCGGACGCACCAGATAGCCCGCCGCAAAGATGCCGAAAGTCTGGATGGTGACCAGCCAGTCCGGCATGTCGGGCGGGAAGAACAGATGGCCGATGACGCTCGCAAAGAACACGAAGATGATGAAATCATAAAACTCCAGCGCGCCGCCAAGGGCCGACAGGCCGAGCGTGCGGAAATCCTGCCGGTTGAGCGGACGCGGACTAATTTTTGCGTGGAGATCTATCGATGCCATCGATCCGGTTCTTTCTATCGCGCCGAGCCCCAAATCATCATGGATTTTCGGAAAGCGCGATGTGTGGTTTCAAGTTCAGAGCGCCCCTTGCGCGGTGCATGGCGTTCCGGTCGTTTATATGCGGGTTCACCAATCCTTTGGGTGGGTTTTAATGCGCCAAATGCAACCGTTCTGCAAGACTTGACTTCCGGGCAATAAAGTCTATTTTAGAATTATTCTAAACTAATGGATTTGATAAATGTTGAGCCGATTCTTCCGCAACGACCGCCGCCCCTTCGATTCGCTTTCCGAGCAGGAAATCCTGGCGCTGGCCATATCCTCCGAAGAGGACGATGCCCGCATTTACCTTGCTTATGCCGACGGCCTGCGCAGCGAGTTTCCGCAATCGGCGAAAATCTTCGAGCATATGGCAGCGGAAGAACATGGCCACCGCGACGCATTGATCGAACGCTACAAGGCCCGTTTCGGCGACAGGATTCCGCTGATCCGCCGCGAGCATGTGAGCGGCTATTACGACCGCAAGCCTGACTGGCTCGTGCGGCCGCTCGGCATCGACAAGGTGCGCGAGGCCGCCGCCCAAATGGAAGAGCAGGCCTATCGCTTCTATATCGAGGCCGGAAAGCGCGTGACCGATGCGGAGACCCGCAAGCTTCTCGGCGATCTGGCCTTGCAGGAAAAGAAGCACGAGGCCACCGCGGAAAGGCTCGAAAGCGAGCTCACGCCGGACGATGTGCAGGACGAGGAACGCGCGCTTGAGCGCAAGCAGTTCATCCTCACCTATGTCCAGCCCGGCCTTGCGGGCCTGATGGACGGTTCGGTCTCGACGCTTGCGCCGATCTTTGCGGCAGCCTTCGCCACGCAGGATACATGGCAGACCTTTCTGGTCGGCCTGTCGGCCTCTGTCGGCGCCGGTATTTCCATGGGCTTTACCGAAGCGATCCACGACGATGGCAAGCTCTCCGGGCGCGGATCGCCGGTCAAGCGCGGCCTGGCCTGCGGCATCATGACGACGCTTGGCGGCCTTGGCCATACATTGCCCTATCTGATCAAGGATTTCTGGACCGCGACGATCATCGCCACCGTGCTGGTCTTCTTCGAGCTCTGGGCCATCGCCTTCATTCAGAACCGCTATATGGAAACACCGTTTTTCCGCTCCGTCCTGCAAATCGTTCTCGGCGGGGGGCTGGTGCTGGCGGCAGGCATCCTGATCGGCAGCGCCTAAATCACCTCGACATCGGAAGGCAGGGAAACCGGGCCTTCAAAATCATTGATCGCAATGCGCCCCTGCCGGGAAACGGTAACGAAACTGTTTGCCGGCACCGCCATCCAGTTGGCAGCTTCGCCATCCAGCGGCTCCGACACCACGCAAATGCCCGATGACCCGCCCAGCGTCGCGGTATAAAGCGTCGGCGCAAAGGCATCGGTGGCATAGCGGACGGCGTAAAGCTGGTTGCCGTCTGAAAAGGCGGCTGTCAGCCGCAGGAATGGCGGCACGCCGGCGCGAACCGCTTCCTCGACAACCGTCGCCACCATGCGCTTCATCGCCAGAACTGGATCGCTGTCGAGACCGAATTCCAGCATCAGCAGAAAAATCAGTTCCGAATCGGTCGCGCCGTGCTTCTGGCCATAGATCGCATCGCTCAAATGGCTTTCCAGCCTGCGGCGCAAACGGTCGAAATGGCCGATCTGGCCATTATGCATGAAGCTCCAGCGACCGGAAACGAAGGGATGACAGTTGGAGCGGCTGGTAAGCCCGCCGGTCGAGGCACGCACATGCGCGAGAAACAGGCGCGAGCGTATCTGTCGCGCCAGGCTGCGCAGGTTCTGGTCGGACCAAGCGGGCAGGATATCCCGATAAAGGCCGGGTTCCTCGCGATGGCCATACCAGGCGACACCGAAACCGTCGCCATTGGTGCGCGTTTTGGCTTCATGCGCATCGTGGCTTTGCGCCACGAGCGAATGGCAGGGAGACGATATGATGTCTTCCAGATAGGTTTCAGGTCCGAGATAGGCGGCCCAACGACACATTTTTGATCCGGCGATTACCGGCCCCGGTTATGCGTCCGCTCATAAAGCTGGCGAACGATCGTGCTCGCCGTCTTCTCGAATAAAAATGGCAAAATTGCATGAACCAGCGCGGCAAGCGCCGCCACAAGCAATTTTGCCGAGAAACGTGATGCAAAAAGCATATGCTCGAAATAGGTCTCATCGACCGACGAAGGATGTTCGGTGAAGAGGCGTGTAATGCGAGTGGTCATTGGAAATACTCCCGTCAATGAGCAAGTTGTTCCCGCTTATCCGGCGCACAACGCGCCTTTCTGAAAAATCATTCTAGCAAATGCATCGGAGATGAAATCTCAAAATATCCTTGTCAAACGGGGTTTAATGGGACAATCATCCCAAGATGAAACCCTTTCTCGACGAAATTGACCGCAAAATCCTGGATGAGCTGCAAATCGACGGCACACTGTCGGTCGATTCCCTATCCGACCGCGTCCATCTTTCCCGCAATGCCTGCTGGCGGCGGATAAAACGCATGGAGGATGAAGGAATCATCAAGGCGCGTGTCGCCCTGGTCGATGCGGAAATGGTCGGCTGCGGCCTTTCCGTCTTCATTCTGGTGCGCACGTCAAGCCACGACCCGGACTGGCTGACGAAATTTCGCGCCGCCATGGGGCGCTTTCCGGAAATCGTCGGCGTTTATCGCATGACGGGCGATCTGGATTACGTGCTGAAGGCACGCGTTTCGGACGTCAAGGCCTATGACCACCTTTATCAGCGGCTGATTGCCAGCGTACCGCTCTCGGACGTTTCGGCCTCTTTCGTGATGGAAGAGATCAAGGAAACGACCGCCGTACCGCTGAAGGAATAGCGGTGCGTGCGCGGGATCAATGGCCCGCCATTTCGTGGCACAGCGCCGCACATTGCTCGCACGCCTCCACGCATTTTTCCATGCCGCCGACCTCCCGGCAGGACTGGGCGCAGGCGTCGCAAATCTTCGCGCAGGCTCCGCAAATTTCGCGATGGAGGGGCGTGCCGAGCAACATTATGTGCGCTGCCGTCCGGCAGCTCTCCACACAAGCCAACATGATGCGGTAGTGCTTCGGCTCGACATGGGTCCCGCCTTCCTCAAGGCAGTGGCTGGAGGCCGTGTCAAGGCAGACGCGGTAGCAATCGAGACAGGCGTCAATACATCTGGTCATTTCAAAGCTTGGCATTTTTCAAATCCTCATTCTTTAAGCACGCCCTCCAACAAGCGATGAATAGGTTTGTTCCATGCCCAGCGAACATTCCCGGTGCAAATTGCATGACCCTGTGCCGTACTATCATTGCAAAACGCCAAATAGGCGGTACACCTTTCTTTGGTTTTCACGTATGAGCGTCGCCAGTTTGAGCGCATCCGGAAAAGTGTAAACGTTTTTCAGACAGATGCGCGAGGAAACAATGTCTCTCGCAGGCCAACTGAACTCGCAGGAAAGGCTCCCTCATGACCGCAGCATCCTCTTCCGCGCCAACGCTCGGCATCATCCGCCTCGAACATGCCAAGGGCCTTGAACTCCCGGCCTACGAGACGTCCGGCTCGGCGGGCATGGACTTGCGTGCAGCCGTTGCCGAAGACCGCCAGATCGTTCTCCTGCCGGGACGCCGTACGCTGGTTCCGACCGGATTGATCTTCGAGATCCCGGAAGGTTTCGAGGTGCAGATTCGCCCGCGCTCCGGCCTTGCCTTCAAGAACGGCATCACCTGCCTTAACACGCCCGGCACTATCGATTCCGACTATCGTGGCGAAGTGAAGGTGCTGCTCATCAATCTCGGCGATGACGATTTCCGCATCGAACGCGGCATGCGCATCGCGCAGGCTGTTTTCGCGCCGGTCGTCCAGCCAAAGATCGAAGAGCGTGCGGAAGTGACCCACACGGCGCGCGGCGCTGGCGGCTTCGGTTCGACCGGCACGGCATAAGCGCCATATCGCAGGCAAAAGCCCGGTTCGCCGGGCTTTTTTATTGCGGTTTTTCTTACTGTGTGAGAACGGCGCGCTGGCAGAGGACCCCTGTGACCTGAACATCGGCTTGTCCGATCTTGACGCCGAGCAGATCCAGCACTCCGAAAAGCAGGCCATCCACCGTCGGCCCCAAAGGCGTGAGCAATGTGCCCAAAAGCTGGGTCAACCCACTCAGGGGTAGAGGCAAGGGCAAGAATCCGAGCAGGACAACCTCGAGATCGAGCCCCTTTACGAGCCCGACAAAAAGCGATCCGGCAAGTTGGTTGGTCCCCACGGTTTTGATCCGTTTGGCGGCAATATCGGCAGGCGTGAAGGTCACAATTTCCTGCTTGGGATTGCCGAGTGGCAATTCGACACGACCGCGAAGCTCGGCAATGTCCGCGACCAGCAATTTCACTGTGGCGATCGCTGTCTTCCTGACAACCGGCGTTTTGCTGAAATTCCTCATCAGGTCTATATCGGCATCGCCAAGATACACACCGGCCAGTCCCGGTTTGACGCCGAGTTTCACCGTGGCGCTTCCGGGGCCCTGCGGACAGCTTATGCTTTTCAGTTCGGCCTCGCCGCTCGCCACGTCGATGAAGATCGGCACGTGGACATTGGCCAGATAGGAAACAACCCCGTCATTGCCGACCTCAAGCGTCAGAAGCAGGCGTATCTGCGCGGTGCGCACCAGTGTGCCTGCTCCGCCTACGGTAAAGAACGGCGTTTTTTGCGCGGGTTCGCCAACTGCGACATCCAGTTTGAATGCCACCACTCCCGGCAGTTTCAGCCCGGTGCCAAGTTGAAGCTGATGATTGCCTCCCAGTATCGCGGCCACTGAAATCATTTGCAGGACATTGGCCGTGATATTGTAATTATTGGCCGATCCAAGCGATGCATCGGCGATCGATCCAAGCCCCAGCAATTCTCCCACCGGCAGTTTCGTGGCAAGGGCGCCTGCATTCTTGCCCAGAATACCGAGCGCCGCCTTGGCCGCCGGGTTGTTCGTCACCACTTCGGCCAGAACGGTCGCCAGCATGCCGACTGAAACATCCGTATTCAACAACTGGTCATAGGTTCCAGCCGTCAGCCCCACTTTCGGAGCAAGCTTGTCCAGAAAGCCGAGCAGGTTGACGTCGGTAGCAGCTAGGGCGTTGTAATCAGCAAGCTTCAGGTTGAGAGAGGTTCCCAGAAGCCCCCCCAGAAGGTCATTCAGCACGCTCTGGTCGGTGTTCAGGCTCAACAATCGCGAACCGATCGAAAATGCCGCTTCCGCCTTCGTCGCGGCCATGCCGGTTGCGCCAAGCGCGGGCCGGTCGATGAAGGACTGGCCGAAATAGAGATTGCCGGGGCGTGCCAGCCGGACACGAACCGCGTCCGGGTTTGCACCGCCCGCCACGAAACGGTTTTCCACCGCACGGTTCTTGTCGGGAAGATAATTGCCCTTCTCCACCCAGACCCGCGTTTTGTCGTCGGTCTTTCCATTGACGACTGACGGGTCGTAGCTGCCGCTCATCAGCACCGGATCGACGCCGTTTGCCCGCAATTGCCGCAGCACCGCATCATCGGCCTGCGAAAGAGAGGAAGCACCGGCGACGGCTGCAAGATCGGCCATGTTCTGCAACTGGCGCCGCTCCAGAAACAGCGAACTCGTGTCCACGCAAAATGCAGCCACCGCCAAAAACAGCGGAGAGACCAGCGCCGCCATCGTCGCCAGATTGCCCCCCCGCGCCCGCAGGAAACGCGATACAAAACCCCGCATGACTTATCCCCCCAACCCGTCTCAGATTCCGCCGAGCCTGATTGTCGATGCCCTTGTAATGGTCGTGTCCGGAAGCGGCAGGCCCGTCATCAGGTTCCAGATCGGCAGGTTTTCCGCATCGTACTGGATCGTCACGGTGAACTGGTTCGGGTCCGACTGGGCATTGTCCACACTCACCTGCATCTTTTCAGGATCGATCAGCGAATATTTCGCCGCGTTTTTCCGGATATAGCTGGTCGCCAGCGCGAGCCGCTCCGGCGGATCGATGCCGGCCAATGCCGTCCGCGTTGCATCAGCCGCAAGCTGCTGCACGGCGTTCGCCACGCCCAGATAGAGGCCGAATGCAATCATGCCCATCAATATCAGAAGAAAAACCGGCGCCAATATTGCAAACTCGACTGCCGCCGTACCGCTTTTATTTCGATTTAAAAAGAACAATAACGGTATTCTTCGAAACCTGTTCGTTACGAATGAAAACCTTCTCCGCCCCATAATAAGGTAAGCCATTTGCCCTCCCGTCCAAGAGCATTGAAACCTTATTCCCATGCCATTTCCAAGCAACATGCATCATGCATGCGCCGACCATCCGCCTTTGCGGACAGATCACGTTCCGAATTTCTATTTCTACTTTCAGATTGTGCTTTCCCAGCCTAATTTAACCGGTAGATAATTTACGAACACTTAATTCGACTAATAATATGTATTCACCCAATAAAACTGAAAAGAATAACCGCAAGTTGTATCTTCAAGACGGTTTTTCTTCACTTCATCACTTGCAACAGAGGCAATTGCCGACGGTGCGCGCGAACCGCCAGCCATTGTGACAACGGCAATTATTGCATGACAAATAATTAAGATGAAATCCTGAGCGGGGAAGCATAGATATCCGGATGCAACGTGCCATCCAAGCGCGCCCTGTCCCGCTTTGGTTGCATGGGGCAAAAATTTATGCGGGACACAGTGATGAACTTCCAATGGCAGGCGGTTCTAAAAGTATTGAGGGCTTGACGGTGCTTACATCTTCCGATTCGTCCAGAACCCGGCAGCGCAAGGCACGCCGCTGGTGGCTTTGGCTTCCGGTCGCGGCAATCGCGGCGGGCGCGGGCTGGTATTTTTACGGCTCGGGCGAAGCGGGCGGCCAGAAGACCAACTATCTCGCCGAAACGGTCACGCGCGGCGACATCGAAAACGCCATCACCGCCGTCGGCACGCTGAGCGCCCTGCGCAGCATCAATGTCGGCGCGCAGGTTTCTGGCCAGCTGAAAAGCGTGAAGGTCGAGGTGGGCGATCAGGTCAAGCAGGGCCAGTTGATCGCGGAAATCGACCCGTCTCCCTTCGAGAAGAAAGTGGAAATCGCCAGCGCCCAGCTCGATAATCTCAAGGCGCAGCTTTTGAGCAAACAGGCGCAGCTCACGCTGAAAAAGGCCAATGCGGCGCGCCAGCGCTCGCTTCTGGCCACGCGCGGCGTATCGCAGTCCACCGTCGATCAGGCCGATGCGGACCTCGCCATGGCCGATGCCGACGTAAAGGCGCTCGGCGCGCAGATCCGCCAGCAGGAGGCCCAGCTTGCCAGCGACAAGGTCGATCTCGGCTACACCAAGATTTACAGCCCCATGGAAGGCACGGTCGTCGATCAGGCCGCCAAGGAGGGCGAAACGCTGAATGCCGTGCAGAGCGCGCCGACCATCGTCACCGTGGCCGATCTCAAGGTGATGACCGTGGAAGCGCAGGTTTCGGAGGCGGATATCGGCAGGCTGAAGCCCGGAATGCCGGTCTATTTCACCTTGCTCGGCCAGCCGGAAAAGCGTTTCACCGGCACGCTGCGTCAGATCAAGCCGACGCCCGCCACCGAGAACAATGTCGTTCTCTATTATGCCCTGTTCGACGTTCCGAACCCGACCGGCGAACTGATGATCAATATGAGCACACAGGTCTATTTCATTCTCGACGAGGCAAAGGACGTGCTGATCGTCCCCTCCTCGGCGCTGAACTACAAGCGGGCCGACCAGAACCAAAAAGACCAGAACCGGAGAGGCAAGCCGCAGATTTCGGTGAAGGTCGTAAGCGACAATGGCGCGGTCACCGAACGCGAGGTTCAGATCGGCGTGCGCAATCGCGTGCAGACCGAGGTCAAAAGCGGCCTTGAGGAAGGCGACAAGGTCATCGTCACCAGCGCTTCCAGCGGTGCCGAAGCCGCCGCAGGGCAGCGCGGCCGCAGGCCCGGCATGCGCCTGTTCTGATGAGCCGCCCCATGACCGACAATCTCAAGTCCGGCACGCCGCTCATAAGACTGGATGATATCCGCAAGACCTATCACAATGGCGATCTCGCCGTTGAGGTGCTGCACGGCATCACGCTCGACATTCAGGCTGGCGAATTCGTCGCGATCATGGGCGCGTCCGGCTCCGGCAAATCGACGCTGATGAACATTCTGGGCTGTCTCGACAGCCCGAGCGGCGGGCAATATCTGCTCGATGGCGAGGACGTGTCGACACTGGATGCCGATGCGCTTGCAGCATTGCGCCGCCGCACTTTCGGCTTCGTCTTCCAGAGCTACAACCTCATCTCGACCTCGACGGCTCAGGAAAACGTCGAGGTTCCGGCAATTTATGCGGGCCTGCCCGCATCGGAACGCCATGCGCGCGCCGCCGAACTGCTCAACCAGCTGAAGCTTGGCGATCGCCTGGACCATCGCCCCAACCAGCTTTCCGGCGGCCAGCAGCAGCGCGTTTCCATCGCCCGCGCGCTCATGAATGGCGGGCGCATCATCCTTGCCGATGAACCGACCGGCGCGCTCGACAGCCAGAGCGGCGAGGACGTGATGGAACTTTTGCGCTCCATGCACCAGCAGGGCCATACCGTCATTGTCATCACCCACGCCCGCGAGGTGGCCGAACGCGCCGACCGGCTGATCGAAATCCGCGACGGGCAGATTCTTTCCGACACTGTAAAGCGGGCCATACCCGATACGCAGGCTCCTCTCCGCCTCCGCCAGACGCTTGACGGCAGTTCCGCCCGCATCGCCGATGTTTCGGAAGCGGTGAAGATGGCTATGCGCGCGCTGAAGGCTAATATCTTCCGCACCATCCTCACCTTGCTCGGCATCATCATCGGCGTCAGCTCGGTGGTGACGATGCTCGCCATCGGCACCGGCGCGCAAAACTCGATTCTCGACCGCATAAATGCCATGGGCACCGATCTCATTCTGGTGCGTCCATCCATGGCCGGTTTCCGTGGAACAGGCTCGATAGCGACGCTGGTTCCCGAAGACGCCACCGCAATTCTGGAACTGCCGAACATCAAGACCGCCGTGCCGGAAGTCACCGGCACGGTGACGCTGCGGCGCGGCAATGTCGATTACCAGTCGCAGGCAAACGGCACCGTTCCCGCCTTTTCCGAAGCCAAGTCGTGGAAGGTGGCGACCGGCGATTTCATCAGCCAGAGCGATATGGACAATTATGCGCCTGTCGCAGTACTCGGCAAAACCGTCGTCAACACCCTGTTCCCGGACGGCAGCAACCCGATCGGCCAGTATATCCTGATCCAGAAAATTCCGTTTCAGGTGATCGGGACGTTGGAGCCGAAGGGCGCAGGCTTTGGCGGTTCGGATCAGGACGATGTGGTTGTCGTGCCGCTTTCGACCGGCAATCTGCGGCTGTTCGGCCAGAAATATGTGCGCACCATCACCGTACAGGTCAAGGATTCGGACCTCATCAACACAACGCAGGAACAGATTCAGGACCTGCTCGACCAGCGCCACAAGAAACAGGACACGATGATAACCAACATGTCCTCCATCCGCGAGGACGCGACGGCGATGGGCAACACGATGACGCTCTTCCTGGGGTCCGTGGCGGCAATCTCGCTTCTGGTCGGCGGCATCGGCGTGATGAACATCATGCTGGTAAGCGTGACCGAGCGCACCCGCGAGATCGGCGTGCGCATGGCGACAGGCGCAAGGCGGCGCGATATATTGCTGCAATTCATCACCGAGGCGCTGACCGTTTCGGCCATTGGCGGTGCCTTCGGCGTCGTGATCGGGCTCGGCGCTGCGGCCATCGCGGGCTGGGCCGGTCTTTCGGTCGGCTATAGCGTCGGGCCGGTCATGCTGGCCTTCGCCTGCGCTTTCGCCACCGGCCTGATCTTCGGCTTCCTGCCGGCGCGCAAGGCTTCCCGCCTGCTCCCCGCTGTGGCACTGTCGTCGGAATAGAGTATTTTCGAGCCAAGGCTGTGCGCTGATGATTCTTCCCAAGCGGGCCCTGTTCGCTGCCGTCCTGATGTTTGCCGCGATTGCTGCCCTGACGCAGCCGGGCCGCGCTGAAAGCCGCAACCGCGAAACCTATGAAAACACGGACTATATCATCTGCGAGGCAAAGGCGGATGGCTTGCACCTGTTCTGGAAGAATGCGGATGGCGAGCCCTATCGCAATTTTTCAAAACTGGCCGATGCTGCCGCGAGCCGGGGCAAAACCCTGCTTTTCGCGCTCAATGCCGGAATGTATCAGCCTGATTTCGCGCCAATGGGCCTTTATGTCGAAGATGGCCGCGAGCTTCGCCCCGCAAGCAAGGCCACACCGCCGCGCGGTTCCGGCCCTGTGCCGAACTTCTACAAGAAGCCGAACGGCATCTTCTATGTCGGCGACAAGGGCGCTGGAATCCTGCCGACAGACCGTTTCATGAAACAGGGAATGAAGCCGCGACTGGCAACCCAGTCCGGCCCGATGCTGGTCATCGGCAATCGGATCAATCCGATTTTTATCCTTGGCTCAACCGACAGGACGCGACGCAGCGGCGTCGGCGTTTGTGACGGTGGCGCGATCCGCTTCGCGGTCTGCGAGGATGCGGTCAATTTCCACGACTTCGCAAAACTGTTTCGAGACCATCTTGAATGCCCGAACGCGCTGTTTCTGGATGGCGGCGGCGGCGCAGGCATTTACGTCCCGGCACTGGAGCGAAACGATATATCCTGGCATGGAGGTTATGGCCCGATGTTCGGATTTGTGGAGTAATCGCTGACAACGAAAAGGCCGGCTTCGGGACCGGCCTTTCAAATCGTATTCCTACTTGAACAGCAGCGGCAAGGTGATCGGCATACGCGCCTTGGCAATGGCTGCTGGCGGAGCAGGCACCGGCGAAGCCCGACGTGCCGCTTCCAGTGCAAGCTGGTCCACATCTGGATTGCCCGACGAACCGGCCAGACGAGCCGAAAGCACATTGCCCGAAGGATCAATCACGAAAGTAACCTGAACAAGTCCCTTGGCATTCCGCGATTTGCGCTGCAGGAAACGCACATTGCGCGCCATATGGGACTGGAGTTTCGATGTCCATTTGGCGGAACTGACACCGGCGGATGCAGAGTTTTCGCCTCTGCGATTGGCTGCGGCTCGCGCGCCGTTGTCAGCATCCATTCGCGGTGCAGCGGCCTGACGGGTTTCGGGCGCTTTTTCAGCCTTCTTTGGCTTGGGCTTTTCGGTCTTGGGCTGCTTCGGCTTTTCCGGCTTTGGCTTCTCGACCTTTTTTGGTTCCGGCTTGGGTTCTGGTTTCACTTCCGGCTTTTCAACCGGCAGCGGAACAGCAACTTCGGGCTTTTCGGCCTCGACCACATCGGGAACCACTTCTTCCGGTTCCTGAACGGCCTGTGGTTCTGGCGCTGGTTCGGGCGGCGTTACCTCTCTCGGTTCGGGCGGTGTCGGCTCCTCCTGCTGGGGTTCCGGTTGCGGGGCGGGTTCCGCCTGTTCCTGCGGCGCTTCAGCCGTTTCCGGCTGGGCTTCCTCGGCAACCTGCTCTTCCATCGGCGCTTCCGGCTCCGGCGCAAGTTCCACCACCATGGCGGCAACCTGCGTGCCGTCTGGCTGGTCTTCCTCCTGTGCCATGTGGATGGCATAGGCACCGGCGGCATGAACGGTCAGAACAAGAATGCCCGCGCCGAGCCAGCGCCCCGCATCATGCCAGAAGGAATGATGGTGAACGTCGGCTGAAGCCACCTTTATCGGGGGATGCTCGGGCGGGAGTGCATTCATTGCGCGGCTCCCTGCGGTGCCGGTGTGGGGGTGGGAGATGTGGAAGATGCGGGGGCCGCAGCCGCCGGAGCGGTCCCGGTGGCGTTTGCGCCGACGGTTTCAAGCCCCACCAGCGCGATCTTCAGATAGCCCGCTTCACGCAGGAGATTCATCACCCGCATCAGCTCGCCATAGCCGACATTCTTGTCGGCACGCAGGAAGATGCGCGCTTCCTTGTTCTTCTCCGACAGGACGTCCAGCGCCCCGCCGAGGCGCTCGCGGTCCACCACATCGTTGCCGACGCTGACGCTGAGATCTTCCTTCAGCGTCACATAAAGCGGCTTGTCGGGACGCGGCGCGGGCGCTGCCGTCGATGCAGGCAGGTCCACCTTCACGTCAACCGTCGCCAGCGGGGCCGCCACCATGAAAATGATGAGCAGAACCAGCATGACGTCGATGAACGGTGTCACATTGATCTCGTGATTGAGCTCGAGATCGTCTCCGCCGCCTTCGCGAACTTTACCAGCCATGGCGCCTACTCCGCTGCGTGCAGCGTCCCTTCACGCACACCCGCCGTTCTGAAGTCGAGGTCGCGGCTGACAAGGCGCTCGACGCCTGCCGAAGCATCGGCCAGCAGCGCACGGTAGCCGGTGATGGAACGGGCGAACACGTTATAGATCACCACGGCGGGAATAGCCGCGACGAGGCCGATAGCCGTTGCAAGCAGGGCCTCGGCAATACCCGGAGCCACGACAGCGAGGTTGGTCGTCTGGGCCTGGCTGATATTGATGAACGAGTTCATGATGCCCCAGACCGTCCCGAACAGGCCGACAAACGGCGCGACCGAACCGATGGTGGCAAGAATGCCGGTACCTTTGGACAGGCGGCGTCCCGCCTTGGCTTCGATGCGCGACAGGCGCGAGGAAACGCGTTCCTTGAGGCCCTCGCCGCCCGCGCGGGCAAGCGCCGGGCCGGAAAGCCGGACTTCATCTTCCGCGGCGCGGACCAGAACCGCACCCGGTCCCTTGGCATCTTCCAGCGCACGGGCGGCTTCGGCAAGCGTCGCCGAATGGCCGATGATTTTCAATGCCTTGCGGGCACGGCTGCGCGCTCCGGCCAGTTCGAGCGACTTGGCGACCCAGACCGTCCAGGTGGCAAGCGAAGCCAGCGCCAGACCGATCATAACCGCTTTCACCACCCAGTCTGCCGCCATGAACATGCCCCATGGCGACAGGTCATGCGGAAGGATCAAGCCATTTTCGCTTTCGACTGGCGCCGCGGCAGGCGCAGCCGTCTGGGTCTGGACCAGTTCAGGTGAAGGCGACGCAGCCGGGGCGGCGGCAGGAGCCGGATTAGCCGGGGCGGGACTGGAAGGCGCTTCCACGGCAGGGGCCGCCGGGGCATTCGTTGAAGGGTTCTCCTGCGCCAAAGCAGAAGCCGCACCCAGCAAGCCGATGACCATAGCCGCAGCCATGAAGCCTTTTCGCCAGAAACCAGTCATTTTGTTCGCCTTTTGATTGTTCAAATCCGCGCGCACATGACCAAACTCATGCAGGCCGTCGCGCCGCCTGTTGGGCTTCTTCTTAACTCCCAATAATATGATGACGCAAGTCATGTTTTGATATTGAAGGCATTTTCGTCCTGCAAAATTGGGATACGGCAAGATTTTTCGACTCGTGCCTTTTTGCCAGTTGCACATTCACGCCAAATCAGCCCTGATAGGATGACCGAAACGCTTCGGGATTGGTTTTAAAAACAAATTCCGGCGCGCGGGAGGGACATGCAGTTCCGCGCGAAGCGGAATTCTGGAGGACATGCCAATGATGCTCAAGGATATCCAGACGCTTGAACATGCGGCGCGCACCGCCATGGCAGGAAATGACGATCCGCTGCCGGTGCAGCCGCGCTCGCTAAAACCGGCACATGTCGGCCTGGCTGTCATCATGCTGGCTGGTGCGGCCTATTTATTGCTCGCCTGAATAAGGCAAAATATCAATCAAAGGTTGCTGTCGCCACATTTTTGCCATGAAAAAGACGGCAGATTCATAATTTTGACGCTCGAATAACACGGAATTTGAGCGGAACTGAAAGCGTTTCCCCTCGTTTTTTCTCCTGTTGACGGCGAGATTGGCTCTCGCCTTCGGTTTGCCTTAATTACCGACAGGAGTTTTCATGAAAAGATTTCTCGCCTCCACGGCTCTTGCCGCGCTGATCGCCCTGCCCGCTTTCGCTCAGGACCGTTCGCCGATTTTCTCCGACGAGAAACAGGAAAAGCCGATCGCCAGCGAGAATGGATATTTCGTAGCATCGCCGGGCCAGCTTCTGGTGTCGGGCTTCATCGGACAGGCGGTCTGTAACGGCCCCTCAGACAATGCCGCGACTATCGGTACGGTCAATGACATGATCCTCGGCGCCGATGGCAGCCCGCAGGCGGTGGTGATCGGGGTCGGCGGTTTTCTGGGCGTGGGCGAAAAGGATGTCGCCATCGGCTTCGACCATCTGTCATGGGTGGTTCGCGAGGACGGCAAGCGCTGGCTGATCGTGGATGCCACCAAGGAACAGCTTGAAAAGGCACCGGCCTTCGACCGCAACGCGGCTTTCGCGGCAGATGGCGCACCGCGCGCCGAGCCGCCTGCCGCCGAAAAGACGATTACCACGCAGAAGGCGGACAGGGCCGTGCCCGATGGCATGAAGCCCGTCCCGTCAGAAGGATTGAGCGCGGACAGGCTGATCGGAGCCACGGTTTTCGGCGCGGATGAAACAAAGATCGGAACGGTGGGTGATGTGCTGATGTCCGCCGACGGCCAGACCGAGGCGTTCGTGGTGGATGTCGGCGGGTTCCTTGGCATCAATTCCAAGCCTGTGGCCGTTTCCATCGCCAATCTTGATGTGGCGACCGGCAAGGACGACAAGCTCAACGTCTTCACGCAGTTCACCAAGGAGCAGCTTGAGGCGCAGCCCGCCTATTCGGAAGCAGCCTACAAGAAAGATCCGGAAGGCACGATCCTGCACGGCGAAGCCGAATAAGGTTCGCCCGATCCGCGGAAGCATTGCAGGCGATGCTTCCGCGGGTTCCTGCTGCGTCATTTACCATGCCCTGCAACAACCAGCCGGCTTTGTTGCCGCTGACGGCTTTGCATGCAACCATTGGGCTGGCAGCACGTTATCCGAACGACCAGACAAAGAATGAACAGGAGAGCCGACATGGCGCGAGCATCCGCGAAAACGAGCAAGATCGAGGAACAGATCGAGGAAGCGCTGACCGATGCCAGCGCGGAGGACCTTCAGGCGCAGGTCGAGCAGCTTAAGGAAGATATCGCCGCCATCGCGGCAACGCTTGCCAATCTCGGTTCGCAGACCGTCCGCGACGCCAAGCGCAGCGCGAAAGAGACCTACAAGAGCGCCTATATCCAGGGCGAGGACGCCATTGATGATCTGCGCAACAAGGCGCAGGACCTTGAAGCCCAGCTGACGGCAACGGTGCGGGAGCGCCCGATTGCCTCGCTCGCTACCGCACTTGGCGTCGGCTATCTGCTGGCCCTGCTCTCGCGCCGCTGAGGCGGATCATGCTGAAAGCTCTCATGCCCCTTTTGACTGCAATGGCAGGCGAGGAACTGAAATCCGTCGCGGGTCGAACGAAACGCGCGGCGATTTTCGGTGCGGCCATCGCGATCTTCGCTATCATCGCGATCACCTTTTTCTGTGTTGCCGCTTTTCTGGCGCTTGCGCAAAGCTATGGCGGTCCGCTGGCGGCGCTCATTCTCGCTGGCCTGTCGCTGATCGTGGCGCTTCTCATCCTCGCGGTCATGAAAATTCAGGCGGCAGCGGAGGAGAAAAAGCGCAAGCAGAAGATGGAGGCGGACAAGTCGGCCATGATGGCGGCGGCGGCAATCGCAACCGTCCCCGCCATCCTGAAACGCCCGATACTGGCCGCCGCCTTGCCCCTTGCGGGCATTGCTCTGGTCTCGCTGCTGTCGGACAAGAAGAAGCGTGATTAGAAATCAGTTCAGTGGACTGATCTCCCCGCGTGGGCGTTTCCCGCTTTTGGCTCGGAAATGCCCCCCGGCGAACATCACAAGGCTCGTTCGCCTGGCGGAAAGCCCCTGACTTTTGCCGCGAAAGCAATCCAATAGGCGAGTAGCAATAATGCCAAAACCGACCAGGGGAACCAACCGATAGCGGCGTGCTCGAGCAACAGGCCGCCGACGATGCCTCCACCCGCAATCGCCAGATTCCAGACTGTGACGATCATGGACTGCGCTACATCAGAAGCCTGCCCCGAAGTATTGGCGGCTGCCGTCTGAAACAGGGTGGCGGCGCCTCCGAAGGCCAATCCCCACATGCCCGTCGCCAGCCAGAACAGCAGGGGCACCTCGCCTCCGATGCCAAAAAGGAATGCAGCGGCTGCGAACAGCATGATGCTGGCAAGCACCAGCGCTCGCAGCCATCGGCCGACCAGATAACCGACAATAACGATCCCTGCGATTGCCGTTAGCCCGAACATCAGCAGAACGACGTCGAGTTTCCGCTCCAGCCCCGCAGGAACCACGAGCGGGGCGATATAGGTATAAAGGATATTGTGGGCCAGAACGAACAGCAGGGTAACCATCAGCACCGATTTGATTCCATCGATTGCCAAAGTGCCCCTGATGGAAGAGCGGTCATTGATCGCCGTGCCCGGATAACCCGGCACCTTTGCCTGAACCCACCCTATCAGAACCGCGGTGAGCACGGTCATCAGCAAAAATGTACTGCGCCAACCAATGACGGACCCCATCAGGGTTCCTGCCGGAATTCCCAGAGACAAGGCCAGTGGCGTACCCACCATCGCAACTGCGATGGCGCGCCCTTTTTGCTGGTCTGGAACCATGCGCGCCGCATATCCGGCGATCATCGCCCACAACAGCCCGGCGCAAACGCCTGCAAAGAAACGTGCCAGGAGCATGACAGCGAAGCTCCCGGTGATCGCCGTTATCGTGTTGACCACCGCGAAGCCCGCGATGGCACAAAGGAGAAGCGGCTTGCGCGGGAAATGCTGGGTAGCCGCGGTTAGCGGCATGGCCGCCACCAGCGAGCCGATGGCGTATACCGTAATGAGTTGGCCGGCAACGGAAGTAGTGACGCCCAGCTCCGCGCTCATTTGCGGAAGAAGCCCCGCTGGCAGGGCCTCTGTCAGGATGGTGATGAAACCAGCCATGGCAAGGGCAAGAAGGGCTGACATCGGAAAGCGAGCATCGTCCGCCCTTTCGCCCACCGTGCGGTGGTCCAGAGTCGAATGGGCCATGGTGTTCAACCCTTCTGTCCGCGTTTGGGCAGAACCAGATCGCCGACGCTATAGGTATGAAATTCGCTGGTTGAGACGGTGTCCAGCTTACGGAATTTTTCAACGAAAACCGGATCGGAAAAGAACTCGTCTACATTGCCTGCACCCTGAATTGCTTCGATGTTGACCACGGTCAACCCGTCGGTGCTCTTGGCAAGATTGCTCCAGAGAAACCCCGGCTTTGTCTCCGCCACGTAATGAACCACGTCCTGAATGATTTGAAACGCTTCATCCTGCTTGCCCGGTTGGGCATGAATGACGTTGACGATAAAAGTGGTTGGTTCGGGTGACGCGCAAAATCCGGCGGCGAATTTCATATCCATGTGTCTTCCTCTGATGAACCGGCATTGGCTGCCGTGAGAGGCTTGATATGGATTGCGCGATACGGGATAAACGGTCTGGTATTCCAGTAAGAGCGGAAAATTATTCCTTAATAGGATAGACATGGACAAGCTTGGTGCGTTGGGCATTTTCGTTCAGGCGGCGGAAGGCGGCAGCTTTGTAGCGGCCTCTCAGCGGCTGGGTCTCTCCAGCTCGGCGGTTGGCAAGGCAATCGCGCGTCTTGAACAGGAGATGGGGGTGCGCCTCTTCCATCGCTCGACGCGCAGCATGACGCTGACGGAGGAAGGCAGCTTTTTTCTTGATACCTGTCGGCGTATTCTGTCTGAACTGGATGTGGCACAGGCGCAACTTTCACGGTCCCGCAGCAAGCCTCATGGCCTGTTGCGCGTGAGTTTTCCGCTGACGGGTGTGCTACTGATGCCGGCGATATCGGCATTCATGAAAGCTTACCCCTAAATTACCCTGGACCTCGATTTCACCGACCGGCTGGTTGACGTGATCGAAGAAGGTTTCGATGCCGTTGTCCGCACCGGTGAAATGCGTGACACGCGATTGATGAGCCGCAAACTTGGCTCCTTCAGGCACCGGATAGTAGCCTCGCCTGAATATTTACAAAGAAAAGGCGTGCCGCTGGCGCCCGAAGACCTGCGAAGTCATCGCTGCATGCACCACCGATATGCCAATTCGGGCAAGCTGGAGCCATGGCCGCTGGCCAGGGACGGCAAAGACCTGCGTGTCACGCTGCCAACAACGACAGTGGCAAGCACACTTGAGCCGCTCATCCACCTCGCCGAGAACGGTTTTGGTATAACCTGCTTGCCCCATTTCGCAGTGGCCCAAAAGATAAAAGAGGGGAAGCTGGTATCGATACTCGACGGCTTCATGGCAGAAGCGGGTATCTTCCGTGTTCTTTGGCCGACGAGCCGTTATCTATCACCCAAGATTCGCGTCTTCGTGGACTTCATGGCTGATAATTTGTTCACGATGGAGAGGAAGTAGCCCGGCTTGAAAGCAGAGTGAAACACCGAACAGTCGTATCGCTGACAACCGGGGCAATCTGTTGAAGCTACACATCGGACGATACGCCTATTTGCCGGTCGACATCTCGCTTTCTTCGACAAGCGACGACAGGCGAACGATCACTCTCGTCCCCACACCATTATCCGTCTTGCAGTAAACCGGCTTTTCGCCGAACTGCATGCAAAGCTGCTCGATGACCAGCGTTCCGAGACCGTTCTTTTCGCCGGACTTTTGCTGATCCGCGTCAAATCCCACGCCGTCATCTTCCACGACAAGCACCGGAACAGCGTCCTCCCCCGGTTTCAGGCTGATGCGGATATGACCTTCCGCGCGACCCTTGAACGCATGTTTGATGGCATTGGTGACGAGCTCGCCCAGAATGATTCCGATTGTCGTCACGTCGCGGGCTTTGAGGTCGAGCGGGGCCAGATCGGTCGCGAACTCGATCTTTCGGTCCTGCCCGATGGCGTTGCGTATATCATCGATGACGGTGCCGAGAAAATCGTCGACACGGGCCGATTCCATGTCCTCGCCCAGACGCAGGCGCCGATGCGCCGTCGATACGGTCTGCACGCGGTCGCGGGCAGCGGCAAGGGCGGCGCGCGCATCCTCGCTGCGGGTCTGGCGCATCTGGAGCCCAAGCAGCGATGAAACCGTTGCCAGCGAATTGCCGATGCGATGGTTGGTGTCCTGCAGCAGAAGCTCGACCCGCTGGCGCTCGCGCTCGGCGATGCGGCGTTCCTCTTCCAGTTCGGCGGTGCGTTCTCTCACGCGCTGTTCCAGCAACTGCTTTTCGGAACGCAGCACGGTCTGACCCTCGAACATGGATCGCGCATAGCGCTGCACGCGGCTGAACAGCAAGAGCGCAAGCATGGCGGCGGACGCCAGCGCCACAATGGAGGTGGCCGTCATCCAGTAGCGCATGCGGTTGATCCGCTTGTTGCGCTCGAGAAGCTGCTGTTCTTCCGTGTCTATGAACTGGGTGACCGTGCTGGCAAGCTGGTCCATCAGCACCTTGCCTTCGTCGCCGCGCACTTTCTCGACCGCTGCCGCCACATTGCCCGACTGGGCAAGTTGCACCGTTTCGCGCACGTCTTCCTGCTCACGCTCAACCAGCGCGCGGATCTGCCTCACCCGCGCATCCTGCAACGGGTTCTGTCCGGTCAGCGCTTCGAGATCGGCGAGTGTCTTGTCGACGCTGAGGATCGTATCGCGATAGAGGTCGAGATAGGTTTCGTCCAGCGTCAGCAGATAGCCGCGACGGCTCATCTCTATGTTGCTGGCAAGGCGCGCAACCTTGTCGACCTGCTGGCGCAGGGCATAGTTGCGCGAAATATCGATGACCTGATGGTTGACACCGGACGACAAAAACAGCGTCAGGATCGCCGACAGCAGCACGAGGCCAAGCGACACGATAACCGCAACCGGCTTCGATGACGATTGAAGCAGTTTTTGCAACAAGGCTGATGGCAAGGACGCAACCTACAAACAACGATCACTTTGCCGACAAGAAACATCAGCAACCACTAACCTACAAGTGACTGGAGATAAAAAGCAATCGCTGCGAGCAAAAACCGGCAAAGGTTTGGGTTTTTGGCCACACAGCCCCCCAGAGGCCCTCCCCGCGCGGCGGAGAGGGAGATCAGCGATGCATCATGCGAAGCTTCTCAGGGTGGCCCGCGATGAATCCGCATCGGGACCGTAGTCGCCTTCGCCCTCGATCTTCAGGATTTCCTGCAGGCGGGTGCGCGCGCGGCTTACGCGGCTCTTGATCGTTCCGACGGCACAGCCGCAGATTTCGGCGGCTTCCTCATAGGCAAAGCCCGAGGCGCCGATCAGGATGATCGCTTCGCGCTGGTCGTCGGGCAACTGCTCCAGCGCCGCGCGGAAATCCTGCAGGTCGAGCGTGCCATATTGCGAGGGGTGCACGGCAAGCTGTTCGCTGAACACGCCATCGGTGTCCTGCACCTCGCGACCGCGCTTGCGCATTTGCGTGTAGAATTCATTGCGCAGGATGGTGAAGAGCCAGGCTTTCATGTTGGTCCCCATCTCGAAGGACTCCTGCTTGGCCCAGGCTTTCATGATCGTATCCTGAACGAGATCGTCCGCCTTGTCGTGCTGGCCGATCAGCGACACCGCGAAGGCGCGCAAACTCGGCAGCGATGACAAGAGCTCTCGCTTGAACTGTGCATTACTCTCAACCGACGGACCGGGTGCTATGTTCACGCATACTCTCCTGTTCAGCCTGATCGAGTTTTTCAAGAAGATCGAGGAAGCGATCCGGGATCATCTCATCCTGTATCGACGTGTACAGCGCCTTTAGTTTCAATCCGACTTCACAATTTGGTCCTAATATATCCCTCTGAACGCGGCGGGACGACCGAACCCCGGCTCCGTTCATATGAGGGTTTTCTTTTTCTGCCATATCTTGATCATTCCGGGCTGATTGCCCTACCCTATTAATCTAAGCCCCTGCTTGTCCGGGAAATGCGCAGCTTTCTAAAAAGTTCCCGAATATATTTTCTCTTCGCGGAACTTTTTCCAAACCGCCCCGTTTAGGTAACATAATGCTGCGCTCAAAGCATAGGCGGCACAGGGCCAGGCCCCATCCGCCAATGCGCATTCAATGAACGAAAGCGGCAGTTGAGGAGTTCCATCACCATGACGTTATCGACGCGTATCGCGCCGCACCTTCCCTATCTTCGTCGTTTTTCCCGCGCTCTTACCGGCTCGCAGGCTTCCGGCGATGCCTATGTGGCGGCGGCCCTTGAAGCACTGATCGCCGATGTGAGCATATTCCCGGAAGGTTCCTCCGACCGGATTGGTCTCTATCGCCTTTTCTGCAACCTTTATAAGACGGCCTCCGTTCGCGTGCCGGAACCCGCGTCGGAATTTGCATGGGAACAGCAGGCGGCAAGAAATCTTGGCAATATCGCGCCGCTGCCGCGCCAGGCCTTCCTGCTTGTGGCGGTGGAAGGCTTTTCCGACAAGGAAGCCGCTGAAATTCTGGAACTGGACGACGCCGAACTAAGCCGCGTCCTGTCGGTTGCCTCGACGGAAATCTCGCGGCAGGTGGCGACGCGCATCATGATCATCGAGGACGAACCGCTCATCGCCATGGATATCGAGCAGATGGTGGAAAGCCTCGGCCATGAGGTTACCGGCATCGCCCGCACCAAGGATGAGGCGCTGGCGCTCTACAAGCAGGAAAAGCCGCGCATGGTGCTGGCCGACATCCAGCTTGCCGACGGCAGCTCGGGCATCGATGCGGTCAATGAAATCCTGCAGGACGATGCCATCCCCGTCATCTTCATCACCGCTTTCCCGGAACGTCTGCTGACCGGCGAACGCCCCGAGCCGACTTTCCTCGTCACCAAGCCGTTCAATCCGGATATGGTGAAAGCACTGATCAGCCAGGCGCTCTTCTTCGAGGAAGCCTCGCAGGTCGCAGCATAGAGCATTTCCGAACCAAAAATCTGACACGGTTTTGCGTTCGGAAATGCGGAAAAACAAAGAGATAGAGCGGTTTCTATTATAGTGGAAGTGCTCTGGCGAGCGTTGAAACGGCAAGTCCCGGAAGGCTTTCTTTCGGGACTTTGGCCGCAGGGCTTCGCCCGTCTGTCAAACATCCCGGCTTACGCCCCGTCACGAGTATCTAGAGTTGTGAGCGCGCTAATTTTCCCGGCCCCACGGAACAAATACGGCTTCGATGGCGTTTCTTCTTCACCCAATAAAGAGGAGACAAAAAATGCTTTATTATGCGCTCGTATTTCTTGTGGTGGCACTTGTGGCAGGTGCGCTGGGCTTCGGTGGCATCGCCGGTGCGTCGGCTGGCATAGCGCAGATCCTGTTCTTTGTGTTCCTTGCCCTGCTCGTCATTTCGCTCATCGCCTCGGCGATCCGCAAGGCATAGACCGCACAAAAACGAAGGCTGTTTTTGACCTCCCGGAACCCCGGCCTATATTGGATTTCAGTAAAGCTGACCGCCGCATAAGCCATGCGGCGGTTTACCGGTTTAAGGATTTGGGCCCGTCAGGGGGCCGGAAGAAAAACGCTCGACCGACGCCCGCCAACCGGTCGAAGAAAACGGACGCCATGGCACGCAGATTTCCGATCGCCATTTCCGGAATTTTTGACATGTCGCCCTTGGGCGGTCCGAATATTTGTTTCATTGCATCCGCCAACGCAAAGCCGTCGGGCACTTTTGCTGGAAATGCGCTGAGTTCGGTTGCGGGATCATCGGGGCAGACATGAGCGCTGGCACAAAATTCAACGTGCAGGACACAGAACCGGACGCAGCCCGCCTGCGGGCGCTGTTGCGGGCAGTGCGCAACAGCAATGTCTGCGTGCTCTATCAAGGCCCGGACCTGGCCTATTCGTGGGGCGAGAATATCCCGCTCTACTGGCAGGAAAAATGGAAGGTGGGCGGCCAGGACTGCGACTTCATCTTCTCCGCGACCCTGCACAAGCTTGTCGGGGCCAAGCAGGCCGCGCTGGATACGGGCGAAGCGCAGAATGTGGAGATCGCCGTCAATGACGGCGACAAGCTGCGCTGGATAGAATTTCACGTCGATTGCGACCGCGACGATGCGGGCAATATTCTGGGTCTCGTGACCACCGCCATCGAAATCAGCGAGCTGAAGCGGCGCGAGCAGGTGCTGAAGACCCTGCTGCGTGAAGTAAGCCACCGCTCCAAGAACCTCCTGGCTATCGTGCAGAGCATCGCCAGCCAGACAGCGCGCTTTACCGATACCATTGATGATTTCCTTCTCAAGTTTCGCGGGCGCATCCAGTCGCTCTCCTATTCGCAGGACCTGGTGACGGATTCGAACTGGCGCGGGGCATTGTTTCGCGATCTCGTGCAGTCGCAGGTCGAAAAATATATCGACATTACCGATGAACGGGTGAGCATCGAGGGAGACAACCCCTATCTTTTTCCCGGCGCCGCGCTGCATATCGGCCTTGCGCTGCACGAACTCGTGGTCAATGCGACTTCGTTCGGCGGACTTTCCATACCCTATGGCCGGGTGAAGATTTCAGCAAAAGTTGCGCATGTGGCGAGCGGCGACGACCGGCTGGAATTCCTCTGGGAAGAAACCAATCCGGCGATGCCCGAGGTCTTCGAGCATGATCCGCGCTTCGGCAGCGCCGTGCTGCAGCGCATTGTGCCGGCCTCCGTCAACGGACACGCCAACTATCGGATCGATGGAACAGGGGCGGTTTATTCGCTCGTCATTCCCACCGAGCAGTTCGACGCCTGATGCTATTGCATTTCCAGCAAAGGCGAAGCGGTTTTGCGCGTGGTAGAGCGGTTCCAGCGATTCCTGGAAAAGAGGAACCGCTCCAAGTCGTCCTTGGGCATCAGGATATTTCGAAGACAAAAAAAGCCGCCATGGTCCGGCCTCCGGCCTGAACCACGGCGACTTGCTCTGAATTTGCGGAACGCCAGCTGCTTAACGTTTGACGGTCAGCGCGGCATTCTCGCCGCTCGCCTCGTGCGGGGAGGTTGAGGCGAACTCTGAAGACCGCGTTGTGGGGGCGGGGTCACGGCCTTCATGGGCGCTAAACGCGACAAACGAAATTTGGTTCCGTTAGTTTCTAATTTTTTTGCAATAAAGTTCGAGCCGGTGATGCACGATCTCATAACCGAGCGAACGGGCTATTTCTTCCTGCAATTTTTCGATCTTGTCGGAACGGAATTCGACCACATCGCCGGAATCCATGTCGATGATATGGTCGTGATGCGCGCCGCTGGCCTGTTCAAAACGCGAAGGCCCGCCGGCAAAGGCGTGCCGGTGAATGGCGCCGCGCTCCTCCAGAAGCTTCATCGTGCGATAAACGGTCGACAGCGAGATACTGCTGTCGATCTCCACGGCCCGGCGGAAAATCTCCAGCGCGTCGGGATGATCTTCCGTCTCGGTCAATATGTTCAGGATGATCCGGCGCGGCCGCGTGATGCGGACGCCTGCCTGACGCAGCTCCTGTTCATAATCGGGTTTCTTGTACGATTCACTCATGCGGCAATTATGCACTGTCCGGACTCCAGTTGCAAATTTTTGCAACTGGCGGCACGCCGATCTCCCCAGCCCTTATCGTGCCAGTCCTATCGCGATACCGTCGCCTTGTCGTTGAGATGATATCGCCCCCGGCCCACGCGCACGAAAAGCGCATGGCCCTCCGGCTGGTTGTCGGTACAGTTTTCGGCGAGGAAAGAGAAGTACCGCGAATATGGCCAGCCCGGAGCCACGCGACGCACATCTCTGGGCGTGAAAGGTTCGGCAAGAATGCCTTTCACCCTGACCGCATTATGGATTTGAGGATAGATATTCGACCCAATTTTCCACATGCCCGAACAATAACACCACCATACGCGGCATTCATATCCCGCAAACACGGGATGATTGCAGTTTGTTCAGGCTGGATTGAGTTGTGCTGGTACGCCCAAGGGGAATCGAACCCCTGTTTGCGCCGTGAGAGGGCGCCGTCCTGACCGCTAGACGATGGGCGCATAGAGCATAAGCCGACCGGAGTGAAACGAGGATCGACAAGCTTGTGCTTAAAATACGAAAACCGGGAGCACAGATTTGATTCAATCAAATCGAAACCGCGCTCCAGACCATATCGCTGATATAAGCGCCAAAAGGAAAAAGCGCAATCCTCGAAGACATAAACAAATGGGCGGCAATCATGCCGCCCCGATCAGTTCGCCTACTCGACATTGCCGAGCTTGATGCGGCCGATGATGCGCGACTCGCGATAATCATAGATGATGAGTTCCGTGCCGCCATCGGGCAGTAGCGTTTCCAGCGAAAGCTCATTGCCCGAAAGGCTTTGCGAAAGAAGACGGGTGCCCGGCGTCAAGTTGATCTGCGATTCGATCAGCTTCGGCGGCTCTGGCTTTGTGGGTGCCGGCGCGGCCTGTCCGGGAATATCGGACCGGGCTTCGTCGACCGGAGTTTCCGGCGCGCGATTGATCTTGTAGACAACGGCGACAAGCACCGCCATAAGACCGATCAGCATGACACCGATGGAGACGGCCAGAAGCCGGATCATTTTGCGGCGCACACGTTCCATGGCTGGATCAAGCGGGGGCTCGGCCTGTTCATCCGGGTAATAGCCCTGCTGATAGTCCTGATAGCCTGAATCCTGATGATTCTGGTATCTCGGATAGTGTGGATCCTGCATTCAACGACTCCGGTTCGAACTGCGCCGTGTTACGGCGTGTGCCGCGTGATAGAGCATTTTGCAGCCAAATGGAAACATTTGACGCCGCATAAATGCGGTAAAATCTAGAGACAGAGCAGGTCTGACGATTTCGTTAAGACAGGCCGCTCTCAATAAGGAAAGACACGAGTGAAAGAGCTTACGACCGACTCCGATGCCACAGGCAAGCGTCTCGACCAGTGGCTGGCCGCAGCATTGGGGCCGGAACTTTCGCGCAGCCGCGTGCAGTCCCTTATTGCCGAAGGTCATGTGACCATCGACGGCGCGCCCGCCCGTGAAACCAAGCAGAAGCTGCGCGAAGGCATGACAATCGCCATCGTGCTGCCTGAGCCGGAGCCAGCCGAGCCGATTGCCGAGAACATACCGCTCGATATTCTTTACGAGGACGACGATCTCATCGTGATCAACAAGCCCGCCGGGCTTGTCGTTCACCCCGGCAACGGCAACTGGACGGGAACACTGGTCAATGCCCTTATATATCATTGTGGCGATAGCTTGTCGGGCATCGGCGGAATCCGCCGTCCAGGCATCGTGCATCGTCTCGACAAGGATACAAGCGGCGTCATGGTCGTTGCCAAGAACGATCTTTCCCACCGGCATCTGAGCGAACAGTTTGCCGACCATGGCCGCACCGGCGATCTGGAGCGCGCCTATCTCGCACTTGTCTGGGGCATGACCGAGCGCCCGCAGGGCTATATCGACGCGCATCTGGGGCGCTCGCACCGCGACCGCACCAAGCAGGCCGTGGTCAATGAAGAGCGCGAAGATGCCCGCCACGCCGTCACCCATTATGCCACGGTCGAAAAGTTCGGCCCTCGCGAAGACGCGACCGCGCTCGCCTCGCTCGTCGAGTGCCGCCTCGAGACCGGACGCACCCACCAGATCCGCGTGCACATGGCGCATATCGGCCATCCGCTTGTCGGCGACATGGACTATGGCAGCGCCTACAAGACCAAGGCCAACAAGCTGCCGGAACCCTTGAAAGAAGCCGTGCGCGGTTTCCACCGCCAGGCATTGCATGCATGGCTGCTCGCTTTCACCCATCCGTCCACCGGGGAACTGATGCGTTTTGAAGCGCCGGTGCCGGAAGATATGGAGCACCTTCTGGAAAATTTCAGGAAACACTCTATATAATACTGGCAACTATCATGGTTGGCCAAAGGATGAATTGCTGATAAAAATCGGCTTTTCATTATCGAGACCGGGGGCGCGGCCACGATGAAAGCCGCTCTCACCACAATTCATTTCAGACGATTTCACGAAACCTTTGTGTTTGACCAACGTTCACATTGTAGTGACAGTTTGTTTCATGAGTTAAAGGATCGTGTTTTCGCCAAAATCATGCCTATATATGGAGGCTCGCGAGAGGGAAGTGCAGGAGGCAGCCCCCGCGACAGGTTCGCCAAACGGGAACCTGAAATCATAAAGGAGGGTGCTCTATGGCCCAGATGAATCTCCCAAGCATCACGTCCGGTGACGGTGGTCTTACCCGTTATCTGGAAGAAATCCGTCGTTTTCCCATGCTTGAGCCGCAGGAAGAATATATGCTGGCCAAGCGCTATCACGAACATACCGACCCCAAGGCCGCCCACAAGCTGGTGACGAGCCATCTGCGTCTCGTGGCCAAGATCGCCATGGGCTATCGCGGCTATGGCCTGCCGATCGGTGAAGTCATCTCTGAAGGCAATGTCGGTCTCATGCAGGCCGTCAAGCGTTTCGAGCCTGAACGGGGTTTCCGTCTTGCCACCTATGCCATGTGGTGGATCAAGGCTTCGATCCAGGAATATATCCTGCGCTCGTGGAGCCTTGTGAAGATGGGCACGACCGCCAATCAGAAGCGCCTGTTCTTCAATCTGCGCAAGATGAAGAGCAAGATTCAGGCGCTCGACGATGGCGATCTCAACCCGGATCAGGTCAAGCAGATCGCGACCAAGCTCAATGTGAGCGAGGACGAAGTGGTTTCCATGAACCGCCGTCTGTCCGGTGACGCTTCGCTGAACGCGCCGCTGCGCGCTTCGGAAGGCGAATCGGGCGAATGGCAGGACTGGCTGGTCGACGACAGCAGCAGCCAGGAGCAGATCCTGATCGAACAGGACGAGCTCGACAACCGCCGCTCCATGCTGGAACAGGCGATGGATACGCTGAACGACCGCGAACGTCGCATTTTCGAGGCCCGCCGCCTCTCCGACGATCCGATGACGCTGGAAGACCTTTCCAGCGAGTTCAGCATCAGCCGCGAGCGCGTGCGCCAGATCGAAGTGCGTGCGTTTGAAAAGGTGCAGGCGGCCGTCAAGGCCGCTGCTTTCAAGCAGCAGAAAGCGCTGAACCATGTCGAGGAAGCGCACACCTAGACAGTTGCTCTATTGATCCTTTTACTGCCGCAAAATGGATGGACCATTTTGCGGCAGAATTGTTTGGGCAGCAAAAATGGAAATCGGTTTGGCCGGAAGGTCGGTATCACCCCTTCAAAATATCGCGGGCGCTCCCCCCACAAACCGTCATGCAACCGATATAAAACCGTCAAACAACTGTAATGGATTGGCTTTAGGGACGAGGGCGTGTTTCACCCAAGCTTCAAGGTCATTCCATGAAAAAGCTCCTGCTCGCCGCAGCTCTCGCGCTTGCCGCTGCCACCGCCGCATCTGCTTCCGACTATGTTTCCTTTCTCGACTATCCGCAGAAGGAACAGGACGGGAAGGAGTTCTTCACGGCCATCGAAATCCCGCAGGGCAGCTTCACCAAATATGAAATCGACGACAAGACCGGCCACATCGTTGTCGACCGCTATCAGTCCATGCCGGTGATCTATCCGGCCAATTACGGCTCGATCACCAGCACGCTTGCCGGTGACGGCGATCCGCTCGACGCGCTGATCTATACGCGTGAGCCGATTGTTCCGGGCGCAATCATCAAGGTTCGTCCCATCGGCGTGCTCAAGATGATCGACGGCGGCGACCAGGACGACAAGATCGTTGCGGTCCCCACCACGGACATCGATCCGACCTATGACAATATCAAGGAAATCACCGATCTGCCGAAGATCGAGCAGCAGCGTCTGGAAGCCTTCTTCCGCGTCTACAAGCAGCTGCCGGAAGGCCGCAAGGTCGTTGAACTGGCTGGATTCGACAGCGCGGAAGCCGCGCAGAACGAAGTCGCCAAGGCTATCAAGGCCTTCGCCGAAAAGAAGTGATCCCGATCGCCAGCCAACAAAAAGGCCGCTCGAAGCGGCCTTTTTCGTTTCATAAGAGGGTTAATTCGTACCCAGCACGTCGTTGAACGCCTTCTCGCCCGGCACGCCCTTTTCAAGGCTGATCAGCGCGCGACGGCCATTGCGGTAGGAAATCGGAATATCGATCCACTGCAGGCGGCGCATCAGCGACAGATTGGTGTCCTGCGCGGTGCGGGCGTCGTTCAGCCATACGATGAAGAAATTGTCGCCGATCTTCGACGGCACGGCGACCAGCGGATTGCCCGCCGCCTGTTCCGTATCCTTGAAGGTAACGCGCTGCACATTGTCCACCACGCCGCCGGGGAAGCCTTCCGGCACGGTGAAGACCATTTCGATCAGATGGCTCGCCGGGATCGACTGGTCCGTATTCTTGCGGATCGTCATCTTCAGCTCGACCTTGCTGGTCGGCATCGTGACGGTTGCGCGCACGGCAGGCTGGGCAGGCTGGCCGTCTTCGGGGCTTTCCTCGATTGTCGACCACACCACATTGCCGCGTTCGACCGAATCCGACCCGGCGCCGCCGCGTTCTTCATAAAGAAGCGCCTGCTGGCCGACGGCAACGGTCTGGTTCTGTCCGGGCTGCGCGCCCGCTGGCGGATTCGTTTCGGCAGGGGCCGGGGTGGAAGCGGCGGTGGACGTGCCCTCGCCGATCCCGTTCGCGCCGCCGGCAGGCCCGCTATCCACTTCGCTGCCGTCCGGCATCAGCCGCTGCGTCAGCTTCGGCTCACCCGCAGGCTGTTGCGGCTGCTCCGGCGTCGGTTCGCCGCCGGTGGTCGCGGTGTTGCTGTCGGCTGGCGGGGTGGCGCCTTCGGGCTGTGTCGCGGCATCGGAACCGGTGGTGGGCGCTTCGCTGCGCCCAAGGCTCGACGCCAGTTCCTGAATCTTGTCCTTGTTGGCCCAGACGGCATAGCCCGCACCGCCCAGAACCAGAACCGCAACCAGAGCCGCGATCAGGCCCTTATAGGAACGCTGTTCCTTGCGGGCCGTGCGCTCGATATATTCGCTGCGGCGGGCCTGCGCCTTCTCCTTGGCGCGGTCCAGCTTCCAGTCATCGTTGCGCTCGGCCACGAAAGCCGGTGCATCCTCATCGTCGCCGGTGCTTTCGCGGCGCTCGCCCTGCGGCGCGTGGGAAAATGCAGGCTCGTCGCCATCATGGGATGGCGCGGGGCCTTCCGCTGCACGATTCGCCTCCTGCAGAAAATCGTCCAGCGCATCCTCGACCGGCGGCTCCGGCGCGGCGGCTGGCGGCGCATAAAAGGCTTCGACTTCGGCAATGGCGTCTTCAAGGATATTGCGCTGGCGGACAGCCACAGCCTGCGAGGCATTTGCCGTGACAAGCTTCTGCTCGATCGTGGCGCGCGCTTTCGCATAAACGCGCTGGCGCAATTCAGGCGACTTGTCCGCCTGCGCGTCGATCGTCTTTTTCAGTACCGCTACAAAATCCGCCATTCCGTCTTACCCGGTTTCCGCCCGTCCAGATGAACAATAAGCACAGGATGCAATAAATGTCCCAATAATCACAATAATCAAGGGAAAGCAAAGTCTCCGGCTACGATTTAGCGAAGACTTTCAAACCGATGCGGTGAAATAGTGGCAAATCACCCTGCGACGGCGCTTTTGATACTGGGCACCGCCCATATAAACGAATTCGGAGCGGCCTTCCGGGAACGCCACTCCGAACAAGCGTTGTTTCTGAAAACGCGATCAGTCGTGGAACGGATCGGTGACGAGAATGGTGTCTTCGCGTTCCGGGCTGGTGGAGAGCATCGCCACCGGCGCGCCGATCAGTTCTTCGATGTGGCGGACATATTTGACGGCCTGCGCCGGGAGATCGTTCCACGAACGCGCGCCTGCGGTCGTTTCCGACCAGCCGGGCAGCGTTTCATAGATCGGCTTCACGCGGGCCTGCGCGCCCATGGAGGACGGCAGATAGTCGATGCGCTTGCCGTCGAGCTCATAGGCGACGCAGATCTTGATTTCGTCGAGACCGTCGAGAACGTCGAGCTTGGTCAGCGCGATGCCGGTGATGCCGGAGGTACGAACCGTCTGGCGCACGATCACGGCGTCGAACCAGCCGCAGCGGCGCTTGCGGCCCGTCACCACGCCGAACTCATGGCCCTTGGTGCCGAGGAATTCGCCGATCTCGTCGTTCAGCTCGGTCGGGAAAGGCCCCTCGCCCACGCGGGTCGTGTAAGCCTTGGTGATGCCCAGCACATAGCCGATGGCCGTCGGGCCAAGGCCCGAACCGGCGGCAGCCTGACCGGCAACCGTGTTGGAAGACGTCACGAACGGATAGGTACCGTGGTCGTTGTCGAGCAATGCACCCTGCGCGCCTTCGAACAGGATGCGGTCGCCTGCCTTGCGGCGTTCGTCGAGCACGCGCCAGACCTGATCGATATAAGGCAGGATCTGGTCGGCAACCGAGGTCAGTTCGGTCAGGATGGTTTCGACCGCGATTTCCTCAAGGCCCATGCCGCGACGCAGCAGATTGTGGTGCGCGAGCAGGCGTTCGACCTTCGGCTCCAGCGTTTCCGGCTCGGCCAGATCGATGACGCGGATGGCGCGACGGCCAACCTTGTCTTCATAGGCAGGGCCGATGCCGCGCTTGGTGGTGCCGATCTTGAGGCCCGAATTGGAGCCTTCGCGCATGGCGTCGAGATCGCGATGGATGGACAGGATGAGCGGTGCATTTTCGGCAATGCGCAGCACTTCGGGATTGATGTCGATGCCCTGCGCGCGCAGCTTCTCGACTTCGGCGACGAAATGATGCGGATCGACAACGACGCCATTGCCGATGACGCTGAGCTTGCCGCGCACGAGGCCGGATGGCAGCAGCGAAAGCTTGTAGCTGATGCCGTCGATGACCAGCGTATGACCTGCGTTATGCCCGCCCTGATAGCGCACGATGACATCGGCGCGTTCGGACAGCCAGTCAACGATCTTACCCTTGCCCTCGTCGCCCCATTGCGACCCGACGACAACCACATTTGCCATTGAAGAAACTCCTTGGCTTCTATTGAAAATCCAAGGATCGAAGCGGCCCGGTCATCGCCATCAATGGCAACGGGGTGCTGATCCCTCGTCTCTATACAGATTGAAACGGGATTGCGCGACTCTTTCGTGCAAGAAATTCGCGATTTTTGAACACGTCTCGAACGAAGGGCGCTGAGCGTCGGTCGAGATTCCGTTTATGGCGTAGCGAAAATGGTGGGATTTGAGACCCGGAGCGGAACATCCGCGAGTTTTTTAACGCACATCTGATCCGAAAACCGGTTCCCACTTTTCGGGATGTGCTCTAACCGGCGCGGACCATATAAAGCGCATCCTCCGAATAGCTTTTCAGCTTTTCCTCAAGCGCCGGGATGTCGCGGACGACAAAGCCCTTCTTTTCCCAAAAACCCTGCGAGCCGTTGACGGCAACGAGCGCCATGGTGACGAAGCCGTCACGTTCGGCCTGCAAGGCCATCAGTTCGACAACGCGGGTGGCCGCTCCGCTGGAGCGGGCTTCAGGCAGAAGCGCGATATCGTGGATGTAATAGGTGTTGGTATCGTCCGGCAGTTCGCCCAGAACGGCGTTGAGGGCCGGAACCGTATCGAGCTTCCAGGGATGGCTGACGCCATAGCCCAAAACCTCGTTCTCGCGGGCCAGCACGAAGCAGCCTGCCGGATAGAGTTTGAAGCGGTCCCGGAAGACCGCCTCATCTTCAAAGAAATCGAGATGGACAACATTGGCAACCGCAGTCACGCTCGCAATATCCTGCTCGTGCATGTGGCGCCATTCCGGCTGTACCATCTCATCAACCATTTTCTCAAACTTCTCCGACGTTGAACTCAAGCGGTGTTGCCGCCTTGATTGCCTCTTGAGCCGTCAGTTCGTCAAGTGCCGCCTGTGGAATCTGTTCATCCACATAGAGCATGGCAATCGCGTCGCCACCCGGATGGTCGCGCCCGAGCGAGAAGTTTGCAATGTTGATATTGTGCTTGCCGCAGATCGTGCCAAGCAGGCCGATCATGCCCGGAACATCCTTGTTGGTGACGTAAAGCATGTGCGGGCCGACCTCGGCATCGAGATTGATCCCCTTGATCTGGATAAAGCGCGGCTTGCCGTCCGAGAAGCAGGTGCCCGCGATGGAGCGCTCACGGAGCGTCGTCTTCACCGTCAGCTTGATATAGCCGTCGAAAATGCCGGACTTGTCGCGCTTGACTTCCGAGACGATGATGCCGCGTTCCTTCACCATGATCGGCGCGGAAACCATGTTGACATCGGCAACCTGCGGACGCATGAGACCGGCCAGAGCCGCGCTCAGGAGCGCGCGTGTGTTCATGGTGGCTGTGGCGCCATCGAACAGCACTTCCACTTCCTGAATGGGCTCGTCCGTCACCTGACCGACGAAAGCGCCGAGCACATCGGCAAGCTTCACGAATGGTTTCAGGCGCGGCGCTTCCTCCGCCGTGATCGACGGCATGTTGATGGCGTTGGAAACAGCCCCCTTGACCAGATAGTCCGACATCTGTTCGGCCACCTGAAGCGCGACATTTTCCTGCGCTTCCGCCGTCGACGCGCCAAGATGCGGCGTGCAGACGACATTGGGCAGCGAGAAAAGTTCGTTCTCCGTCGCCGGTTCCGTTTCATAGACGTCGATGCCTGCCCCTGCCACATGGCCGGATTTCAGCGCCGCCACCAGATCCTTTTCCACGATCAGGCCACCGCGCGCGCAATTGACGATGCGCACGCCCGGCTTGGTCTTGGCGAGGTTTTCCGCGTTGATGATATTCCGCGTCTTGTCGGTCAATGGCGTGTGCAGCGTGATGAAATCGGCGCGGGCGAGCAGCTCGTCCAGCTCGACCTTTTCCACGCCCAGTTCCTGCGCGCGGGCTTCCGACAGGAACGGATCGAAAGCGACCACATGCATTTTCAGGCCGATGGCGCGGGTCGCGACAATCGAACCGATATTGCCGCAGCCGACGACGCCCAGCGTCTTGCCGGTGATTTCCACGCCCATGAAGCGGTTCTTTTCCCACTTGCCTGCACGGGTGGATGTGTCGGCCTCCGGCAACTGGCGGGCGACAGCGAACATCAGCGCGATAGCGTGTTCGGCGGTGGTGATCGAATTACCGAACGGCGTGTTCATGACGATGATACCGCGGCGCGACGCCGCCGGAATATCGACATTGTCGACGCCAATACCGGCGCGGCCGACGACCTTGAGCTTCTTGGCGGCGGCGATCAGCTTTTCCGTGACCTTGGTGGCCGAACGGATCGCCAGACCGTCATATTCGCCGATGACTTCGAGAAGCTTTTCCTTGTCCTTGCCGAGATCGGGCAGGTAATCGACTTCCACGCCGCGATCCTTGAAAATCTGGACGGCAGTGGGCGAAAGCTTGTCGGATACGAGAACGCGAGGTGCCATGGAGGCCTCCTTCAAACATTTTCAGACCATGCATTTCCTGCGATGACGCAGACCGTTCTCACTCAGGAAATGCTATGAATAATGGGGGATGCGGACCGTGGCCGCCCCAACGCGGACCACGGCGTCATGCATGAAATACTCAGGCAGCCGCTTTCAGCGCAGCTTTCTGCGTTGCAAAAGCCCAATCCAGCCAATGCGTCAGCGCTTCCAGATCGGAAGCTTCCACCGTCGCACCGGCCCAGATGCGCAGGCCCGAAGGGGCGTCGCGATAGGCGCCGATATCATAGGCAACGCCTTCCTTGTCGAGCGCGGTGACGATGCCCTTGGCGAAAGCGGCCTGCTCGTCGGCTGACAGGGTGGTCACTTCCGGGTCGACAATGGTGAGGCAGACAGAGGTGTTGGAGCGCGTTTCCGGCTTCACGGCCAGATTGGCGATCCACGGCGTCCTTTCCACGAAATCGTTCAGGACAGCGAAATTCGCATCGGCACGCGCAACCAGCGCATCGAGACCGCCGAGCGATTTCGCCCATTTCAACGCGTCGAGATAATCTTCCACGCAGAGCATGGACGGCGTGTTGATAGTTTCGCCGACGAAAATGCCCTCGATCAGCTTGCCGCCCTTGGTCATGCGGAAAATCTTCGGCAGCGGCCATGCAGGCTTGTAGCTTTCCAGCCGCTCGACAGCCCGCGGGCTGAGGATCAGGACGCCATGCGCGCCCTCGCCGCCCAGCACCTTCTGCCAGGAGAAGGTGACGACATCGAGTTTCGCGAAATCGAGACGCTGCGCGAAAGCGGCAGAGGTCGCATCGCAGAAGGTGAGGCCCTTGCGGTCAGCCGGAATGAAATCAGCGTTTGGCACGCGCGCGCCCGATGTGGTGCCGTTCCAGGTGAAGACCACATCGCGGTCGAAATCGACTTGGCTGAAATCGACAATCTCGCCGTAAGGCGCCTCGAAGGTGCGCACATCTTCGAGCTTGAGCTGCTTGGTCACATCCGTCACCCAGCCCGAACCAAAGCTTTCCCATGCGACCATATCGACGCCGCGCGCGCCGAGCATGGACCACAGCGCCATTTCGACAGCGCCGGTATCGGAAGCGGGCACGATGCCGATGCGGTAATCGGCAGGCACCTGCAGCACTTCCCGGGTGAGATCAATGGCCTCTTTGAGCTTGTTCTTGCCGATTTTCGCGCGGTGCGAACGGCCAAGCGCCGCATCGACCAGCGCATTCAGCGACCAGCCGGGACGTTTTGCACAGGGACCGGATGAAAAATTAGGATTAGCCGGGCGAACTGCCGGCTTCGCAATCGTCGTCATGTTGTTTCTATCCTCTCAGATAGCACGCGTCTCGTTGGGGAGACGTGGCCCACTTACCGGGATAGCCGAAAGCGCATTCTTCCTCAATACGCCATTCGTGGAATATTTTCATCAAACCCGCCCGGATTGCTCCGGGCGGATAGAATTTCGTTATCGCGTCGCCGTCTGCGTTTCGGAAGCATCATCTTCCATGCGCGCATAATAGCTCGCGATCAGCGCGCCGGAAATATTGTGCCACACGCTGAAGACCGCGCTCGGCACCGCCGCCAGCGGCGAGAAATGCGCATTGGCGAGCGCAGCGCCAAGGCCGCTGTTCTGCATGCCGACCTCGATGCTGATTGCCTTGCGCTTGGCAAGCGACAGGCCAGCGAAACGCGCCGCGAAATAGCCGAGCAGCAAGCCGAATCCGTTGTGCAGGAACACAACCGCGAAGATCAGCAGGCCGGACTGCGCGATGGCCGCCTTGTTGACCGCGACCACGGCGGCGACGATCAGCACGATGCCGATGACCGAAACCAGCGGCAGCATGGGCACCGCAGCCTTGACCAGCCCCGGCACCAGCTTCTGCAAGACGAAGCCCAGCGCCAGCGGCACGAGGATCACCTTCACGATGCTGATGAACATGCTCATCGCATCGACCGGCAGATACTGGCTGGCGAAGAACCAGACGAGGAATGGCGTGACCAGCGGCGCCAGCAGCGTGGTGACGCTGGTGCATGCAACGCTGAGCGCCACATCGCCCTTCGACAGATAGGTCATGACGTTGGAAGCCGTGCCGCCGGGGCAGCAGCCGACAAGGATCACGCCCGCCGCCACTTCCGGCGACATCGGGATGATGCGCGTCAGCAACACGGCAAGAAGCGGCATGATGATGAACTGCGCCAGCACGCCGATGGCGACATCGAAAGGCCGCTTGGCGACTTCGGCAAAATCCTTGCCGGAAATGGTCAGGCCCATGCCGAACATGATGATGCCAAGCAGCACCACGATCCATGGCGCGAAGACGCTGAATGTGGATGGCAACAGGAAGCCGAGTACGGCGAAAATAATGACCCAGACAGCAAAAGTCCGGCCTACGAAATCTGAAAATGCTGCGATTGCTTTCATGACCCTCCCCTTTTCAGGACACGCATTCGACGCGTTCTGTCACCTGTAAGGATTCGGTGCGCATATGAAAACGAAAAATTCGATGGAGCTGAAACAAATGAACTGGAAAGCGGGCCAAAAGGCCCGCTGCTATTACCAGGTCGTGAAGCGCACACCTGCGCGCAGCTGATGGGACTGGATATCCTTGTCGCTCAGGGTGATGCCTGCCGCACTCGCAATATCCGCGCCCTCGATGACGCCATAGCGATAGCCGACATCGAGCTTGACGTTGGAGGCCACATCGATGCCCACACCCGCCATCAGCGCCCAGGCAAGACGATAATCATCGTCCATCTTGTAGTCGCCATAGGCCGTATTGATGGAATAACGAACATTGGCAAAGCCGAGACCGGCGCCCAGATAAGGCGTGAAACCGGAATAATTGCCAAGATCGACATAGGCATTGGCCATTATGTCCCAGCTGCGAACGTCGACGTCCAGATCATCGAAGCCCTGCTTGGAATAGCCGAACGTCACGTCGCCGCGCAGATTATCCGTGAACTGATAGCCGATGCCGATGGAAGGCACGACATTCTTGTCCAGATCAAAGCTCTCGGACGCGCTCCCGAAAGGTGTCTCCGCCTGAAGCCTGGCCTTGGAGGAGATGTTGTAGCCTATGTCGCCGCGCAAATACCAGCCGGAGCCGACCTCTACCGGCTGCTGCGCCGGAGCGCCCGGCTCATAGCTGATCATATCGAGATCGGCGGCAAAGGACTGCGATGCGATGCAGAACCCGGCCAGCAGTGCGGCCGACGAACAGAAAGCGCGCCATTGCATGTACATGATGAAATCCCCGCTTATGAATGTATCATCATGTATGAATGAACATGGTTAAGATCACATAAATATAGGGATATGTTTACCGTATTTCTAAACGAACAAAGGCCCGGATAACCGGGCCTTTGTTCGTTTCGGGATTTGCTTTTTACTTGTAAACCGGGCCGTCCACGATGGTCGAAGCCTGCTGCGGGGCATAGGCAGGAGCCGCGCCGCCAAACATGTAGCGCAGGCCGACGCGCACATCGTGCACATTCATGCCCTTGTCGTAACCGTCACCGATCCACTGGTTGCCCTCGAACATCTTGCCGCCGTTGATATGGCGATAGCGATAGCCCGCATCGAGCTTGAGATTATGCGTGAGATCGACCGATGCACCGGCCATGAGCGCATAGGTAAAGCGCCAATTGGCAGCGCCTTCCTGCGTGCCGCCATAACGAACATCGTCGAGATCGCCCCACTTCACGCGGGTGCCGCCGATACCGGCGCCGACATAAGGCGTGAAGCCGGCGAAATTGCCCAGATCGACATAGGCATTAGCCAGAATGGAAAGTGCAGAGAAACGGCTGCGCTCGTCGGATGCGCAGTTGATATCGCCGTTACAGGCCGAACCATAGGTATGGCCGTCGAACTTGGCGCGGGTCATGTAGTCGACCGTCAGGTCGGTGCGGAAATAATCCGTCACCTGATAGCCGACGCCGCCGCCCACAAGGAACGAACCCTTCAGGTCGCCATAAAGCGTGTTGCTGCCGAAGGTCGGCGAACCGCCGCCGCAGGTATCGCAATTATCGATGGTCGCGTAATCCGCATCCTTGAACTTGGCCTTGGAGTAGCCGATATCGCCGCGCAGATACCAGCCGCCAACCGCAGGCGGAGCGACGACGACTTCCGGTACTTCCGGCACGGGCTCAAGAATATCCGCTGCCAGCGTTACAGGTGCCGTGGACATCAGGGCAACCGATGCCGCCACACCGGCAAAAAGAGTTTTCGTAAGACTTTTCATAGGTCTGCCCCATCGGAGAATCGCGCCGCAAAAGCGGCGGGTACGGATGTTTGAGGGGAAGACTATGCGGTAAAAGTTAAATACAACTTAACCTTGTTTTTTTACCATACTAATTAACACTTGCTAATATAAAGAAGGCGTTCCAGACAAAAAAAGCGCGGGACAAAACCCGCGCCATTGCTGAATTGCGCCGAAAGCGGTCAGGCCGCAGCGCTGCCTTCGGACGAGATCACATCGATGATGTCGTTGACGACCTTTTCCACCAAGCCGCGATCATCGCCTTCCGCCATGACGCGGATGAGCGGCTCCGTGCCGGACGGACGGATAACCAGGCGGCCCTGATGGCCGAGACGCTCGGTTGCTTCGTCGATTGCGCTCTTCACGCGCTTGTTTTCCAGCGGCTTGCCGCCAGCGGTGCGCACATTCTTCAGAAGCTGCGGCACCGGATCGAACTTGCGGCAGACTTCGCTGATCGGCCTGCCCTGCTCCTGCGCGACGGCAAGAATTTGCAGCGCGGAAATCAAGCCGTCGCCCGTCGTCGCGAAATCGGACAGGACGATATGGCCCGACTGCTCGCCACCGACATTGAAGCCATGTTCGCGCATATGCTCGACCACATATCGGTCGCCCACCTTGGTGCGGGCCAGCGTCAGGTGACGGTCGGCAAGGAAGCGCTCGAGACCGAGATTGGACATGACGGTCGCGACGATACCGCCGCCTTCGAGCCGGTCACTTGCCGCCCAGCTTTCGGCGATGACGGCCATCAGCTGGTCGCCGTCGATGACAGTGCCGTTTTCATCGACCAGCAATACGCGATCCGCATCGCCATCGAGCGCGATGCCCACATCGGCGCGCACTTCGTGAACCTTCTTCATCAGGCCGATGGGGTGCGTGGAACCGCAATCCTCATTGATATTGATGCCGTTCGGCTCATTATTGATGGTGATGACTTCCGCGCCCAGCTCCCACAGGGCGGCAGGGGCCACCTTGTAGCCCGCGCCATTGGCGCAATCGACCACGACGCGCAAGCCGTTCAGGTCGATGTTGCGCGGCAGCGTGCGCTTGGCAAACTCGATATAGCGATAGATGTCGCCGTCAACGCGCTTGGCGCGGCCGACATCGCCATGACTGGCGAGATAGGGGGTAAGATCGCCGTCGATCATTGCCTCGATCTTCAGTTCGATCTCGTCGGAAAGCTTGTATCCGTCCGGACCGAAAAGCTTGATGCCGTTATCGTAGAATGGATTGTGCGACGCGGATATCATGACGCCGATATCGGCGCGCAGCGACCGACAAAGCATCGCAACGGCTGGCGTCGGGATCGGGCCGAGCAGGAACACATCCATGCCAGCGGCGGTGAAACCGGCCACCAGCGCATTCTCCAGCATATAGCCCGAACGGCGCGTATCCTTGCCGATCACCACGCGCGAAGCCTGACCTTTGCGGCGGAAGATGTGACCGACCGCCATGCCGACTTTCATGGCGACTTCCGGGGTCATGGGAAAGCTGTTTGCCTGTCCGCGAATGCCATCGGTTCCGAAATATTTCCGTGTCATTTGTTTCGCCTTGCGCTGAGCCATGAAACGCTCTCTGTCTTCAAATATATGCCGCCCGAACTCACAGGCGAACAATGGCTGCCGTTTGACCGGCCAGCGGATTTCGCTGTTCTTAACGCGAAAACCCTCACGAATGCAATTTCGCCTTTGGCGGAATGTCCAACACTCCCGGACCCAAAGTCGTATGCTGATACAATATGATGCGCCGAATTCCTTAATGAGCCTTTGCGGTCAGCCCCCACAAAGCTGGATAACAAGAAAGCCGGGACAAGCCCGGCTTTCTCCATTCAGTTTCAAGAAGCCTATTGCGGCTGCGGCTCCATGCCCGGTTCGCTGCCGGGCTCGCTGCCCTTGCGCTTGCGTGGGCTTCCGGCCTTCGGCACGCCCGAACCGCGCGACGGCGTATCGTTGCCCTGATCACGCGACGGCTTGTTGCCTGCGATCAGTTCCTTGATCTCATCGCCCGAGAGCGTTTCATATTCAAGCAGGCCTTCGGCAAGCGCGACCCAGTCCTTCTTCTTCTTGGTCAGGATGCGGGTCGCCTCGGCATAGGCCTCGTCGATCAGGCGGCGTACTTCGGCATCGATGATCTGCGCGGTTTCTTCCGAAATATTCTGCGTGCGGGACACCGAATGGCCGAGGAAGACTTCCTCCTGATTGTCGCCATAGGCCACGCGGCCAAGCTTGTCGGAATAGCCCCACTGCGTCACCATCGAACGGGCAAGCTTGGTGGCCTGCTGAATGTCGGAGGAAGCACCGGACGTGATGTTTTCCTTGCCGAATTTCAGCTCTTCCGCCACGCGACCGCCCATCATGATGGCAAGACGCGACACCATCCACGTATAGGTGGCCGAATAACGGTCGCCTTCGGGAAGCTGCATCACCATGCCCAGCGCGCGGCCACGCGGAATGATCGTTGCCTTGTGCACCGGATCGGCCTTCGGCACGTTGAGCGCGACGATGGCGTGGCCTGCCTCGTGATAGGCCGTATTGGCCTTTTCTTCCGGCGTCATGGCGGAGCGGCGTTCCGCGCCCATCATGATCTTGTCCTTGGCGTCCTCGAATTCCTGCATGGTCACAAGGCGCTTGTTGCGGCGTGCGGCCATGAGGGCGGCTTCGTTGACGAGGTTGGCGAGATCGGCACCGGAGAAGCCCGGCGTTCCGCGTGCGACAACCTTGAGATCGACATTGGGTGCAAGCGGCACGTTGCGCACATGCACTTTGAGAATCTGTTCGCGCCCGACAATATCCGGGTTCGGCACAACGACCTGACGGTCGAAACGGCCCGGACGCAGCAGCGCCGGATCGAGAACATCGGGACGGTTGGTTGCCGCGATCAGGATGATCGATTCGTTGGCTTCAAAACCGTCCATCTCCACCAGAAGCTGGTTGAGCGTCTGTTCGCGTTCGTCATTGCCGCCGCCGAGACCGGCGCCGCGATGACGGCCAACCGCGTCGATTTCGTCGATGAAGATGATGCAGGGCGCATTTTTCTTGGCCTGCTCGAACATGTCGCGGACGCGGCTCGCACCAACACCGACGAACATTTCAACAAAGTCCGAACCGGAAATGGTGAAGAAAGGCACATTGGCTTCGCCCGCTACCGAACGCGCCAGCAGCGTCTTACCGGTGCCGGGAGGGCCGACGAGCAGCACGCCGCGGGGGATCTTGCCGCCCAGACGCTGGAACTTCTGCGGATCGCGCAGGAATTCGACGATTTCCTCAAGGTCCTGCTTGGCTTCGTCCACGCCGGCAACGTCCTGGAACGTCACGCGGCCATGCGCTTCGGTGAGAAGCTTCGCCTTCGACTTGCCGAAGCCCATCGCGCCGCGTGATCCGCCCTGCATCTGGCGCATGAAGAAAATCCACACGCCGAGGATCAGGATCATCGGAAGCCACGACAGGAGAATGCCGATCAGCGAGCTGGAACCGTCCGTTTCAGGGCGTGCGGTGATCGCGACACCCTTTTCTTCAAGGCGCGAGACAAGACCCGTATCGCCCGGCGAATAGGTCTGGAAGGTCGAACCATTGTCAGCAAAAGTGCCGCTAATCCGCTGGCCGGTGATCGTGACCGATTTCACGCGACCGTTGGATACGTCGTCTATAAATTGCGAATAGGAAACTTCACGGGAATTGGTGCGCTGACCTGGGCTTTGGAACAGGTTGAACAGCGCAATCAAAAGAAGAGCAATGATCGCCCAGAGGGCGAAGTTGCGATAGTTCGGATTCATATCGGGTCCAATCGATACCACGGCCATTCCGCGGGCACGGAACGATGTTTCGGTCTAACATAGGATCGAAGGATGGCCTTGCCAAGGCGCGTTTGACCCCGCATCTTCGATTCTTCGCACTCTGGTTTACAAAAAGAGCATTTCCAGCAAAAGTGCGAGGCGCCTGCGCGGGGAAATCAGTCCACTGGACTGATTTCTTATCCCGCTTCGATGCGCAGGATAATGCGTCAAAGCAAGGGTGGAGCTGTTCCTGGCGATTCTGTTGAATCGGGAACAGCTCTAGGACATTTCCGCGCAGACGCGCCCGATACGGGCCTGAACGGCCATTGCGAGCTCGAAATCGTGCCCCGGCAGCACGTGATCGAAGATCGCAAAATGCCGTTCGATATGAATGCCTTGCGGAAGATTTCCATCCGGCAGGAACGGCAAGGCAAAAAGCCCGCCATCCCGGTAAAGAGCCGGCGAAACCAGCAGGGCCTCACGTTTGCGGGAGTCGATCTCGATGTCCCGCGCCTTGAGGAAATCGGCCAGTTCCTGCCGTCCCGGTGCGGCAAGTCCGAAATCGATCGAGCCTTCGTTCAAAAAGCGGAAGCGCCCGTCCCAGATGATTGGCTTGCCCGGTTCCAGATGAAGTTTGGGCAGATTGCGTTTTTCACGGAGGAACCGGTGCGGAGAACCTTCCCCGCCCCGCTCGATCAGCGCGCCGAACACGGTCAGGCGGCGATTGTCGTCCGCTCCCGAGAGAACGCGTTCGATGCGCGAGCGCTCGCTGTCGCCCGGCAGGAAACGGCGTCCGCCGGCAATCGCCGCCAGCAGTCCGGAAAACAGCCGCCGCGCATTGTCGGGGAGCGCCGCGTAATGCTGCGGATCGACCAGCAAGGCCCCGTTCGCATCGATGCGCAGGCTCGCCGGGTCGCCGAGTGCAGCAATCAGCGCGGCATTGTCCCGCTCGCGCGCGGCTCCAGCCTCGGCAATCCGGTCGAGAACAGCCTGCCGGTCAGCCTTCGCGGCAGCGCCCAAACGAACCCGCGGACGTTCATATTCCGTGTTGGCATTGCTGGGATCATCGACCCATTCAATGCCCCGTTTCCGCAATTCATCGCGCAAGGTTTGCCGGGAAACGGAAAGCAGGGGGCGGTCGAGCTCCACCGATCCTTCCCGTCCAAGACCACCCAGCAACGAACGCGGCGACATGGCGGCAAGCCCCCGCGCCTCGGCATGGGCGCTGCGCTCCTTGCGCATCAGAAAGGTTTCGATCTGGTCGTCCTGCGTATGGCCGGTGACGATGAAGGCTGCACCCGCATCCTGCGCCGCCTGCGACAGCAGGCGATAGCGCGCCGTGCGCGCCGCCGCGGCAAGTCCGCTCGCAGGCTTCGCCTCGTCCCAGGTGAGGATACGGTGCTCAATCCCGTAGCGCTGGCAGAGCCGGCCGACATTTTCGGCCTCGGCGCTGGATTCTGCGCGCAATTGATGATCCACAGTCACGGCAATCAGCCGCGGTGGATGCTTGAGCGTGGCCATGTAATCCCGGAGAAGAAAAAGCAGCCCGAGAGAATCGCTGCCGCCCGACACAGCAGCAATCACGGCCCTGGCCTGCCCAAACCCGAATGGCTCGAACAATTTGAAAATATTGCCTGGGCTAAGCCCCACGAAATAACTCCGCAATCAAAGCATGCGAATAAAATCATGCTCAAACAAAAATCTGGAGCGGTTGGCGATTCAACCTGAATTCATCCCGCTCCAACAGGTTCTGACCCTAACATTTGGCACGGCTGCGCTCGTCGGCGACCCGCTTCAATATGGCAGGCGCCGCCTTGGGGTAACGTTCGGGAATCTGCGCGAAGGTCGCGCAGGCGACATCGCGATTATCCATTTTTTCCAGCGTCATGCCGAGCTTGAACATGTTTTCCGGCGCGCGCTTGGAATCGGGATAATCGCGCTGCGTATCGATGAACACGGTGGCGGCTTCCGGATAGCGGCCCTGACCGTAAAGCGATTCCCCCAGCCAGAAGCGCGCTTCCGCCGTGTTGGGATCAGCCGGATAGCGCTTCACATGCTCGCGGAAACCGGTTTCGGCTGCCTTGTAGTCGCCCGACATCAGATATTGATAGGACGCCTGATAGAGCGAATTGGGGTTATCGTCGGTGGGAAGCGATGCAACCGCATCGCCTGCCGCCGTTCCGCCCGCAGCCGGTCCCGGCTGTACCGCGCGCGGCGTGGCGTCGAGTGTTTCGCCGATTACATTGCCACTGGCGTCGAAGCGGATGGAGCCCAGCGTCTGCGGCGGCTCGCCGCGTGCCGGTCCGCCCTGTGCGGGCGCATTCGAATCAATAGCCATGGAATCGGCGCTGGAAGGCTGGCTGGCCGCCGTCTGCGAAGCGCCTTCGGAAACCCCGCCATCGAGGTTTCCGTTGTTGCCCTGATCCGAACCGGCATCGGCCAGCGACGTATTGCCGCCAGCCTGCTGAACATCCGTCTCGGCCCGTTTTCCGGTTTCCAGAAACTGGAAGCGGGTTTCGTTCGCTTCCTGCATTTTCTGCATCTGATCCTGCATTTCGAGGATCTGGAAGTTCATGGCCTCCGCCCGCGCGCTCAACGCGTCCGCGATCGCGGCCGCATTGCCGACGCCCTGTGCGCACAGATCGGCCCCCGGAGATGCCGCGGCGGGCGCGGTCTGGGCTGCGCTGCTCGAAGCAGGCGAGGTTATGCCATTCTTCTTTTCCAGTTCTTCAAACCGGAACTCATTGTCTTCCTGCGTCTTTTGCAGCTGATTGTCGGTGAACGAAATCTGGGCGTCCACATCCTCGACCTTGCCAGTCAGGTTGCGCACCAGTTCCTGCTGCAAGCCGGGGCTCTGATAGCCGCCGCCCTGCCCGCCGCCGCTACCATTGTCCCGCATGGCTTCATCAAGAATTGCCGTCGAGCCGATGCTGACGTGATGCGGTGCCCCGCCGCGCCCCTTTTCCAAGGCCTGGAAACGCGCTTCATTGTCGCGCTGGATTTTCAGCATCTTGTCGCGAAGCTGCAAGATGCGCGCATAGGACTGGGCATTTTGATGCGCCAGATTGCAGACCTGCTGCGAAAACTGATCCCCGCCGGGAGCACCTGCCTGCGCGAGCTGAATTTCCCCTTGCGAAGAAACAGATGCCGCCAGAGCCGGAGCACTCGCCAAAAGCGGCAGCATGGCAATTGCCAGCGTCACTTTCCTCATTGGTTTCCTCATTCCTTTGCCCCTGCAAATTCATCCATCCGGTTCCTGCGACCCGGATGATCGAGTGCCGCGCCTGAACAGACGCTGAATGCGTTTGCCGCACGATCAGCTCCGCTTTTAGAGCATTTCCAGCGAAAGTGCGAAGCGGTTTTGCGCCGCAAAATGCGAAAAGCGAAGGCATCTTGACGCTCACTATGACAGGGGTGACTTCGGCCAAAGTTTGTCAGAAAGCCCGCAAATGCGGTCCAAAACGAAAAAAGCGGCCCGAAAGCCGCTTTTCCGTAACACTATGCGATGCTCGCGGATTAGCTGCCTGCACCGTTGAGAACGGTGACGGCGCGGCGGTTCTGCGACCAGCACGAGTCGGCGTCGCAAACTGCGACCGGACGTTCGTTGCCGTAGGAGATGGTGCGCATACGGTTGGTCGGCACGCCGCGGGAAGCGAGGAAGTCGCGGGTGGCGGCTGCACGGCGCTGGCCGAGAGCGAGGTTGTATTCACGCGTGCCGCGTTCGTCTGCATGGCCTTCGATCGTGATCGAGTACTGCGGATAACGCTGCAGCCACTGGGCCTGCTTGGAAAGCGTCTGCTGCGCATCGGCGCGGATCAGCGAAGAATCGAGATCGAAGAAGATGCGGTCGCCGACATTGACCGTGAAGTCCTGAGCGGAACCCGGCGTCGCGGCACCTGCACCGAGACCCAGATCACCGGCATTGTTCGGGAGGTTCTTCTTGGATGCGCAACCGGCAACGGCGAGCGACATGAAAAGGGCGATAGCGATCGGGCTACGTGCAATCGACTGGATACGGCGCATGGGCCGGAGCTCCTTAAGATTTGATGTTCCTGCGTAACCATCCAATAATCATATTGAGGTTAAGACAGGCTCAAGAAGTATGGTTAATATTTTCTTGCTGCCTCAGCCCTTGAGGGCAAAATGCGGCAGAAACACGACTCGGGCCGAATGATTGTGGCAATTTGCCATGAAAAAGGCGCGAAACACCGGTTTCGCGCCTTCACATTCCATAACTGCCCGCAAAACCTATTCGAGCAGCGGCGACCACGCCGGGTCGGACGCGAAGTTCGGCGTCTGGATCTGGCGCTCGTTGCGGCCGGTCAGGTCGATGGTGAACAGCTTCGGACCGCCCGCTCCTGCAGCCTTGCGGAAGAACATCAGCACGCGGCCATTCGGAGCCCAGGTCGGGCCTTCATTGTGGAAGCCGGAGGTCAAGAGGCGTTCGCCCGAACCGTCGGTCTTCATGACGCCGATGGAAAACTGGCCCTGCGACTGCTTGGTGAAGGCGATCAGATCGCCGCGCGGAGACCAGACCGGGGTGTTATAGCTGCCGTCGCCCATGGAGATGCGGCGCGGATTGGAGCCATCGGCACCCATCACATAGAGCTGCGGACGTCCGCCGCGGTCGGAAGAGAAAACGATCTGCGACCCGTCCGGCGAATAGGACGCGCTCGTATCGATCGCCTGGCTGTTGGTCAGGCGCGTGGTCGAACGATTGCGCAGGTCCATCGAATAGATATTGGCGCTGCCGTCGTCCTGCAGCAGGCTCATCACGACCTTCTGGCCATCGGGCGAGAAGCGCGGCGCAATGGTCATGCCGGGGAAATTGCCGACAAGCTCGCGCTGGCCGGTTTCCAGTTGCAGCAGATACACCTTCGGCGAGCCGCCTTCATACGACATATAGGTGACTTCCTGACGGTTCGGCGAGAAACGCGGCGTCAGCGAAATGGCGCGGCCGTCGGAAATATAGCGCACATTGGCGCCGTCCTGATCCATGATGGCGAGGCGTTTCACGCGCTTCTGCGCCGAGCCGGATTCATCCACGAAAACGACGCGCGTATCGAAATAGCCCTTTTCACCCGTCAGGCGCTCATAGATGGCGTCAGCGATGATATGCGCGACGCGGCGCCAGTTGTCCGGCGTGGTGAAGAACTGCTGGCCGATCATCTGCTGGCCGCCGAACGTATCCCACAGGCGGAACTCGGCCTTGAGACGGCCATCGGGCTGCTTGGTGATGCGGCCCGTGACGAGCGCCTGCGCGTTGATGACCTTCCAGTCCTCGAAACGCGGAGCGGCATCCGGATTGGAAATCTTCTCGATGAAGGCGCCCTTGTCGATCGGCGCGAACAGGCCAGACCGTTCAAGATCGGCCGCGATGACCGAGGTGATATTCGGCCCGAGCTGGTCAGCCGAAAGGAAATCGGTGATGGCGATCGGCAGCGGCTCGATCACACCCTTGTTGATGTTGATTTCCACGACGGCGCGCGCCGGCATGGTGCAGACAAGGCTTGCGGCAATCATACACGCGAAAGCCGAAAAGACCGTCCGGATCTTTGTATTGATGATGCCGATTTTCATGTCTTCTGGGACCTCTTTGTCCTTGCAGTGGTTGGCGACCGGAAGCCCGGTCAGAACATTTCGCTCGGGTCGAAAGTGACGATCACTTCCGACCATGTATCATATTTGTCGACTGGCAGATTGTACGGTGCGCAGCGTGCGACAGCGCGCTTGGCGCTCTCGGCTGCTGCACGACCCACACCATCACCGCCGCCGCCCGATGTCACTTCCGGAACGCCCTGGATGGAGCCATCCTGATTGAGCTTCATCTTGACGGTCACGATCAGCCCCGGCGCGTCCGCCACACCGGCGGGAACGTTCCAGCACTTCGAAATCGCACCGCGCAGCGCGTCCATTTCGCTCTGGCTGAGCTTGGAGCCGCCGGTATTCTTCTTGCCGCCCAACGATGCCTGATCGGTGGAACGCTTGGCGCCGCCGCCTGCCGCCTTCTGCTTGTTGAGAAGGGCTGCAACCTCATCGGCAATCGCATCATTCTTCGACTGCGAAGTCTGCGAGGCGCTTTGCGTCTTCTTCTTTTCTTCCGGCTGCTTGCGCTCGTTGGTCTTGGCGGTCTGCGCCTGCGGCGGTTTCGGCTTTGCCTCCGGTGCAGGCACCTTGTCCGGCAGCTTCGGCGCCTCGGCATCCGGTGCTTCAGCCTGCTTTTCGATGGCTTCGGCCACCGGGTCAGGCTTCACTTCCTGCTTCGGTTCGGGTTTGGTCTGAACTTCGGTCGCGGGAACCGGCGTCGGCTTTTCCTCGGGCTTCGCCTCCGGCTTGGGATCAGGCTTCGGCTCCGGCTTTTTCACCGGTTCCGGCTGCGCCTTCGGCTCCTCGGCCGCCTCGATCGGTTTCGCCTTTGGATCGGGCCTTGGGGGCGTCGTGGTGTCCACGTCCTGATCGCCGACATTCTGGGCGTCGGGAACGGTTTGCGGCTTCGTCGTCGGGATCGGCGCGGCTTTTTCCTTCATGGGCGCTTTTTTGTCGCCCTGCTGGATTTGGGTTATCGACTCGATCGGTACGATATCGACCGGAAATGACTCCGAATCCTGCACGTCGAAAGCCTTCGGCGAGGAAAACGAAACCACTGCCAGCGCAACCGCAACGGCATGCAAGGCAACAGAAGATGTCAGGCCAGCCTTCATGATGGCGTCAGCTATCCTGCTCCTGGAGGGTCACAAGGCCGATATTCTTGAAACCGGCGGCGGAAATGCGGGCCATGACTTTCATGACGGTGCCGTAATCGGCAGCCTTGTCACCGCGCACGAAAATGCGCTCCTCATAGCCCGTCTTGGCGATGGCCTGGAGTTTCGGCACCACTTCTTCGATGGGGATTTCGGTTTCCTGCAGGTAGATCTTGCCCTCGCTGTTGACCGAAACGGTGATCGGCTGCGTGTCGGCGTTCATGGCCTTGGCCTGCGTATCGGGCAGGTCAATCGGCACGCCAACCGTCAGAAGCGGCGCGGAAACCATGAAGATGATGAGGAGAACGAGCATCACGTCGACGAACGGCGTCACGTTGATTTCGCTCATCAATGCCTTCTTGCGGCCGCGCCTGCGGCGTCCGCCCGACTGCATTCCCTGATTTCCGACCGACATGCCCATTGCAAGATTCCCGAAGGCTGAAACTACACTCGATGCTTGATGCCGCTTAATTACGCGGCGTCAGCTTCTCATCAATTTGGCGCGACAGTATGGCGGAAAACTCGTCCGCAAAACCTTCCAGCCGCCCGCCGATCTTGCCCGCATCCGCAGACAGCTTGTTGTAGGCGATAACGGCGGGAATAGCGGCGAGAAGGCCGATGGCCGTTGCCAGAAGCGCTTCGGCGATACCCGGCGCAACGACGGCAAGGCTGGTGTTCTTGGAAGCGGCGATGGCCTGGAACGAGGTCATGATGCCGACGACCGTGCCGAACAGGCCGATGAAGGGAGCAGCAGAACCGATGGTCGCCAGAAAGCCCAGTCGCGATTCCAGCTTTTCGCTTTCACGCGCCAGCGCGACATCCATGGCCTTGTCGATGCGCATCTGGAGGCCGATGGGAGAGCGGGCCCCCTTTTCGAATGACTTCTTCCACTCGCGCATCGCGGCCATGAAGATGGATGCCATGCCGGTGGTGCGGCGTTCACCGAGATTGCGATAAAGTTCTTCCAGCGACTGGCCGGACCAGAACGTCTGCTCGAAGCGATCAATCGCGCGCCGCGCCCGTCCGTAAGCAATCGTCTTGTCCACGATGATAGCCCAGGTCCAGATCGAAGCGAACAACAGGCCAAGCATAACGAGCTTGACGACCCAGTTCGCCTGCATGAACAGGCCCCAGAGGGTAACATCGGCGGCGGGGGCCGCTAACGCAACATTTTCCATCGATCTACCGTCCTCGAATCCAAACGCCCGGCCACTTGAC
>Ga0182741_1000445_pt1 | contig 62496 bp, 51 predicted proteins | sample eDN5th37CBELigOP_FD_128874 | JGI IMG/M metagenome (GOLD analysis project Ga0182741, IMG submission 128874) | Enriched Organic Plus compost microbial communities from Emeryville, California, USA - eDNA 5th pass 37_C BE-Lig OP (version 2) (version 2) ...
CCGTGTCATGGACCACATGCGCCGCGGCACCCTGAAGCTGGATGACCTCCGCTTCTTCGTCCTCGACGAGGCCGACGAGATGCTCGACATGGGCTTCATCGACGACATCGAGACCATCCTCCAGGAGGTCCCGGCGGAGCGGCAGACCGCGCTCTTCAGCGCCACGATGCCGCCGCGCATTGCCGATCTCGCCAACACGTACATGAACAACCCGCAGCGCATCGTCGTTCGCGGCAAGGAAATGACGGTCGCCGAGATCAACCAGAGCTCATACGAGTTCCCGCGCGGCAAGAAGATCGAGGCCCTGACGCGCATCCTCGAGGCCGAGAATCCGTCGTCCGCCATCATCTTCGCCCGCACCAAGCGCGGCGTGGACGAGCTGGGCGAGGCGCTGACGGCTCGCGGGTTCGCCGCCGAGACGATCCATGGCGACCTGTCGCAGGTCCAGCGTGACCGCGTGATGAAGCGCTTCCGCGCCGGGCTGGTCCAGATCCTGATTGCAACGGATGTGGCCGCCCGTGGACTCGACATCCCGGATGTGTCGCACGTCATCAACTACGACCTCCCCGAGCAGGTCGAGACCTACGTCCACCGCATCGGACGCACGGGCCGCGCCGGGAAGAGCGGCGAAGCCATCGCCCTCGTATCCCCGCGCGAGTTCCGCACGCTCCGCCAGATCGAGCGCGTTACCCGCGCCCAGATCGAGGCCAAGCGTCTGCCGTCGCAGGACGACGTCAACAAGCGCCGGCGCGAGAAGCTGCAGTCGCTGGTGACGAAGCAGATCGAGAACGAGGACGCCTACGAGGCCTACACCTCCGTCATCGAGGAGCTAGTCGAGCAAGACCTCGACCCGACCAAGATGGCCGCGCTGCTGCTGAAGATGTACGCGGAGGAGACTGGCCAGGCCACGCTCGACGCCGGCAAGTACGACGAGCTCGCCAACTTCGGCGGCAAGTACCAGCGCGATCGCGGTCCTCGTGAGGACCGTGCCCCGCGCGAGGGCGGCGGCCGTGGCGCGACCGAGGCTGGCATGACCCGCCTGTTCATCAACATTGGCCACAACTTCCGCGTCCGCCCGCAGGACTTCGTCGGCGCCATCGCTGGCGAGGCGAATGTTCCGGGCCGCGTGGTCGGCGCGATCGACATCCACGACACGTACTCGTTCGTCGATGTCCCGTCCGACATTCACCAGAAGGTCATCGAGGCGCTGAACACGGCGTCCGTAAAGGGCCGGCCGGTGAACGTCGAGGTGGCCAAGGAGCCCGCCGGCGGGTTCCGCCCGCGTGGCCCGCGCCAGGGCGGCTTCCGCAGTGGCCCGCGCGGCGACCGTGGTGGCTTCCGCCGCCGCGACGAGGAAGGCGCCTACACGAACCGCGGGTTCAACCGCGAAGGCTACCGGCCGGAGCGCCGCGCCCCGCGCCGCGACCGGTACTAGAGCGAATCCCGGAAGGGCGAAGAGCCTTCGACCACCCGCCCTTACGTGAACGTGAAAAAGAGCCGCCCCATATTGGGGCGGCTCTTTTTGTGCCTGTCAGTGAAACTATGCAGCGATTAGCGCTTGCGGTTACTGCGCCAGCGCTGGTTGTCGAGATAGCCCTGCAGGATGATGGCGGCGGCCATAGCGTCGACGTGCTGCTTGCGCTTCTCGCGTCGGGTGCCCTGCGAGATGAGGGCCTGCTCGGCGATGGAGGAAGACATGCGCTCGTCGTAGTACTCGAGCGGGACGCCGACCTCCTCGGAGAGGGCCTCAGCGAACTCGCGCGTGGCCTTCGCCTGCGGCCCCTCGCGGCCGGAGAGGCCGACCGGGAGGCCGACAACCAGCTTCGCGGGGCGGTACTCGGCGATGTGCTTGCGCAGCTCGGCGGCGACGTTAGCCTTGCGCGGGATCATGCCGACCGGGCTGGCGATCATGCCCAGCTCGTCGCTGACGGCGACGCCGATGCGGACCTCACCGATGTCGAGGCCAAGGTATCGGTCGCCGACGCTCACGATCCCGCCTCCGGGGTGGGCTCGGGTGAGGCCGACGGGACCGGCTGGCGCTCGACGTTGATGGTGATGCGGTCGGCGGAGCGCGGCATGCGATCCGGCCACCATCCGGGATTCGTCTCCATCTCCCATTCGGCGAACTGGCTCACGCCGCCGAGCTTGTTGCGGGCGCTGCCCCAGGTGCTTCCGGCAAGGTCGTCCGCGAGGCGGCCCTTTGCGCCCTCACCAAAGATGGCGTGGACGGTGGCGCTGGCCTCGACCATGTACTGGACGTTGTCCGGCGCCTCGGCGATCGACTCCGGCTCGGAGAGGACGATCGACTGCGGATCGAGCTCGAAGCCTTCGGGAACCTCCGCCAGCAGGGACTCGCGGAAGAAGTCACGGGTCTGCTCGTCGACGACCGCCTGGTCGTAAACGAGGCCGGTGACCTCGACGGTGCCGGTGGCGGAGATCTCGTCGGCCTGCTGGCCGGGCTCGGCTTCGATATCGAACGAGGGCGTCCCGGTCTGGACCGACGGCGTGACGACGGCCCGGCCGTCCTCCAGCGTCGATTCCCATCCGGCGGCGGCGGCGCGCTGGAGATCGGTCTGGACCCGCTGCTCGAGCGTCTCGATGTCCTCTTCGGTCACGACGGCGACCTCGATATCGGTGCCGCCCTCGATCGCCGCATCGCGGTTGCTATAGAAGACGCCCAGATCCGGGAGCTGGCCGGTCAGCATGCCGGCCTCGACGTTGCCGGCCGCGCCGGGCTGCGTCGCCGTGACCTCGACCGTCGCCTCGCCCGGGGTGTCGCCGGACGCGGCGGGGACCTCGACATCGGCGTTCGTCGTGAAGGTCGGGCCAGCGAAGACGGACAGCTCCGTGCCGGCCGGGACGGTGACGGCGGACTCGGTCGGGTTGCGGAAGAGCACCGAGCCGGACGCGGTCCCGTCCGGTGTGCGCTCGACGCCGGTGGTCGGGATGGTGACGGTGAAGGGCGCGGTGGCGCTCTCCTGCGTGGCGTCGGCGGTGAAGGCGATATCGCTCGGGAGGGTCGCGCCTTCCGAGGCGACGCTGTAGAGCACGCGGCTGGTGACCTGCTGCTGGGCGAGCGTGGCGTTCACGGTGATACCCGGCATGGCGTACCAGCCGGCCGCGATCAGGATGAGGCCGACGACGAGCAGGACAGCGACCAGCCGACCGACGTTGCGGGCGGTCATCCACCCCGGTCGCTCGTCCTCATCGATGTAGGAGAATCCGTTCCCGTTGTCGCCGTCATCGCCGTTCCGGATGGGAACGGGCGGCGGGGACGCGACGGACGCGCGGCGACGTCGCCGGGCGCGGAAGTCCTCCTCCTCGTCCGGGGCGTTGTCACCCTCGGCGTCATCTGCCTGTGGCTGTTTCCATGTGCCGTAGGCGCGGGGCGACCCGAGCATCGTTGGCGGCGGGCGCCAGTCTTCGTTGGCGCGTTTGGCGCTCTCGGCGACATTGCGGATGCCGAACATGGTCGCGAACTGGCTGCGGAGCCGGTCGGAGGAGTCCAGCGCGAGGCGGACCTTCGCCCGCTCGGAGGTCTCCTTCAGGGTCCGGAACTCCGCAGCCGTGAGCAGGACCGGGCAGTGGTCCGGGATCGCGAGGACGATCGACTCGCCGGCGTGCTCCCGGACCTGGTCGAGGATCTGCGGCAGGGTGTCGTCGGGATGGACCTCGACGCGCTCGGGTGCGTTCCCGTTACGATTCGTCATTCGGCACCCGGGAACGTCTGAGGGCCGCCCACGATGGGCGGCCGTACGGGAAAGGCTGAACCCGCCCGACCGCCGCACACCAGGTGCGGCGGTACGGACGCAGCGACATCGGCATTAGGCATCCGGGACCCTCGCCTTGACGAAGTCGGCCACGGCGTTCATGGCGTCGTCGATACCGGCCGGGTTCTTGCCACCGGCCTCGGCGAGCTCGGGGCGACCACCGCCGCGCCCGTCGACGAACGGGGCGATGTGCTTGATAACGTCGCCCGCCTTGATGCCGTTCGCCTTCACGACATCCGGCGTAACCATGGCGAGGAGACTCGGTTTGTCGTCGACGGCCGCGCCGAGGACGACGACACCGGACTGCAGCTTGTCGCGCAGGCGGTCGCCCATCTGGCGGAGGGCGGCCTTGTCCGGCACCTCGACCTTCGCGGCGAGGACCTTGATGCCCCCGATCTCGACGACGTCCGAGAGGAGGTCGCCGGATTTGGCACCGGCGAGCTGACCACGGAGGCGCTCGATCTCGCGCTCCTGCTGGCGGACGCGGTCCTGCAGCGCTCGGACGCTGGTTGGGACCTCTTGCCAGGTGACCTTCAGGTCACGGCCGAGCTCCTCGACGAGGCGCTGCTGGCCCATGATGCGGTCGAGCGCGGCGCCGCCGGTGAGGGCCTCGATACGGCGGATGCCGGAGGCGACGGAGCCTTCGGACGTGACCACGAACGGCCCGATCTCACCGGTGCGGGAGACGTGGGTGCCGCCGCAGAGCTCCTTGCTGAAGTCGCCGATCTGGACGACGCGGACCTTTTCGCCGTACTTCTCGCCGAAGAGGGCCATGGCGCCGCTCTGGAGGGCCTCCTGCTGGTCCATGATGGCGGTCTCGACCGGGATGTCGACCGCAATCTCGTTGTTCACGATGCGCACGATGGACTGCAGCTGCTGGGGCTCGACCGGCTCCATCGAGGTGAAGTCGAAGCGGAGGCGGTCGGGCGCGACGAGCGAGCCGGCCTGGCGGACATCCTCGCCGAGGACGACGCGGAGGGCCTTGTGCAGCAGGTGGGTCGCGGTATGGTTGCGTCGGATCTGCTGGCGGCGCTCGGAATCGATGCGGGCGTGGACGGGCTCGCCAACGCGGATGAAGCCCTCCTCGACGGTGCCGCGATGGACGAAGAGGTCCGGCGCGGGCTTGCGGGTGTCGTCCACGTTGACGTGGCCGGCCTCGGTGTAGAGATCACCGGAGTCGCCGACCTGGCCGCCGGACTCGCCATAGAACGGCGTGCGGTCGAGGACGACCTCGACCTGCTGGCCGGCCTCGGCGCTCTCGAGCGGGCCGTCCGGGCCGAGGATGGCGACGATGGTGCCGTGCGCCTCGGTCTCGGTGTAACCGAGGAACTCGGTACGCGGCTGGATCTGCGCGTAGAGGTCGGCGCGATCGCGGCCCTCCGCCTTGAAGGCGGCACCGGAGCGGCTGGTCTCGCGCTGGCGGTCCATGGCGACGCGGAAGCCGTCCTCATCGATGGAAAGGCCCTGCTCGGTGGCCATCTCGGCGGTGAGCTCCAGCGGGAAGCCGTAGGTGTCGTAGAGACGGAAGGCCTCCTCGCCGGGGATGACCTTCTCGCCCTTCTCCAGCAGCTCGGCGGTGAGGGCCTGGAGGCGGTTGACGCCCATCGAGATGGTGCGGCGGAAGCTCGCCTCCTCGTAGGCGATGACTTTCAGGATCTGGTTCTGGCGCTCGCGCAGCTCCGGATAGGCATCGGCGAACTGGTCTATAACGACCTTCGCGAGCTCCGCCATGAACTCCGTCTTGATGCCGAGGAGGTGGCCGTGGCGGATCGCCTTGCGGAGCACGCGGCGCAGGACGTAGCTGCGGCCCTCGTTCCCCGGGAGGACGCCGTCGCCGATGAGGAAGACGGAGCCGCGGGTGTGGTCGGCGATGACGCGGAGCGACTTGGTCTGGATCGGGTCGACGCCGTAGGTGACGCCGGCCAGCTCGCTGGCGCGCTCGATGATGTGGGAATAGAGGTCGGTCTCGTACATCGTGCGCGCGCCCTGCATGAGGAGGACGAGGCGCTCGAGCCCCATGCCGGTATCGACGCACGGCTTGTCCAGCGGGGTGCGGACGCCGTCTGCCGACGTGTTGTACTGCATGAACACGTTGTTCCACAGCTCGAGGTAGCGGGGGCAATCGCAGCCGGGAGCGCAATCCGCCTGGCCGCAGCCCCACTCGACGCCGCGATCCACGTAGATCTCGCTATCGGGGCCGTTGGGGCCGGTAGGGCCGGCCGCCCACCAGTTGTCCTCCAGCTTGAAGATGCGCTCTTCCGGGACGCCGATCTGGTCACGCCAGATCTCGTAGGCCTCGTCGTCCTCCGGGTGGACCGTCGGGTAGAGGCGCTCGGCCGGGAAGCCGCACCACTCGGTGAGGAACTCCCAGGACCAGGCGAGGGATTCCTTCTTGAAGTAGTCGCGGACCGAGAAGTTACCCAGCATAAGGAAGAACGTGCTGTGGGACTCGTCGCCGACCTCGTCGATATCGACGGTGCGGAAGCACTTCTGGACGGAGCACATCCGCTTCGATGGCGGGGTCTCCAGCCCGAGGAAGTACGGGATCATCTGCTGCATGCCGGCGGTGGTAAGGAGGACGGACTGGTCCTCGGCCGGGGGCACGAGCGACGAGCTGGGAACGTGCAGATGGTCCTTGGACTCGAAGAAGTCGATGAACATCTGGCGGAGCTCGATGCCGGACCTCCACTGCAGGCCGAGATCGGACGTTTGTTGGGTAGACATGGTGATATCACTCCGGGTGCGTAGGTGCGTGACGGTCTGGTGAGGAGTCGCGTTATGCCGCTGGAGCTGCGGCTGCGGCGCGTGTGGCCGCAGGGCTGGTAGCCTCCGCCTCGCCCCCGAAGGAAGTGGTGCTGATGTGGGTGGTCGGGCGGTGGTCGGCGGACATGGAACGGTTCACTCCAGCGGCGAGCGACGAGGCGGCCTGGTGGCGGCGTGTCGCACCCATGACAAACGACCCGGACGTGAGCCGGGATGTGCGTTCCATTGTGCCAAAGTATCGATGGGCGCGGCAATTCCGGGCGGGGTGCAAGGTGATCATGATCATGCTCAACGCGGCTCCGATTACGTTTAGGCCTCAACTTTCCCGTAAGCCACGTTGTTGGGGTAGTGGGACACGTGAGCCACGTGATGCTCGGGGCCGGATGGATGGTCCCGGACGGCGGCGGGCCCGGATATCGCCCGGCGGGCGATCGGGCGGACACGGGGTCCGCCCCTACGACAGGGACCCTCCATCTGTGTTCAAGAGGTGTTCCCTATTCACGCTTCGCGTCGGATCCTTTCCTCCGCACAAGATGACGGTGACTTTGGGCGGGTCAGCCCGGGAACGGGGCGGCAAGATTTCAAGATGACCAAGTTGTGCGGGTATAGGGAAACCTGGCCATCTTGATTGTTAACGTCCTGGCGGGTACCGGGCCGACACGGGTTCGCTCCTCCGCGCGGCCTTTCGGGACGTGGTGAGGCATCGCTCGTGCGACAGGGGTGTCAGGAATGCATCGCGGGGGCGCGGGCCTCCGGCGCGAGGAGCGGAAACGATGAGCGATCACGACCACGAGCTGAACAAGACGCACGAGATGGATATCGACGGGGACGGCGACACGGAGCCGATCAGCGAGAACGACCCGGCGGAGCTGGCGCAGGCGTATGTGGACGAGGTGGCCGGGGAAGATGGCTGGCGCGTCGAAGAAGTGTCGGGGAACGTCGATTTCGGGATGGTGACGGTAATCCTGGGGCGGTATTTGCCACAGGGTGATATGGAGCAGCAGGTGCGGACGGCCGAGGGGCACGGGACGGATATCGCGGCAGCGGTTGATGCGGCGCTGGGGCGGTCGGACGCGGAGGACTAAGCCCGGGCACTCGCGAACTGTGTGACCACTTACCCAGGGAGAACCTGTTCGATTTCCGCGAGCAACAACGGGATGCCGTTCGTTGCGATGTCCCACATGACCGTGTCGTCGATTGTCCTGTAGCCGTGAGCGATCCGGTGCCGTGTGGCAATCGCCTTTCGGGCAGAAGGCAAGAGCGCTTCCAGTTCGTCTTCGTCGTTTAGTGCGACGTTGAGCGCTTCACCGACAATCACGACATTCCAGTTCACGCTATACCGATGAAGCTCACTGCCCAGATAGTCGTCCAACGTAAGGCCCTCCACAAGCTCCATGATCTTGAGGCAGGCAGCACGGGCGTCATGCAACAGCTCGATCACGTCCGGATTCATAGAGCTTTACCCTGTGCTCGTTGACGCGGCGTTCCAGGCGAGGGTTGCCCGCAAGGCCGCGAACCGTGATCAGGTCGATGGAGCGCCCAACGATGGTCTCCAAGTCATCGGCAAGACCGAGGAACCGGTCTGCGATGCCCGCCTCGTAATCGCCCAGGTCCACGAGGAAGTCAAAGTCGCTGCTTTGGGGATCCCACTCGTCTGTAGTGGCGGAGCCGAAGAGCCAGAGTGCGCGGACCCGGTGTTTCCGGCACAGGGCGTCGATGGCATCCTTCTTCTGCTCGATGATCGGCGCGACCATGAGGACCTTCTTCCACTAGATCTTATCCGGCGAGTTGATTGGAGAGGCAAGGCGAGCGACGATGGCGCGGTTTCACTATCAGGAAAGGTCGCTTTGTGTTGATCCGGGTCACAAGAACTCATGCTGGCACTCAGGGCCTCAAACGTAAATCGCGACTGGGAGAACTTGGATTGCTGGACCAGACACTTCCACACTTGGAAGTTCCAGGGTGAAGCCAGGGTTCGATGTGAATGCCGTGAACAGCTGACGTACGTCGGACTGCGACATTAGTCTCAGCAAGGAGCGTCGGTGCAGCGGAACATTCTCGCCTTCTTCGATGACACCAGACACTTTGCCGAGAATCAGGCACCGACTACCCAAGAAGTGTTCCGTAGATTCTTGGGTAACAGCGGCTTGACGGAGCGTGACGATTCCCGAACGAATTGCTCCCTCACCAATCGTTACCAGGACGTCAGACAACTTTCGGTTGTCCTCCTCCTTCCTAAGCATCTCTAGAATTGAAGATACATCCATTTCTTGGGCATTTTGAGGTCGTGTCTCTACGGCGTCCCGCTGGCCACGCGGAAGTTTGGTCGCGGGTTTTGATAGGTTTCTTCCTTTCGCGGAGAGGTCCTTCGGCGGTGCCAGTCCAGGGACTAATGGCGAAACGAGCTGCAAGAGTTCAAGGACTGTCGTCAAGGGGTTCTGTTGAAGAACGCCATCGATTTCGACCATAGCCCCCAACGGGGGTAACTCGGTGGAGTCGTCGTTTACGACAGTTACCAAACCTCTAGAATAAAGCTGATTTCGCAGTCGATTGAAGAGCGACGCTTCAGTGTGCTGAAGCACGAAATTGAATGCCCGCCCCTCCTCAATCGTGTCATTGAGCTTCAGCGTTCCCTGCATATCCATCTTGAATATTGAAGAGAATAACCCACCCACGCCGCCCCCAGCTGAAGTCGACAGATCCTTCACTCCAGAAGTCGCCTCCGTTTCGGAAACGCTCGAAGACAAGGAGAAACCACCCTCCAGCGTAGCGAGGAAACCAGTCAACATTTCTACATCTAGGTAGAAGGGGAAAACCGGAGCTTCATCGACAATGGGCTCGTAACCATCAGTCATTGCACCTTGTCTCCCCTAGCCATTGACCTCGGATTCGCAGTTCAGGCAAGTTCGTTCAACCTTCGCCGACACAAAGAGAAAAACGAGTTCAATCGTCCCCCGAGAGCGGAGTAAAGTCAGTGCCCTTCGGTGCTCCACGCGAACGGAACCGTGTATCGGCGCGTTCAAGGAGGGAGCGCACGCGACCGATGGAGTACTCGGTTTCGCTGGAGATCTCGCGGATGGAGCGACCGGATTCGTATGCGTCCTTCAGGGTGTACGCAACCTGCTCCTGCTCCTCGTCGGAGAGGCGGGCGAAGAGTGGCAGCGTCGGCACGTTGATGGCGCCGCCTTCATAGCCTTTGTGGACCTTGCCGCGCGGGGCGACATCTTCCCGGGCTTCGTCGCCCCAGGCGACCCAGCCTGGCTGCGGGTAGCGGGCGAACATCTCCAGATACGGGCCGGGTGAGCAGGCCTCGATGAGCGGGTATTGCTCATCGGGCTTGCGGGAGTGCTCGCGCTTGCGAGTCTCGATCATGTTGACCTGCGAGCGGGCCGGAGCGAGGGTGCGCATGCTGCCCTTGACGCCGAAAAGAAGCAACTCGGTGACGTTGCGGAAGTAGAAGCCGACGCCGCGTCCGTCCGGGCCGCCGTCCTTCCGGCGCTTGGCCCAGACGATGTTGGAGACGTAGCGGAAGCCCCACGCTTCGAGGACCCTGAGGCCCTCAGGAAGCAGGGCATTTGGGACCCAAAGGTAGAGGTGGGCATTCTTCGCGGTGACGTCGTCGACCGGAAGGGCACAGATGTCGTCCAACTCCATAGTGGAGTAGCGGTCGAGGCGGCGGTGCTCCGGGGCGACCTTGCCGGTGCGGTTGGCGAACCGCCATGGCGGATCGGCGAGGACCGTCTGGAACCCGCCTTCCACGGTGGGAAGCGGTGGTGGTGGCTGGACCTCGCGCAATGGAGCTGCTTTCTGTGCCATCGATGTCTCCAGATTTAGATCTTCGTCGTCAACGATTTAGATCTTAGCACAGATGATCTGTACGTGCGCTGCTGGCAAGGGCAATGCGAGGTGGGCGCTTGTAGGTGGAGCAAGCTTGGGGGCAGCGTGAACGGGTCGGGTGCGCGCAAGACACGCCGCTTCGTGGTCGAACAACTGTCCCATGAGAGGCATGGTTGTCGTTCCATCGCTTCGCGTCGGGTTCTTCGCTGAGCTCAGAATGACAACCATCGTGGGTTGAGTCGGGCCAAGATAGATCCTCCGAGGTGACGCGCTACCAGACGCTCCGGCCATGCTCGAACGCCTCCCGTATGACGTCGAAGCCGTCGATGCGGTCAGGCTCGATGCCGATGACAATCAGCGGGCACTCGCCGCCGCCGCCGAGGTTGATACGTGGCACGAGCTTGTCCCAGTGTGTCGTTGACGAGCCGTACTTGACGTTTGGCGTACGCTCGCCGGTCCTGACTGTGCCGCCGATGATACGTTGAAGCTCGGGGCCGCGCGTGACGATGATGCCGACGGCAAGGGCGCCCTCGCGGTGGAGAGCCATGAAGTTGAGCAGGTCGCGGTCGAAGAACGGGTCCTTGTTGTTCCATTCCATCTCAACGGCGATGCCTGGATAGGGGTCGTCCTCCGATCCGGCGGCGAACATGTCGATCTCGTGGCCTTTTGTGGCGTGGATTAGCTGCTGGTCGATGAGCTTGGAGATGGTGATGTTGCGCTTGCCCCAGCCGCGATCCTCGAGCATGGAGTCGAAGCGCCGAGTGTGGGACGCGCGGCTGCCGCCGCCCTTGAGGATCTCCTTTACATCGATGCGGAACTCGGAAAGAACCGTGGAGATGTCCTCGAACTGGCGAGGAAAAGCATCGCGCAGGATAAGGTCGGCGTAGCGGGTAACACCGTAGGCGTAGCCGTCAGGCAAGCTTTCTACGTTCGGTTCGCGGACCATGCCGGGAGGATCAGACATACCTTCTATAGGTCGAATCACATCATCGTTGCTCACAGATATCCCTCTCCCAAATCCAGTTTTCACTCTTTCCCCAAGAGTTTCCATTATGACGTGTATATCGTCTTTTCGCGAATCCGTGGTCCGCTCGTCTCCGTGCCTATCGTACAAAGACTCCACTGCTATTCTGCCTGTACCGGCCCTCGTTTTTTATCTCAGGCTCCGGGGTGCGAGAACGAAAGACGACGAGATTGCCGTCAGCGTCAAAGCGGGCCAAAGGCAGTGACTAGTGCGATGGACAGTGACCAGCACAAAGTTCGGGATCAGAAGCGGCGTGCCGATGCGTTGCACGAGTTGCGGGTGCTGCGCGATGAGGTTCGTGCCTGGAACCGATCGCTGCGTGGGCAGGACATCGAGGAGCTGGCCGATCGAGTGTCGAGAGAGATCGTCGATGACCTGGTCGATGAGGATGTGATCTCGTTCGAACGCGACGCCAGGTAGCCGATGCCGTGAGGTGCGCTGCTGGGAGGAACGCTTGCCGGCCGGACCGGCTCGCGTCGGATCCTACCCCCACGCTTCGCGTTCGCTCAGGATGACGGGTCATTCAGTGGTGGGACAGATCTGGCAGTGGGAGGCTGGCCCCCCGGCGGGAGGCCATTGCGACCAGCGTCGTGGCAGTTGATATGAGTTCGCGTGGTCGCAAGGCCGCCCCTACGGGATTGGTGGCGAGGCGGCACCCACGTGCGCTCACCGGCCACCACCGTGGTTCGGACGGGAAGGCGTGGTGTCGAGTAGGAGCGGCCCGTCGTCGATGACAACCATGCCGACCGGGAGCCGGGCGATCTCTGGAACGAGGGATGTAGCGGTCATGTCCCACGATGCTTGGGTGGCCGAGGCGAGGTCGAGGAGTGGGGCGACTGGGTTCCCCTCGGCCGCGCAGCCCCAGAGCATGAGGAGGCGCTGGTCGCTCCAGACGGCGACGCAGCCGATGGCGAACTGGCGCCAGAAGTCTTCGGGGTCATCCGGATTGTCGACGTCCCAGTAGCGGCCGGACGCGCCATCACCAATGGACTGACCGCCGATCCCTGCCTCAAAGGACTGCCCGAGGGTTATGCCGGGGTCCGACGCGATGTACCACTCCGGAACAGCGGGCCATGCGGCATCACGGACGGCGGCGATGTCGTCCGGGGCGGCGACGGCCCATCCGATAGCGACCGCCCAGTACAGGTTGGTGAGCTGGTCAGACCGGGAGGCGTTTGCGGGGAGCTGGAACGCACGTACGTAGGCGTCCTGGACGAGCGCCGGGTCGACGGTGAGGTACTCCGCGAACGACCCTCTCGTTTGGCGAGCTGCGATGGTGTACGCGACGGGATGGAGCGCGGCAATGGACGCGGCGACGCCCAGGCAGGTGAATCGACGCCGGTTCATAGTCTCCTCCCGTCATAGCCAGATCGACCGATGCGATGTGGGTTGATGATACAGAATCAACCGCGCCTGGATACGCCTGTACGGAAGACACATGGTGCGATTGGAGCGCAAGTTCGCCCAGACGCCTACGCTACACGGGCCGATGCACGCCCGTCCGCCGGTCACACGCTCTTCCTTACTGAGATAGGAGTGGCGCACACCTGGCCCACAGACCCGCTTCTCCGGGGGATTCTTCGCTTCGGTCGGCAGACCATGTACGGTAATTTGCCCTCCTCCACAGTCGTCATCCCGAGACGAGCCATGTTAAAGGGTCGCTTCGTTTCGCCTCCTCCGAGATCGCCCGGAGAATCGTAGTGCTGGCTTGACGCATCTCCTGCCACATCAAAGATCCCTCGACACGGACGCTCCCTCCGGTCGCGATCCGGCTCGGGATGACGAGCTTGAGGCGGGACGGTGCGTGGGTCACATCGACGCAGATGCTCTGCTCAGAATGACGGAACCAGCGAGGGGTGCAGCAACGATGCGCCCTCTTCGACGGACCATGGCTTGAGGAGCGACATTGCTTCCGTTCCACCGCTTCGCGTCGGGTTCTTCGCTGCGCTCAGAATGACGGTGCTTTGAGCGCGGGGGAGGACACTGCGGCCAGGCAATGCCTGTTCATGAAGCGGCAGGGGCCGCACGTCCTCCCGTACGGGGCGGGTTTGGGGACGGGCAATATACGCGCTGGCGGTCGGCCACAAGGGCCGCCCCTACGGAGGCCGTGGCAGGGGCCGCAGAGGCTGCTGAGCCAGCGGACTGGCGAATGTCCGTTGAGGATCAGGACTCCGTTGAGGGCGCGTCGGGGCCGGGGAAGCGGGTGTCGAAATCTACGACCTTGAGCCAGGTGGGTTTGACGCGGATGACGGCCATGTTGCGGTTCTCGGAGCGGACCTCCGCCTCCCACGCGGGGAACTTGTCCTCGCCAACGATGCGGCGGGAGGCCTCGACGTATTCCTCGGGGAGGCCCTGGTCGTGCTCGATGGTGGCGACACCCCGGGCCATGAGGATCTTCGGCGGGAACTCCTGGGTGTCGACGGTCAGCGCAACGTTCGGGTTGGCGCTGATGGCCCTGATCTTGAACCAGGTCGGGGGCGAGGCGAAGACGAATTCCTTGCCGTTCCAGAGGTAGCTGATGGGGATAACGCGCGGGGTGTTATCCGGCGCGACGTAGGCGAGCCGGGCGGGGATCGGCGCGTTCAGGAGCTCCCGGACAACCGGGTCGGTGTTCATGATCTCGACGATGTCCTCGTAGGTCTCATAGGCCATTCGCTGTCTTCTCCTGTCCATGATCAGGGGAGTCGGTGTCTCGACGGGGACCCGGCGTTATCGTAGCCGGGCCGCCACCATGATTGGGACCACCCGTCAAGGGGCGCGGCGCATTTCGCTCCCGAAAGGATCGAACGTCTTGCCCTGCAGTCCCTGTCAGACCTCCGGCTCCAGCACGACGACCGGGATTTGGCGGCTGACGCCGGCCTGGTAGGAGCTGAACAGGGAATCCAGGGTGGTGATCGTCGTCCAGAGCCGATCGCGCTCGTCGGATTGGGCGATCCGGGCGCGCATGGTCCGGCGCGAGCCGTGGAGCTCGACGGTGACCTCAGAATTGGCGACGAGGTTGAGATACCAGGCGGGATGCTCCGGCAGGCCGCCCTTGGAAGCGACGACGACGAGGTTCTCCCCTTCTTCCACGTATCCGAGGACGGTGGTGCGCGGCTCGCCGCTGCGACGACCGGTGGTGGTGAGGATCAGGAGCGGGAGGCACGTGGTCGACCATCGCTGCCCGACGCGGCCGCGGGTGGTCCGGAGGACCCAACTATGGAACGGCGTGAAGAATTTCATGGTGTTGCGGAGGATGGCGAGCTGACGGTCTGAGGTGTTTGCAGTCATGATCTTCTCTCCCGCGGCGCGGGGGTGGGGTGGTGGCGAAGAAGTTGTCGGGGCCCGTACTCAACAATATACGTCTGGCGCGGCGGATGGTTCCCGGGTGACGGGGGTTGGCGCGATAGGATGCCCTATTCGCTAAAAGGGGGAGGACATTGCGACCTGGCGCTCCCTGCTGATATCACGTCCGCCCCTACGGGATGCGACGTGTATGCGGGGAGGTCATTGAACACGCGGTTGTGTGCGGGCCCAGCGGCTTGGCAGCGCGTGTTCAAGACCTCCCGTACAACGATCCAGTTCGTGGATGGTGACCGCCCGGAATGCCTCCAGGCGAGGATGCGTCAGGCTGGATCGCTTCGCATTTGGTCCTCCGGCCGGGCCCGCAGGGCGAGAAGCGGCAGCAATCCCTTGCTTCGCCCAGGATGGCGTGGCGCTGGGGTGCGGGGTGGGCGGACACGGGATCCGCCGCACGTCGTCCCGTACGAGTGGGGGAAGGCGATGGCGAGGGAACGGGTATGACTTCCGGGCCCTTGGGAGCGGGGTTGGCGCATCTGGTACCGTAACGGGGCATTCGGTGATCGCCGGGTGTCCCGTCCTGTCATGCCTGTCCCAAGAGGTCGCATTTCATGTCCGATTCTTCGTCCCGTCGACTTGTCTCGCCCGTGTGGGTCATTGCGGCTGTCGTGCTGGCCGCACTGGTGATCATCCCGGTGGTGGCGTTCGTGGATGGGTCACGGGCAACGGTCGAGGACCTGTTGCTGGACGAATTCCCGCGCCACGAGGCGCCGTCGGGGATGGCGGCGCTGACGACGCTGTCGTATGTCGGGATGCTGATCGCGGTGGGCGTCCCCTTCTTCCGGATCTTCGTGCCGGGGTTCATGAACGAGTGGAGCATCCGCGTCACCTACGGCGCGTCGGCGATGGCCGTGATGGCGATGTTGCTGCTGGTGCCGGTGACGAAGGCGTTCGAGAACGAGAAGGACACGATCTTCTCGATCTTCGATCTCGAGATGTGGAAGGTCGAGGCGGGGCACGGCACGGTGCGGGCGCTGATCTTCACGGGCGTCGGGCTGGCGTTCGCGCTGCATTTCCTCGAGCGGGACGTGCGGGCGCGGATCAACCGGTGGGGCGCGATTGCGGGCGGCTTGCTGGCGCTCGGGGCGTTCACGGTGGTCGGGCACACGGCGACGCTGGGGCCGGCGGCGATCATCCATGGCGCGGACTTCGTGCACACGCTGGCGGCGTCGTTCTGGTTGGGCGGGCTGATCGCGCTGATCCAGTACCTGTGGTCGTCGATGCGCCGGAAGGGCGAGTCGCAGCGCGGGACGGCGCTGGAGACGGCGAACCTGATCGCGAAGTTCTCGGCGATGGCGCTCTGGAGCTTTACGGCGCTGGCGACGTCCGGCGTGGTGATGGGATGGATCGTGGCGGGGAACCCGTTCGATATCATCGGGAACACGTATTTGAACCTGCTGCTGGTGAAGCTGTCGGTGCTGCTGGTGCCGCTGGGGATGGCGGTGTGGAACCGGTTCAAGCTGGTGCCAGCGGTGCTGGAGCGGCCGGACGACGAGGATGCGTGGGGGTTCCTGCGGCGGGCGATCACGATCGAGATCATCGGGATCCTGGCGCTGCTGTTCGTGACGGGGTACCTGGTGCTGCAGAATCCGGAGACGTAGTCTGTCCCAAACGCAAATCGAGAGGATCGAGCCCGCGCCGGGATTCCGGCGCGGGCTCGTCCATGAGGGTTGAGACGCGCACGGCATCCATCGTGCATTGATCGCCGTATCGGTCAGCGATGCAGATGACGGGGGATGCCTCATGTTGTTCGGCAAGAAGAGTGAATCCGATTCGGCGAAGGGCGATGCGGCGATCATGGGCCTGTTCAGCTACGGGCTTGGCATCGCGCAGGTCCTGCGGCCCGGGACAGTGAACCGGGTAATGGGCGTGCCGGATCACAACCCGAACCACGCGGTGCAGCGCGTGCTGGGTGTGCGCGAGATCGTGAGCGGGACCGGGGTCTTTTTCGGCCGGAACACGAGCCGGTGGATGTGGTTCCGGGCGGCCGGCGACGTGATGGACATCAGCATCATCGCCGGGCAGCTCGCCGCGAAGCTCGGGACGCGGAACAAATTGATCGGGACGCTGGTGTTCCTGACGGCGGTCCTGATCTTCGACGTGAAGACGGCGATCGCACTGCGAGGACGCGCGAACGACTGATCCCGGCGCGGAATTGCCCCTCACATTTTCTTACGGGCGATAAGCATGTTACCCCCGGCCGGTATTGCCGCTATGGTACGGGTGTGCGACATTTCGGGGGACACGATATGTCGTCTGCTCTTTGAGCCGAATAGTGAGGTATGGCAATGGTTCGCGCGTTCCGTTCTTTCCGGGCTGCCCTGATGGGCGTTGGTGTGGCGTCGGCGGTGGTGCTGGGAACGGCGTTGCCGGCAGCGGCGCACGTCCATGTGGATGCGGATACGACCGCGTCGGGGTCCTCGGCGCTGCTTCGCTTCTCGTTCTCGCACGGATGCGACGGGTCGGCGACGACGGAGATCGCAATCGCGATCCCGGATGAGGTGGAGAGCGTGTCGCCCGGGATGAACTATGGGTGGACGGTCGAGAAGGTGGCCGATGAATCCGCGACACCGGCGGCCGGGGATCACGGGTCGTCGGCGAAGGTGACGGAGGTCGTCTACACCGCGAAGGAGCCGGTGGCGGACGGGTTCTACGACGAGCTGGTGCTGCAGGTCCGGTTGCCGGAAGGGATGGAGGGCGAGACGCTCTATTTCCCGGTGATCCAGACGTGTGAAGAGGGCGAGGCGGCGTGGATCGAGATCCCGGCCGAGGATGAGGATGGCGAAGAGCTGGAGTCGCCAGCGCCGTCGATCACGCTGACGGAGGCGGAAGAAGGCGGCCATTGACGCGCGACCGGCAGGCATCGCCGCCAGGTCGAGACATGGGGCATGCCTGCCGGACCCGATGACCTCCCCGATTCAACGATGATGATTCCCAGGTCACGCCGGTCACGAGGGCAACAACCACGACCCCGGCCTTGTTGGGGCCGGGGCTCTTTGTGCCTTGTCGTGCTCCTCCTCGCATTGGTGCCGTCCTCGGTGTGGGCGCATGCGTCGCTGATCGGGACGGATCCGGAAGACGGTGCGGCGCTGGACGAGGCGCCGGAGACGCTGACGCTATCGTTCACCGAGCCGGTAGAACCGGTCGCGGAGGCGTTCCAGCTGTTCGACGCGAGCGGAGCGGTGGCGACGCTGGAGGCGGAAGCGTCCGGTCCGGACGTGATCGTGACGCTGCCGGGTGACCTACCGGACGGCGGGTATGTCGTCGGCTGGCGCGTGATCTCGATGGACTCGCACCCGATCTCCGGCGCGGTGACGTTCACGGTCGGTGACGCGGCTGCGGGGACGTTGGATGCGCCGGAGTCGTCGGATATCGCGCCGGTGCTGGGCGCAGTGCAGGGCGCCGGGTACATCGCGCTGCTTGGCGCCGTGGGACTGCTGCTCTTCGGGCTGGTGTCCGGGGACGACGCGCGGCAGCGTCGGCTGGTCCTCGTCTTGGGCGGGGTGGCGATCCTCGCGCATGTCCTGCTCATTCCCCTGACGGAGATCAACGAAACGGGCGCCGATCTCGACCGGGTGTTCAGCGCATCGTCGTGGCGGGTCGAGATGGATGCGCCGGCGGTCAACGTGGTGCTGGTGATCGCGGTCGGGCTCCTGATGGCGGTCGTGGCGACGATTGTCGGCGGGTACCGCCGGGAGGCCGGCATCCTGTTTGGCGGGGTGGCGGCCATCGCGGCGCTGTCGCTCGTCGGGCACACGCAGACGAAAGAGCCGGCGGCATTGATGTTTGCCAGCGACATCGTGCACGGAATGGCGGGGGCAACGTGGTTCGGCGGCCTGATCGGGCTCGGGCGGTACATGGGCACCGAGGCGCGATCAAAGCCGGTCGATGGCGCGCAGGTCGTGAGCCGCTTCTCGACGATGGCCGCCGTGGCGTTCACGCTGGCGGCGGCGACCGGGGCGGTGATGGCGTTCCTGATCCTGGACAGCGTCGACGCCTTGTGGCGAACGACATACGGGCGACTGCTGCTCGCGAAGGTTGCGCTGGTGGCGATCCCGTTCGGACTGGCGGTCTGGAACCGGGTCCGGCTGGTGCCGGCGGTGAAGCGCGAGCCGGATGCGGTGTCAGCATGGAGACGGCTGCGCGGGATGGTGATCGCCGAGGTCACTGTGCTGGTAGCGGTCGCCGGTTTGACCGGGTTCCTCGTCGTACAGAGCCCGAACGTCGACGAGGGGGCGAGCGAGTCTCCGGCGGCGGTGGCGTTCGAGGACACGGCAGAATTCGACGGTGGGGCGGCGGTCGTGCGCGTCGAGCCCGGGGCAACGGGCGAGAACACCGTCGTGGTGGAGCTACGCGATGACGAAGGATCGCCGATCGAGCTGGCGAACAACCCGGCCGTCGAGCTGACGCTCCCGGCAGAAGGTTTGGGACCGTTGACGTCGGTCCTCCGGCCCGGCGAAACGGTCGGGACGTACAGCGGGGCGGTACGATTTCCTATCTCCGGTGAGTGGGACGTGTCGGTCGTGATGCGGATCTCCCGGTTCGAGCAGGTGACGGTAACGGTGACGGTGGAGATTCCGTGAGGGACCTGGGAAAAGGCTTCCGGTGGGATGCGGTATTCAGCACGCGCGGAAGGATCGGGCGGCGGACGTTCTGGATGTTGTCCGCGCCGTTCCTCGTGCTCGTCGGGATCATCGGCGGGTTGATGCTGCGGGACGCGTACCGGGCCGAAGATACGCTGGAGGTCTGGGACTCGGCGTATTTCACGGTACTGGGCGTATCGCTCGTGGTCGGGCTGTTCGGGGTGCGGCGGTTGCACGACCGGGGAATCTCGGGGAAGTGGATGCTCCTGGTGGTCGGGCCGCTGTTGCTGGCGTATATCCCTCCCCTCTTCCCGGTGATCTACATGTTCCCGGTCTTCCTCGTCGTGCTCTTCGTGATCGTGGCGTTCGTGCCGGGAGACGCCGGCCGGAACACGTACGGGGCACCTGGAAGCGGATCGCCGTTCGTCGAGGAATTCCGGCGAGGCCAGAAACAGGGGTAAAAACAGGTCCGGGAGCCAGGCCACGGAGGTTCGCTACGGAGCGAGACGTAGCTTCGGCGAGTGTTACCTAGGACCCCTATACGTAGTGCCCGGCAAATTCCGTAATTTTGCTGATGACACCCGGCAGGGGCCTTCGGCAAAGTAACGTCATGGACGCGCAACGACAACACGACAGGTCGCCGACCAACTATTCATTATGGCACATCCCGAGCAGCACGCTGCTGGTCCTCTCCGCAGAGCTGGGTGAGGTTGCGTGCCAGATCCGGGCCGCCCTGGCACATGGCTGCACCTTGCAGGAGATGATGCTGGAGGTGACCTGCGAGGATGACCTGATCGGCGAGCAGCATGTCGGGTTGGGCATCGCCGAGGTGCTGTCCGTGAACGGTGAGGAAGCCCCGGCCCGTTCCGGTCGGATGGAGGACGCGGTGTAGGGTAGTATGGCGACGGCAATCCTGCCCGTCGTCCAGAACCCGGTGTCCTGACCTTGATCGCCACGCTCACGTCCATCGCTACGTCCCGTTCCGGGCGCATCCTGCCTCCCCTGGCGTGGATCGCGCTCAGCTTTTATCTCTCCCACCAACCAACGCTCCCCTACCCCGAGGGGCTCGATGCCAAGATCATCTCGACGATGGGTCACGTCGGAGTTTTCGGCGTGCTCTCGGTGCTGATTTGGTGGGCATTGGGAATACGGAGCGATGGGGCCGACCGGGCCGCCGGTTCTTCGGAAGGACGGCCCGTACCATCTGGCGGTTTTTCGCTCGCGCTCGGGCGGCGCGAGTGGCTGGCGATCGCGCTGACGGTCGCGTACGGGTTCATCGACGAGTGGCACCAGTCGTTCGTGCCGGGCCGGACGCCGGATTGGCGCGATATCGTGGCGGACACGATCGGCGCGATATTGGCGATGCTCGTGGTGCGGTGGATCGCCGCGCAGGTTGAGCGCCGTCAGGAGCGCGCCGGATGAGGTTCCCGCTCATCGGCAGGGTGCGGGTGCTGAAGGTCGTCCCGGAAGTGGTGCGGGAGTATATCGAGGACGACATGGTGACGTACGCCGCTGCGCTGGCGTACCACATGCTGTTCGCCCTCTTTCCGTTCCTGCTCTTCTTCGTCTCCCTGCTCGGGTTCCTGCAGGTGCCGGAGTTCTTCGACTGGGTGCTCGAGCAGGCGCAGATCGCGTTGCCGCCGGATGCATTCAGCGTGATCGAGGACGTGATCCGCAACGTGGAGGAGTCCCAACACGGCGGCCTGCTGTCGATCGGTATCGGAACGGCGTTGTGGTCGGCATCGACGGGCGTGCGGGCATTGATGAATGCGCTGAACTCGGCGTACGACGTGCCGGAAGCGCGGGCGGCGTGGAAACGATACCTGTTCTCGGTGGTGTACACGGTGGGCTTCGCGGTGCTGCTGCTGGCCGCCGGGGTGCTGCTGGTGTCCGGTCCGCAGGTCATGGAGTGGCTCGCGGAACAGATCGGGCTGGGCGATGCGTTCGTGGTGGTGTGGAGCTGGCTGCGCTGGCCGATTGTCGTACTGCTGCTGATGTTGCTGGCGGCGGTTGTGTACTACGTCGTGCCGAACATCGACCAGCCGTTCCGGCTGATCACGCCGGGGTCGGTCCTTGCGGTGCTGGCCTGGATCCTCGCGTCGATCGGGTTCTCGATCTACGTGACGAACATCGCGAACTTCGACGCGACGTACGGCAGCATCGGCGGGATCATCGTGCTGATGCTGTATTTCTTCATCTCGAGCAACGTACTCCTGGCCGGTGCCGAGCTGAACGCGGTGATCTACCACCTGAAGAAGGGACCGGCGAATCCGGACGACACGTCGGGCGCGGGGCAACCGTCACCGGAGCTGCGGGGCGCCCGGAGGACGGAGTAGACGGCCAGGGGACGTGACGAAGCGGTGTTCCGGCAGGCGTGAGCTGCCGGGAACACCGCTTCGCATCGGGCGCTTCTCTCAATGTTGCGGGACCAGGGACATCGCCTGCTCCCCGACCTCCTACTCTGCCTTGCGGTTCCAGTTGGCGATATTCCAGTAGTTACGCTCCATGCCGGCACCGAGCGCGATGTTCTCCTTCACCAGAGTGCGGGAGATGCCGTAAGTGTCCGCGGAGCGGTTGACGAGGGGCAGGACGGCGACGTCCTCGATCACGATGTCGTTGAGGCGGATGAGGAGTTCGAGCGCCTCCTCCATCGACGTCACCGTGAAGATCGAGTCGTATGTTGCGTCGTACTCCTCGTTGACCCAGCGCGCCTGGTTGTTGCCGGACCATTCATTGGACTTCTGGGCGATATTCTGCCGTTCGGCACCGGCATACCAGGCGTTCATGTAGCCGATCGGGATGACCGACTGCGCGTTGGTCGCCCACATGTTCATGTCCCAGTAGAAGTGGCCGATGTTCTGGTCGTTGCCGGCGGCGCTGTCGAAATAGATCGCGGCGTCAACCTGCTCGAGCTGGACCTCGATGCCGATCTTCGAGAGCTCTTCCTTGATCACGGCCTGCGTCTTCTGACGGACGGAGTTGACCGACGTGGCGAGGACGAGGCGCAGCTCCAGATCGTCCTTCTTGCGGACGTTGCCCTCCATGATCCAGCCAGCGTCGTCGAGGATGCGGGAGGCTTTCTCGAGGTCGTATTCCCACAAGGTGTTGGGGCTGTCGAAGGACTCGAGGCCGGTCAGGATGTTCGGGGTGGCGGGCTGGCCCTCCCCGTAGAAGCGCTCGGCAATGAGGTCACGCGGAATGGCGAGCGAGATCGCCTGGCGAACGGCCTTGTCGGTCAGGATCGGATGCGGCGTATTCATCTCGGCGCGCTGGCCGTCAACCTCGGTCCAGGGGTCGGCGAACTGGAAGTTGAGGCGCTCGACCGCCGTGCCACGCTCGACGACGACTTCGCCAGGGGAGTCGTCGGATACGAGGCTGTCGAGGACCTCCGGCTCGACCTGCAGGTTCCAGGCGTAGTCGTACTCGCCGGTCTGGAGGACGGCGCGCGCCGCCGCGGCCGGATCGCCGCCCCCCTTGACGATGACGCGGGCGAAGGCAGGCTTGTCCGGCTCGCGGTAGCGCTCGTTGGCGACGAAGACGGCCTGGTCGTTCGGCGTGAACTCCTCGACCACGAACGGGCCGGTGCCGATCGGGCTCATCATGAACTCGTCGTTCTTCGCGGTATCCGTGATGTCGCCACCCCAGAAATGGGCCGGGTAGATGGCACCACGGTCGGCGCTGAAGGGGTCGAACCAGGCCGGGTTGGGCGCGACGAAGGAGACGCGGATCGTATGGTCGTCGACCACCTCGATGTCGGCGATGTCCTGCCAGTAATCGAGCGTCGTGGCGCCGGTGTCCGGGTGGAGCACCCACTCCCACGTGAAGCGGACGTCGTTTCCGGTGAACGGCTCGCCGTCGGACCAGACCACGTCCGGGCGAAGGTTGAAGGTGACCTCGGTCAGGTCATCCTTTAGCAGGCCGTTCTCGACGGACGGAACCTCGAGGACGAGGTTTGGGATGAGCGAGCCATCCGGCATCGTGCGCATCAACGGTTCATTAATGAAGTCGGTGACGAGATTGTCCTTGACGCCGGTGGACTTGTGGCGGCAGAGGTGGCTGACCGCCTGCCACTGAAGGATGCGGAGATCGCCATCCTGACCGCGGGTCTTGCCCTCCATGCCGACGGCAGGGCGGGTATCCAGGGATGCGTCGACCGGTGTGCCGGCCGGCGTCCCGTCCTGGCCCGGGTAGACGGCAAAGCCGTTGCGCGAGCCACCGGCCGCCTGGACGGCGACGGCATTGGCCATGAAGGTGGCGAGCCCGGCGCCGAGGCCGAGGGCGGAGACGCGGTGGATGAACGCCCGACGATCGATGTGGCCGCGCAGCAATTCCTGGCACAGGGTAGACAAGGACCCGGTGGACGACATGAAAGGCTCCTGATTCTCGCTTGGTGATGGTGACCACATGCGCGACGGTGCGCTGGACGGTGGCCGGGTTCGGCCCCGGACGCGCGGCCATTGTCCGGGAGAAACCGATGATGGTCAATATCGACGTGGTGTCGGGCAAATACCAGGCACTGAGCCGGCCACAAGGGCCGGCTGTACGGAGCGAGGGTACGATGTACCGCCGCACCCTGTGAGCGGCGCCTGGGCACCTGAGAACGCCGGACACAAGGTCCGGCGGTACGGGGAGGTTGTGCGTCGGGCCAGGCATGCTTTCCGGGATAGCGCTTCGCGTTGGATCCTCCGGCCGAGCCCGTCGGGCGAGAAGCGGTAGCGAGCCCTTGCTCCGCTCAGGATCACGGCTGCTGAAAGATGCCGGGCAAAGAGAACAGCCCCGGTGCGGGACGGTGTCGTCCCGGCCGGGGCCGTTTCGTGGTTCTCGGCTCTACCCTACTCGACCTCGAAGGTGATCTCCATGCCGCCGGAGAGGTTCGGCAGGCCCTGCGCGTTCGGCAGGAGGTCGACGATGGTGTACGTGCCGGGCTGGAGGCCGGACAGGAGCAAGGTGCCGCTGCTACCGGCAGGAACGGTAGCCTGGCCGATGTAGGCGACGCCTTGCGGCAATCCCGGCTCGGCATGCGCGAGGATATCGTCCGTCGTGGCGCCGTCCAGCCGGAGGACAAGGACCTCGTGGTCGGCGTCATCGGTGTTGGATGCCTCGATGGCGACCGATGGCCCCTGTACGGTGTTGTCAGCGATGGTGTAGCCCTCGGCGCCGATCTCGACGGTCAGGGTATCGGTGCCTTCCGGGGCCTCCGGCGTCATCGCGGTCTCGCCCTGGAGGGTCCAGACCTGCTGGCCGTCGATTTCCTGCAGCTCGAACTGCCAGGTGCTCAGGCGAACCTGATGGGCAAGCTCGTAGGTGACATCGGCGGTCGCGGTGGTGTCCGAGGTGCGCGTGGCGTTCTCGACGGAGATGAGCTGGTACGGGACTTCCGGCAGCATCGGCGCGAGGATGATGAACTCGTCCGCCGTGACAGGGGCGCCAAGGCCGATCAGTTGGCCGAGATAGTCGTCGCCGGCAATCTGGACGAGGGTGTCGTACTGGCCGACGGAGAGGCAACCGGTGATCGCGGTCGATGCGGCCTCGAGATCCAGCGCGAGCGGGTCTGTGGCTGCGGCATCGCTGTCCTCGCCATCGCCGCCGATGAAGACGACCGGGATCGTGCGCTCACCGGACGCCGGGGTGGCGGCTGGCGTGTCATCGGTCGCCGGTGTGGCGGAGGCGTCGGCCGCTTCGGCGGGAACGATCTGGCACGCGGAGGGAGGAGTCGGCGTCGCGGCGCCGGTGCCATCCTGGGCGAAAGCGGCCGGTGCGGACGCGCCCAGCGCCATGGAGGCGGCGACGATGGCCGCAAGCGATGTGCGGCGGGCAAAGGACGAGGATGCGGTTCTCATGTCGGTGCAGACTCCTTCTGCATGCTCAGCGAGGTGTACGGACACTCCTCGGAAGATTGTAGCCTACCAACGCCATACGTGGGTGCGATGTGTGACAGGGCGGCAACGGCCCGCCCGGGAGAGGGTACCCTCCATCCGCTCCCTGGCTCAACCGGCTCGGTGGTAGCTCGCCCGGCGCGTGTCGATGCCGGACGCTCGTCGGCCAGTGGTCGTGGGATATTCTGCCGCGGCGAGGACCTGCAACGTTCGTGAGCGTTCATGCCATGCCGTCGCCATTCGAGGGAGATCCGCGTCCGACCTTTGACGGAGGAGAGATCCCTTCCCCGGGCCGATTCAACCAGAGCGAACCATGACTATTGTGGAAAGTGACAACGGCTCCGTCTCCAGACGGGTTGTCACCGCCCTTCGCCTCGTTTCGTCCACAGGTGGACGACCACGCTCGCCGAGCGAGCCCGGTCCCAACTCGCTTCCCATCATCGTCCCACGGCCGGAGTCACATACATGTCCGAAACCCAGGCTATCCAGGAATCCTCCCTGCATTTCGATCTCGCCGTCCGTCGCGCGCTCTTTCATGACGTGATCGCATTCTTCCGCCACCGCTCGAACGACCTTCTGCCGTATCACGAGATCAGCCAACGAACCGCGCCTGACACAGAGAGCTACCGGGGGCACCAGACCGTCCGCCTCGACCAGATCGTGGGGAGCGTCAACCGCTTCGAGGAATTCGACCGCAGCTTCCTGCCGCGACGCCGTCACGCCAAGAAGCGGTGGGCCAGCATCGACCGGGCGTGGCATGCCGGTGTGGTCCTGCCACCCGTTCAGCTGATCAAGGTCGGAGACATCTACTTCGTGAAGGACGGCAATCATCGCGTCTCGGTAGCGCGGCAGCATGGCCAGGAGTTCATCGACGCCATCGTCGTCGAAGAGCGCTTGCGCGCGCCGCTGCTGCCAGCGATGTCGGCGCAGGAGCTGATCCTGCAGGCGGAGTACGCGGAACTGCTGCGGCGAACGAACCTCGATGCGTTGCGGCCTGAGCACGATATTCGCTCCGGCAAGGTCGGTGGCTATGGCGAGCTCTGGCGCCACATCGAGGCGCATCGACGATGGATGGAAGAGTCCTCAGGCGGGCGCGAAGTCTCCCTGGCGGATGCCGTCACGGACTGGTACGACCGGGTGTACACGCCGCTGCTGACGATTTCCCGGGAGCGGGGAGTCTGCCGATCCGTGCTGGAACGCGCCGGGGCGGACGTCTATCTGTGGCTGATGTCGCGACGTGACGACCTGTACGCGCGCCTTCGCCGCACCTGCGATCCGCTCCGGGCGGCGGACGCCTACATCCGGGAGACGGTCGACACAACGAAGCGGGCACCCGGGCCGCTTGCCTGGCTCATGTCACCTTCCCGCTGATCCTCCACCCGCGACAGACCACCTATCTGCCGTCAAAACCGGCATACCTCCCCTATCCCACTGGCCAAAATGGCGCTTGGCATTGATTATGTTAGCGTGAGCCATATATCCGAAAAGCATAAGGCCGGCCGACTGGGGGAGGTGGCGAGGTGGCGGACTATCCGGGGACAGGTATTCCCTTCGTAAAAATGCATGGATCAGGCAACGACTTCGTCGTGGTGGACAATCGCGAGCGCGTGGTTCCTCCCGATGACGTCGCGGCGTTCGCGCGCGCGGTCTGCCGGCCACATCTGGGGCTGGGCGCGGACGGCGTGGTGCTGATCGACGACGGACCCGGCGGGGTGGATTTCCGGTGGCGGTATATCAATGCCGACGGCACCGATGGTGACCTCTGCGGGAACGGCGCGATGTGCGGCGTGCGGTTCGCGGTCGAGATGGAGATCGCGCCACGGTCGTGCCGATTCGAGACGCCGGCCGGGGTGATGACGGCGCAGCTGCACGACGATGGCCGCACCGTGACGGTTGACATGATCGACGCCGATATCACGGACCACGGGCTGCACCTGAGCGACGACCCGGCGGTTTCTTCCTTCGACCGGGTGATGATCGGCGTGCCGCACGTCGTGGCATTTGCGCCTGACGCTGACGCCATGGACGACTTCGACGCGTGGGGGCGGGCGATTCGTCACCACGAGCGCGTGCAGCCGGAAGGCGCCAACGTCAACCTCGTCCACCGGATCGACGACAACACGATCCGGATGCGCACCTACGAACGCGGCGTGGAGGCAGAGACGCTCGCCTGCGGGACCGGCGCAGTGTCGTCGGCGGTGATCGCGGCGCGACGCGGGCTGGTGCAGCAACCGGTAAACGTGGTGACGAGCAGCGGGCGGACGATCCGGGTCGAGTGGGAGCCGGAGGACGACGCGGCGACCGGGATCCGGATGACCGGCGAGGCGGCGCTCGTGGCGCGGGGGACGATCCTGCCAGACGCCTTCCACGAGCCGTGAGGGAGGGGCGGATGCCATGTCATGGACCGTGGATGCCCTTCCCGACCTGCAGCCACTGACGCAGATGGATGCGTACCTCCGGCAGGTCGCGACCGATCCCGGCGCAGTCCGGCAGGCCATCGCGGCGGCCGCACGCGCGCTGAAGGACGCCCGCGAGGCTGGTGACAAACGGGCGGAGCTCTCGTTGCTCGGATACCTGACCGAGGCGTGCCGGATCATCGGCGATATCGAGACGGCGGAGCGCCACGGCCGAGCGGCGCTCGAGCTGGCGGAGGACGGCACGGCGCGGCAGCGGATCGTCTCGCGGCTGCGTCTCGGCGAGGTGTGGCGGTGTGCGGGTCGATACACCGAGGCGGCGCAGATCCTGCGCACCGCCCTGACCGATATCGTCGATACAGATACCGAGATGTACCGGGATTTCGTCCTGCAGCACCTCGGAAAGACATACCTGAACGCGAACCTGCGCGATGACGCGATCATGGCGCTGCGGGAGGCGCTGCGGATCCGTCAACGGAAGGGCGACGCGGCGTTGATCGCTTCCTCGGAGGAGGCGCTGCGGTTCGCGGTGAGCGGCAAGGGCGTCTGTCGCCCCGGGTTGTGAGTTATTGCGCGGCATCGGGACACGGCGTTATGCCGTTCTCTTGGCACGCGCGTCGTACACTATGGAGAACGTGCGAGCCTGGCGGACAAGTCTGCGTCTAGCGTGTGTACTCTGCCGGACAACATGGTGCTTTCCTGCGTGCTCGTTGACCCGAGCCATGCCGATGGAGTGATTGATCAACAATGACGGATACCGAGCGCATCAAGGCCGCGGAGGCGCCGAACGCGGCTCCGGATGAGCAGCAGCCCGAGAGCGCGGGCGAGACAGCAGAGCAGACCGGCCCGACGGAGACCTTCGAGGACGCGACGCAGGCAGCGGACGGGGACCAGGCGATCGACGCCTTCTTCGAGACACCGTTCACCATTCCCGGCCCACCCGAAGCCTCGACGGACGGGAAGTGGCTGGCTTATCTCCAGCCGGATGCCGACGGTACGCGCAAGCTGTGGATCGCGCCGACCGATGGTGGCGAGCCCCGCGCGCTCGACCTCCCTTTCGAACCAGTGGAAGATCGCGATCCGGACAGCGGTCGATTGCTGCGCGGGCCGCAGTGGTCGCCGGACGGAACGCGGATCGCCGTGACGGGCATGCACCCGGACGGTGACCGGACGGCCGTCTGGATCGTGCCGGTGAACGAGGATGCGTCCGCGCAGGCGGATGCGGTGGCGGAAGAGCCGATCCTCGAGGATGTCCCGGCCGCGACGGAGCAGGAGCCGGACACGGTCGCACCGGCGACTGCGCCCGAGGCGGACGCCACTCCTGAAGAGAGCAACGATTACCTCGTCGGGAACGACGACGAGGAGCATCACGACGAACTCCCCGGCTCCCCGGCGATTCCGGAGCCGGACCAGTACATCGTTGGGCACGATGACGAAGATCATCACCAGGACGAAGAGACCGTCGAGACCGGAGACGCTTCACAGGCGCCACAGGCTGCGGCGACGGAGTCCGGTCCGCGGTTGCTGGTGAACCACGACGGCGCCGATCGATCGCCGCGCTGGTCGCCCGACGGCGAGATCATCGCGATGACGAGCACGATCGACGGCCGGGACGTGATCACGCTGACAACGGCCGACGGCGGCGACGGCTCGGCGATCGAGCTGCTGACGTGGAGCCGGAGCAACGACCGCGAGCCGATCTGGTCACGCGATGGGAAGTTCCTCGCGTTCACCCGCCAGCGCCCGGAAGAGGCGGATTTCGCCGACATCTACTGCTTCTCGCTGGAGAGCGGCGAACTGAAGAACCTGACGTCGGAGAAGTCGCCGGCGATCCGCCATTCGCTGGAGTGGGTGCCGGGACGCAACCTGATCGCCTACGTGACGCGCGAAAACGACTGGCTGTCGATTTCCGTGGTCAACGCCGACAACAAGGCCGGCTGGACGGTGACGCGTGAATCCGGCGACAAGACGGAGCCGCGCTTCGCGCAGGACGAGGCCCGTATGGTCTACGTCCGGACCGAAGGCTTCACGACAGTGGTGTGTGAGCGGAGCCTGCACGCGTCCAGCGCGGTTGCGCTGGATCCGGGTGAGGGCGTGGCGCGGTATCCGCGCTGGCTCGCCGGCAAGCAGGTAGCCTATGGGTTCAGCGCGCCGCAACGGCCGTTCGGCTTCCTGGTGCAGGAGAACACGGCGAAGTCGGACCGCACGGCGCTGCCGGCTGTTGGGCAGCCTGCCCTTTCGGGCGTCTCCCTGCGGCAGCCGCAGCCGTTCGAGTTCGAGGTTGGGCCGGAAGAGATATTCTCGGGCATGCTCTACCGCACCCCGGACATCGCCGGACCCGTTCCGGGCGTGATCTACATGCCGGACGGACCGCTGACGACGCGGCGCGGTGAGTTCCAACTCGAGGAGCAGGCCCTGGCGAGCAGCGCCATGACCGTGCTGACGCCGGTGATCCACGGCGCGACCGGATTCGGCGCAGCCGTGGAGAACGACCTGCGGGACTTCGCGCACACGGAGCTGGAAAGCTCGGATATTGCCGAGGCGGGCCGGGCGCTTGGCCGTGAGGAGAGCGTGGACGCAACCCGGCTGGCGCTCGTCGGGCACGGCTTCGGCGGAACGCTGGCGCTGGTGACGGCCGGAGCGCGACCGGGCATCTACAGCATGATCGTGGCGATCGACCCGATCACGGAGTGGTCGGTCGAGCTGGCGAACGCGGAGATCCCCTGGCGGAACTGGGTGACGGACCGGCTCGGGATGCCGCTGACGCACGCGGATCATTACGCGCTGCGGACACCGGCGACATTCTCGGCGGTGATCGACGTTCCGCTGCTGCTCGTGCGGACGGCGCGGGCGTCGGCCTCCCGGCGGCTGCAGATGGATATGCTGACGGCCGATCTCGACGAGGTCGGCGTTGCCTACGACGTGCTGGACGCGCCGGACGAGCCGCTGGCGGCAACGCTGCGCCGGATCAGCCGCGAGGTGTCGCGGAAACTTGCGGCCGGGTAATCGACGAATTGCGAAATCGCCTGTGGGGACGTATCTCCCCGCAGGCGATTGTCATTTTCGAGAGGCCAGCGGTCGATGACGCGACACAGTCACGTGTGTACACTGAGCCGGTACAGAACGCGAGCAGGTTCGCGAGGAGCGGTTCTCCCCGCGTGCCGGGTCCATTCCCGATGCATCCCTGAGTAACCAACGATGCCCACGATGCCGGGAAGAGGTAGATCGAATTTCATGTCCCACCAGTTCCGTCCCGCAAGCACCTCATCGCGACCCAAGGGCCAGCGACTCAGCCGACGCGCCTTCACGACCGCAGCGACGGGCGCAGCCGTCCTGACGGGCGCCCGCCACACCTTCCCTTCGACTCCTGCCTCCGCGCAGACGCCGATTCCCTACGCGACGCCGGCCGGAAACGATCTCGTCGAGGAGGCGTCGATCGCCTCGCTCCGTCGCGGCCTGGATGACGGCGAATTCACGGTGAGCGAGCTCGTGGCGGCATCGCTGGCCCGGATCGAGGCGCTCGACGCCGATGGGCCGGGCCTGAACGCGATGATCGAGCTGAATCCCGAGGCGATGGAGATCGCCGAGCGGCGAGACGAGGAGATCAGCCACGGGATCAACCGGGGGCCACTGCATGGCATCCCGATCGTGGTGAAGGACATCTTCGCGACGGCGGATGCGATGCGGACGACGGCCGGATCGCTGGCGCTGGCGGAGAACGAGGTCTCCCGGGACGCGTTCGTGATCGAGCAGCTGCGGAACGCCGGCATGGTGATCCTCGGCAAGACGAACATGTCGGAGTGGTCGAATTTCCGAGGCACGGTGGTGTCCGGCTGGAGCTCGCGTGGCGGGCAGACGGTGAACCCGTATGCGACGAGCCACACGGCGTGGGGATCGAGCACGGGATCGGCGGTCGCGGTCGCGGCGAGCTACGCGCCGGTCGGGCTGGGCGCGGAGACGGACGGGTCGATCATCTGCCCGGCATCGGCGTGCGGCGTGGTCGGGCTCAAGCCAACTGTCGGGTTGGTCAGCCGTCAGGGCACGATCGGGATCTCCTTCACGCAAGATTCTCCCGGTCCGATCGGCCGATCGGTCGAGGATGTGGCGTACCTGCTGGAAGCGATCGCCGGCTATGACCCCGAGGATATGGCCTACGGCGAGATGGCGGCGTACGCGCCGGCGGCGGCGTTCGCGGAGTTCCCGGTGCCAAACGCCGGCGAGCGGAGCTACGTGAAGATGCTTGCCGGTGACGGCCTCAAGGGCATCCGGGTGGGCGTCGTACGATCGCTGTTCGGTTTCGACCCGGAAACAGACGTGCACGTCGACGAGGCGATCCGCGCCATGGAGGACGCCGGGGCGGAGATCGTCGAGGATGTCCAGTTCGGGTCGTTGCAGGACGTCTACGATGGCTGGGGCGAAGGATTCGTGCTGGGAACGGAGTTCACGCACGGTTTGCACCGGTTCTTCGAGCAGTACATGCCTTACGGCCCGATCAGCACGATCCAGGACGTCGTCGACTATTACTGGACGCACCAGGACGAAACGCAGTTCTGGGGCGACGTCGCCGACGGGCTGCTTGAGGCGTCGTGGGTAAGCCCGGACGCGATCTACGATCCCGGCTACCTGGAGCAGCTCGCCAACAACCTGATGCTGACGCGGGACCTGGGTATCGACCAGGTCATGGACGAGCACGAGCTGGACGTGCTGGTGGCGCCGTCGGCCGGCTTGCCGACGGTGGTCGATGGCGGCACGTTCCTCGGATCGACGACGAAGTTTCCGGCGATGGCGGGATATCCGTCGCTGACGCTGCCGGTCGGGTACTCGCGGGGATTGCCGGCCGGGATGCATATGTTCGGTCGAGCGTTCAGCGAGCGGAAGATCCTTCGGTACGCGTACGCGTTGGAGAAAGCGTTGAACGTGCGCCAACCACCGGAGTATCTCGACACCGTTCCGGAGCCGGAAGGGACCGCTGTTCCCGAGTGGTAATCGCGTCGCTGGAACGGAATGTCGCCTGATTTCCCGGGGAGGGCTGGTAACGGCCCTCCCCGGTTCGCGTTTGCGCGCCGGTGCCTCTCCCGTCACCTGCCTTCAGGCATCACCCGACGTGAGGGCGCTTCCCGAGTTTCGATTCCGGTGGCACACTTCCTCTCATTGACTGACCTGAATTCCAAGAGGGTGGATCGTGACGGGAACATCGGTGGCGGAGCTGCGGGACAGGATTGCGTCGGGGAAGATCGACGCGGTGGAGCTGGTCGAGCAGGGCCTCGGGCGCATCCGGGAAAGGGATGCGGACCTGAAGGCGATGATCGAGGTGAACCCGGACGCGACGGAGATCGCGAAGGGGCTGGACGCCGAGCGACGCGACGGAACGGTTCGCGGGCCGTTGCACGGCGTCACCGTGGTCCTGAAGGACAACGTCGCCACGGCCGACCGGATGGAGACGACCGCTGGCTCGCTGGCGCTTGTCGGGGCGACGCCTAAACGCGATTCGTTCGTCGCGAAGCGCCTCCGCGAGGCCGGGGCAATGATCCTCGGCAAGACGAACCTCACCGAATGGGCGAATATCCGGTCGCAGTACTCGATCAGCGGATGGAGCGGTCGCGGCGGGCAGACGGTGAACCCGTACCAGCTCGACCGGAACCCGTCCGGGTCCAGCTCCGGCTCGGGGGTCGCCGTGGCGGCGGGATATGCGCCCCTCGCGGTCGGCACGGAGACGAACGGATCGATCGTGTCGCCATCCGGCATGTGCGGCATTGTCGGGATCAAGCCGACCGTCGGGCTCGTCAGCCGGGCCGGGATCATCCCGATCTCCCATATGCAGGACACCGCCGGGCCGATGGCGACGACGGTCGCGGACGCGGCGTTGTTGCTCACATTGCTCGCCGGGGACGATCCGGACGACCCGGCGCAGCGCCATGACGGCGATCCGGGGCCCATCCCCTACCCCGCGCGGCCGGACGGATGGTCGCAGGGCATCGACTACACGGCGTTCCTCGACGCGGACGGCTTGAAGGGCGCGCGCATCGGCGTGCTGCGGCCGGAGGTGACCAACCGGGAGCCGGTACGCGGCATCTACAACGCGGCGCTTGCCGCGCTGCGCGCGGCCGGCGCGGAGGTGATCGACGGGCTGGAGCTGCCGCACGCGAAGGACTTCGGCACCTCGTCGCATGTGCTCGACGCGATGCTGTGGGACTTCAAGAACGATCTCGCGGCGTACCTGCGTGACTACGTGGACGATCACTTCCCGATCCGGACGCTGTCGGACGTGATCGCGTTCAACCGGGATCATGCTGCCGAGGAAATGCCGTGGTTCGGGCAGGATCTCTTCGAGCTGGCGGTAACGAAGGGGACGCTCGACGACCCGGAGTACATCCAGATCGTGTCGACGGTCCAGCGCTGGGGCCGCGAGGAAGGGATCGACTTCCTGATGCGCGAGCACCGGCTGGACGCGCTGGTGGCGCCGACGAACCTGCCGGCGGCGCGGATCGACGTGGTGAACGGTGACCGGCTGGCGGGAGGAAGCTCGACGGCGTCGGCGGTGGCCGGGTACCCGATCGTGACGGTGCCGATGGGCGACGCGTACGGGTTGCCGGTCGGGTTGTCGTTCATGGGCGGGGCGTACTCCGAGCCGGCGCTGATCCGGCTGGCGTATGCGTACGAGCAGGCGACGCAGCACCGGAAGGAGCCAACGTTCGCGGCGGGTGGGTTGCTGCCACCGGGCTGAGGAAGCGCTGCGCGCCCAATAAAGATGCTTCGCACAGGGATCACGAGTTGCTCAGGATGACGACTCCCTCATGGCAGATTAGGGGAGACTTTCTCGCATGCCCGGCACCGGGCGTGCGAAAGCCTTTCGCATAGGCAATGACCGGGCAGTTTGTTCGGTCGCGCAATGACGAAAGGCTCATGCGATGCAGGAACAGCAAATCCATACCAACACGAGCGATCAGCATCACGCGCCGTCAACAGGGAGCCGGGACCCGGCTGAGCGCGAGCAATGGTGGCTGTGGCCAGTGATCAGTTTGCTGTGTTACATCGCCGTGCTGGTGGTGAACTACCTGGCGAACTCGCTCCCGCTAAACAACCAGCGAACAGGTGACATCACCGACGCCTACATCGTGCCTTTCCAGCCTGCGGGCTGGGTTTTCGGCACAATCTGGCCGACGATCTATCTCCTGCTCGGCATCTACATCGTCTACGCGTTTCTGCCGGCCGGGCGTCGCCATTCCCTGATCGACGCCATCGGGCCGATCCTGTTGGTTGCAAATATCGCGAACATCTCGTGGCTCTTCGCGTGGCATTGGGAGCGGCTGCTGCTGGCGCTGGTGATCCTCGTGATCCTGGCCGCGTCGCTCGCGACGATCTACCTGCGCATCCGGAACGCCCGCCGGGAAGCGGAGTCGATGTCGGCTCTTCAGCAAGCGCTCCTCGTGGTGCCGTTCAGCGTCTATCTCGGATGGGCATGCATCGCGACGCTCGCCAACGTGCAGATCCTGATGAGCGAATGGGAATGGAACGGGCTCGAGGCATGGACGGTCGTCTTCCTCGTCATCGGCATCGCTCTCGCGGCGACCATGGTGCTTCGCTGGAAGGACGTCGCGTTCCCGCTGGTCTTCGCCTACGCCTATACGGGTATCGCCAACCGTCAATGGGGAGAAGACACGTACGTCGGCAGGATGGCAGTCGTCATGGCCGTGATCGCCGTTGCGCTCGCAATCGTCGCGCTGGTCGGATCATTCCGGGGTGTTTCGGCCAAACGAGAAGAGACGCCGGTTATCGGATCATTCACGGGCGAATGAACCGGCACTGTGGTGCGCCATCTATCGGCTTCTTGCGAGTAAGATACGTCACTATGAGCACCGGTTCGTGACCGGCCCGCAGCCCGACCACATTGCCATCGAGGTCCTCCCCTATGGATAACCGAAACCGTCCGCCCGACCAGCCGAACCCGGATGATCCGACGCAAGGTGACGTTGGCGACGCGATGGAGGCGGGGGCGCCGGACGAGCACCTCTCCCCGGAGCCGACGACGGTCCGGATCCGGTCGGACCGCGACGGGCGGGAGTCCGCACCCGGAGAGGAGGCGCCGCTCGGGTCACCGGACCGCCCCCGAACCTCGGTCGACCGTGATCGCTCGTGGCTCTGGCCGGTGATCAGCCTCGTCGGGCTCGCCGTGGTCGTGCTGATGAACTGGCTGGCGAACTGGCTGCCACTGAACAACCAGACGACCGGAGACATCTCGAACGCGCATTCGGTCCCGTTCCAGCCGGCGGGCTGGGTCTTCAGCATCTGGCTGGTGATCTACGCGCTGCTAGCGGTTTTCGTCATCTACAGCTTCTTCCCCTCTGGACGGCTGAATGCGCGGATCCAGGCGATCGGGCCGCTCTTCCTTATCACGAACATCGCCAATGTCTCCTGGCTCTTCCTGTGGCACTGGGAACGATTCCAGGGGGCGATGCTGGCGCTTGTGGTCCTGACCGGGGTGCTGGCCGCGATCTACATACTGCTGCGCGGCGCGCGGCGAGATACGGGGAAGATGTCGACGCTGCAACGGCTCGTCGTCGCGGTGCCGTTCAGCGTGTACCTGGCGTGGGCATGCATCGCCACGCTGGCGAACGTGCAGGTATGGATGCGCGAGGGCGGATGGGACGGCGGCCTCTTCGGCCTGCGAGGGTGGACAGTGATCTTCCTGCTCGGCGGGATCATCGTCGCGGCCGGGATCGCGTTCTTCTCGCATGACGCGGCCTTCCCGCTGGTCTTCGTGTGGGCGTATCTGGGCATTGCGCAGCGACAGTGGGGCGAAGACATGCTGATCAGCCTGCTGGCGATCGTGCTGGTGGTCGCTGCCGCAGCGCTGGCGGCGATGGCGGCGATCCTCTCGTTCGATCACCGTTCGGGGCCGCGCATGACGCCTTCCGAAAGCGGTGGATCGTTCTGGCGTCGCGGGCCGTTGCGCCGACGATCCGGCACCTGACCCGTATCCGGATCGGCGAACCTCGGCGATAATGCCAAACCACAACTTGCCTGTCCGCGACACCAGCTCGCGAGGACCTGATCAGCTATGACGAATCAACCCAGCAAGACCACCGACGAAGCCGCCGGGGCCGAGATTGCTCCGGGACCATCCACGGGGTCCAAAAAGAGGACCGGTCGCCGCATGCGGTTCCGAAGCGCGCCGCAAGTGGGCCGGCCCGGCAAGCTCCGCGCACCCTCGACCTTCAACCTCCGCGATCTCCAGCTGCCCGACGCGCTGAAATCCGTGCCGTTCCGGCGGTACTGGCTCAGCCAGATTGTCGCGCTTGCCGGGACGTGGATGCAGAACGTCGGCATGCAGCTGGTAGTGCTCTCGCTGACCACGTCGGCATTTGCCATTGGCGCGATCAATGTCGCGGCGGCGCTGCCGATGCTGCTGTTCAGCCTGTATGGCGGCGTGCTGGCCGACCGGTTCGATCGCCGGAAGATCATCATCATCACACTGGCGTTGCTGGGCGGCGTCTCCGGCATCTACGCGTTCCTGATCGGGACGGACCGGATCGAGTACTGGCACATCCTCGCGCTGGCGGCGCTGGCCGGTGTCATCAACTCCTTCGAGCTGCCCGCCGCGCAGGCGTATGTCTCCGAGCTGGTCCCCAAGAAGGACCTGCCACAGGCGATCGCGCTGAACTCGGCGTCGTTCAACTCGACGCGCATCGTCGGGCCGGCGATCGCGGCGTCGGTGATCAGCGTGATCGGGCTCGCGGGCGCGTTCATCGTCAACATCATCACGCTCATCGCGCCGATCGGAACGTTGATCGGCCTGAAACGAATCATGAAACCGCGCCAGCGGGCGGCGATGTCCAATTCCGGGATCTCCGCGCTGAAGGACGGCCTGCGATATGTCCGGAGCGAAGAAGGGACGATGGGCCTCATCCTGCTGCAGGGGCTGATCTCGTTCTTCGTCTCCCCCAATCTGCTGGTCCTGCTCGCGCTCTACACGACGGATGTGCTGGGCGGCAGCGAAGGCTGGGTCGGATGGATGCTCTCGGCGCTGGGTATCGGCTCGCTCACGGGTGCTCTCGTACTGCTCCGCGGAAGCCGCCTCGAAAGCGCGGCCGCGCGCCGGATGGTGATCGCGTTGTTCGGGCTCTGCATCGGTATGGGGTGGCTTGGCATCTCGCAGAACGTCTGGATGGCGGTTCCTGGCGTGATGGTCGCGGGGTATGCGTTCTCGAGCGGGAACTCCCAACTGTCGACCCGTCTGCAGCAGACGGCGCCGGACGAGCTTCGCGGCCGCGTGATGAGCCTGAACATGCTGGCGTTCAACGGGGTTATGCCGTTCTCGACCCTGCTGGTGTCGGCGCTGGCGGAGGTCTTCGGGCAGCCGGCGATCCTCGTCGCGAGCGCGGTCTTGCTCGGGGCGGGCGCGTGGTACATCTGGCGACGGTGGGCGCACAAGGCGTTCATCCCGATCGTGGAGCCGGGATCCGGCGCGCAGCACGCGCTCTAGGGGCAGGGCGTCGTCCCTTCGGGTTCGTCCCACCGATCAATAACCATACGAAGGCCGTCATTCACAGCAAGGTGAAATATCCACGGCGAAGCCGACGTCGGCCGGAATGATGGAGTGTTGGTAGGCGGGGAACACCGCGCATCCTAGAATACCGGCATGGAAGAGACGCGCCGTCGCTGGCACATGCCGCTGTCATCCCTCGGACCGATCGCGAATACGGTAATTCGCTACGGAATCGCATTGCTTGTCCAGGCGGTGGTGTTCTCGCTGGCGGTGGCGTGGCTGGTGGAAGAATCGCCGCCGTCGCTGCAGATTTCCGTGGTCGTCGTTACCGGCCTGACGGTACTGAACACGGCGTTGCAGCCCGTCGTGGTGGCGATCGCAACCCGTTTCTGGTCGTGGCTCTTCCCGCTCGTGTCGTTCCTCCTGAACAGCTCGGTCGTGCTGCTGGTCGCGGAGGTTTCGACGGGGTGGCGATTGCAGAGCCTGGTCGACGCGGGCATCCTGATCGGGATCCTGTCGGCAACCACGACGTTGATCGGCACATTCCTCTCGATCGGCGATGACCAGGTCTGGAGCCACTTCGCGCTGCGGCCCTTGCGCATGCGATACGGCAATTCGTCACCGGAAGAGACGCCGGGGTTCGTATTCCTGGAGATCGACGGCCTCTCCGTCGACACGCTGCGGTATGCCTGCGAGCACGGCTACGCCGAAACCCTTGAGGACCTGATCGCGTCTGGCTCGCATCGGCTGGTGCCGTGGGAGTGCGACCTGTCGTCGCAGACAGGCGCGAGCCAGGCGGGGATCCTGCACGGGAACAACCACAACCTGCCCGCATACCGGTGGTACGACAAGGCGCTGGGCCGGGTAGTGACATCGACGCTCGACGCGCACCTGCTCGAGCGTGCGATCAGCACCGGCAACGGGTTGCTGGCCCACAACGGCGCGAGCCGGGGCAATCTCTTCTCCGGCGACGCGCCGGACAGCCTCTTCACCTTCTCGACGCTGCGCAATTCGAGCAGCTCGCCGGCACAGTCCTACTACTTCTATTTCGCGAGCATCTACAACGTGGCGCGGACGATCGCCCTCTTCGTCGCCGATGTGGCGCGGGAGATCGTCGCGGCGACGTGGCAGCTTGTACGGAACGAGCGGCCGCGCGTGCGGCGATTCGGCTTCTACCCGATCGTGCGGGCCGGAACGACGAGCCTGCTGCGGGAGCTGAGCACGTTCACCGTCGCGGGGGACATGATGCGCGGGGTTCCGGCCGTCTACACGACCTACATCGCCTACGACGAGGTCGCGCATCATTCCGGCATCTCACGGGGCGATGCACTGCGCGTGCTGCGAGATATCGATCGAGACATCGGGCGATTGCGGCGGGAAGCGGAGCGCGCGAGCCGCCCCTATCACCTGATCGTCCTTTCCGACCACGGCCAGAGCCAGGGACCGACATTCCGGCAGCAGTACGGCGTCACGCTGGGCGAGCATGTCCAGCGGCTGGTTGCCGGCGAGCATGACGAGCGTGCGCGCGCCGAGGTGCTGAGCCACCTCTCGACTGACGAAGGGTGGCAGGCGGTCAGCGCGCTGCTGACGGAGCTGACGTCACGAGGCCGCGGGCGCCTGCCGGAGCCGGTCCGCCGGATGCTGCGCGACCAGGTGGCGGATTCCGAGGTCGAGCTGGCGCCGGCGAAGCGGCCGCGGATCACGACGCCGGCTCCGGAGCGTGACGGCAAGGACGTGGTGGTGGTTGCATCGGGCAACCTTGGCCTCATCTCGTTCCCACGTTTGAAGCACCGGCTGACGCTGGAGGAGATCGACGCGCTCTACCCCGCGCTGGTGGAAGGGCTGGTGCTGCATCCGGGGATCGGGTTCGTGATGGTGCGGTCAGCGCAACGCGGCACGATCGTGCTGGGCACGGGCGGCGTCTATGTCCTGGACAAGGACGAAGTCATCGGCGCGAACCCGTTGGAGGCGTACGGGCCAAATGCGGCGCGGCATCTCCGTCGGACGGACGGCTTCGACAACGCGCCGGACATCCTCGTCAATTCAGCGGTGGACGAGAAAACGGGCGAGGTGTTCGCGTTCGAGGAGCTGGTCGGGTCGCATGGCGGACTTGGCGGACCGCAGACGCGCCCCTTCCTCCTCTTCCCGGCCTCGCTGGAACCGGGAGCGATCGACCTGGTTGGCGCGGAGGCCGTTTACCGGCAGCTGACGCAGTGGATGCAACGAGCCGAGGTCGGCGCGACCGAAGGACTGGTGCCATGAGCCGCGCGCCGGGACAGGAACTGTTAGTGATGACGGCGAACGTCGGCGCCGGCCTGGCATTCGACGACCAGGTCGAGGCGGCGGTGCGCGCCGAGGACCCGGATATCGTAGCGTTCCAGGAGCTTCCCCGGGCGCAGGCACAACGTCTCCGCGAGCGGCTCGCGGACCGGTATCCGCATGCCTCGTTCAACGGGGACTGGAACGAGGGACGCGGAATCCTCAGCGCCTACCCGATCGTCTGGGCGCATCCGGTCGAGATCTCGCAAGGACGTCCGGACATCGTGGCGCTAATCGACGTCAAGGGGCAGGAATTGTTCTTCATCGTCGGCCATCCGAGGCCACAGCGGATGACAGCAACGGGGCTGGTGTTCTCGTTCGGGTCGAAACGGCAGATCCTGCGGCTCGGGGAAATGACGACAGGCCGGGCGATGGCGGTGCTGGTCGGTGATTTCAACATGACGCCGCGGCATCCGGGGTACGCGCGGCTGGAGAAACTGGGACTGGTCGACGCATTCGCGGAAAAGGGTCGAGGTTCCGGCAATACGTTCCCGACCCGGGTCGGGTCAGTGCGGGTGGCGTCGGAACGGATGGCGCGACGACGTGTCCCGCCGGTCGTGCGGTTCGACTACATCTGGTGCACGCCCAACCTGGAGGTGGAGGCGGCCTGGGTGGGCACCGACACGGGTTCGGACCATGCGCCGGTGCTGGCGAGGTTGCGAATACCGGCGAATGCGTCGCCCTAGGCGTCCGGGGCGGTGGGTCCGATGGATGCGACAGTCTCGCGACGGCGGTCAGCCTCGTCCTCGATAAGGTCCGCGATCGGGGATTGCGCGGCGATGCGTTCCTGGACGGCATCGGCCCGCATCACGGAGAGGACGGTATCCCGGTCTTCATCAACGTGGAGCCGCAGCCAGAAGAACTCCAGCACGACGCGCAACACCGCGATGACCGGCACGGCCATGATCGCACCGATGGCCCCGAACATCCGCGAGCCGGCGATGACGCCGAGGAAGATCAACAGCGGATGGACGCGGACTGCGGACCCCTGGATGCGCGGGGTGATCAGGTTTCCCTCGATCTGGTTGATCAACACGTACAGGATGGCCACCGCGAGAGCGTGCTGCCATGAGATCGTCAGGGCGACGAGCACGGCCGGGATGGCGCTGATCCACGCGCCGATATACGGCAGGATGGCGGTCGCGGCGACGAACAGGCCCAGGATGAGGGCGTAGGGCACGCCGATGATCATGAGGCCGATCCAGGCGAGCACGCCCTGCAGCGTAATCGAAATCAGCAGGCCACCAAGGTACCGCGAGAGCGAGTAGCCAACCGTGTCCCAGAGCACGTTGGCGTCATGGCGATACTTCGGCGCCCACAACCGCAGGTAGGAATTCTTGAACCGGGGGATATCGACAAGCAGGTAGATGGCGATGAAGGTGACTCCGAACGCCGTGATCAGGACGTTGACCGAGGCCGTGAGGGTGGCGAGCACGTTCCCGATGACGGTCGTGGCGATCTCCTGACCCGCATCGAAGAGACCTTCCTCGATATCGTCCATCACGGTTTCCGGATGCTGATCGAGCCAGCCACGCTCGTACATGGAATCGAGCGCGTTGTTCAGGAGCGTCTGGAGGGAATCGACCGTAGACGGCAGCGACTCGGCGAATTGGGTGATCTCGTTGATGAGGAACGGGATCAGCAGCGCCAGGAGCACCAGCACGAAGACCAGCAGCGAGACGGTCACGATCGTGACGGCCAGCCCGCGCGGCATGAACCGCTGCATGAATCCAACGGGGAACGACAGGATCAGCGAGACCGTGGCGCCGATGAAGAGCAGCTGGAGGATCGACGGGACCTGGGCAGCGAGCCAGACGAGTCCAAGGAACGCGACGATGAGGATGATCGAGCGCATCCGGTGCGAAACGATGATGGGAGTCGGGACGTCCATCGGTGCCGGCGGGCCATAGATCGGCTTCCGCAGGACGCCAAGGCGATTGCGGGTGTGGTCCCAAACGTTCCGCATGTATTGCTGCATCGCGATGTCGACTCGTCCATGGTGTGGCGGCTGGCACGGCAGGATCGCCGCGACGTTCACGATAACTGTAGCCGATGCGTGGGCGGCGGGCGGGGCAGCAAGGGGAATCTGGACACAGTGATGCCGCTCTTGCGAGCAACATCACCGCCGACATCTCTTCTCCCTCACCAGTGTATGGAAGTATCCCTTACGGGCGAAGTCCGTGCCATAGGTAATTTTGCGGATTCCGTAGTCATTACCTACGTGATCGAAAGAGTTACTGAATTCTGTGTCCATTCGGGGATATTCGGGTCGGCAAGAATCTCGGCCGGCGTCTTCCAAACGATCCCGGCGACCTCGCGCGGGTCCACCGCGACCGGCTCGCCGATTGCCGCCGACGTCATCATGACGACGTCGAGGACGGGGTCCTCGCCGATGAAGAAGATGTGGCTTTCGACGTAGCGCAGGTCGTCCAGGGCCACATCGAGCCCGACTTCTTCCTTCAACTCGCGCTGGGCGGTGAGCTCCAGCGCCTGCATATCCGGCGTGGATGTCTCCAGCTTGCCGCCGGGGAAGCTGAGCCAGCCGGCGCCGAACTCCTCTTCTTCCGAGCGGACGATGAGCAGGTACTTTCCGTCGCGCTCGACGATGACCTCGACATTGACGATGAACCGTTCGGCCACGGACCCCTCCTGGAGTGCGGAATCGAATGTAACCGTGCCAGCGTAGCAGCCCGTGCGGAGGCGAGTTGTCACGCGTTCATGTCGAGGTCTTTCACGCAGGAGAACCGGAGCGCGCTAGAGGATCGTTCGCCCCATCGTATGGAGGAACGACATCCGAAGCTGCAGCTCAGCAGGGGTGGGCTCGGGCGGCATCTCCGAGCCGTAAAGCAGACGACCGAAGAAGCGCTGCCACTGATCTGGACTCGTTCCGGCCTCCAAGTGGTCTTCGTGCTCAGTGGTTTGCAGGTGGGTATGCAGGTGCACGGTTATGCACTCGACAATCTCGACGCCCGGAAGCTGCTCCCCATGAACCCCCCGGCGATATTTCTGGGGAGCATCCTGAGACAATTCAAATCCCTGATTCGCCAACCATTGCGCAAGAACGTCGTCGAACTCCGACGGTTGAAGCGACGAAAGGACCCGGTGGATCGTTGGGCCACTCGGGACGCGCTCAGGCGGCCAGGAAACCGCATTCCTGATCTGAAGCGGGGCCGACGAGATCCACGACGCGACCGCGTATCCGCTCCGCGCCCCACACAGCATGGCGCAGACCGCCAGGGTCAGGATTGCTTCCTTTGCATACATCCGCCCCTGCCCACGACGAGCGTCCGGCAACTGGTCGAGCGAGGCCCGAAGCGAACCTGGCGGGGGTGGAAGATCGCGCCCGGAGCGCTTCGGGCGAAGTGGAGGTCGCCGGGCAGATACCTGGTCTTCCCGTGTGGAAGAGTCATCGGGAGAGAGGACGTTCCTGAGCAGTGCATGCCCTCGCTCTACATGGGTCCTCATTGCCTGAACGGCTGCATCGCAATCGTGTGAGGAGAGCGCTGAGAGGATGCGTCGATGGTCCTCGATAGCATCCTGAACCAGGATGCTGTTGGTGTACCGTCGACCGCGATACGGTTCGAGCCGATTCCACAGGTCTGTCAGCATGGATGAGATGATCGACAGGCCGGACAGCTCGTACACCAGTACGTGAAACCGTCGCTCGAGATGACGGTACGAGACGCTGTCGTTCCTCAGGAGGCTCCCCTGCACCTCAGCATCCAGCCGCCGCAGGCGCGCCAGATCGTCGCCACCGATGCAACGCGCGAGCTCCACCATGACCTCGGACTCAAGCGCGTGGCGAATCCGAAAGATCTCCTCCAACGTCTGAATATCGAGCGACGCCACCGTGGCTCCGCGGTGGGGATAGATGATCACGAACCCCTCGCTTGACAGACGGCGGAGAGCGTTGGCAACAGTAATCCGGCTCACGCCGAACTGCGCCGCGAAACGGCTTCCTAGTATGGAAGTGCCGGGAGCGAGGTCGCCATTGATGATCGCGCCATGCAGGAACAGGTAGACGCGTTCCTCAAGGGTGTGAGGATCATCGCGACTCCAGAATTCACGCAACTGTGCCGTGGTGAGCTCCATGCAAGATTCCAGGCTAAATGCATACGGCTGTGCAGCATGAAATGAACTTGCACAAGTGTATACATTCTTCTTGACGGCTCCCAGGCCCTCCCCCAGAATCGAATCAAGTCGACATTCCATTGCAGCGCGTCAGCATGAAACAGTCGCGCCCTGCCTCGGGCGGGGAATTTCGTTGCTCCCTGGAGCTGAAACGAGAGGACGATGCAATGCCTCGAGTGAACCGCCGTACCTTCACCCAACTTTCCGGACTATCGCTTGCCTCCGCTGTTGCGGCAGGGAGAGGACGCCCGGTCGCGGCGCAAGACAAAGACATCACCTTGCAATGGTGGGATCATTACGCACCGCTCGAAGCCATCCTCCAGGAGAACTTTGACGCCTATACGGCCGAGCACCCGAACGTCACGGTAGAGCGGACGCTGTACAACCTGCCTGAGCTCGGCCAATCGCTGCAGCTTGCCTTCAATAGTGACCAGGCACCGGACGTTCACGCGATCGCGAGCCTGAACGTGCCGACCCCTGCACTGGTGCAAGAGGGCTGGTTCACTCCTATCGGCGATCATGTCTCCGACGAATTCATGGCTCGATTTCCCGAAGGCGCGATCCTGGAGGGACTACATTCCTTCGACGGCCAGCTTTACAGCTTCCCGATGTTCAGCTTCCGCTCAAGCTCGAGTGCCCTTTGGTTCAACAAGCAATTGGTTGAGGAGGCGGGAATCGACCCGGAAGTCGGGCCCCAAACGTGGGATGAGTTCCGGCAGGCGTGCGCAACAATTACCGAGAACGGTGGCGGTCGCGCCTATGGCTGGATCCAGGCAATCATGCTGGCTGACCGGCTCGGTACGCAGGTCTCCGAACTCTCCCAACTTGCGGGCGGACCGGGGACGCTGGACTGGACCACCGGCGAATACAGCTACCACAGCCAGGAGATCCTGGATACGATCGAGTTTCTCTACTCGATTCACCAGGACGGCAACATGTTCCCGGCGTCGACGTCGCTCGACGCCCGCGAGGCGCGCGCCCGATTCAGCACCGGCGTAGCCGGGTTCAACTTCGACGGTCCATGGTCGATCGGTGTGATCAACAACGACTACGCCGAATTCGCCGACCTTGTCGGCGTCGCCCAGACCCCGGTGCCCGACCTCGCCAGCGCCGGCTACATCACCCGCGGCCCTGTAGGCGGTGACTTCTGGGTCAATAGCCAGTCCGCCCATCCAGACGTCGCGGCCGGGATTCTTGAGAAGTTCAATACACCGGAGTTCTACGTCCGGCTCGCCGAGCAGATGGACCAACCACCGCTCGATCTCTCGGCGGTCGAGCAGGCAGACGTGCACGACGCCTATCGCAAGGCGCTTGGCCTGTATGAGGAGAACATTCGCCTCGGCCCGGTGCCTGAGATCCGCAACCCCGATGTCATCGACGTCTATGCCAACATGACGGACATCAGGCCGAACTTCGGCGAGATCGTGCAGGGTGTCTTCAGCGGTGACATTGAAGACTACGCCACAGAACTGAAAGCGTTCTCGGACAAGATGACCGCCGAGCGCGATAAGGCGATCCAGATCGTCAACGATGCGGGCGGATCCGTGAGCGTCGACGACTGGGTATTCGACAACTGGGAAGTCGGCACCGACTACACCTCCGAGTTCTATTCCAGCTAGCAATTCGTAGCCGGCGCCCCGGTGACAACATGATCACCGGGGCGCCATCTGGAACCTCAATGCAGCCCACGCTTTCACAGACGATGTCTTCCGCGGCAACGCAAACGACTCCATCTCGAGCGAGGACACTTCGGCAACGCCTGTGGCGAGACCGATGGATCTATGTCTTTCTCACCCCGATGACCGTCCTGTACGTGTTGTTCACCCTGTGGCCGATCGTAGCAAGTTACTGGTATTCACTTCTGGACTGGAACGGCTTCTCCCGTGACAAGACGTTCGTCGGGCTGGCGAACTACTCCGAGGTGGCCCAGGATCCACTCTTCTGGCGAGCGTTCCGCAACTCGTTCTTCTACATGGCGATGGTCGTACCCATCCGCGTCGGCCTGGCACTGTTCGTGGCCATCATCCTCAATGACAGGACGCTTCCCTTCGCCAACTTCTTCCGCACGGCGCTCTTCCTGCCCGTCGTCACGACGACGGCCATTATCGGCATCCTGATGCGATTCATCTTCGATCCCGCAAGCGGACCGGTAAATACATTGCTTCTGGAGCTGGGCCTCGTTGACCGGCCAGTGGATTTCCTTGGGCGGGCCAGCAGCGCCCTCCTGACCGCGATCGGCATCGATGTCTGGAAGTGGTTCGGGCTCACGCTCATTTACTGGCTGGCCGCGTTGCAGACCGTTCCCCAGGACCTGATCGAGGCGGCAAAGGTAGATGGCGCCAGCCCGGCCCAGGCATTCCGGGGAATCACCCTGCCGATGATGAAACCGTTCGCGATCATCATCACGCTGATTACCGCGATCGGCGCCCTGCATTCCTTCGACCTCATCCTGACGCTAACGGGCGGTGGCCCCGCGCTCAAGACCGAAGTTGTTGAGGTCTACATCTACCGATGGGCGTTTGCCGCAAGCATTCCGCGCCTCGGCTATGCGTCTGCCGCTGCCGTGTTCTTCGGACTCACGACGCTGATACTCGCGCTGATCCAGGCGTATGGCATTCGCCAGGCCGCACGGATGAGGGGTTGATATGGCCACCGGAACACATCGAGCCGCCTCTACCCTTTTCGAGCCGTTCATCGCCCTCCGACGCCCACGAACGCTGATTACCGTCCTCGCGCTGCTCGCGATCTCGATCGTCTGGACGTACCCGTTTGTCTGGATGCTGAGCGCCTCGGTGAAGAAACCGCTGGAAATCTTTGCGGGCGGCCTGTCGCTCCTTCCAGAGGAGTGGCAATGGAACAACTACCAGCGGGCGTGGGAAGACGCGAACTTCGGCCGATATCTCATCAATACGTTCATCATCACCACCGGCGCAACCCTACTGATGCTCTTCCAGACGGCCCTGACCGGGTATGTCCTCGGCCGATATTCCTTTATCGGAAAGAAGGTGGTGATCGGTGTCCTGGTCGCGACGATATTCGTCCCGGCCGGGTACACGATTATCCCGCTCGTCGAAATCGCCGACCGGCTCGGCATGCTTAACTCGCTCTGGGGCATGATCCTCATCCTGGGCGGAGGAGCCAACACCACCGCCATCCTGCTCTTCGCAGGATATTTCAGCCAGATCCCGAAGGAACTGGAAGAAGCGGCCTATCTCGACGGAGCCAGCTTTCCGCAAGTCTTTACACGAATCATGCTGCCGCTGGCGATGCCGGTGGTGGCAACGGTCACGATCATCAACTACCTGGCGATCTGGAACAACTTCTTCATCCCGCTGGTCTTCACGTTTAGCCGTCCGGACTTGCGGACGGTGAGTGTCGGCATGCTCGCCTTCGTCGGACAGCACGAGACTGACTGGTCCGGCATGGCCGCCGCCGCGACAATCTCGCTCATCCCGATCGTTGCCATCTTCATTTTCCTGCAGCGCTATTACATCGAGGGCATCGCCGGGGCTGTCAAGTCCTAGCGTTGCTCGTGTGACCCGGAGGGGCATCCTGAATGGAACACCAGCTCACGGCGGAATCGATGCGGAAGGTTCTTCTCCAGTCAGACCCAGAGCTCAGCCGCTTCAATCCACTACCACGCATCCTCTTCGTCAACGATTTCGACAAGGGCGCAAATGGTTGGTGCGAGCTGAGTGGGAATCACGACAACAACCTAGACAATCTTCGCGAGCGAGCTCGGGATTTGCGTCCACCTCAACTCAGCAATTGCACGTTCTTCGACACGGGCACGCATGGCTCGATTTCTGGAAGCTATGCGCTGAAGCTGGCAACACGTCCCAAACCGAATCACATGAGTCAGGCGATCAAGCGCTTCACCTACCAGGCGAAGGGGCTCGTGCAGTTCGAAACCTACTTCTCCTTCAAGGCAGAGACGGTTTTCGGTAAGCGAGACCCGGGTGAACGAGCGTGGGATGGGAATTATCACCCGTCAGCGAGTCAGTTCGGGGACTTCACGATCAGCAACGATGTCGGGGAAGGCGAAGGCGAAAAGCGGTATCACTGCGCGCTCCGTTACCTGAACACCGATCATGAAGGCCGCCTCGTGCAGAAGTGGATGTACAAAACGAGCGTCCAGCCCACCACCAAAATGGAGCGCGCCGGCATCGTCCCTTCTCCGGATGACTACCACACGATCAATCCGGAGGACTGGGAAGACGTTCCGGGAGGCTACCAACCTCTCAGCTACAACGAGATCCCGACCAAGATGAACTGGCACTACCTGCGATGGGTCTTTGACACGCGAACGCGACGAAACACGGAATTGCAGGTCAACGACCTGGTCATGGATCTGCGAGATATTCCGGTACCCATCTATGATCACGCATATTTCGGATGCGAGCGCCTGCTCAATGTCTGTGTGGATGTGCGCACACATACCGATGTCCGGAATTTCTTCTGGATGGACTCCGTCGTGGTCTCGACGGACTGGTAGCAGGAGCCTGCAATGCGAACGTCGTTCACCGCTGTCCTCGAACAGAGCACCACGCACACCGAGAGCTTTTGCACGGAACCATACGAAGCGGGTTGGGCAAGCGAGGCCCGCTGGTTCATTCGCACGCTGGAACTGTCCGGCGAGAGCGTCAGTTTGCAGGTCGAGCCCGAGATCTCGCCAGACGGGCTGCATTGGTGCGCTGAAGGTACCCCACCGCTCGATATCGCCCAGGAAGGTATGCAGTCATTCCCGCTGCGCGATTTCGGATCGTGGCTCCGCCTCAATGTCCGGGTGTCCGGCCCTGAGGCCAAGGCCAAGGTTCTTATCTACCTCGTGCTCAAGGAGTAATCGTGACGACAGGCTCCCCTAACCAGAAGGCAACTATTTCGATCGACACAACAAGGACCATTGGCACGATCGATCCCATGATCTTCGGCCAGTACCTTGAACACGTCCAACCCGAAGACAAGTGCATCTACGGTGCGATTGTCGATGAGCCTTCGGAGCTCACCGACGGTGAAGGGTTTCGGGTCGATGTGATCGAGGCGGTGCAAGAGCTCGCAGTCCCGGTCGTACGTTGGCCGGGAGGGTGCTTCGCCGACATCTATCACTGGGAGGACGGAATAGGGCCAAAGGACCGGCGACCAGTTCGGCGCAATTGGCATTGGGGAGGTCTCGAGCCAAACACGTTCGGCACCGACGAGTTCCTCAACTGGTGCGAGCGGGTTGGCACTCAACCCTACCTGAATCTCAACTTCGGCACCGGCACGCTGGACGAAGCGATTCGGTGGCTCGACTACACAAACGGCACGGAACTGACAACAGACGTACGTCGCCGCCATGAGAATGGTCATCCCGAACCCTACAACGTGACGTTCTGGGGAATAGGCAACGAACAATGGGGCCATTGGGAAGCGGGTCACATGGACGCCCGGACCTATGCCGCCCAACTCCACAATTGGGCCCAGTTCATGAAGAAGCTCGATCCATCAATCCAACCTATTGGTATCGGATCGCCGGCTGCGAGGGATCCTGAATGGGATCTGGAGGTTATCAGCAAGGCCGGACACCTGATCGACTTCCTGACGCTTCATATCTACGCGTATGCATTGAACCGACGGGACGATTACTACAACGTCGTCTCGCTCCCGATCTATGTGGAAGAGCGGATCCGGACCATGGCGAGTGTGATCGCTGCCGGATCGCAACGGATCGGTCGGGATTCGCCTATCACGATCTCGATCGATGAATGGAACATCCGGCACCTGGTCGAAGATGAAGACGGCGGTCCACCGAAACTCAAACGACTCAGCCCACGCACAATCCGGGATGCGATCGCAGCCGCCGGTGTATTTCACGCAATGATCCGCCAGTGCAACAACGTCACAATGGCGAACTACGTGTTCCTGCTCAACGGTAATGGCGTGCTGCTGGTCGATGACCAGGGAATCGTGAAGACCCCTCTCTACCACCTCTTCCATATGTACCGGAACCTGATGCCGTCAGAGGCACTCGGCGTGGACGTCTTGTCAAAAGCGCGGACCACCGGTGTGCGGATGGAAGACCCGGCGGCGACGGAGACACGCGCGATGCCGTTTATCGACGCCGTCGCCTCACAACACGTTGATGGGTCGAGTTTGACCGTCGCGATCATCAATCGTCACCTCGAGGAGGACATCGATGTCGATATCGTGACCTCAGGCGGCGAGGCAGGAGGGTCGGTTGCGGTCAGGACGCTAACTCATGCCGATCCCCTGGCAACCAACGATCGGCAGCAAGCGGAGCAAATTATCCCGGACACATCGAGTTGCGAATGGACCGGAACATTCACCGCACCGGCCCATTCTGTTTCTCTCCTCACCTTTTCGTGATGTATGGCTTTGGAGGGTCTACCTGTGGAGGCTGAAACGGTTCGACTTGGCATTATCGGCACCGGGCTGGCCGTCGAGAAGCTGCACTGGCCGGCGCTCCAGCAAATGCCGGGTCGCTTCGTGGTGACGGCGTTCTCCAATCGTGGTCGAGAAAATGCCGAACGTTTCAGCTCATACAGCGGTGTCGGGATGGACGCCTTTGAACCCGATTATCATGACCTGCTGCAACGGGATGATGTCGATGCCGTCTTGCTCTCGGTGCCCATTCCACTGAACCGGCAGTTAATCCAGGAATCGTTGGAAGCAGGCAAGCACATCATTGCAGAGAAGCCGCCCGGAATGTCGCTGGAAGAGGCGTGGGATCTCTTCCATATGGAACAGCGATTCCCGGATCAACGACTCCTGGTCGCCGAGAATCACTATTATCGGGATGACGTGCGGTTCGCACGAGCGCTGGTCGACCAAGGGGTCCTTGGACGGCTGCACCTGGTTAACTGGCGCAACATTACGACGACGGTGCCACGCGATGGCTGGTTCCCCGGCATAAGATGGCGGCAGGAGGCCACCTATCCGGGAGGTCCACATCTCGATGCTGGCGTGCATCATATGGCGTGGATCCGGATGCTGGCAGGAGACGCCTCCCAAGTATCCGGCGAGATCCAGGACGCGAATTCAACCCATGCCGGCCCCTCCGACCTGACGATGAACCTGCGGTTCGTGAACGGAGCGATCGGCTCGTACACGGGCGCGTACCCGGAACTGTCGATGCCTGAGGAACCTAACGACCTGCGCCTGTACGGGACCGAAGGCGTATTGACCGTGCGCGCGGGAGAGGTCTGCGTCTACCAGCCGGGCCTCACCAGGAAGTATGTGCTCGAGCCGATCGACAAACCGTGGTACACGGGCGGATACAACGCGTTTCATCGCGGGTACTACAACGAGTTCGTCAACTTCCATGAGGCGATCGTCCACGATAGACCCATTACGGGAACCCTCCTTCAAAGCATCCGAACGATGGAAATGGTCCTGAACGGGATCACCGCAGCCGAGTCGGGCAAGGTCGTGCCTATGAATACGAGCCACGCGCCTCTCCTGCCTCGCCCCGTACCGTTGTGGAAACCTCACGGTCACAGCGGATTAAACATCCCGGCACGAGAGACAGTGGAAAAGTAGCCACCCCTGTCCAACAAGCTGCAATTCGGCCCGGACCTTTTCACCGGCATGGCTCTTTGACCAGCATCTGGAAGGACAGCGACGCCTCCCTCGGCGGAGTCCACCATGTGCCGCGGCATGCATGCCGACTTCGCCATTGTTCCCTCGCGCCCATTCTTGCTACCGTTGTCGCACACCTGACGCTGATCGCCGGACGCTTCGACGCCAGGCCATTGCCCGCGTCCGGGTTCCATATGCGAGAGGATTCCTTCCATCATGCGATTCCTGTGCGCGAGTAACCTCAATCTCGGCCGGCGCATCTCCGGGATGCCGGAGCACGCCGGGATCGATCCGTCGCACGCATCGGCGAGCGTCGTGCTCGACCGGCTGGCGCGGGCGGCAGTCGCAAGCGACGTCGACGCTGTGCTGCTGGCCGGGGACGTCATCGACCGTGAAGCCGGCCAATTCGAGCCGATCGGGGCACTGCAAGAGGCGCTCGGACTACTGGCCCGGGAAGGCATCCCGGTGATCGCGATCGCCGGCGACGAGGATTTCGACGCCCTCCCCCGCGCCATCGACATGCTCGGCAGCGACATACCGCAAGATGGCATCACGCTGCTGGACGCGGAATCTCCATCTGTCGATATCGGCCCGGAGGGCGACCAGCTGACGGTGATCGGGCACTCACAGCCTGGCCAGACCGGAATGGACGACCCGCTTTCCGCCATCCCACACGCCGAGACCAACCGGCCGACACTGGTGATGCTGCATGCGTCGCTGACCGACGGCAACGCACCGGACGCGACATTCCAGCCGGTTCGGCTGGACGACCTGGCCGCGTCGACCATCGACCTCTGGGTGCTCGGCGGGCAACGCGAACCAGATATCGTCGAACGGGATGGCACCATCGTGGTCGAGACCGGGTCGATCGCTCCGGCAGACCGCGATGAAACCGGGCCGCGCGGCGCGACGCTGGTCGAGCGCTCCGCAGACGGCCATATCGAGTGCCGGTTGATGCCGCTGTCGCCCGTGCAGTTCAGTGAGATCGATGTCGATGTGACGGCGCTGGAGTCGCTGGAGGCGGTCGAAGGTGCGATCGTCGGGGCGCTGCACAGCGCGCTGGATGAGGCGATCGCGGGAGATACGCTCGCCAGCCTGTCGGCCGTGATCTGCACGGTGCACCTGACAGGCGTGTCGGCGCTGCATTCGGAACTCCATGACTTCACGGATGACCTTGCGCGGACGCTTGCCGTTGAGCGACAGGGCGTCAGCGGCGTGGTCGCCTCGATCGAGGTCGATTCGCGGCCAGATGTCGATATCGAGCCGTTGCTCGGGCGGCCGGATCCCGTAGGCGAGCTCGCCCGACTGATCCGGGTGCTGGATGACCAGGCGGAGCCGACGCCGGCGCAGGAGGCACTGGTGCGTCGGGCGACTGACCGGCTGCTCGGCGTCCATCGGTCCCGCATCTTCGCCGGAGTGGCGAACGATCCGGAGCCGGATGAGGAGACGGCGCGCGCCTTCGTGCAACGCGAGGCGTGGAACGTGCTCGATGCGCTGGTCCGCCAGCGAGGAGTCGACTAGATGAGCAACACGACTACGTGGACACCAGCCACGCACCAGCATATGGCTCCGCGCGAGCGTCTTGCCTTCACCACGATCGAGATCGATCGGGCGCCGGGGATCTCCCCGGGATTCACGCTGCATGACCTGAGCCCGGATATCAACATCGTGTATGGCCCGAACGCGTCGGGCAAGAGCACCACCGCGCGGGTGATCCAGTCACTGATCTGGCCGCATCCGTCGTCGCTCCGGGGACACCGGCTGGCCGCGGAGTTCGACCTCGGCGACCGGCACTGGGAGATCACCGCGGACGCGGGCCAGGTGACCCGGACGGTGGATGGCGAGCCAGCCGATCCGCCGGCGCTGGCGCCGATCGACGATCGGATGCGCTACACACTGGGGCTCCATGACCTCCTGGCATCGGAGAACCAGCCGCTGGCGCACGCGATCCTGAAGGAATCCTCCGGCGGGTTCGACCTGGAGGCGGTGGCCGACGCATTCGGATACGACGCGATGGTCCCGACCCGCCACGAGGCGGCGCGAGCCGTCGAGATGGCGCAGGCTCGCGTGCGCGATGCGCGTCGCTCGGACAACGAGGTCGCCGGGCAGGTCCGGCACCTGGAGGTGCTGCGCCAGCGCGAGCGTGAGGCACTGGGGGCGGTCGCCGATGTGGACGCGTTGCAGAAGGCGCTCCGATTGTCGTCGGCACGGGCGGCGCTGGCATCGGCCAAGGCCGACGTCGATGCCTTCCCGGAGGTCTTCGCGCGTCTCTCCGGCGATGAGTTGGAACGCGTCAACGCGCTCAACGACGAGATCGACGCGCTGAACGCCCGGGAACAGGAGCTTGCACACGCGCGGGACCGGGCGGTGGCCGAGCAACATGCGACGGAGCTCGTCGAGAAGGAGGTCACCGAAGGCGTCCTGCAAATGCTCCGCGAGGGGCTGGACGATCTCCGGCGCTACGAGCAGGAGCGCGAACGTCTCCAGCGGGACCTGCAGAGCGCCTATGCCGAGCGGGAGAGTCACCAGCGGCGGCTCGCGGCGGAGATGTCCGACGCGCAGATGTCGTCGCTCGACGCGAACGGCATCCGCGAGTTGGCCGAGATCTCCCGCTCCTACGAAGACATTCGCGCGAGGCGGAAGGCACGGGACGAGGTCGAGCTCTGGATCGGTGGCACGCAGCCGCCGGAGAATCTCGATACGCTGCGGCAGGGCGTCGAGGCACTGACCCAGCGATTGCAGAACCCGAACCGGCAGGAAGCCGGGGCGCTGGTCGGCAGGGCGCAGATGGCGGCGTATATCGGCGGAGCGCTGGCGATCGCGGCCGCAATTTGGCTTGCCAACTTCGTCAATCCGCTGTGGCTCCTGTTCAGCGTTCTCGGCATTCTCGTCATCCTCTTTGCATGGAAGTACGGCGTGCCAGACACGACCCGCGAGGCCGAAGCGTGGGAAGAACGCTACCGGGCGCTCGGGCTCCCCGAGCCAGCGTCGTGGACACGTCAGGACATCCGCCAGCAGCTCTCCGCGCTGCAGTCGGACTTGCGCCGGGCGGAGGTCGAGCAGGAGAAGGCCGAGCGCTGGGCGGATCTCGAACAGGAGCGCGCCGACCTCGACCGGGCATACCTCGAGACCGAGCAGCGCCGGGCACGAGCGGTCGAGCAGTTCGGCGTCGCCCCAGACTTGAAGGAAGAGAGCCTGCGCCTGCTGGCCGAGAACCTTGGCCGGTGGCAGGCGGCGGACGCGCTGGTGCGGTCGAAGCGGGCCCGGATCGATCAGCTGGAGGAAGAGCGCGCCGAGCTCGTGGAGGGCTTGAACGAAGAACTGGCCGTCTACGGATATGAACCGGATACGACCGGCACCTCGTTCGAGGCGCATGTGGTCGACCTGGAACATCGCTACCGGGCGCTCCAGGCGTCCCGGGAGCGTGAGCTCCGGATCCAGGAAGAGATCGAGGGCGCGGTCGCGGCAGAGATTCGCCGGAAGATGGACGCCCGGGCGCGCATCTTCGCGTGGGCGGGCGTGCCGGACGGCGATAACGCCGCGCTGAAGCGACTCCTGGACGAACTTCCGGCGTATCACAAGGCGAAGGCGCTGGTCGCGCGACGGGAAGAGGCCGTGCGCGAGGCGTTCATGGCCCTCTCGTTGCGGCCAGAGCTGCGAGACATGAGCGCCGATGAGCTGCAACAGCGGCTCGACGAGGCAAAGGGTGTCGCGGCCGGGCTTGACGGCATCCGCTCTGAGATGGCGGCGGCACGGACGCGAATCTCCGACGCGATGCGGTCACGCGAGATCGAGGAGGCGCTCGGGCGTCGAGACGACTCGCTCCATGCCTTGCGCGACGAGCGAACGAAGATCGCCCGGTCCGTGATCGGGGCGACCCTGGTGTCGACGATCCAGCAGGAGACGCGGGACGCGTCGATGCCGATCGTCTTCCATCGGGCGCGGGAGCTGTTCAGCATCATCACGCGGGGACGCTACGAGCTGCAGTTCGAGGAAGGGCCTCCGCCGGCGTTCTCCGCGCGAGACACATCCACCGGCGCGACGCTACATCTGGACCAATTGTCGTCCGGCACGCGCGTACAGGTGTTGATGGCGATCCGCCTGGCGTTTGTCGAGAACGTCGAGGCGGGACCGAAGCTTCCGGTGCTGCTGGACGAAACGCTCGGGAACAGCGACGAGCTGCGCGCCGGGGCGATCATCGACGCGGCGATCGACATCAGCCGTAACGGGCGGCAGGTTTTCTACTTCACGGCGCAGGGTGACGAGGTCGCGCGCTGGCAGGCCCGGCTCGAGGCGATGCCCGAGGATGAGCGTCCGGACGTGCGCGTCCATGATCTCGCGGCAATCCGGCAGGATGCCGGGTTCGAGCGACTGCCGATCCCGGAGCCGAAAGAGGTTCGGGGTATCAGGGAGGTCCCCTCGCCGGACGGCGTCGACCGGGATACATACCGGGCGCTGCTGCGCGTGCCGGGAGTGGACCTCTGGGCGGACGGCTCCGGGCAGATCCACCTCTGGCACCTGATCGACGACCCCGCCACCCTGCACCGGTTACTGTCGCAGGATGTCGTGACATGGGGACAGCTCTCGACGCTGGAGCGGACCGGCGGCATGGAGGCGCTGGCCCGGCTTGGGGTCGACGAGCGGGCATGGGCGTCGGCCACTGCGCGGATGCGGCTGATCGAAAGCGCAATCGGCATGTGGCGGATCGGGCATGGTCGGCCGGTGCCGCTGCTCGACCTTGCGGAAAGCGGGGTTGTCGACGAATTGGTACTGGACGAGGTCGGTGAGCTGCTGGCGAGTGTCGAGGGCGACGGAGAGCGGTTGCTGGAGGCGCTGCGGGAGAGCGAGGATCCGCCAATCACCGGGAAGCCGCTGGAGCGGCTCGAGACGTGGTTGATCGGTGAAGGATACGTTCCGCAGGGCGATCCCATCCCCCGGCAGGATATCCGCGCGCGGTTAATCGCGAACGCGTCGGACGACCTGCGAGCCGGGTTGGTGGACGGACGTGACATCGACGCGGTGATGGAGATGCTGCCGGAATAGCCGCGCGCCACCGACATGTTGCTACAATCCTCCCGAAACCCATTTTGCAGTTATGGCAGGTTCCAGGAGGGATCCAGCGACGATGCCGGAGAGCGGAAGACCGGGTGAGTTGCACCCGCACAATCCGGCACTAGTCTTGGGAAACCACGGGATCTGGAACGAGGACTCGTTGCCGCTGACCGATTGGGAGGTACCCGAGCGCCGTGTGGTCATACCCTCCAGTCTTCAGACATCAATCGGGCTTCCGGTTCCTACCTTGCGCGTCTCGAGAAACATCGATAACAAGCAACTCAACAAGCACGCGGACGTTCGTGAGCACTATGAACGCCTGTCAGAGCGTCTCGTCACCTGGTCGCACTGGAGGCAGAAAGCCGTTGACCAAGACAATCCAAGTGACGAATGGGAAGTCGTCATAGTGATCTACGAGGAAGATCGTGTCTGGCCGTTGCTTGTGGCGTTCGGTACCGACAAGTCAGGTAGTCTCAACCTGATTACGAGCCACAGAAAGAACGATCGATTCTGCGGAGGCTTCGTGGAGGGGAAACGGATTTTTCTGAAAGGTTGAAATGACCCCTGCCCGGTACGCAACTTCTGGGGTCTCGTTACAACGCGTCAGGGAGCTATTCTCCTGCCACAGGGATCATTTCACCCCTAATTTTACCCTGCACGTCAATCTTTCTGTGTCGGTCGCCATGCAGCCTCGGCCGGCAGGTATTGGCAAGGGGGGGTGCTGCCTATGATTCTTCCGAAAGTGCGCGATCCGCGATTTGTGACGATCCGGCGCGGCGGGACCCTCACCGAAGAGGATCACCGGCTTCTCGCGCTGTGGGCGGCGGTTTGCGCTGAGCATGTCCTGCCCCTTTTCGAGGCGGTTCGGCCCGACGACCCGCGACCGCGCCAGGCAATCGAGAAGGCCCGGGCGTGGGCGCGCGGGGAGATCACGATGACCGAGTCCCGCACGGCGGCCGGTCATGCGAACGGCGCGGCAAGGGACCTGCGTGGAGCACCACGATTCGCGGCATACGCGGCCGCCCAGGCGGCTGCCGTCGCGCATGTTGCCGCGCACGAGCTCGGCGCAGCGGCCTACGCGATCAAGGCAGTCCGTGCCGCTGTGCCAGAGGATGAGAGCGAGAGCGCGGGGCGAATCGAGTGCCGGTGGCAACGGGATCAACTGCCGGAGGCGATTCGCGAGTTGGTGCTCGACGATCAACGGCTACGGAACGACATCTGCTGGTCGGTATTCAACTGCTGAAGCTTCCTCCTTTCCTCCCCTTTCTTCACCACAACCACCAACAAAACTGTGTGAGAAGTCGTCAGCGAGCGTGGTCGCTCCGTGCGTGTTCGGCGTGCGCCGACCCGGGCAGACTGGAGTCACGATCTTCTCCGGAACACGGAGGCGGTCGACATGGCACGGTCACGGACCGATGTCTTTCCAGCCCAGTCACGGAGGTGTTATGGATTGCGAACCATCTGTTGACGCGCTGTCATCCTGCAAACTGCGTCCTCCTCCCAGCCGGGCGCAGACACCGCGCATTCGAAGAAATATCCAACGATCAGGTGCCCGGTTGAAGGGCTACGGTACACATGGCTTCTTGACATATTGACTACCGGCCGCAATACTCACGATCGGTAAGAACCCTCGCCTCAGGAAGCCGCCTTTCCGTTCAGGTCCCCACCTTCTTTGGCATTCCTTTCATGGACCGGCCCAATACCGGCCTGGAGGCTCTCCCCCAGTGACCACTTCGTTGCCGGAGCCCTCTTCCGGCCCTGCTTCCCGTGCGATCTCGCGACGCACGCTACTCCGTGGCTCCACGCTCACCACCGGCCTCGTCCTGACAGGACTGCGTTCCACCACGCTTCACGCATCCGACGTCAGTCATCACGATGGAACCACCGGCTCCTCTCCGCGGGAGTTCATCCTCACCGCCGAAGAGATCGACCAGGAGATCATGCCGGGGATGACCATTCGTGCCTGGGGCTATAACGGACAAACGCCCGGCCCCGAGATCCGCGTGCGTGAAGGCGACCCGGTGCGGATCGTGCTCCGAAACAATCTCCCCGTGCCGACAACGATCCACTGGCACGGCGTTCACCTGCAGCCCGAGATGGACGGACCGGCCGGGCTGAACCAGGCCCCCGTCATGCCTGGCGAAGAATTCGTCTACGAGTTCACCGCTACGCCAGCCGGCACGCGCTGGTATCACTCGCATGCCGACCCGGCGCTGCAGGTTCCGATGGGGTTGTATGGCCCGCTCATCATCGAGCCGGCCAACCAAGGCGAAGCCCCGCCGTATGACCGCGAATACACAATGATCCTCGGCGAATGGGACAGCGAGCTGACACCCGAGGTCGCGGCCGGCGCGTCCGAACGCGGCCCGAAAGACAAGCTGCTCCGGGGTGGCGAGCTGGGCAGCGACATGTTCCTCATCAATGGACGCGCGCACGGTGGCATTCCGCCGATCGTGGTGACCGAGGGGGATCGCGTGCTGCTGCGGATGATCAACGCCGGGCACATCCCTCACCCGGTCCATATCCACGGACACTCCTTCCGGATCGTCGCCACCGACGGCAATCCGGTACCACCCGCCGCGCAGTGGCTGAAGGACACGGTCCTGATCGGGCCGGCGGAGCGCTACGACCTTGCCTTCGACGCGGTCCACCCGGGCGTATGGATGTTCCATTGCCACATCGAGCACCACATGGCGAACGGGATGATGACCGTCATCCAGTACGAGGGGCATCAACCGACAGACCCGGCCGCAGAGGCCCTTGAGGGCCCTCAGCCCGGAGCACACGTCCACGGCACGAGCCAATCCGAAACGACCCCTCCGAATCCGGCTCCAGTTGATACGGCTTCCACTGACGGCGACGGAGCCCAGGTCACGCTGGTCGATGATCGGTTCGATCCGGTCGAGCTGACGGTGAGCCGGGGCACAACAGTGACCTGGACCAACAAGGGAGCCAACTTTCACAGCCTCAAGGCCTACGACGGGTCGTTCGACTCCGGAAAGCTGGCTCCCGGGGAGTCGTATTCCTACACATTCGATCAGCCGGGGCTCTTTCCGTACATCTGCAGTCACCACGGCTTGCAGGGCATGATCGGCCAGGTCGTCGTCAACGAATAGGCAAGACACGATCGCCAGAGAGGAGCGCGCCACACCCAACATCCAGGGTCCGGACCGATCGACATTGCATCAGCCCATCACATCCAGGATCCGAGAAAGGACCACTTTCCATGAACGACGCGACATTTCGGACAACCAATCTCCTCCAGAACCTCTTGACTCGCCGGAAGGCACTCAAGCTTCTTGGCGCGGCGGGCATCGTCACCGCCTCGCTGCCGCAGACAATCGCACTCGCCCATCAAGGAGAGCACGAGGACGCTTCCCCGGCCGCGTCCCGGGCCCCGGGACCCCGCGAGGACGGCTCCATGCTCTGGAGCGTCCAGGTCGGCGGCATGGATATGGACAACGCGATCGACTTCCACGCGTTCTTCCCGAGAGAGATCACCATCAACGCGGGCGACGGCATCCTTTTCATTTTCGCGCCGATGGGCAGGCCACAATTCCACACCGTCACCTTCACCTCTGGCGGGGAGCTGCCACCCCTCTTCGTTCCTGATATGGCCGACGGCACACCGGTCGTCAGCGACGAGGGAGCCGTACAGCTCCAGATCAACCCTGCGGTGGCGTGGCCGGACGGAAGGACGGAGTACGACGGAACGGGCATGACGAACTCCGGGCTGGATGTGCTGAGGACGGAGGACCAGGGCCCCTACATCCTCAACTTCACAACTCCGGGCACCTATGAATATGCCTGCGTTGTGCATGCTGTCGTGATGAAAGGCACGGTCGTCGTGCAGGAGGCGGGCGCAGAGTACCCGAACGACCAGGCCGGATACGATGCGATGGGCCAGGAGGAGATGGCGGGCTACACCGAGGAGGCATTGGACCAGGTTGCCGAGCTTGAAGGCATGGTCGCGACGCCGTCCGCGGAGGGGCCGACGACATGGGATGTCGCGGCCGGCGCCGGCGGCCTGACCTCCGCCCGCGTGATGAGCTTCATTCCGCGGGAGCTGACCGTCAAGGCCGGCGATACCGTTCGCTGGACCGTTCGGTCAGACGGTGAGCCACATACGGTCACGTTCCTCGGCGGCGAGGAACCGCCGGAAGACGTCCTGATCGAGCCGCAGGCGTCCGGCTCGCCGAAGATCCTCCAGAACAACATGACATTCCTGCCATCGGGAGGTCCGGAGCACGACGGAACGGAGTACACGAACTCCGGATTCATGGCCCTGCCGCCGGTGATCAACGAGATGTTCGGGTTGGTTGGGGAGACGTTCGAGCTGACGTTCACCGAACCGGGTGAGTACCCGTACTACTGCATCCTGCACAGCAGCGGCCCGGAATCCGAAGGGCCGATGGAGATGAACGGCAGGATCATCGTCGAGGGCTAATGACGAGTCGAACGGGAGCGAGTGTCAGGACTCGCTCCCGTTTGCATGCTTTCCGGGCATACCCGGCGATCGGCACGCTGATTGACCTGGCCAACCCCAGTCGCTACCCTGCGAGAACACCGACAGAAGAAACCGTAGGGCGGTCGTCACCACACAAGGAGTGCGTACCATGCGACGGGATTCCCGGTTCACGCGGCGGCAGGTGGTTGGAGCGGGGGCAGCGGCGGGATTGACGCTGCGGCCGGGACACGGGTTCGCCCAGGGCGCATCGCCGTTGGCCAGCCCGGCGGCGACGCCGGTCATGTCCGGACCGCCACTGTGGGAAGCGGCGTGGCAGAACGGCATCGTCTACGGAACGTCGCTCGCGACGTGGCAGGCGGATGACGAGGAGTACCTGCCCATTGTGGACCGGGAAGCCGCGGTGCTCTTCACCGAGGACGACCTGCTCTGGTGGCGGCTGAAACCGTCGCCGGACGCCGAGCTGGATTTCTCGCATGCCGACCGGTTCTTCGAAATCGCCGAGGAGCAACAGCAATTGGTGATCGGGGCGCACCTCGTCTGGGACGAGGGGTTCGGCGAGGGCTGGGTGATGGACGACCTCTGGGGGCTGGACGAAACGGCCGCCCGGACGTTGCTCTTCGACACCCTGGAAGCGCAGGTCGACCGCTACAAGGGACGCGTCGCCGGTTGGATCACCGTCAACGAGGTGATCGACGCCCACACCGAGGACGGGTTACGGACGGACTATCCGTGGCTCCAGACGATCGGGCCGTCGGTGGTCGCGGACGCCTTCGTGGCCGCGAACGAGATCGACCCGGACGCGACGCTGATCCTGAACGAGTTCGGGTTCGAGACGGACTCCGAATGGGACCTGGCG
>Ga0182741_1000448_pt1 | contig 62201 bp, 51 predicted proteins | sample eDN5th37CBELigOP_FD_128874 | JGI IMG/M metagenome (GOLD analysis project Ga0182741, IMG submission 128874) | Enriched Organic Plus compost microbial communities from Emeryville, California, USA - eDNA 5th pass 37_C BE-Lig OP (version 2) (version 2) ...
CGCCGTTGCGGTTGCGGTGCTTGGGCAGGGCGCGGAAGCCGAACACCAGCCCGGTTTCGTCGCGGCGATGCCAGATCGGGCCGGCGTGACGCGTGAAGCCGCGGCTGCGGATCATGTCCCAGCCCTCGCCCGGCGGCGGCATGGCCGCTTCCAGTTCCGCCGACTCCAGCGCGTCGGCGCAGGCCATGGCCAGCGCTTCCGTGGCGAAACGGGCGATGGTGGCGCCGCCGGCGACGACGCGCCAGGGCGTCTCGCCAGCCTCATCCGCGACAATCTGGAATTCGGGCGCCAATGCGCTCTGCATGCCCACGATGCTGCCTCCCTGCGGCTGTTTTCCTGCCGGACGCCGGCCGCGCCCGTTGATGTGGTTGCGTTTGCATAGAGCATGTGGCGGCTGCGCGGAACCAGCTTGCGGCGTCTTGGGGACGGCGCGCCGGCTGCGCGCACGTTGCCAGGCCGCGCAAGTCTGCCTGGCTCCAAGTCTGCATGGCGCGCAAGCCTGCTTTCCGCACATGCCGCGCCGGAAGGCGCTGCGCTGCCTGCACGGCCAGGGGGTAGATTTTGTCGTGCTGAGTCGCGATAGAGAAGCCAAGCGCGGCTTCCCCCCGCGTGACCAGGGAGCAGTGCCGGTTACGACGACGCCCCGCCTTTGCGCCGGAGCCTGCGCCAGAATGAAAAAGGTGAAGCGTTTCCGCTTCAACGGGTTGGAAACGTTTCAGGTAGAGAGGATTCTCGATGAGCGACATGCGCGACATGTTCGTCGAGACAGCCAGCCGGCTGTTCAGGGACTACTGCACGCCAGACCTGCTCCGCGCCGCCGCGGCGGGGTCGTTCCAGACGCCATTGTGGGACGCCATGGTTGAGGCTGGCCTGACCAAGGCCGCCGTCGCCGAGGACGCTGGCGGCAGCGGCGCGGAGCTTGCCGATGCGCTGGCCCTGCTGGTCCCCGCTGGCGCGAACTCCGTCCCCGCGCCCCTGGCTGAAACGCTCATCGCCGGCTTCCTGCTCGGCGAGGCGGGCGTCGTGGTTCCCGACGCGCCGCTGACCATCGCCATCCCCCGCCCCGGCGAAACCGTGCGCGCTGTCCGCAAGGGCGACGGCTGGCTCATCACGGGCGCTGTCGCCCGCGTTCCTTATGCGCGCTTCGCTTCCGGCGGCGTGACGGTGATCGCCGAAACCGGCGAGGGGCCGCTGCTGGCGCTGGTTGCGCTGGCTGACTGCAAAATCGCTCAGGCGGCCAATCTGGCTCACGAACCGCGCGACGACGTGGCGTTCAACGAGGCGCCGGCCCAGGCGGCGAAGCTGACGACGCGCCAGGCCGCCGACGTCTACGCCATGGCCGCCGCCGCCCGCAGCGCCCAGATGGCCGGCGCCCTGCAGACCGTGCTGCAACTCTCGGTGCAGTACGCCCTGGAGCGCAGCCAGTTCGGCAAGCCGCTCGGCAAGTTCCAGGCCATCCAGCACAATCTGGCCACCCTGGCCGGCCAGGCCGCCGCCGCCACCGCCGCCGCTGACGCCGCCATCGCCCAGGCGGAACATGGCGCCGGCTCCATCGCCATCGCTTCGGCCAAGGCCCGCGCCGGCGAAGCGGCCTCCATCGCCTGCAACATCGCCCACCAGGTGCACGGCGCTATCGGCTTCACCGCCGAGCACGCGCTGCATTTCAGCACCCAGCGGCTGTGGTCGTGGCGCGATGAGTTCGGCAATGACGCCTTCTGGGAGCTGAAACTGGGCGACCAGGCCGTCGCCGCCGGCGCGGACGGTCTGTGGGCCATGCTGACCGCCGCCGCCTGACCGCCAGCCCTGGAGCACATCCGGCGGACCCCGGTTCACAGGATGCGCCCTGTCTCTTTGATTTGATGCATTTTCACGAATAGCGGTTTCCCCTTTTCCCGAAAATGCTCCAGTAGGAGTTGAGCCATGGAAGCGCTCAGTTTCGCCCCGCCGCCCGTCTCTGAAGAAGCCGAACGCGTTCGCGCCGAAGTGCGCGCCTTCCTGAAGACCGAGCTGGCCGATCGTCCGCCCTTCAAGAAGGCGGATTCATGGAATGGCGCCGACCCGGCCTTCAGCCGCAAGATGGGCGCCAAAGGCTGGATCTCCATGACCTGGCCGAAGCAGTATGGCGGCCATGAACGCAGCGCCCTGGAGCGCTATGTGGTGCTGGAGGAGATGCTCGCCGCGGGCGCGCCGGTCGCCGCCCACTGGATCGCCGACCGCCAGAGCGGCCCGCTGATCCTCAAGGCCGGCACGGAGGAGCAGAAGCAGTCGATCCTGCCGCGCATCGCCGCCGGCGAGTGCTATTTCTGCATCGGCATGAGCGAGCCCGACACCGGCTCGGACCTCGCTTCGGTGCGCACGAAGGCGGTGAAGGCTGACGGCGGCTGGGTGGTGAACGGCACGAAAGTCTGGACCACCGGCGCCCACATCGCCCATTACATGATCCTGCTCTGCCGCACCGCCGAGCAGACCGCCAACCGGCACGAGGGCCTGACCCAGATGCTGGTGGACCTGAAGAACACCGCCGGCGTCGAGATCAACCCCATCTATGACCTCGCCGGCCAGCATCACTTTAACGAGGTGGTGTTCCGCGACACCTTCATCCCGGACAGCGCCGTGCTCGGCAAGCCGGGCGACGGCTGGAAGCAGGTGACCAGCGAACTGGCGCTGGAGCGCAGCGGGCCGGAGCGCTTCCTGTCCTCCTTCACGCTGCTGGTGGAGCTGGTGCGCGCCCTGGGGCCTGATCCCTCGCCGGCGGCGAAGATCGCCATCGGCCGGTTGGTCGCCCACATCTACACCCTGCGCCGCCTGTCGCGCTCGGTGGCCGGCATGCTGCAACGCGGCGATGATCCGGCGATCCAGGCCGCCCTGGTCAAGGACCTCGGCGCCCTGGTGGAGCAGGAGATCCCCGAGATCGCCCGCCAGCTCATCGCCGCCGAGCCGGATACGAAATCCACCAGCGATTTCGTCGCCGTGCTGGCCCACACCGTGCTGAACGCTCCGTCGTTCTCGCTGCGCGGCGGCACCCGCGAGATCCTGCGCGGCATGATCGCCCGCGGCCTCGGCCTGCGGTAAGGCGCTTCAGGTGAAGTGACCATGCTTCGCCTGGTCAAAACGCGTTCATTCAAAAAGATGGAGCGCTTCTGGCGAGTGGGCTCACCGGCAGCGCTCTCCACAAGCCAGCGCCAATGCGGTGATGGAGCAGGGCGGCCGATCATCCGCCCGGCCGCCCCCATGCGCATGGCGTCAGCCATTCCCGAACAACTTCCCCGCTTCCAGGAGACCCGCGATGCAATCGCCGCTCGACTACGCCCAGGAAGGGCCGCTCGTCATCCTCACCATGAATCTTCCCGACGTGCGCAACGCCATTTCGTCGGAAGAGATGATCACCGCCCTTGAAGACGCCTGCGATCGCATGAACGCCGACATGAGCGTGCGCGCCGCCGTGCTCACCGGCGCCGGCACCGCCTTCTCCTCCGGCGGCAACGTCAAGAAGATGAGCGGCGAGGGCGGTCTGTCCGACAAGCTGCCGGCCCAGACCCGCCGCAATTACAAGCTGGGCATCCAGCGCATTCCGCTGGCCTTCGACAAGCTGGAAGTGCCGGTGATCGCCGCCGTCAACGGTCACGCCATCGGCGCCGGCTGCGACCTCGCCTGCATGTGCGACATCCGCATCGCCGGCGAGAGCGCCAAATTCGCCGAGAGCTTCGTCAAGCTGGGCATCATTCCTGGTGACGGCGGCGCCTGGCTGCTGCCGCGCGTTGTCGGCTATTCCAAGGCCTGTGAAATGGCCCTGACCGGCGACATGGTCGACGCCGCCGAGGCGCTCGACATCGGCCTGGTTTCGAAGGTGGTGCCGGACGCCGACCTGCTGGAGGCGGCGAAGAGCCTGGCGCTGCGCATCGCCGCCAACCCGCCCCATGCCGTGCGCATGACCAAGGCGCTGATCCGCAAGGGTCAGGAAACCTCGCTGCCGGCCCTGCTCGACCTGTCGGCCGCCTACCAGGCGCTGTCGCACGCCACCGCCGACCATGGCGAGGCGATTTCCGCGTTCCTGGAGAAGCGCAAGCCGACCTTCAGCGGCCAGTAAATCACGGAAGGCGGCGGAATCAGGCGTGCGACCGGTCCGGCGCAGCCTGAATTTCGCCGCACGCGGCCTGTGTGGCCCCGGCGCAAGCCGGGGTTTTTTTGTGGGCGCTCCGGCTTGCGGCGCGCCCGCCGGTCGTTGGGCTTAAAGCAATTGTAAATACAACGTTTTACGCTCCTGATTCAGGCGTCTGCGCCTGTCGTCGGCGCTGTTGCGCTTTCGCCACTGTCCGTATCTGGCGACCGTTGTTCGGGAATATTCAACGCAATCTCGCCTTATTGGCTTGGGATCGCATGCATTCACGGCGGCGCCCGTCGCCGCATGGCCGCCGCCCTGCTTTCCGTGGGGCGCGGCCCAATCACAAGACGGGAAACCACCTGGAGCGCGTCCTGCGGCCCTGTCGCAGTGATGTCGTTTCCGCCGGTTTTTCCGGTTCTTTGACTTTTCAATTCCGGCCGTCCGCCTCACCGGCGCGCGGCCTCCCGGGACCTGAATGACATGATGGATCGTCGACGTTTTTTGCTGGCCGCGCCGGTGTTTCTGGCTGCCTGTACGGACCGTAGCCGCCCGGAGCTGGCGGCGCCGCCGCCCGTCGATCCCTATTACGCCCGCATCTACCGTGAGATTGACGACGGCCGCTTCACGGTCGCCGCTGTCGATCTGACCCAGATCGATCCCCGCTTCCTGCGCCGCGAGGTGGATTACGACACCACCGAGCAGCCGGGCACGATCGTGGTCGATCCCGGCGCGCATTATCTTTACCTGGTCCGCCCTGGCGGCCGCGCCATCCGTTACGGCGTTGGCGTTGGCCGCGCCGGTTTCCGCTGGAACGGCCGGGCGACGGTGGCCCGCAAGGCCTCGTGGCCAGTGTGGACGCCGCCGGCCGCCATGGTCAAGCGCGACCCCAAGGCCAGGCCGTGGGCGAAGGGCATGCCGGGCGGCCCCGACAATCCGCTGGGCGCCCGGGCCCTGTACCTGTTCCAGGGCAACCGCGACACCCTGTATCGCATCCACGGCACCAATGATCCGGGCAGCATCGGCCTCTCGCTGTCGAGCGGCTGCATCCGGCTGCTGAACCAGGACATCATCCACCTGCACAGCCAGGTTCCTGTCGGAACCAGGGTGGTGGTGAAGAAGTACGACGGCCCGGTCCCAACCGGCCCGGTGGAGGACGAGGCGGTTCCGGACGCGGTGGCCGCGGCGGAAGGCTGAGCGGCCCGGCCGCCTGCCTGACCTCCTGACAGTTCCGACGCCCGGGGGACCGCCACGGTCTTCCGGGCGTTGTCATGGACGTCCTGGCGCTTTGGCGCGCGCGACGGCCGCCACCTCCGGCCCTCCGCGACATGAGCAGCTGCGCGCCGCGATGGCGCCGGATTTTACCTGCCAGGCCTGCCATTTGCGCCTGTTGACCAGGACGGCGTGGGCGGGTAGGGCGACGCCATGACCGCTTTGACGACCGCGCCATCCGCACATTCTTCCGTTGCTTCCGCCGTGTCCGCCGCCTCTCCGGGTGAGCGTCCGCCGCCGCCCGGCTTCCGGCCGCTCCGCATCGGCACGGAGACGGACTTTCTTGCCCTCACCGGTCCCTTCGCGATGAAGATCGCCGACGGTCAGCTGCGTCTGGGCTTCTATGTCCAGCCAAAGCATTGCAACGTCGCCGGCATCTGCCATGGCGGCATGCTGCTGACCTTCGCCGATATCCAGATGGCGATCGCCGGCAAGCATCAGGAAGACCTGCAGGGCTTCCACATGACGGTGTCGCTGACCTGCGATTTCCTCGGCGCCGGCAAACTCGGCGGCTGGATGGAGGGACGCACCGAGGTGGTGCGTAATGTGGATCGCACCCTGTTCGCCCAGTGCATCCTCACCTGTGACGGCGAGACGGTGCTGCGCGCCAGCGCCGTGTTCCGCGAAGGCGCGGCGACGCCCGAGATGGTGGAGCGCATGCGCCTCAAGTCCTGAGGAGCAGGAAAGCAGCTCAGGCGGGCTCTGTGGCGGCCTGCCTGGGCCGTCCCAGCTTTTCCGAGATGAAGATGCCGCCCAGCACCAGCGCCAGGGCGGCGGCTTCATGGACGCCGAAGCGCTCGCCGAGAATGACGACGCCCATGATCGCGCCGAACACCGGCGTCAGATTGAGGAACACCGCCGCCCGGTCGGCGCCGATCAGCTCCACCGCCCGCATGTAGAACATCTGCGAGATCAGCGACGGGAAGATCGCGATAAACATCAGGATGCTCCAGCCGAGTGCGTCGGTCGGCCATGTCACGCGGCCGCTGGCGATTTCCCAGCCGAGCAGGGGAATCGAGGTGAGAAACGCCGCCGCAGCCATGCCGGCGAACAGGGTCTGGCCGCTCACCGCCGGGCGTTTGCCAAGGCCGATGGTGTAGATGGCGTAGAGCACGCAGGCGATCATGGTGAGGATGTCGCCGAAATTCAGTCGCAACTGCTTCAGGCTGGAAAGATCGCCATGGCTGGCGGCGACGGCCACGCCCGCCATGGTCAGCGCCAGGCCCAGCAGCTGGATCCATGTCGCCCGCACGCCGAAGACCAGAAAACTGCCGACCAGAATCAGCGCCGGCAGGCAACTCTGGAACAGGGTGAGATTGATGGCGCTGGTGTAGGCGCCCGCCGCGTAGAACAGCGCGTTGAAGATGGTGTAGCCAATCGCCCCCAGGAACAGCACGGTTGGCCAGCTGCGCTTCAGCGCCGGCCATTCGCGCGCGATGCTGCGCCGGAACAGCACAAGCACGATCGCCAGCACCACCATCCAGCGCACGCAGGTCATCAGCATGGGCGAGAGGTGCCCTGGCGCCAGCCGGCTGGCGACGGCGTTGCCCGCCCACATCAATGTGGTGAGCGCGAGCAGCACGGGGCCATTGCCGTAAAGGCCGGAGGCCAGACGGCGAAGCAGGGACGGAGAGGGAGCGGTTGCGGGCGCTGACATGCGCCGAACGTGGCACAGTCGCCGCGCCGGCGCCATGGGCCTTTGCAGGGGCGTGTCTGCGCCGCAGGGCCGGCGCCGGACAGCGTGTCGCCCTTGACCTTCAGGCGCGAATGGAGCAAAGGGAGGTGCAAGACCCCGGCCTTGCGCCGGGGTTTTTTGCTGTCGGGCCTGTCGGATGGCGGCCCGTTTGACGATCGGGGATATCAGAGAGTTCGCGATGACCAATGTCGTGGTGGTGGGCGCCCAGTGGGGCGACGAGGGAAAAGGCAAGATCGTCGACTGGCTCTCGGAGCAGGCTGATGTTGTCGTGCGTTTTCAGGGCGGCCATAACGCCGGCCACACGCTGGTGATCGACGGCGTCACCTACAAGCTGGCGCTGTTGCCCTCCGGCATTGTCCGCAAGGGCAAACTGTCGGTGATCGGCAACGGCGTCGTCGTCGATCCCTGGCACCTGGTTGAGGAAATCGCCAAGCTGACCGGCCAGGGCGTCGCCGTCACGCCGGACAATCTCAAGATCGCCGATAACGCCACGCTGATCCTGCCGCTGCACCGCCAGCTGGACGAGCTGCGCGAGAATGCCTCCGAAGGCCTGAAGATCGGCACCACCAAACGCGGCATTGGTCCGGCCTATGAGGACAAGGTTGGCCGTCGCGCCATCCGTGTTGTTGATCTGGCTGACATCGACGCCCTGCCGGCCAAGGTGGAGCGTCTGCTGGCCCACCACAACGCCCTGCGTCGCGGGCTCGGCATCGCCGAAATCGACGGCCGCGAGCTGATCGCGTCGCTGGCGGAGATCGCCCCGAAAATCCTGCCGTTCGTCGATACGGTCTGGGCCCGGCTTGACGCCATGCGCCGCGACGGCCGCCGCATCCTGTTCGAGGGCGCCCAGGGCGCGCTGCTCGACATCGACCATGGCACCTATCCGTTCGTCACCTCGTCCAACATCGTCGCCGCGCAGGCCGCCACCGGCTCCGGCCTTGGTCCTTCGGCCATCGGCTATGTGCTGGGCATCGCCAAGGCCTACACCACCCGCGTCGGCGGCGGCCCGTTCCCGACCGAGCTGAACGATGAAATCGGCGAGCTGCTCGGCGTGCGTGGCCGGGAATTCGGCGTCAACACCGGCCGCAAGCGTCGCTGCGGCTGGTTCGACGCCGCGCTGGTGCGCCAGACCGTCCGCACCTCCGGCATCCATGGCCTCGCCCTGACCAAGCTCGATATTCTCGACGGCTTCGAGACGATCCGCGTCTGCGTCGGTTATGATCTGGACGGCCGGCGAATCGATTATCTGCCCGCCGGCCAGGCCGAGCAGGCCCGGGTGGTTCCGGTGTATGAAGAGATCGCAGGCTGGTCCGAATCAACCGCCGGCGCGCGCAGCTGGGCGGAGCTTCCGGCCCAGGCGGTGAAATACGTGCGGCGCATCGAAGAGCTTGTCGGCGCGCCGGTTTCGGTTCTGTCGACCAGCCCGGAGCGGGATGATACCATATTGGTGCATAATCCATTCGAAGGTTGACAACCTGACAGGCGGGAGCGATTCCAGCAGCCATGGCGGACTTTTATCCTCTGTTGGATCGGGCCATCCGCGGCCTGCCGGACAACACCCCTGAAGCGCGCAACGCTTTGTTTGCGCGCGCCAGGGATGTGCTTCTCGCCCAGTTGCGGGGCATGGACCCGCCTCTGCCAGAGGCGGACATTGCCCATGAAATGGCCGCGCTCGATGATGTGATCGCCCGCATCGAGCGCGAGCAGGGGGCGGAAGGCGCGGGTGGGCAACCATCAGCCGCCACGCCCGCCGCGGCTCCGTCGACGTTGGCGCCGTCCGCCGCTCCCTCCACGTCGCAAAGCTCCGCTTCGCAAGGTCCCGCGTCCCGCAGCCCTGCGCCTCAGGCTCCTGCGCCTCAAGCGCCCCGCCGACAGGCGTCCGGCTCCCAGGCCGGCGGTGCTTCTCCCGATTCCGCGCCTGTCACAGGCGATTCGTCTGCGCCCGCCGCGCCAAGGCCGGCCTCCCAGCTTGGCCACACCGGCATCCGTCCCGCCAACGGCGCGCCGCAGGCTGGCGCCGGGGCGGGTCGGGAGCCCGCGTCCGCGGGCGGCGCCAGGGCTTCGGACAGCGCGCCTGACGGAGCGCCGGCGGTTGACGAGACGCGTCTGCGCCCACCGCAGCAAAAGCCCGCCGGCAAGGGGCGTCGCAATGTGCTGATTGGCGCCCTGCTGGTGGTCGCGCTAGCGGGCGTTGGCGGCGTCGCCTATTGGGCCAACAAGGTGAAACAGCCGACGCCACAGCCGACGGAGGCGCCTGTCGCCGCCGCGCCGGATGCAGGTGGTGACCAGAAGTTTGGCCAGCGGGTCGATGCCGGCCGGGCGCCGGCCGGGCAGCAGGGTGGAGCGGCGCAGCAGGGCCAGACCGCCGAAGGGGTGCAACGCGCCATTCTGTATGAGGAGACGCCGGACAATCCGCAGACCCCGAAGGTCTACCAGGGCACGGTGACCTGGCGGCTCGATTCCGAGAATCCCGGCCAGAACCAGCCGCTTGAAAACGTGGTGCGGGCCGACGTCACCATCCCCGAGGCCGGGCTTGATCTCAAGATCACCCTGCGTCGCAATACCGATGCAGCCCTGCCGGCGTCGCATCTGATGGAACTGACGTTCAGGAAGGGCGCGACGGGCGACGGGCGGGTGATCCGCGACGTGGGCGTTCCCCAGTTCAAGACCGAGGAAAACGCCCGTGGCGTGCCGCTTGCCGGCCTGCCGGTGGCGGTGTCGGAATCGGTGTTCCTGGTGGGCCTGTCGAACCTGCCCAACGACGTCGAGCGCAACGTCGACCTGATCCGCAACCGGCCATGGATCGATCTGCCGGTGCGGTATGACAATGGTCGCCGCGCTGTCATCGCCCTCGAAAAGGGCGCGACGGGCGACAAGGTGATCGCCGAGGCATTCAGGAGCTGGGGCGCCGCCAACTGAAGCCCAGACGGGCGTCGCCGGGCGGCATGCTCAGGTCGCGACGCGCCTGCTCTCGGGCGTACACATCTGGTGCAGCAGGCGCCGATGTTTCCAGTCCCGCGAGGGCAGGAATGGGGACAGGGTGTAAATATGGAAAAGCCCGCCTGAATCAGGCGGGCTTTTGTGGTTCCAGACGCCGGTGGCGCAGCGTTTACCGCGCCGCCGCGCCCAACGCCGGCGCGGCCTTGCGCGAGCCAGGGGCTTCGATGCGCGCCAGGGCGCGCTTCACCGCTTCCTGCACCTTCTCGAACGCCCGCACCTCGATCTGGCGCACGCGCTCGCGCGAGACGCCGAATTCGCCTGAAAGCTCTTCCAGCGTGATCGGGTCGTCGGTGAGGCGGCGGGCCTCGAAAATCCGGCGCTCGCGTGGATTCAGCACGCCCAGCGCGTCCATCAGCGCGGCGTGGCGGTTGTCGCGCTCTTCCGCCGCGACCAGCAGGCTCTCCTGACTGGCGCTGTCGTCCACCAGCCAGTCCTGCCATTCGCCGTCGCCCTCGCCGCCGGCGCGCAGGGGCGCGTTCAGCGAGGCGTCGCCGCCGAGGCGACGGTTCATCTCGATCACGTCCTGCTCCGGCACGCCGAGCTGGGTCGAAATGTGCGCCACGTGCTCCGGCTTCAGGTCGCCGTCTTCCAGCGCCGAAATACGGCTCTTTGCCTTGCGCAAATTGAAGAACAACTTCTTCTGGTTGGCCGTGGTGCCCATTTTCACCAGCGACCATGAGCGCAGGATGTACTCTTGAATCGCCGCCTTGATCCACCACATGGCGTATGTGGCGAGGCGGAAGCCCTTCTCGGGCTCGAACCGCTTCACCGCCTGCATCAGGCCGACGTTGCCCTCGGAAACAACCTCGGAGACCGGCAGGCCATAGCCGCGATAGCCCATGGCGATCTTGGCCACGAGGCGCAGGTGGGAGGTGACAAGCTTGTGGGCGGCCTCACGGTCGCCGTCGTCGCGCCAGCGTTTCGCCAGGTCGAATTCTTCCTGGGGCTGCAACATGGGGAACTTGCGGATTTCGTCCAGATAGCGCGAAAGTCCGCCTTCGTTCGCGAGAACAGGCATCGATGTTGTGGCCATAGGACACTCCTTTCGCGCCCCCCTTTCTGGGCAGGCGCATGAACGGCCGCCGCGCGGGCCGGCCGCAGAACGTATGGTCGCCGGCAACCATGGCTGAAACTTGGCGTCTGCGCCATCGCAGGATGGCGATCAGCCCATGGTTCTGGAGGTCATTCGTCCTGTCCGGGCAATATATGCCTGCCCAGCCGCCGTTCGTCCCTGTTTAAACTGGCGCCCGGCCCATGCAGGCGCGGTGCGCTGCCGCACCTGATCGACGGTTTTTAACGCCGATATCTTTATTCCGCGTTCCGGGATCGCGAAAAAACTTCCTCCATGAGGTGTTTCCGGCCTGTCCGCTGCGAATTTTCAGTTCTTTTTCACCGCTTCATCAAGCGCGCGCAGGAGCCGTTGCAGGTCTTCCGGCGGCGGCGCTTCAAACCGCATGGGCGCCGCCGTCACGGGGTGGGCAAAGCCCAGCATTTCCGCATGAAGCGCCTGTCGTCCCAGCTGTTCCAGCGCCTCGCGCGCGGCTGGCGTCAGTTTCGCCGCCCGCGACATGAACCCGGATCCATAAAGCGCATCCCCCAGCAAGGGGTGGCCCTGGGAGGCCAGGTGCACGCGAATCTGATGCGTTCGCCCCGTTTCCAGTTCACAACGCAACAGGGTGGCCACCGGTTCCGTGGCCTGGCGCGCCTGCGCCTGCGTGGTCCAGGACTTCAGCGTCGAGACGTGGGTGATAGCCTCGCGCCCCCGGTCGTCGCCGACCACGACGATTTTTTCCCGGTTGTGCGTGCTGCGCGCCAGCGCCTTGCGAATGGTGAAGCGGGGCAGGGGGGGCACGCCCCAGGCCAGGGCCAGATAGGCGCGCCGTAGCGGCCCGCTGCGGCCATGATCGGCGAATTGCGCCGACAGGGCCTGATGGGCCTGATCGGTCTTGGCCACCACCATCACTCCGGAGGTGTCCTTGTCGAGCCGGTGCACGATGCCGGGTCGCCGCACGCCGCCAATGCCGGACAGGCTGTCGCCGCAATGGGCGAGCAGGGCGTTGACCAGGGTGTCGTCGTGATGCCCCGCCGCTGGATGCACCACCATGCCCGCCGCCTTGTTGATGACGATGAGGGCGTCGTCCTCATGGATGATGTCGAGTGGAATGGCGCGGGGCGCCGGCCGCGCCGGCTCCGCCTCCGGGATCTGCAGGGTGATCCGCGCGCCGGCCTTCACCTTTGTCGACGGCGCTGCCACGACAACCCCGTCGACGCTGACGCCGCCGGCGCGCGCCACCTGTTGCAGGCGGCTGCGCGAGAGTTCCGGAAAGGCGTCGGCCAGCAGTTTATCGAGCCGGCCGGCGGTTTCGGTGGTGAAGACGGCGGTTTCCAGAGGCGCTCCTTCCAACGGCCCGCTTTCCCCCCGAGCCCTTGCCTGCGGAGCCCTTGCCTGGGCCGCCTTTGCCGTGGGCATGATTTCCACGGGCGCGATCACCCCGGGCGTGGACCTTGCGCCCCGTATGCGCGCATCTGCCTGTGTATCGTCCTGTCCCGTCACGCTGTCCACCTTGCGCCCTTGCTCGCGCCTTTGCCGAAGCACGCCCGTTTTCTGAAAACGCCGCTGCCTCGCCAGACAACCGGCTCCCTGCCAGGTCGCGTGCGTGTTGTACGCGATCCGGCGCGCGATTGCCGGAAAATGTTTGGCGGACAAGGCAAACTCCCGCCTGCCGCAACGTCTGCGGCCCGCCTGCGGCCGATACCGGCGAAACTATGCACAGATAAACCAGCAAGGCCCTTGAAAGTCTCCCGGATGCTGGCTATACGGCAGTCCTCCGCAGCGGCTCCCATCGTCTAGCGGTCCAGGACGTCGCCCTCTCACGGCGAAAACAGGGGTTCGAGTCCCCTTGGGAGCGCCACGGTTTCAGGCTTTCCTAGGCATGATTTGCCTACAGGTTTTGCCTACAGCCGCACCACCTGATACGATTCAGGCATGGCGGCGAACCAATACCAGTCGAATCAAAAAGGCGGCGTAGCCGCTAGGTTGGGGACTCAATCAGGTCCACTCGCTTACGACAGCGACAAGCGCTATGGCTGACAAGAAATTTTGTGCCAGCCGATCGTATTTTGTCGCGATCCGTCGCCAGTTCTTTAGTCTGCAGAAAAGGCGTTCGATGACATTGCGCCTTCTGTAAATCTTGCTGTCCAGTGGATATGGGATGCACCGGGCGTGGCTTGATGGAATGACTGCCGTCGTTCGCCGTGGCCGGAGCCAGCTCCTCAGACTTTCCGCATCATAGGCCCTGTCCGCGAGAAGGCGCCGTGTAGCGCCTGCGGCTTCCAGCAGTGGAATGACCATGGAGATGTCGGCCACATTGCCCGGCGTCAGCGCGAAGGCGACCGGTCGCCCGCAATGATCGGCCACACAATGGATCTTGCTCGTTCTTCCGCCGCGCGAGACGCTAATCGCTTGCCCACGCCCCCCTTTTGCCCTTGGGCAGAGCGGTGGGCCTTGACGTAGGTACTGTCGATTGAAAGTTCCGGCGGAACAGGGCCTGCACCGGCGATACGCTCGCAGAGCTGTTGCCAGATGCGCCGTCGCGCCCACCGGTGATAGCGGTTGTAGATCGTGGTGGGCGGACCATAATCCGCCGGCACATCCCGCCAGCGGCAGCCGGTCTTGAGGACATGCAGGATGCCGGAAATCGCGCGGCGATCATCGACCCGGGGCTCCCAAACCTGCCCACGCGGCAGATGAGGTTCAATGACGCTCCACGCAGCATCGGAGAGCCAGAACAGGCTTGTGTTCATCGTTATCCACATCCGGAAACCGGTTCAAGAGATGAATTTCAACGTATAATCAGACAAGTGTACGAGTTTCCAACCTGGCGGAGCGAATGGATGCCTTCACCGTTGAATAAGGCATCAAAGTTATGCCAGAGAAAAGCTGGCCGCGTAACATACCCGGCTATCATCGCAATCGCAGAACGGGCCGGCGGCAGATAGGTTATTGCCTCTGGAATACAACCAGAATACAATCTCCTTTCTGTTCCCTATAACTGTGCTCCGGCTTGAAATAGATGCTGGGATTTCCAGAGCCACGGGCAAAGTCGAGCCGTGCGAAGGTTGCATCATCCAGAATGCGAAACCCATGCCGGCCAGCCCGTTCCTGCCACCATGGCAGTGGCTTGAGGGTTTGGTGCAACGGCGCGCCTTCGTTTGTGAAGCCGCCCCCTACCTGCGATATAGAGCAGGCAAATAGGCTGCCCGGGCATGTATGGCGGGCAATGTTCTGGAACATGCCGTCAACGCCTGGTGAGGTAAGGTGCTCCAACACCTCCCATGCGGACACGACATCAAACTGGTAGGGTTCGGTGGCGTGGCGTGTCAAATCGAACGGACGCGTGATGTCACACGTGAACAGATTGTCGCGAAGCAACCTCCACTCTGCCCGCTGTTGAAGCCGCGATATGTCGCTGCCTTCCAATCCGACGCCAATGTGGCCGCGTAGAATGGCGTCAAGAACCAGGCCGCCTGCAGAACATCCAAGGTCAAGAAATGACAGCTTCTTGTCTCGCCCAAGAAAATCTTCACAAGCCCGAATGAACCTTGGATGACGTGTATGGTCCAGCAAAGCCCCGATGGGATGAATATGGTCCGGACTGTCATAGGCGACAGGATACTGGGTGCTGCACTTGAACCCGGCAGAAACTGACAGGTCAACGTCTTCCAGGATGGCCAGTAAGATGTCACGCTGCACCCAATCGATATGAACGTGTAGTTCATTCGCAGATGTAGCAAGATCTTTCATGAGTTCTCGACTATAAGTTAATTCTCTTAGCAGGTCATCGTCAATATTCGGCGTAGCGGCGATCTTGGCTGTTAGCTTGTAAAGACTTGCAAGCTGCCCTTGAATAGCCGTAAGCGCTGCGTCCGGTCGGGATGCCACGACGTCACTGCGCCGCGTCGCCATGACTTCTTCGAGGCGTGCAGATGCCTCGGCAAGGTCGGCGACGCGGCGTTCGACCCGACGCAGCGGGTCGACAACCCGGGCCTTGAAAGGCCGGTAAAGAGGCGCGAAAACAGATTTCGCAGCGGTACGCAACACCCCCCCGCCCTCTGGAGATTTCGCCACGTCATTGCTCGGCGCGTCGTCGGCCGCCCGCGGTGGCGCAAGTTTTGGCGTCTGGCTCTGGGTGCTCTTTAATGCAGCCAGCCAGCTTCCAGGGTAGCCGATCTCGCCCAGCAGCGCCCTTGTCTCGTTTGTGTCCTCTTCAGCGAAGCCAGGCTCCGTGAACACCTTGCGTTTAACGAAGGGGGATCCCAGCCGTATCAGCGTATTCTGGTACGCGGTGATATCGGCTTCTACGGGCACGGAAGACGTTGACCTGTCAATAAATGAGCTAAACGACAATCCGTTTGCGCCAAGCATTTCCGACAGGCCGATCTCGTACTTTCGGCACACATCCAGCTTGGACGCTTCTTCTGTTATCGACTCGAAAAAGTTGCGGAACTGCGGGTGCGCGATAGTCGCTTTCGCAAAGCTGACAAAGTAGCTTTGCATATGGCGCGCCACGCCATAATTCTCGGTGATGCCCCACGCATCCAGAGTGAGCGCCTCCATCGGAGAGAAGACGCTGTCCAAATCCCTGAGCGGCCCCAGATTGCTGTCATTGGCGATAATGAGGTGGTCGTACCGGGATACATGATCCCAGCCGAGCCTGAACATCAGCTTCTGCCAGGAGCCAAAGTCATACTTGTTGTGCCGTTGCGACCAGCATCCCTTGGTAAGGCCATCCAGACGTGCGAGCTCCTGTTCAGGGCAATCGTCGGCGCTCAAATAGAATACGTCAGCAGAACGTGATAGTTCGCGTATATAGTGAATGGTATTACTGTCGATGCTGTTCCTCTGGCTGTATCCTGCAAACAGACACAGGCGTGTTTGCGTGGTGTTCATGGGCTTGCAGCCTTCTGCCAAATGGGAATGATGCCGAAGACGCGGAAAACGTATCTGCGGTCGCCTTTTGCTTTACTGACGATCGGCATGCAGCCCAGTGCGTACAGGGTAGTGACAATTTCGGTCTTGTGTTGTGTCCTCAGGTTTAGCAGGGGCCATACGCCGTAGAAAAAATAACCGCGCATTTCTCCTATGCGCTGACGTCGGAACGTGAGCGCGAGCCCCTTGCCCGCTTTGCCGGACGGCCTGGCGATAAACGTTTTTCCGGAGCCCGTATTATACTTGCGGTGAAGCTCCTCCGCACTCATGGTGCCGTTCCAGTTGCTGCTGCCTTCGTCCTTGCTCCGGTAGTAGGCGTCTTCGTCGGATGGCTGAGAAAGATCTGCATACCAGGGAAGATGTCGCGCGGTATAGGGCGCTGCGGTTCGCATTGCTGCAAAAAAATCAGAGGTTCGCCATTGGCTGCGTGGGCGATACAACGCAAATGTCGTATCCACCGGAGCATCGTAGGCTTCGTTGTCCCCGATCGGCATTCTTGTATTATAGAAGCGTTGCTCCCACTTGATGACATTTTCCTTCAGGTGGTAATGATTCGGGAGGTCATTAATCTTTAATGAAAATCCAACTTTGTTCTTCATCGGGTGGCGCAGGAGGCCGTCGAGAAACAGATCGAGGAAGTCCTGGGGGCAAACTTCATCTGGTAAAATGTCGGGATCAGTCAGTACGAAGAAATTTTCATCGATAATAGACCTGAAACGCTCAGACTCGAAGAGAACCATATGTTTATAATTGGCGCCCATATAATGAACGATATGTCTTGAGTTGCGCAGATATTGAAGAAGGGGTGGATACGTAGAGTTGTTGTCAATAATATGGATATTATTGAAATCGGCCCTTTCAAGATAGTCTACCAGTTTCTTCAGATATGTCAGGTGGTTGTAAGAGATAATGAAGATGGGCACGTCACCGAGATATGGCGCAGCCATGCGGACCAGTTCAGCCCGTGGGAAGGGAGATAGCTGGTGGAATACGGATAACAATTCGAGCGGCGAGCAAAGTTCGGGGTGCATGATGGAACCGATCAATCGCGTGACGAGCTTGACCTGTGCAGCAGTGTCCAGTATTCGCGTGGTGAATATGACCTCAATGCCTGCCAATTCTTCTGGCGTGAGGTCCCCCACGAGGTAAGTGATCATGCCGAGTCGAACGCCGACGTCCAGCCTGTGCATGTGATCCATGTGTGCGATTGAGGTGCTGCCAGTATGACGGCGATATAGCAGCAGTATCTCCGGTATATTCGCGAGCTTGGTAACGCGAATCGCTCTGGACCAGAGATCGTAATCTTCACTGTAACGCATGCTCTCATTGTAGTACAGGTCATGCACTACAAAGAGTTCGCGACGGAACATGGCCGTGGGGTGGCCGATGTAGCAGCCCATGAGCATGTCGCTGTAACGAACATGCTCCATGTGATTATGAACCGCGTCGCCACCCATGAACTGCTTGAAGAGTGTTCCGCAGACACCGATCTCAGGATTCTCGTCCAGGAAAGCTACCTGCTTTCCCAGGCGGGTGGGATCCGCGATATCGTCCGCGTCCATGCGCGCAATGTACTCGCCGACGGCCTCCCGAACGCCAAGGTTGAGCGCGGCCGCCAACCCCTTTCCTGGGCCAGAGATAACACGTATGCGCGGGTCGCCAGCACGCTCGAGAATTTCAAGTGTCCTGTCTGACGACTGGTCGTCGACAATCAATATCTCATAATGTGGGAACGTCTGCCCCAGAATGCTGTCGAGTGCATCCTGCAAAAATTCTGCCGAGTTGCGGGTCGGAATGATCACCGATACGCGCGGCGGTCTGGATGCGGTCATCGTCAGGGCTCCGTATCGGATATCGTGGGTCTTTGGCAGCCAGGGAATTCGAACAATCCAGCACGTTTAACAGGCGAAGATGATACGGCTCCCTGAATCATCAAATGTGAATGGTATCCGTCTCAGGGGGGCAAGGGCCGTCTCAATGGATCTGTGGGTGCTCTCATGCGCATAAAACAGCAGGAAGCCGCCTGCGCCGGCGCCGAGTATCTTGCCTCCGGTCGCGCCCGCGGCCAGGGCGGCCTCGTAGGCGGCGTCGATTATTGGGTTTGACACGCCGTCGGCTAGTGACTTTTTGAGAACCCAGTTCTCATGTAGAATTTCCCCAAAGTTATCCAGATTCGCGGCCTGAAGTTCATCGCGCAATTCGTAGGTGAGTTCGACCATCCGCTTCATGGCCTCCACCTTGGAGGCGTTGGAGGTCATATTCGCCGCCTGTGTTGCAAGAATGGCAGACGCGGACCGGGTGATGCCGGTATAGAACATCAACAGGCGACTTTGCAGCATGCTCCGCATTGGCGCCGTCATCAGGAGCGGACTGACAACGACGCTTCCGTCTGGCCGGAACTCATACATCTGCAGGCCGCCAAAAGCGGCGGCATATTGATCCTGCTTGCCGATGGGCTCACCCATCAGATCAATTTCGATATGACAGGCGCCTTCAGCTAATTGGGCGGGGGGGGTAAACCTGCCCTGGAAAGCGCCAAGCACATTGAGCAGACCGACTGCGAACGAACTGGATGACCCCAGACCAGTCCCCCGGGAGGGAATATCTGCAACCGTAGTGAGTTCAATGCCTCCGTCTATTCCAAGATGACGCAGGGCGTGGCGCGCCAATGGATGGTTTATGTCCGAGACAGATGACACTTCCTCTGTTACAGAGTAGGAGAGCCGTATACTATCGTCAAATTTTCTGTTTGCAGTAATGTAGACGTATTTATCAATCGTCGAGCTGAGGACCGCGCCACCGTGCTCGCGATAGAACTGTGGGAGGTCGCTACCACCGCCAACGAAGCTCATGCGCAAGGGCGTTCTGCTGATGATCATGGGAGGATGTGTCTCGCTGGCATTGTGATCGTTAGGTGTGCGATGCCGTCGCCCCACGAAGCCGCGCCATTCGCGTCACCGATTAACGTCGGCGCCGCTGCGCAACTGCTTTCGGCTCGAGTCTGGGTGGCGTCCTCATGGGCCGGCGATATGGCCCAAACGTTGAGAGCCGGAGGTCGACTGCAGGAATGCAGCAGTCTGTCACCCATTTCCACAATTGTCACCGCAGGCGGAGCGCCATCCCCTGTAGTCGTACCGGGCGCAGCATTACTGTCATCGCGGCTGGTGGGAGCGCGATTACCTCTGCGGATTTCACATCCACCGAGCGTAACGTGCTCGCAGGCCAGCCCGCGCTCCTCCAGCATGTATCGGATCGTCGTCGCGGCAGCGCGGATATTTGAGATATTATCGCCGGCAACGCTCACGTTCTGGCCTGCTTGCACTGCGTCAACCGCAGTTCGAAGTGCGCTGCGTAATGCTGGATAGCCATGCAGAATGAAGGACACTGCCTGCAGTAGGGAAGAGGCTTCGAAATCTGGCTCGTATTGCCGGGCAGTGCGGGCAGCGTCGGGCGGCAGTAGCAGGATGCTGGTGACGGACCCCGCCCGTGCGGCGCCGACATCGGCGTCACTGTCGCCAATCATCCACGAGCGCGAGCGGTCGATATGCAAATCCGCGATGGCCTGGTTGATCATGCCAGGGCGCGGTTTTCTGCACTCACATCTGAACTTTAGCTCAGGCCTTTCGCCAGGAAACCCCGAATCGGTATGGTGGGGGCATACATAGGACGCGTCCAGAAATGCGCCCGAATTTCCGAGTAAGGTCTCCAGTTTGGCATGAATGACGTCGAGCATGGCCTCCGTGCACTCCCCCCTTGCAACGACAGGCTGATTTGTCACCAATACGCATCTGTACTCGGCCCGGTTCAATGCGCGCACGGCTTCGCCGGCGTTTTCAGTCAATTCGAGCCGGTCCGGAGTGGCGATATGCCCTGCGGGTTTGTTCAGGGTGCCGTCCCGATCCAAAAACACTGCTTTCTGGAGCGATGTGAGCCGCGCTCTGGATACCTTGCCGCTCCGCAAGTCAAGCACCGCCTGGTCCAGTCGGTCCGGGGTTCCAACGTCCTTTATATACTCAAACGAGTGGTAGCTGTTGAGCCTGCAGCCGCTCCTGACGGCGGCCGGGAAAAAATCCCTGCCAAAATCGACAATGCCGTCCGGAACGGCAACTGCCTCCAGCGCCTCCCTTTCGATGACATAAAGAGCTGCGTTGACCAGGTTGCGACGCCAGTCCTGTGGTGAATGCGGCTTCGGGTAGAACGCCGTGATAAATCCACCCGGCCCGACCGCGACCAGATCGGAATCGTGAGGATGGTCATTGGGGTGCAAAAACAGTGTCGCGCATGCGCCATGCTTGTGCGCGACTTCGTGTGCGCGCCAAAAGCGCGCGAAGTCAATGTCGAACAGCGTGTCGCCGTAAACAACCGCGAACCGTTCGGCTAGCGCCCATCTGGCGTCGTAGGTCGCGCCAGCCGTGCCGCGCGGCTTTTCGCCGTCATCAATAACGCGTATCTTCAGCCTGTTGGGCGCATGTTTTGCGCAGAAAGCCTCGATGGCCGCGGCCTTGAAATTGACAAGGACCACCACTTCGCCAAACCCATGAGCAGCCAGCTGCTGGAGTTGCCGGCCGAGCAGCGGGACGCCGTCGACGTCAACCAGTGGTTTCGGAAGGCCGTTGAGGCGGGAGGCCAGCCGCGTGCCGGCGCCGCCAGCGAGTATCACTGCCTGTTTCACGCCCGGTTCAGTCATCGTGTACGTGGCGCAAGTTGCTGCGCAGTAATCTGCTTTACTGCCAGCGCAATTGCTTCGGCGGACGTATGGGGGGTGGACCACCCCAGTTGGCGGAGCTTGTCGACGGAGTACCTGAAGCGGGGAACGTCTCCGATCCAGCCACGATTCTCATTTCCGTATTCTATCGTGGCTCGCGGCGAGATCAGATCCCTGACCTGTTTCGCAATGTCCCGAACTGTTATTCCGGCATCTGCGGGACCAATGTTGAACAGGTTGTAACCCGTCTGCGCATTCTCATGAATAAAGAGCATGGCCGATACAAGATCTGCGACATGCAAATAGGCCTTGCGCTGCGATCCATCGCCAAGCACCGCCAGCGTGTCCGGGTTTTTCTGCAGTTTTTGAATGAAATCAAAAATGACGCCATGAGTGGCTGGAACCCCGACGACATTCGGAAACCGGAACACGTTTGCCCGCCCGCCACAGGCCTCACACCATGCCCGGATGGCAGCCTCGGAAGCGAGTTTCATGGCGCCATAGTTTGAAATTGGTTCGACGTATGTTTCTTCCGTTAGAAGGGTTTCGCCGTGGTCACCATATACCGCAGAGGTTGAGGAAAAATTTAACTGCAATATCCGCGCCTTGGTCATTGTGCGCAGAAGCTCATAGGTCGTCAGAAACGTGTCCCGAAGATCAACGGAGGGGTCATTGACGCCTGCCGGAATGTCTGAGTTGGCGCAAAGGTGCCAAACTTCGACATTCGGCGCGTCGCTAATGACCTCGAATATCCGCGAGACTTCGGCGGGGTTGGCGAGATCTGCGGCGACGAAGGTGCGGCGTTCAGGATAGGGCAATAAGTCGACATACTCGCGCCGCCCACGTGAGAGGTTGTCGACCAGTAGGACGCGAAGCCCGCGCTCCAGAAGTGCATGAGCAAGATTTACTCCGATAAACCCGGCCCCGCCCGTAATAACATGCAAATCAGCCATGCGCGCCTCAGGTTGTCGGCTGCAGCGCGCCGCAAAGTGACTGCATCACGATATGGCCGAATATCGCGTGGACATCTTCCACCAGCTGCATGTCCTGTACGTTAACCCAGACAGGGCAGTGCGCCAGATCCCGAAGGCGACCACCAGCGAAGCCGCACAGGCCAACCGTGCGCCCGCCGTGATCATTGGCGTAATTGACAGCCCTTATGACGTTCTCGGAATTTCCGCTGCCTGAGATCGCCACAACTAGATCGCCCGGCTGCATGACGTTCCGAAGCTGCTCCCTGAACACGTCCTCATAAGATATGTCATTGGAATAAGCTGTGATCAGCCCGATATTGTCAACGAGTGAGCGCGCGCGGAAGGGCTTTCCGTGGCGCAGAAACACCATTTTTGCCCAGTCTGTGACAAAATGAAGCGCAGTCATGGCGCTTCCGCCATTCCCCAGCGTTATAATTTGCGCGCCACGGGACCATGCGTCGTGGATCTCCCGTATTGCAGCGTCCATCGCGGCGGCGTTGACATCTTGCAGGGTCGATTGGAGTCGACCAATGTAGGCTGCGGTCATGTCTTCCATGTAGCCAACTCAACCTGTTTGACGCATACAATAATTTTTCATGTTAGCGCTGGATCATACGGATCGCAACGCGCAAGGGCAGACGGGGCTTTCTGCGGCAGCGCTTGCATGAGGTCAACTCTCTAACCGTGGTGACTGTTACAGGTCAAGGTTGACCGGCGTAACGCCGGGCGGCGGAACGGTGGCGCCGCACATGCTCCTGGCCCATGCCGTGTCATGTCTGACTGGGCCGGGAGATGGCCGCATCCGGGCATGGTCCGGCGGGAAGGCGATGTAAGAAGCGCGTCAATCGTCCCTCCGCGCTAGCCTGCTAACAATGCGCCTGCCGATGTCCTGTTGCATGCGATATTTCCGGCGACCGTGCAGTCCTGGCACGCCGACCTCTCCTCGGGAAACACGACCTGCGCGCTGGCGTCGGCGGAAGGCCGTTTGGTCGTTTTCTGACGCTGCCGCCGCGTCCAGCAAGGGCTGATGCTGAAGGTTTGTCCGTGAGTCGGGAGCGTGGCGCAACAGGGCCGGTTTGCGTCACTGAATTCACCTAGGCGTCGTGCATTCCCGGCGTTTTTCCGCCGACCCTTGGGGGGCGCCTGTTGGCAGGCAGAGAGCCATGCTGGCGCCGCGTGGCGATCACCCGCCGCTGTCCATCCGGCTTGTGACGTAATCGTCTTGATACTGACGCCGGAGTAAGATAACGAACATTATGGTATGTCGTGCGCGTGGTCAGCCGCTTCGCGGTGGCATGACAGAGCGTCAGGTACGGTGTGGCTGAGCCAGCGGGCAGCGGCGAAACCGTCGGTGCAAACAGCAGCAACACGCATCGGGGGGAGAGCATGGAGAAACCACGGTCGCCAGACGGTTCATTCGGCGCGCTTGCGAGCTCCTACGCCGGGGATGCAGCGACTTGCCGCGCAGCCGTAGTCGCTGGACCAGGCGCGGATGTTGCCGTTGCCGAGATTCTGGATCGCGTCGAAGCTGCGCGCGCTACCGGCGGGGATGACGCACGTCGCCAGGCGGTCGCGCGCCAGCATGCACTCGGCAAGCTTTCGGCGCGCGAGCGTATCGCCGTTTTTGGTGATCCGGGCAGTTTCCGGGAAGCCGGCGGCCTGGTCCGCCCGCTGCCGGAACATGGCGAGGCGTTGGATGCGCCCGCCGACGGGTTCATTGTCGGAGACGTGCGCGTCGATGGCCGATCCGTGGCGATCTCCGCTACCGACTTCACCGTTATGGGTGGCCGCAGCGGCAAGGCTGGCGGCCTGAAAAGCGCTCGCGCCATTCAATACGCAATTGATCACGGGCTGCCCTATGTGTCGCTGATGGACGGCGGCGGTCATCATATCCAGGAAGGGTTGGACAGCCGGCACTTCGCCAGCGTATCGACGCCATTCAAAAAGATGGTCGATCTGTTCGGCTGGACGCCGATCTGTGCCGCCATGATGGGGCCGGGCTTCGCTGGCCCGTCGAACTTCGCCGCTCTGGCTGATTTCGTTGTCATGGTGCGTGGAACCTCGACCATGGGCATCGCCGGGCCAGCGCTGGTCAAGGCGGCTACCGGAGGATCTGGACAAGGAGGAACTCGGCGGCGCCTTGATGCAGGTTGACCGATATGGCATCGCCGACCTGGCGGTGGACTCCGACGTCGAAGCGCTCGCGGCTATCCGGCGTTATTTCAGCTATTTCCCGTCCAACGCGCGCGCGCCCTTGCCGGTGCAATCCAGCGATGATCCGGTTGACCGGCGCGACGCCGCGCTTCTGGAGATGGTTCCGCCCAATTCACGCCGGGCCTACGACGTCCGCAAGGTGATGGAGGCGGTGGCCGATCGCGGCAGCATCTTCGAGCTGAAGCCTGGCTACGCGCGCAATGTCGTGACGGCGCTCGCCCGGTTGGATGGTCGACCTGCAGGGATTGTCGCCAACCAGCCAAAATACTTCGCCGGCACGCTCGACAGTCCGGCCTGTGAAAAGGTCGCCCATTTCATTTCCGTTTGCGATGCCTTCGGGTTGCCGCTGATATTTTTCGTCGACATCCCCGGATTCCATGTGGGCTCCCCGGCGGAGTGCTCGGGTCTCGCCTTGCGCAGCGCCCGCATTATCTACGAGCTTGGCCGGGCGACGGTGCCGCGTCTTTCGGTCATCCTGCGCAAGGGTTACGGCCTTGGCTTCATCGCCATGAATGGCGGCCGGACATTCGGCGCTGACCTCACCGTGGCGTGGCCGACGGCCGAGATTTGCGCCATGTCGATCGAAGGCGCCGTCGATGTGGCTTTTCGCAAGGACATTGACGCCGCGGAAAATCCCCGCGGCCGTCGCGCCGAACTGATCGAAAAATTCCGCAACCGCATCAGTCCGCTCGCCGCTGCAGAAGGCTTTGGCGTCGATGACATCATCGATCCGCGCGACACGCGGCCGGTGCTTATTGAGGCATTGGCCCGCACCGCGCCGCGACGCAGCGCATCATCGACACCGCCCAAGTTCCACGACATCTCGCCCATCTGACGCTGCGCGGGAAACAGAATATCGAGGCGGCGAAACAGCCGTCCAGGGAGGAAAACATGAGCGATCAGCGTATTCCCGATGGACGGGCTGCCGGCCCGGAGCTCAACCAGTCGTGGACTGCTTGGCCTTGGCGCGGCGACGGCCGCTACGTTGGTCCTTCAGTTGCCCGGCGCACGTCCGGCAGCAGCCCGGCAGGCGGATGTGTTGCGGGTTTCCATCAACGTCAATCCATCGACGCTGGACCCGGTCACCGGCCGGAGCGGCGGCGACCATCAGTTTCTGTTTCCGGTGTACGACACGCTCATCCAGTGGGAGCCGGCAACCCTGGAGCCCAGGCCCGGGCTGGCCAGTTCCCGGGAGTATCGCGACGAGCTCACCCTGGTCTTGGAATTGCGCCCGGGGCTCAAATTCCACGACGGGACGCCGCTCGACGCCGATGCTGTGGTTTCCTTGTCGGGCTGCAGGCGGAGCATGAAGCGGTCGCCGGGAAGATAATGAACAACCTGCGAGCGCTGCATCTGGCCAGCGTGCCAAAAATCGCGGTGGTGGTGCGCAAGAGCTATGGTCAGGCTTACCTCAATCTCGGCGGCGCCGTCGCGGACGCTCTCGCAGTGATGACGACGGGTGAGGTTGGATTCGTCGATCCCTCCGTTGCGGTCAGTGTCGTGCACAACCGGCGCCCGGCTCCGGATGATCCAGCCTACGCCGAACTGATGCAGGACATGGTCGCCAGCAATTCTCCCTATGCCTTGGCCGGGATTTTTGCCGCCCATGCGGTGATCCAGCCTGCCGAAACCCGGGTTTGGATCGCTAGCGTGCTCGAGGTGTTCGCGCGCCGGCCTTCGGCGGGTGTCGGCAGGCATCGCCTCGCCACCTGGCCCACCAGCCTTTGACACTTCTGGCTGCGCATCGGAAGAAACGACATGAGTGCTATTGACGTTAAGAGCGAAATATCCGGCCGGGTGTTCGAGATTGTTGCCGGCCCAGACGATCGGATTGCGGAGGATGAACCCATAGTGATCCTTGAAGCGATGAAAATGGAGATCGCTGTCGTCGCGCCTTGCAAGGGCGTGGTGAAGCAGGTCCTTGTCGGCAGGGAAGACAGCATCGCGGAAGGGCAGGTAGTGGCCATTCTGGAGGCTATTTGAGCTCGCAGGCCTCGTGGTGCTGGTCCGGCAAACCGCTCCGCATGTTGCAAACTGGGCGGCTCCGTGGTTCTGCTCGGTACCAAAGCGGGAAGGCTTGCTGGCCGGTATGTACGCCGGTGGAGATCGCAGCGAATATGGGTCTGGGGTGGCTCCCGTGCGAGAGTGCGATCAACACGAACAGGACAACGCCGTGGCCCGCAAACGATGGAATGGCGAATTTGAGACATCTGAGGAGCAGCAGGCAATCAAACGCCGCCTGATGTTGCGGGAGGCCGGTGCAGCGTTCACCGAACGCGGCTTCCACAATGTGTCCCTGGACGAGCTGGCGGCGCGCCTTGGTATTTCGAAGACTGTTTTCTATTACTATTTCCGCGACAAAAACCATTTGTTGCAAAATTGCGTCGAGATCGGCTTTGAGCTTGCCGAGACGGCGCTGGATCGCGCTGAGGCGCTCGACGACTGCGGGCTGGAGAAAGCAGCCTGTTTCATGCATGCCTACGTCACTGGGATCACTTCCGAGATGGGAGCCTGCGCTGTTCTCACCGAACTGAATTCTCTGAATGCCGAAGACCTGGCCGCCGTGCGCAAACGCCAGCGGGCGTTTGGGCGCCGCCTCGTGAAATTGATCGAAGAAGGGCGGAAGGACGGCAGCATCCAGGTGGACAATGCGCGTGTCGCCGCGAGCTGGATCCTGAGCCCGCCGCTCAGCATTCCCCGGCTGAGCCAGCTCTGGCAGGAGCAGGCCGGCGACAGGCTCGCCGAACAATACGCTAATTTGGCGCGCCGTTCGCTTGGACCCAGTGCATCTGAATCCGGTGCGGATGCACCCGGTTCGCCTGGACCATAGTGACTTGGATCGCGTTTATCTGAGCCGGAAACACGACGCCAAGTCCGCCAATGCCTGCCAGGTTTCGCCAGCGTCCCTGGCCAAGCCTCGTCAGACATTTGTGGCGTTGGCCGGTTTACCGCGGTGGTCCGCTTCCTGTGCGCCTGCTGGCCCCCTCTCTGGCGGGCCTGCGCCATCACGCTGAAACTCCGTGTTCCCCTCTATGTGCGCGACACCACCCTGCTGCCGAAAATGCGTGAAATATAATTCCATCAATGCGTCAACTTTAAAAAATTATTCTACAAAAACCATCTCCGGCAGTCATCGTGTTCTCAAAATTTGACCCGGTGTTGACCTGTTTTTGGCGTCGCTCCTAGAAGAGGGGGCCTTTCTCCAGTGACCAGGTCAACATGTCTGTCCGTTCTCTCGCCGTTGGGCTCGCGGCTATCCTTGCCCCCCTGCTGCTTTCGCCCGCCGCCGCCGAATCTCCGAAGCCCCTGCGCATCGGCGTGCTCAATGACATGTCGGGCATCTACGCTGACATGGCGGGGCCAGGTTCGGTAATCGCGGCGCAAATGGCGGTTGAGAATTTCGGCGGGACGGTGCTTGGCCGCAAGATCGAGATCCTCGCCGGCGACCACCAGAACAAGCCGGACGTCGGCTCGGCCGTCGCCAACCGCTGGATCGATGAGGACGGCGTCGATGTGATCGCCGATATTCCCACCTCGTCGGTGCTGCTTGCCGTGCAGGAGATCGGCCGCCGGAAGAACAAGCTTGTGCTGGCCTCCACCGGCGGCTCGTCGGATTTCACCGGCAAGTTCTGCGCGCCCACCGGCATCCACTGGACCTATGACACCTACGCCCTGGCCGTCGGAACCGGCGCGCCGCTGGCCAAGGAAGGCCCCTGGTTCTTCATCACCGCCGATTACGCCTTTGGCCACGCCCTGGAGCGCGACACCTCCGACGCGGTGCGCAAGGCAGGCGGCGCGATCCTCGGCGGCGTCCGCCATCCGCAGGGCGCCAACGACTTCTCGTCCTATCTGCTGCAGGCCCAGAACTCCGGCGCCAAAATGATCGGCATCGCCAGCTCCGGCGCCGACCAGATCGCCACAATCAAGCAGGCCACCGAGTTCGGCCTGCCGCAGCGCGGCGTCAAGCTCGCCGGCCTCTACCTGCACATCACCGACATTCATGGCATCGGCCTTCAGGACGCCCAAGGCCTGATCCTGACCCAGGCGTTCTACTGGGATCTGAATGACGAGACGCGGGCCTGGTCGAAGCGTTTTTTTGAGCGCCACAAGGCCATGCCGACCATGGGGCAGGCGGGCGTCTATTCCTCGATCATGCACTATCTCAACGCCGTCAGGGCGGCCGGCACGGCCGATACCCAGGCCGTGGTCGCGAAGATGAAGGCTACGCCGGTCAATGACTTCTTCGCCAAAAACGGCGTCATCCGCGCCGACGGCCGCATGGTGCATGATCTCTATGTCTTCGAGGTCAAGAAGCCGGAAGAGTCGACGTATCCGTGGGATTATTTCAGGCTGGTCCGCACCATTCCCGGTGACCAGGCTTTCCGCCCGCTGGGGGAAGGCGGTTGCCCGCTGGTCAAAAACTGATACGGGGCCGGCGCGGCCGCCGGCTTCACGTCAATGCAAAAAGCTCCGGGGCGCAGGCTCCGGAGCTTTTTTGTCGGCGCTCGGCGTCGCCGCGGCGGGGCAGGCGCGGTCAGATGGCGCGCGCGCGTCCCGCCCAATAGGGCTCGCGCAACTTGCGTTTGAAGATCTTGCCGGAATCCTCGCGCGGCAGGCTGTCGGCGAAGTTGATCTGGCGCGGAACCTTGTAGCCAGTCAGGGTCTTGCGCAGCGCGGCGCGCAGGGTGTCTTCTGTCAGGTCGGCGCCGGGAGCCGGCTGCACGACCGCCATGACGCTCTCGCCGAATTCATCGTCCGGCACGCCAAACACGGCGCAGTCCGCCACGCCGGGTAGCTTCAGCAACTCGCCCTCGATCTCAGCCGGGTAGATGTTGGCGCCGCCCGAGATGATCATGTCGTTCTTGCGGTCGCACAGATAAAGGAAGCCGTCGGCGTCGAAAAAGCCGATGTCGCCGGGCGTCACCAGGCCGTAGCGCTCCATGGAGGCGCGCTTTTCCGGCGCGTTCTGATAGGTGAAGTTCAGGCCGGTCAGCGGCCCGCCGATCACCTCGCCCACCACGCCAGGCGCTGCGTCCTCGCCGGTTTCGGTGATGACCCGCACGCTGACGCCGGGCATCACCCGCCCGACAGAGCCCGGGTGCTTCAGCCACTCCTCCGACGACAGGTTGGTGACGTTCCCCATCTCGGTCGAGCCGTAGTATTCGTTGATGACCGGTCCCCACCAGGCGATCATCGCCCGCTTCACCTCCAGCGGGCAGGGCGCCGCCGCGTGGGTGACGTATTGCAGCGACGACAGGTCGTAGCGCTGCTTCACGTCGTCCGGCAGTTGCAGCAGCCGTTTGAACATGATCGGCACCATGTTCAGGTGGGTGATGCGCTCCTGTTCGATCAGCCGCAGCAACCCCTCGGGATCGAAGCGCGGCGTCACCACCACATTGGCGCCGATGCGGATGGAGAACGCCGAATGGGCGTTGGGCGCCGCATGGTACACCGGGCCGATGACCGCCGTGGTGATCTCCTCCGGGCTGCGCCGCCCCTGCAGATGGTCGGTGTAGCCATAGGACCAGCCGAGCATGGCGTTGGCGGCGGCGATCTGCTCCTCTGTCGGCGTCGGCCGCTTCACGCCCTTGGGGCGGCCGGTGGTGCCGGACGTATAGATAATGGAGCTTGGCGCCGGCTCCGGCTCGCGCGCCAGCGGCGCGGCGTTGACCAGCAGATCGCGCCACAGCAGGGCGCCGGAGGGCGGCGCGACGTCGGCGAGGCCGTAGGCGGCGATGATTTCCGGCGGCGTTTCCACCACGACGACCGTGACGCCCTGGGGGATGGCGTGGGCGATGGGCGGCAGCAGGTCGGCGTGGATCAGCAGCACCTTCACGGCGCTGTCGCGCAGGAGATACTCCGCCTCATCCGCCGTGTAATGCCAGTTGACCGGTATGGAATAGGCGCCAAGCATGCCAACGCCGAACGAGGCTTCGAAATAGGCCAGCTCGTTGCGCAGATACAGGGCGACGCCGTCGCCCTTGCGGACGCCAAGGCTTTCCAGCGCCCCGGCGGCGCGCAGGGCGCGCGCGTTGAATTCGGGGCCGCTGAGCGTGCGGTCGCCGCTTTTGATCCACCCCACGTTTCGTCTCCCTTGCCGCTGTTTTTTTAAGTCGGCGCGTGGCGGCGACGCCCCCGGTCACTCCGGTTTCAGGCTACGCGCGGACCTCTGGTTTATCCAATTGGAGAAGGCGTCGTGTCAACAATGCGCCGCTGCCGGCGGCAGCCCCTGGGGGAACATGCCGGCCCAGGGCCGCGTTTCCATCTGACAGGCCGGGCGCCCCCTTTGTGGGCCGCCGTAATGACAGGGGGAAACCTGACATGACGTTCTGGAAACATCACGGCAAGGTCATCATGAGCGATGAGCAGGCCCGTGAGGGGCCGCTGGGCCGCAAGGTGCTGTATGTGCTTGTGGCGAGCCTGCTGCTCGTCGGTCTTGCCTGGGTCATCCTGGAGGCATGGTGGGCTTACAGGATCATGTGATCGGGACGTGCGCCCTGGCTGCAGCGTCCGCGCGACGTTGCTGAAAACGCACAGCTAACTTGCGCCGCCGCGGCCAACGGCGTTGCGACAGGGGACAACCGGCGACATGGTGTCTGAAATCGACCCAGTCGTCGCGATTCGCTTCGCCCGTTGCGCAAGGGGGGAGGGACGGACGGCTCACCGCCGGAGCACCGATGTCCGACGTCGCCACGCCGACCCGCGCGCGATCCGTGAAATCCAGGCCAGAATTGAAGTCCGGATTGGAATTCCGCCAGCTCTGCGAGCGCGCGGGCCTGACCGTGGCGGAAGCGGCGGAACTGTTGGCGGTCTCGGAGCGGACCATCGCCCGTTACGCTGCCGGCGACGCGCAGCCGCCGCCCCTGGCCGTGCGGGTGTTGCGCGCGGCGGCCGAGCGGGCCGCGCCACAACCGGAACTGGCGGCGTTCCGCTTCATTGACCTGTTCGCCGGCATTGGCGGTTTGCGCATCGGTTTCCAGGGCATTGGCGGCCATTGCGTTTTTACGTCAGAATGGGACGTTAACGCGCGCAAGACCTATGCCCTGAACTTTCGTGACAATCACGAACTCGCCGGCGATGTTCGCGAATACGCCGCCGACCCGGGGCGGGTTCCCGGGCATGACGTGCTGCTCGCCGGCTTTCCCTGCCAGCCGTTCTCCATCGCCGGCGTTTCCAAGAAGAACGCCCTCGGGCGCCCGCACGGCTTCCTGTGCGACACCCAGGGCACGCTGTTCTTCGACACCGCGCGCATCATCGCCCATCATCGTCCGGCGGCGTTTCTGCTGGAGAACGTCAAGAATCTTGAAAGCCACGACCGCGGGCGCACCTTCGCCACCATCATGCATGTGCTGAGCGAAGAGCTTGGCTATCACGTGCAGAGCCGCGTCATCAGCGCCGCTCACTGGGTGCCGCAGAAGCGTGAGCGGATTTTCATCGTCGGCTTCCGTGAGCCAACGGCGTTTGACCTGAACGCGCTGGAACTGCCGGCCGGCGGACCGAAGCTGGGCGACATCCTGCTGCCGCATGGGGAGGTCGATGGGAAATATACCCTGACGCCGCGCCTGTGGGACTATCTGCGCGCCTACCGCGACAAGCACGCGGCGAAAGGCAACGGCTTTGGCTACAGCCTGTTTGGGCCGGGCGACGTCGCCCGCACCCTGTCGGCGCGCTACTACAAGGACGGTTCGGAAATCCTCATCGACCAGCCAGGCGGGCGCCCGCGCCGGCTGACGCCGCTGGAATGCGCCCGGCTGATGGGCTTCGACCGGGGCGAGCGCCGCTGGAAGATCGCCGTTTCCGACACCCAGGCCTACCGGCAGTTCGGCAACGCCGTGGTGGCCCCGGTGGCGGAGTTTCTGGCGGAGGCGATGCGGCCCCATATCGCGGCCGCCCTGGAGCGCGGATCCGGCCCGGCGACCTGAACAGGAACGGACGCTGGTGGACCTGACGCGTTGTGGCCGTTACGGCGCACCGTGCTGGCGGTGGATGAACCTGGCCGCGGCGGCGATGGCCTCGGCGCCTTCGTCGAGCTGGCGCCAATAGAAGTGCCAGACGTGGAACATGTCCTTCCAGAGCGACAGTTCCGTATCGACGCCGGCCGCGATCAGCCGCTGGTGGATGCGCACGGAATCACCGAACAGCACCTCATGGTCGCCCACCTGGATCAGCGTCGGCGGCAGGCCCTTCAGGTCGGCGAACAGCGGTGAGGCGAGGCCCGTGAGCAGATCGGCGCCAGCGAGATAACGGCCCGAATGCCAGACAATATCCTGCCGCGACAGGATTGGATCGACGCTACTGAGGAATTCATAGCTGCTGCTGCTCGCCGTCATGTCCACCCAGGGACTGATGGCGACGAGGGCGCGCGGCGCCGGCAGGCTCTGGTCGCGCGCCGCGATGGTCAGGGCGAAGCTGAGGCCGCCGCCAGCGGAATCGCCCATCACGGATATGGCGCGTCCGGGGTCTGACACGTGCAATTCCCGCCAGGCGGCGACGGCGTCGTCCACGGCGGCGGGAAACGGCGCTTCCGGTGCCAGGCGGTAGTCGATGGCGTAAACCACGCCCTGCAAATCCGCCGCCAGTTTTGAAATCAGGTGGCGGTGCGACCGGATCGACCCCAGCGTGTAGCCGCCGCCGTGCAGATACAGCACGACGGGCCCGTCGCCCGCCGCGTGGCGCTCGGCGGCGACGCCGCCCAGGGTCATGGGCGTGATCGTCACCCCTTCCGCCGGGGGAAACAGTTCGGCGAAACGGTCGTATTTGGCGCGGTTGACCGCTTCGCCGTCCGCAAGGTTCAGCGGCCGCTTGCGGAATTGCGCCACAAGCGCTGTCAGTTTCTCGCTGGCCATGCGGTTTTCCTCCGGTGTTATTGGGGCAGGGCCAGCGTTTGCGAACGTCCAGACCCTGCCCATTGACTGATCCCGATCCGTAGCGAATGCCACGCTTCGGTCGGGGCGGTTCTGGACAATCCCGCCATTTGGCCCGATGCGCTGGCCGCTGGCAATCGCCCGCGTGATGTCACCCCTGCCAGTCGAGGCCGATATCCAGCACCGGCGCGCTGTGGGTAAGCCAGCCGATCGAGATCAGATCGACGCCGGCGGCGGCGATGGCCGGGGCGGTGGCGGCGGTGACGCGGCCGGAGGCTTCGGTGATGGCGCGCCCGGCGGTGATGGCCACGGCCTCGCGCAGTTGCTCTGGCGTCATGTTGTCGAGCAGCACCGCGTCGACGCCAAGGGCCAGCGCCTCGTGCAACTGCGCCAGGGCGTCCACCTCGACCTCCACCTTGACCATATGTCCGACGCTGGCGCGCACCCGGCGGATGGCTTCGGCGACGCCGCCGGCGATGGCGATGTGGTTGTCCTTCACCAGCACCGCGTCATCGAGGCCGAAGCGGTGATTGGAGCCGCCGCCGGCCCGCACCGCGTATTTCTCGACAGCGCGCAGGCCAGGCGTCGTCTTGCGCGTGCAGACGATCCGCGCCTTCTGCCCCGCGATGGCGCGGACAATGCCATGGGTGACGCTGGCGATGCCGCTGAGATGGCCGAGAAAGTTCAGCGCCGTGCGTTCGGCGGTGAGCATGCCGCGCGCCGGGCCGCTGATGGTGGCGATGACCTGACCAGGCGCCAGCGTCGCGCCGTCCGTGATTGCGGCGTCGATGCGGATCGCCGGATCGATGAGCTGGAAGGCGAGCACGGCCAGGTCGAGGCCGGCGAGCACGCCGTGGTCGCGCGCCGTCAGCGTCATTGTGGCCCTGGCGTTGGCCGGCGCGATGGCGTCGCTGGTGATGTCGCCGGCCCGGCCCAGATCCTCCAGCAGCGCCGCGCGCACCAGCGGCTCCAGCATGACGCGCGGCAGGGGCGTGACGGCGGCCTCAGGCGCGGAGGCGGGAGCGGCGGCAGAAAATGTGCCGGACAGCTGCGACGCGGGCGAAATGGCGGTGGCTTGGGTCATGATGCAATCTTTGTGACGTAAGGGGTTGAGGCAGGCGCGGCGATGTCCGCCAGCACGTCAGCCAGAAGAACGGGCGCGCGTCGCGGTGCGACCGGCGCCGGGGTGGGAAAATCAGTGCGGAAATGGGCGCCGCGGCTCTCCTGGCGCATCAGCGCCGCATGGGCGATGAGCAACCCGACCAGCGCCGCGTCGGCGGCTGGATGGGCGCGATTGGCGGCGAGCGGCGCCAGATGCGCCAGCGCCTGGCGCAACCCGTCCGCGCTCCGCTCAAGGCCAACGCAGCGGCTCATCAGGGCGCGGATCGGCGCGAGGTCTGCGTTCGCAAGTCCTGTCACGTTCGCAAGACCCGGCGGGGAAAGACCCGCCGCCGGCGACCGCAGGACGGCGCTCCCGCCGGCGGCGCCAGCGCCGGTTTCCTGCAGATCGCTGGCGACAAATCCGGCGCACACCAGCGCCTCGACCAGCGAGTTGCTGGCCAGCCGGTTGGCGCCGTGCAGGCCGGTGCAGGCGACTTCGCCGCAGGCCCACAGGCCAGGCAACGAGGCGCGGCCGCGCAGGTCCACGGCGACGCCGCCCATGTGGTAGTGCGCCGCCGGCGTCACCGGCAGCAGATCGCGGGCCGGGTCGAGCCCGGCCGTGGCGCACAGGGCGGTGATCGCCGGGAAACGGCTGGCGAAACCGGCGCCTGGGCTGGCGCGTGCGTCGAGGAACACCCGGCGCCCCGCCTGCTGCTGCCGCCAGATGGCGCGGGCGACCACATCGCGCGGCGCCAGTTCCGCCCCCGGCGCGCTGGCCATGAAGCGGGCGCCGAGATCATTGACCAGGACGGCGCCTTCGCCCCGCACCGCCTCGCTGACCAGCGGCGCGGGCCCGGGAAACCGGCTGGCAGGCTGCCCCGGATCGAGGGCTGTGGGGTGGAACTGGACGAACTCCATGTCGGCGACCGCCGCCCCGGCGCGCGCCGCCAAAGCGACGCCGGCGCCGAAGCTGGACAGCGGATTGGTGGTGCAGGCGAACAGCGCGCCGAGTCCGCCGGTCGCCAGCACGACCCTGCGGGTCGCCAGCATGTGGCTGGCGTCGCCGGTTGCAATGTCGCGCAGCATCACGCCCGTCACGGCGCCGTCGTGGGTGACGAGGTCACTGACGACAACGCCTTCGAGCACAGTGATGTGCGCCGCCGCCCGCACGGCGGCGGCAAGGGCGCGCACCACCTCGGCGCCGCTGGCGTCGCCATGGGCGTGCAGGATGCGGCGCCGGCTGTGCGCGGCTTCGAGCCCCAAAGCAATTCCAGCAAAAGTGGTTCCCACTTTTGCGTCCGGAATTGCGTCCGACCAGGGAAACGCCCCAATTCCAGCAAAAGTGGCCCCCGCCTTGGCGTCCGGAATTGCGCCCCGCCGGGAAAACCCCTCAATTCCAGTAAAAGTGGTTCCCACTTTTGCGCCCGGAATTGCCTCTCTGGCGGCGGCCAGATGGCCGCCGTCGTTCCGGTCGAACCGCGCCCCGAGGCGCAGCAGATCGGCGATGGCGTCCGGCGCGGCGCCGATGATCGCCGCCGCGGCTGCCGCGTCACAGTAGCCGTCGCCGGCCGCCAGGGTGTCGGCCAGGTGCAGGGCGACGTCGTCATCGGGGCCGATGGCGGCGGCGAGGCCGCCCTGGGCCAGAACGCTGGAGCTTGAGGCGTCGCAACCGGCCGCGTCGATGCGGCCAGGGCTGATCAGCACGCAGGGCATGGGGGCCAGTTGCAGGGCTGTCATCAGGCCGGCCGCGCCGGCGCCGACGATCACCGGCCGGCCAGCCAGCGATGCAAGGGAGGGGCGGGAGGGCATCGGCCGCCTCAGACCGCCAGCATGCGTTCGACGGGAAGCCGCGCCCGCTCCAGGATGTCGGTGGGGATGATCACCTCATGTTCGCCCTGCTCCAGGCAGCGGCGGATGTTGCCGAGGGTGATGCGCTTCATGTGCGGGCACAGGTTGCACGGGCGCACGAACTCCACGTCCGGGTGATTGACGGCGACATTGTCGCTCATCGAGCACTCAGTGAGCAGTACGACGCGGGACGGCTTCACATCGCCGACATAGTCCGACATGCGGGCGGTGGAGCCGGAGAAATCGGCTTCGGCCACCACCTCGGGCGGGCATTCGGGGTGGGCCAGCACCACCACGCCTGGCCAGTTGCGGCGCATTTCCTGCACGTCGGCGGGGGTGAAGCGCTCGTGCACTTCGCAATGCCCCTTCCAGGCGATGATCTTCACGGCGGTTTCGGCGGCGATATTGCGGGCCAGGTACTCGTCCGGGATCATGATGACCTCCGGCAGACCGAACGACTCGACGATCTTCAGGGCGTTGCCGGAGGTGCAGCAGATGTCCGATTCCGCCTTCACCGCGGCGGAGGTGTTCACATAGGTGATGACCGGCAGGCCCGGGTGGCGCTGGCGGATCAGGCGCACGTCGTCCGGGGTGATCGAATCGGCCAGCGAGCAGCCGGCGTCGAGGTCGGGGATCAGCACCGTCTTGTCCGGGTTCAGCATCTTGGCTGTTTCGGCCATGAAATGCACGCCGGCCAGCACGATGACGTCGGCGTCGACGCGGGTCGCCTCGCGGGCGAGGGCGAGCGAATCACCAACGATATCGGCGACGCAATGGAAGATCTCCGGCGTCTGGTAATTGTGCGCCAGGATCACCGCGTTCTTGCGGCGCTTCAGTTCGAGGATGGCGTCGACGTCATCGGCGAAACTGGCCCATTCCATGGGCGGAATCACCCGGCGGACCCGCTCGTAAAGCGCTGCGGAAGGGGCGGTTGCGCCAGCGGAGGCAAGGGCGGCTGAGGGCATTTTATATGCTCCAAATGAGTATAATTCTGACATATGCTTAAACTGAGTATAAGCGTTGTCAAGCCATGATGACGAAGCGCCGCCGGCGCCGGGAGGCCGGCGTCACGGTGCAAGTCGCTTGAAAATCAGGGATATACGGCGCCAGAATTCGGCCGTCACACAAACAGGCGCCGGCGCGGGATCGGAGTGGGCGTTGCGGCGGTGGATGCGCGGCGGCTCAGCCGGCCGGCTTGGTTCCGGCGATGGCGCGCTCCAGCAGCACTTCTTCGCGGAAACGGAACAGCCGCGCCGGCCGGCCCACCCGCGTCGTCGACATTTCGCTGGTCTCCTCGACCAGTTCCTGCTGTTCGACCAGGCGACGGAAATTCTGCTTGTGGGTGCGGCGTCCGGCCAGCGCTTCCACTGCCTTTTGCAAATCGAGCAACGTGAAGGTTTCCGGCATCAGCTCGAACACCACGGGCCGATATCTGATCTTGCCGCGCAGCCGGGCCACGCCGGTGGCGAGAATGCGCCGGTGGTCGCCGGTCATGGCGTGGCCTGGCGCGACCACCGCCGGGCGCTCCGCTTCCGGGACATGGCGCAGCGACTCCGGCGTCAGGCGGGCTTCATGCAGCAACTCATAGCGCTGCAACACCATCTCGTCGTGCCACGTCGCGCCGTCGAGGCCGAAGGCGGTGGCGACGCGGCGGCGGCGCTGCTCTCGCGCCAGCGCCGAGGGCGCGGCGGCGGCCCATTGCAGGAGGGCCGGGGCGAGAACCTCGCGCACCACGGCGGGCTGGCCGTCCCGCCAGTCTTCCCATGGAAAACAGGCGTACCAGCCGAGCCAGGTTCCCTCCGCCTGCGCCCGCCGTTCCGCCGGCTCACGGGTGAGGGCGAGATAGCTGATCGACATGACGCGCTGGCCGTCCGCGCCCATGCGATCGCGGTCGGCGAAGGTGTAGAGCTGCTCCACATAGCCGAGGGGATGATGGGTCTGGCGCTCCACCCAGTCGCGCAGGCCGGTCTGCAATGAACGCGCATCGGAGCCGAACGGGCCCGCCGGCAGGCTGGCGCCATTGTCGAGCGTCAACACGCGCGGCTCGTCGTGGCTGACAGCGACCACCACCGCCACCAGATCGACGAGCACATTGCGCTCGGCCAGATCGCCGGTGCGGGCGCTGTCCGGCGCGACCGGGGCGGCGCCGGGCGCGTGGGAGGCGTGAGCGCTGGTCCGTTGGGCCTTGCGATGGGTCATGAGCGCGACGGCGGCCTCGCGGGTCGTTCCTGTCGGGGGTGATCATAGCCGTTGGCGCGAAAGCGCGCGCGCGTCAATCCCGGGCGGCAGGCGGGGCCGTCCCGCGCCTCGCCTGCGGGCTGGCGCGTGCGCGCCAGCGACGTTCTGTTACGGCGCGACGGCGCCAGTCACTCCGCCACCGCGGCGATCGCCGCCGCGGGGGCCTTGCCGCCCTTCATCATGTGGCCAGCCACCGAAAGCTGGAGGGAAACCGAAGCGACCACCAGGACCATGACGCCTGCCGCCAGCATGAGGTCGCGTAAACGCATGCCGGTCATGTTGTATCTCCTTCTCACCGTCCCCTGTTTTTTTAAGTTTGCGGCAATCCAGCCTAACCAAAAGTGAACCGCCAGACATCCGGGGCCAAATTGTTTTACATGTAACAATAGGTCGTACGCCCGTTGGCTACGGTTCACGCCGTGGCCAGCAAAATCGCGGGATGGCCGACAAAACGGACAGGCCCCCGCAAACGGGGGGCCTGTCATCTGGTCAGGGACGGGATGGGCGCGCCGGTCAGAACGCGTCGATATAGGCCCGCTTGCCGCCGGCCGGGGTTTTGCGCGGCGGAGCCGAGGCAAGACCGCGCAGGATCCACGTGCGCGTCTCGGCCGGATCGATGACATTGTCGATCTCCAGCACCGAGGCGATGGAGGTCGCCTTGCCCTCCTCGTATTTCTTCGCGACCATTTTCTCGTAATAGGCCTGGCGCTCGGCCGGGTCCTTGATGGCTTCCATTTCCTTGCGGAAGCCAAGCCGCACGTAGCCCTCCAGGCCCATGCCGCCGAACTCGCCGGTGGGCCAGGCGATGGTGAAGAACGGCGCCTGGAAGCCGCCCGCCGCCATGCCCTGGGCGCCAAGGCCGTAGCCCTTGCGCAGCACCACCGTGAACACCGGCACGCTGGCGTTGGCGCCGGCGAGGAACATGCGCGAGACGTGGCGCACCACGCCGGTCTTCTCCGCCTCTGGCCCCACCATGAAGCCGGGGGTGTCGCACAGGGAGATCACCGGCAGGTCGAAGGCGTCGCAGAGCTGGATGAACCGCGCCGCCTTGTCGCCGGCCGGGGCGTCGATGGCGCCGCCGAGGTGCTTGGGGTTGTTGGCGATGAGGCCGAACGGCTTGCCCTCGATGCGCACGAAGGCGGTGATGATGCCCACGCCGAACTCCGGCCGCAGCTCCAGCACGGAGCCCTTGTCGGCCATCAGACGAATGACGTCGCGCACTTCATAGACGCGCAGGCGGTTTTCCGGGATGACGCGGCGCAGCAGGCGCTGGTCTTCCGCCTCCCACTCGCTGATCTCGCCCTGGAAGTAGGAGAGATATTTTTTCGCGACCTCGGTCGCCTCGATCTCGTCCTCCACCAGCACGTCAATGACGCCGTTGGGAACCTGCACCGACACCGGGCCGACCTCCGCCGGGTGATAGACGCCGAGACCACCGCCCTCGATCATCGCCGGTCCGCCCATGCCGATGGAGGCGTTCTTCGTGGCGATGATGACGTCGCAGCAGCCGAGCAGGGCGGCGTTGCCGGCGAAGCAATAGCCCGAAACGACGCCAACCACCGGCACCTGGCCGGAAAGGCGGGCGAACTCCACAAAGCTGGTGGTGTCGAGGCCGGTCAGGCCGCCGGTGTCGGTGTCGCCGGGACGGCCGCCGCCGCCTTCCGCATACAGCACCAGTGGCAGCGACCATTGCTGGGCCAGGTGCATGGCCCGGTCGAGCTTCTTGTGGTTGCGCTTGCCCTGGGTGCCGGCCAGCACGGTGTAGTCGTAGGACACCACCATGGCGCGGGCGACGTCGGCGCCAAAGTGCCGGCCGTTGATCGAGGCCGTGCCGACGATCAGGCCGTCCGCCGGGGTGTTGATGATCAGATCGTCCAGCGACCGGCGGCGCGACTGGGCGGCGATGGCGAGGCCGCCGTATTCCATGAACGTGCCGGCGTCGACCAGCTGGGCGATGTTCTCCCGCGCCGTGCGCTGGTTGGTCTTGCGGCGGCGCTCCACCGACTGCGGCCGGTTTTCGTCGAGCAGATTGCCCTGGCGCTCCAGCACATGGGCGAGGTCGGGGCGGATGTGATCGAGGTCGATGGCCTCGTCCGCCTGGGCGTCGGCCCCCTCCACCTCCTGCGGCTCGATGTGCAGCACCGGCTCGCCGGCCATCAGCGTGTCGCCGGCGCCGGCGGCGATGGCGCGCACCACGCCGCCATGGGCGGCGGCGATCAGATGCTCCATCTTCATCGCTTCCAGCACGGCGACCTGCTGGCCGGGTCGCACCAGATCGCCGACAGCCACGTCAATCGAGACAATGGTGCCCTGCATGGGAACGGCGGTCGGCTGCGTGCCCTCCGGCGCTTTCGTCTCCGTTTTGGCGGCCGCGTCGGCGGCTTCGGTCTTCGCCGTGAAGAACAGGTCACGGTGCTGGTCGGCGCTGGCGCCAGCGACCAGTTCAGCGACATTCTCCTCCAGGAACTTTGTCGTCACCTCATTGCGCTGCACCGCGTCGTTGCAGAGAAGCGCCTTCAGGAACGGCAGGTTCGTGCCGACGCCCTCGATGCGGAATTCGCGCGCCGCCCGGTAGGCCTTGGCGACCGCCGCCGCGTAATCTGGCGCATTGCTGTGCACGATCAGCTTGGCGAGCAGCGAGTCGAAGGCCGAGCTGGTGCGGTAACCGGCGTAGCCGAAGGTGTCGACGCGCACGCCGGGGCCGGAGGGCGGCTCGAACACCGTCAGCGTTCCGCCCTGGGGCTTGACGTTCCCCCTGGCGTCGATGGCCTCCATGTTGACGCGCAACTGGATGGCGTAGCCGCGCGGCGCCGGGATCTGCGTTTGCAGCAGGCCCAGCTCCGCCAGCGTGGCGCCGCCGGCGACGCGCAGCTGCGCCTGCACCAGATCGACGCCCAGCACTTCTTCCGTGACCGTGTGCTCCACCTGCAGGCGCGGATTGGCTTCGATGAAGGCGAAGAACGACTCGCCCTGGCCGGCTGCGCCGGGCGTGGCGTCGAGCAGGAATTCAAAGGTGCCGAGATTGTCGTATTTCGCCGCCGCCGCCAGTTCGCGGGCGGCGAGGGTGATGCGCTCGCGCAGATCCGGCGTCAGCGCCGGGCTGGGGGCGATCTCGATCACCTTCTGGTTGCGGCGCTGGATGGTGCATTCGCGCTCATACAGGTGCGAGATGTTGCCGGCGCGGTCGCCGATGATCTGCACCTCGATATGGCGGGCGTTGCGCATCAGCCGCTCGACATAGACCGCGCCGTCGCCGAACGCCGCCGTGGCTTCTGACTGGCAGCGCGCATAGGCTTCCGCCAGATCCGCGCGCGCCGTCACCGGCCGCATGCCGCGTCCGCCGCCGCCGGCGACCGCCTTGATCATCACCGCCGCGCCGTCGCCGAGGCTGTCGAAGAAGGCTGTGGTTTCCTCCAGCGTGGTCGGGCCGGACGTGCCGGGAATCACCGGCACGCCGACCTTTTTGGCCAGTTCGCGCGCGGCGGTCTTGTCGCCGAACAGGCCAAGCCCGCCCACCGACGGGCCGACGAAGACAATGCCATTGTCGGCGCAGGCTTTCGCCAGGTCGACGTTTTCGGACAGGAAGCCGTAACCCGGGTGCAGGCCGTCGCAATTGGCCGCTTTCGCTGCGGCGATCACCGCATTGACGTCGAGATAGGCGCGGGCGCCGCGCCCCTCCAGCGCCACCGCCTCATCGGCCTTGCGCACGTGCAGGGCGTTTTCCTCGTCGGTGGAATAGATGGCGACCGTGTGTACGCCCAGTTCACTGGCGGCGCGGGCGATGCGGATGGCGATTTCGCCACGATTGGCGATCAACAGGCGGGAGATCATGACGTGTCCGTTTGGCTGGCGATGACGCGACCGCGGGAGCCGGCTCCAGTCCGGCGGCGCGTCGCAAATAACTTGAAAAGGGGGAAGGGCGCGCCGCTCAGGCGCGCCTGCGGCTGCGGCTGGCGAAGCGCGCGCCGTCTGCTGGCGGATATCTGCCTGTCGTCGGCGTCATGATCCTGGACGCGGTTCCTCCGGCTGGAGGCGCGTTGCTGGCCCTCTCACGCATCACTGTCGTTTGCTCCCATACCGGCCTGTTCTGGCGCCTGGCGGCGCGCGGCCTTCTTCATTTGCGGGCATTCCCGGTGAAACCGGCTCACAGGGAACGCTCCATCTTTCTACCCTGGCGCACGTTCCGCGCGGTTATCGCGCGCGGTCGCGTGCTTCTCCTCACGAAACGCGGGCTCCACATGCCTGCGCCGGCGCCTCATGTCCGCGAGCCGGCGGGCCCTCACGCCATCATGCCTGTGGCGCGGGGCTCATCAAGTCAAAATCGCGGCAGCCATGCCCTTACGTTATGGGGCGGGGCGCCGACCTTATTTGTGCGCATGCCCGTGATGGTGGCCGTGGGCGTGATCATGTCCGTGATCGTGGTCATGATCATGATGGTGATGGCCGTGACCGCAGCCGCAGCCATGGCCATGCTCATGCTTGTGGTCATGAGCATGGTGGGCATGTCCGTGATGATGCCCATGATGATGGTCATGCCCGTGGTCATGTCCGCAGCAGTCGTGCGCCACGGCCCGGTCGGGGCTGAACGGGCGCTCCACCGGCGTCACCGCGCAGCCGAGGCCGCGGATGGCTTCCGCCAGCGCGCCGTCTGGCAGGATATAAAGCGCGTCCGCATCCGCTTGGGCCAGGACATGGGCCCCGCCGGCCAGCAGGGCGGCGCGAAGCAGCCGCGCCGGGTTTTCCGCCCGCACCTCCAGCACGCGCTCGGCGGCGGCCCGCACCAGCGCCAGGCTGCCGTCCTCCAGCTTCAGGGCGTCGCCGTCATGGAGCTGCGCGGCGCCGCCCAGCGCCAGATCGACGAGCAGACCGCCGTCGCCCCGCAACGGTCCAGCTTCCCCCGCCTGCAGGTCGCGGGCGCGATGATCGAGCGTGATGGTGTCGACGACGCGGTCGGCCTTGACGGCGGCGCGGCGGGTGATGGCGGTGGCGCGTGGCATGACGGTTCCTGACCCGAAAGAGTTTCCCTCTCATAGCACGCCTGCGCCCCGCGTTGAAAACCTCCGCCTCCGGGCGGGCGGCGGCGCCCCCCTATGCGCCGCCGCCGGGGCGGGCGATCGCGGGGCAGGTGTATTGGCCCAAAGACTTGTTGATTCCCGGCGCTGACCCTGCTCATCTTCCGGTTGCAGGCATCAAATAACAAATATCTTCCGGAGGGGTCCCATGGTCTTGCGTAATCTTGCCGAGGTCGAGGAACTGGAGCGGACGCCGCTGGGCGTCCATGTGCCCGAGGGCAGCGTTTATGAGCGGTTGCAGAACGCCTGCGCCCGCAACGCCGACCGGCTGGCCTTCCGCCTGTTGCGGGAGGGGCGGCCGGACGAGGAAACCCGCGACATCACTTACGCGCAGTTCGGCCGGCAGATTACCCAGGCCGCCAACATGTTCCGCGCCCTGGGCGTTGGCCCGCAGGACGCGGTTTCCATGCTGATGCCGATCTGGCCCGAGACCTTCACCGCCATGTTCGGCGCCCAGGCGGCCGGGGTCGCCAACCCCATCAATTTCATGCTTGAGAAGGAGCATCTCGTCGCCCTGCTGCGCAGCGCCGGTTGCAAGGTGCTGATCGGCCCCGATCCTGACGTACTGCCGGGCGTCTGGGACCGCATCGAGCAGGTTCGTCACGAGATTCCGGGGCTGAAGGCGGTGATGCGCATTGGCGGACCGGCGCAGCGTCCCGGCGTCGACGCCCTGCATTTCGACACGGAGCTGGCCCGCTACAACGGCGACCGGCTGGATTTCGTCCGCGACGTCTCGCTGGATGACACCGCCTCGCTGTTCCACACCGGCGGCACCACCAGCGCCCCCAAGCTGGCCCGCCACACCCAGCGCGGCCTGCTGACCCAGAGCTGGACCAACGCGCTCGCCGTTCTGGTTGGCCCTGGCGGCGGGCAGGTGCTGTTGAACGGTCTGCCGCCCTTCCATGTGGGCGGGGCCACCTGCGCCGGCCTGGCGCCGCTCAGCCAGGGCGCGACCATCGTCATCATGACCTCGGCCGGTTATCGCAATCCGCTGGTGGTGCAGAATCTGTGGGCCCACGTCGCCCGCTTCGGCGCAACCTGCCTCGGCATGGTGCCAACCAGCTGGGGCGCGGCGCTGAACGTGCCGGTCGACGGCCATGACGTCAGTTCGCTGCGGATTACCCAGAGCGGCGGTTCGGGCATTGCGCCGGAGGTGGCCCGGGCGGTGAGCGCCAGGCTCGGCGTGCCCATGATGGAAGGCTGGGGCATGACCGAGACCCACGGCTTCGCCACCATGAACCCGGGCGCCGGCGAGTGCCGCCTCGGCTCCATCGGCATCCGCCTGCCGTTCTCTGAAGTGATTGTCGCGGACGTGGTTGACGGCAAGGTGGCCCGGGTTTGCGCTCCCAACGAAATCGGCAACCTGCTGGTGCGCGGCCCGCAGGTGTTCGGCGGCTACACCGACCCGGATCAGGACGCCAAAGCCTGGGTGCAGCCGGCGGATGACGAACAGCGTCCGGCGTGGAGCGAAGGCGGCCGTTGGCTCGACACCGGCGATCTCGGCCGCATGGACGAGGACGGCTACGTCTGGCTGACAGGCCGCGCCAAGGACATCATCATCCGCAGCGGTCACAATATCGATCCGGTGGTGATCGAGGAGGCCCTGCACGCCCATCCGGCGGTGGAGGCGGGCGCGGCGGTCGGCCGGCCCGACGCCTATGCCGGCGAGATGCCGGTAGGGTTCGTCCAGCTCAAGGCTGGGGCCGACGCCGACCCCGAAGAAATCCGCGAGTTCATCCGCGGCCTGATCCCGGAGCGCGCCGCCGTGCCGGCGGAGATCTTCATCCTGCCGCAGATGCCGGTGACGGCCGTGGGCAAGATCTTCAAGCCGCAGCTGCGGCTGATGGCGGCCGAAACCACTTTGGCCCGCATGGCCCGCGCCGTGCTGGGCGATGGCGCCGATATTGACGTGGAAGTAGCGCCCCATCCCAGACACGGCGTGCTGGCCACCCTGCGCGTCGCCGGCGCCGGGCAGGAAGCACTCGACGCCCTCGGGCAGCAACTCGACAAGCTGCAATTGCGCCACGTCATTGAGGCGCGGACCGCGGCGTTGTCCTGAACCGGCTCGCGGCGCGTCAGGCCAAGCTGGCGGGCGCGCCGCCATCCGCCCGGAGGACGTTTTGCGATCCCGCCGCCCGGCGGCCATGGCCGGACCTGTTCCGGCCGCTCAGGGAGGTCCCGGCGGCCAGGCGCCCCATCGGCCTGGCGTCAGGGCACGGCGTCAGATGGGGGGCGTGATGCAGCCGGACGACGGACGCGGCGGGAGCGCCCGCCCTGCCTTGTCGCCCCTTCCTGGCAAGCCGGCGCGCCGCTCCGGCCCAGCCCTTCAGGAAGCGCTCTCAGGAAGCGCTCTTGCGCGCCGGGCCCTGTCCGGCGCGGGCGTCCGCTCGCGCGGCCCGGCTGGCGCGCCGTTTCGGGGCGGCGGCGGCCTCGGCTTCCGGCCGCGCCATGATGGCGTCCGCCACATCGACAATGCGTTGGCGCAGGGTGGCGGCGGCGCTGTCAGCAACGCTTCCGCCTTTTGCCGCGCGCACGAGATCCGTTTGCAGCCTGGCGATGTCCGCCGTCACCGCGTCCGGCTTTGCGCCGTTGGCGGCGGTTTCTGGCGCGCCCGCCGCTCCGGCGGCCCCGGTCGTGCGGGAGGCGCTTTCGGCCGCCAGTTTGTGGCGAAGCGTCTGGCATTCGCCCTGGGCCTGGGCGAGGCGCTCGCGCAGGGAGCGGATTTCGGCTTCCAGTTTGCCAACGGCGCCGCTGGCGGCGCGGGCCTCGTCCCTGGTTTTTTCCAGGGCCGCGACCCGGTCGGCCAGGCGGGCGGCGTTGGCGCGATGGCTGGCCAGTGTTTCCTGAAGCGTCCGCACGGCGTTCTGCTCAACCAGCAGCTCATCGGCGCGCCGTTCCGCCAGACGTTTCTGCTCGCCGGCCGCCGTCGAAATCGCGCTGATCCGCTGCTCCAGTTCGGCGATGGCCACGCGCTGGCTTTCGATGCGCTTGACCGCGTCGGCCTGTTCGCGCGTCAGCCGCTCCTTTTCGGCGCGGGCGGCGGCAAGCTCCGCGTCCAGGGTAGTCCGGTCCGTCGTTGTTGTCTCGACCTGCTTGCGGGCTTCCGCGAGGTCTGTTTTGAGGTCCGCGTGCGCCGCCTCCAGCGTTGACAGCCTGGCGCGGGCCTCGTCCAGCTCACGTTTCAGCGCGTTGGCGAAAGACAGCTGTTTGCCGGCGTCGCCCAGCGCCGCGGCCTTTTCTTCACGCAAGCGGTTCTGCTTGCGCTCCATGTTGCGCGTGGCCACGGCGAATTCTGCCCGCAGGTGGTCCCGTTCCGCCGCCACCTCTTCCAGGGAGACGGGAAACATCGCCCGCATGCGGCGATTGGCCAGCCGCTCCGCCCGCTGGTTCAGCGCCGAGGTCAGCAACACGGCGATAAACCCGGCGACCAGAAAGCCAAGCGCGAAGAACATCGATTGCTCGACCACCAATGACTCCCTGTCAGAACGGCCTGCGCGGCGACAGACGCCAGAAAACCAGATTCGGCGGGCGTGAACAAATACAGCCTGTGCGCCAGCGCAAGTTCTGGTTCGTCGAACTGTTTTCAGCGCCCGGTTTTATTTCAGAAGCGCGCCAGGAATATTGTCAAACTCACGCTTTATACGAGCCGGATCGCGGATGGCGTGGTCCACACCACATCAGAACGGATTCCAGGTCGCGGTCGGCGTGAACTTCAGGTAGCCGATGTTGACGCCAAGGCGCGCGCCGACGCCGGCGCGGATGGGCACCACCACCATGTTGTCCGCCACGGCCGCCGACAGGCCAAAGCCGCCAATGAAATAGGCCGAGCCGTCAAGGCCGAGGAACCGCCGGAATATGCCGTCCATGGAGGGCAGGTTATAGACCAGCATCATGGTGCGCGCGCCTTCGCCGCCCACGTCGAAGCCAACGGTGGGCCCCTGCCAGAACACCTTCATCTGGCCCGCGTTGCGGGTGTAAAGCACGCCCTCGCCATAGCGTAGCCCGCCAATGATGGCGCCGGAGCCTTCCTGCCCAAGGATATAGCCGTTGGGCGCCCCCCAGCGCCGGAACGCTTCCTGGACGGTCAACGCGATGCCGCGCGACACGGTGCCGAAGAATTTGTGGCCAGCCTGAACGATCTCCTCAGGCTGGAACGTCTCGTGTTGCTGGATCCGGGGGCCCTGTGCGAACGCCGGCGCCGACAGCAGCGCCGCCATGAAGATCAGCAGGGCTCTCAGGGTTGCTTTCATGGAAATCAGCCTCGGGTTTGGACAGGGCGGAGCGGAGGCTCCGCCATGCCAGAGTCGGGGTGTAACGACGTTTCCGGCCATGCCGCCTGACCCCAGGCCAGACGGCGGCTCCCGCAAAACAGGAGGCATGCCCGAAAACCCCGCGGACGTCGCCGCGCCGCAGGCGTGAAAGACAATATGGAAACTGCCTCCCATCCTTGACCGAAACGTGTCCGTTCCGGTTCAGCATGGCAGATGAATTGCGTAGAATTCGTTGCCATGGGAAGAAAAAAGCGATCCCGCTCCTGACAAACTGCCCGGTCAGGGCTGAAACAGCCCCAAAGCGCCGAAAACCTCATCGCGGGTTTGCCCGGTGATGGCGCGGGCGCGCTGCACGCCCTGCCGAATCACCGCCCGGACATGGCCGGGGTCACGGGCCAGCGCCGCCCGGCGGGCGCGGATGGGGGCCAGCAACGCCTGCAGCAGGTCGTCCAGCCGACGTTTCAGCAATGCGTCGCCCAGTCCGCCGCGCTGATAATGCTCCTTGAGCCGCGCCACTTCCGCCCCGTCCGGGTCGAAGGCGTCGAGAAAAGCGAACACCACATTGCCCGCGACGCGTCCCGGGTCGGCGGCGCGCAGATGTTGTGGGTCGGTGAACATGGCCCGCACCGCCGCCGAGATCTGTTCAGGCGTGGCCGAGAGGGGAATGGCGTTGCCGGATGATTTGCTCATCTTGCTGCGGCCGTCGATCCCGGGCAGCCGTCCCGCCGCCGGTATCAGCGCCTCGGCTTCTGGCAGCACCGGGCCGCCGGCTGTTGCGTTGATGCGGCGGACAATCTCGTTGGACTGCTCGATCAGCGGCGCCTGGTCGGCGCCAACCGGCACGAGCGTGGCGCGGAAGGCGGTGATGTCAGCGGCCTGGGCGGCCGGGTAGCAGAGAAAGCCGGCGGGGATGTCGCGGCCGAAGCCGCGCGCGCGGATTTCGTCCTTGATCGTCGGGTTGCGCTCCAGCCGCGCCACGGTGACGAAGTTCAGATACAGCATCGACAGCTCCGCCAGCGCCGGCAGCTGCGATTGCAGGCAAATGGTGCTTTTGGCTGGATCGACGCCGACCGCGAGATAGTCGAGGGCGATCTCCATTACCGCGTCGCGCACTTTGGCAATGTCGCCGGCATTGTCGGTCAGCGCCTGGGAATCGGCCAGCAGCAGGTACTGGTCGTGGGTTTCCTGCAGGGCGAGGCGGTTGCGCAGCGAGCCGGCGTAATGGCCCAGATGCAACGGGCCGGTGGCGCGGTCGCCGGTAAGGACAACCGGGCGGCTGGCGGAGGCGGCGCTGTTTGTTGGCGCGGCGCGACTGGTTGAGGTGGCGCAGGTGGTCATGGGTTGTTCTCCGTCGGCTGGGCGGGCGCGCCACGCCGAACGGAAAAACAAAAAGGCCGCCCGACGCGGCGGCCCGAACCTCATGTGCATGAATGCCCGACCGCTCCTTATGGGGAGCGGCGCCAGTTGCGAAGCATGGCGAAACGGCGGTTCATACGCGCTTGATGAGGCGGGGAGGCGCTGGAGTCAAGCCGCCGCTCAGGCCAGATTCCCCAGGCCAGATTTCCGCAGGCCAGGCTTCTCTTCCGGGTCAGGCCTGTGGCCCCGCATGCGTCAGCGCCGCCAGCGGATCGCCCCAGGCGATGAACGGGCCGTTGGCGAAGCCGTCGCGCCAGTCGCCATAGCGGAACATCTGGCCGTCCGGCCCCGTCACCACGCCGCCCGCCGCCGTCAGCACCGCCTGGCCGGCGGCGGTGTCCCATTCCATCGTCCGGCCGAAGCGCGGGTAAACGTCGGCCTCGCCGGCGGCGATAACGCAGAACTTCAGCGATGAGGAGGCGTTGCGCCGGGCGCTCACCGGCATCCGGGCCAGCCACGCCTCGGTGGCGGCGTCGCCGTGGCGGGCGCTGGCCAGGGCGACGAGCCCGTCCTCCGGCGCCGGGCGCGTATGCAGGGGGCGCCAGACCAGGGCGCCAGCCGGCGTCGTCAGCACGCCGTCGGCGGCGTGCGCCGTGGCGCCGCCGGTCCACGCCCGGTCCTGCGCCGGGGCGAGGATGACCCCGGCGATGGGCGCGCCGTCGTGGACCAGCGCGATGTTCACAGTGTAACCGTCGCCGCCGGCGACGAACTCGCTGGTGCCGTCGATCGGATCGACGAGGAAAAACAGCGCGGGCAGCGGCCCGCCCGCCGCCGACGCGGTTTCCTCGCCCACCACGGCAAGGCCGGGAAAACGCCGCGCCAGTTCGGCCACGATCAATCGCTCCGCCGCCACGTCGGCGTCGGTGCAGGCGCTGCCGTCCGGCTTTTCACTGGCGATGACGCCGCGCGCGGTGATGTCCCGAATCAGCCTGCCGGCGGCGATGGCGATGCCCGCAAGTTCACGGGCGATGGCGTCGCGACCGGCGTCGTCAAGGCGCAGATTTCCGGCGTCGTCGGTGAACGCCATTCCCGGCTCCAAGGCTGCCATCGTGTTTCCCCATGCGTCCTTTTTATTGAATACCCGCGCCTGGCGCGAAGGCCAGGACGGGGTGGGCCCCGATCCACTTTCCGCCAGATTGCCAGCGCCGCGCCGCCATGTAACACATCCGGTTCACTGCGGGAGTGATGTCCCTGTCGCGCCTGACGGGACCGGTCGGCCTGGTCACGTGTTCGCGGCGTTCCGGCTGGCCGGATGTCCTGCGCCCCTTCTTCTTGCATAGCGGAGCCGCGCCCGGGCGCCGCCCGCGCCGGAGATCGAGATGAATCCTGTGAGCCTCGACGCGCTCGACCTCGCCGCCCTGCTGTGCAGCCGGGTGTGCCACGATGTGATCAGCCCCGTCGGCGCCATCGTCAATGGGCTGGAGGTTCTGGAGGATGAAAAAGATCCCTCCATGCGCGAATTCGCCCAGGAGCTGATCGCCAAAAGCGCCCGTCAGGCTTCCGCCCGTCTGCAACTGTGCCGCATCGCCTTTGGCGCCGCCGGCTCGGCGGGCGCGGAGATCGACACCGGCGACGCCGAACAGGTGGCGCGCAATTTCTTTTCCGACGACAAGACCCGGCTCGACTGGTCGGGTCCCCGGCTGCTGCTGCCCAAGAACCGGGTGAAGCTGCTGCTGAACGTGCTGCTGATCGCCGCCACCGCCATTCCGCGCGGCGGCCAGCTTCATGTGGAGATTGGCCCGGAAGGTCGCGCCTTCACCGTGCGCGCCCAGGGCGTCAACGCCCGTATTCCGCCGCATGCGGAAGAGCTGATCGCCGGCGCCCCGGCCAGCGGCTCCGTGGACGCCCACGCCATCCAGCCCTACTACACCGGACTGATCGCCCGCGCGGCGGCCATGGCCGTGACCTTCGCCATCCAGGCGGATGTGGTGACCATCAACGTCACGCCCGCGGGCTGAACCCGGCGCCGGCGCGGGGAGGGCGTTGCGGCGTCCGCCTGCCCCGGCGTCCGCCCCGGTTGCGCCGGAGCAGCAAAAAACGCGGCGAGGCTGGCGCCTCCCGCGTTCCGTGCATCCGCTCATGTCCGGCGGGCGTCTCACGCCAGCGCCGACCATTCTTACGCTTTTCAGGCGGAAATCCGCTCTTCGCCGGCCGGTTCGCGCAGCACGTAGCCGCGGCCCCAGACGGTCTCGATGTAATTTTTGCCGAAGGAGGCGTTGGCCAGCTTCTTGCGCAGCTTGCAGATGAAGACGTCGATGATCTTCAGCTCGGGCTCGTCCATGCCGCCATAGAGATGGTTCAGGAACATCTCCTTGGTGAGCGTCGTGCCCTTGCGCAGGCTGAGCAGCTCCAGCATCTGGTATTCCTTGCCGGTCAGATGCACGCGCTGGCTGCTGACTTCCACCGTCTTGGCGTCCAGGTTGACCACCAGATCGCCGGTGATGATGACCGACTGGGCGTGGCCCTTCGAGCGCCGGACGATGGCGTGAATGCGGGCGATCAGCTCGTCCTTGTGGAACGGCTTGGTCAGATAGTCATCGGCGCCGAAGCCGAGGCCCCGCACCTTGTCTTCCGTGCCGGCGAGGCCGGACAGGATCAGGATCGGCGTTTTGACCTTGGCGACGCGCAGCGAGCGCAGCACCTCGTAGCCCGACATGTCCGGCAGGTTCAGGTCCAGCAGGATGATGTCGTAGTCATACAGTTTGCCGAGGTCGACGCCTTCCTCACCGAGGTCGGTGACATAGACATTGAAGCTCTCGGACTTGAGCATAAGCTCAATGCTCTGCGCTGTCGCGCTGTCGTCTTCAATGAGCAGAACGCGCATCTCGGCTCCCCAACGTCGTATCGGTTACGGGCATGCGCCCTCCATGGCCGCCGTCGCCGCTATCGGCGCCGGCCGCCCTGTCGATCCGATTCGAAACGCTAACCACTAACGGTTAACAAAATCTGATTCAGGCTAGCAAGGTCGACTGTCAGGTGGTGACAAAAATGTGTCCATGCTGTTGAGAAATCAGATTTTTAGGTTCCAGAAAATGGTTAATGAACTGGATTAACGAATCGACGCAAGTGATTCTGGCGACTCCGGCCTCCGCATCTGTCTCGGCCCGACGTCGGTCATGCCAATCTGGTCGTCAATGGTAAACAAAATGTTGCCAACAGGCGCCAGAACCAGGGCGACATGTGGACAGCCGCTGCGGCGCGGTAAGGAAGGCTCAACCTTCCCAAGGCATTGTGCCCGGAGGTTTGGCGCCAGCGGCGCAAGCCCCCGCCACGCGCGGCGCCGGCCCACCCGGCGCAGCGCCGCACGCCTTCACGGAGGCTGCAGACGGATGGGCGCGTCGCCGGCCTTGGACGGGGAGCCAGGGACGCTCATGAAATCGCGTGATACATTGCTGCGGCTCAAGCGCTTTCAGGCCGATGGCAAACGCCGTCGCGTCATGCAGATCGAGACCATGGCGGCCGAGTTCGAGCGCATGGCCGCCGAGCTGGAGCGTGAGATTGGTCAGGAAGAGGCGAGAACCGGCATCACCGATCCGGAGCATTTCGCCTATTCCACCTACGCCGCCGCCTCCCGCACCCGGCGCGACAACCTGTTGCGCTCCGCCGGTGAACTGAAGGCGCAGTTGCATGACGCCCGCGCCGAGCTGGATGAAGCCCAGGAAGACCTGAAGGCCGCCGAGGCCATGGATGATCGCGAGCGCGCGGCTGACGAGTGGCGCCCCGGGCCGGCCCGCGCCGCCCGTCTGGGGGCCTGATCGCGCGGACCCGCCGCGCGGCCTCCTGGCGCGCCCCGTCGCCCGAGCCGCAGCGCCGCCAGCGGCGCGGGGCCGCGACCTCCGGCCACGCCCTTTCAGGCCAGCGCCTTGCGTCCAGGGCCTTGTAACCCGTTCATTTCCTCCCATTTGAAGTTCTGGCTTGCGGCGTCTCCGGCGCTGGGGCACACCTGCAATGGCGCGCACTTTCCTTTCCGGCGCGCATGACCCCGGGCCGGCTGGCAAATGAGAAAGTACGCAGATTACATCTGGCCCGTTGTCGGCCTGTGCGCGGTCGTGTTCGCGGGCTGGCTGCTGTATCGCGAACTGTCCGGCATCTCCCTGGCCGAGATTTCCGGCGCCATCCGCGCCATTCCCCTGAAGAACTGGGTGGGGGCGATTGTCGCCACCATCGTCGCCTACGGCGCCCTGGCCTGGTACGATCGCATCGCCCTGCTGCATCTGGGCAAACACCTGCCCTGGCCGGCGATCTCGCTGGTGTCCTTCACCACTTACGCCCTGTCCCACAATATCGGCGCCTCGGTGTTCTCCGGGGCCATGGTGCGGCTGCGCGCTTACGGCGCCATGGGGCTCAGCCTCGCCGAGGTGGGCGTGCTGGTGGCGCTGTGCTCGTTCACCTTCGGCTTTGGCGCGGTGCTGCTGGGCGGCCTGGTGCTGGTTGGCGAGCCGGACATTATCCAGCGACTGTTCAACATTCCCCAGAACTGGGCGTTCGGGACCGGCGTCGTCCTGCTGCTGCTTGTTGCGCTCTACGTCTATGGCTCGTGGAAGGAATTCCGCCCCTGGCGCATCGGCAATTTCTCGATCGTCTATCCGCGCATGCCGATCGTCGTCCGCCAGCTTTTCGCGGCGCCGCTGGAGCTGATCGGCGCCGCGGGCATCATCTATTTCGCCCTGCCGGACGCGTACAATCCTGGCTTCTTTATCGTTTTGGGCGTGTTCGTCGCGTCGTTCTGCGTCGCCCTGGCCTCCAATGCGCCAGGCGGCATTGGCGTGCTCGAGGCGGTGTTCATCATGGCCATGCCCGGCGTGCCCAAGGCTGACGTGCTGGCGGCGCTACTGGTGTTCCGCCTGCTTTACCTGCTGATCCCGCTGGCCTTCTCGCTGGTGGTCGTGGTGCTGTTCGAGCGCTCCCGCCTGTCGAAGGTCATGCAGGAGCGCCTGGCCGAAGCCGGCAAGGAGCGGCAGGGCGGCCCCCATGACGGAGCCGCCGGGTGAACCGCGGCGGCCCCGATCCCGCGCCGCAACCGGGTTTCGATCCGGTTCAGGGGGCGGAAGCCGGTTCGGCCATCCTGCGCGCCTGGCGCGCCCGGGTCGCCGACCAGCTGCTGCGCCCGTTCGGCCCCGACGTCCGCAAACGTCTGCGCCGGCTGCGGCTTGGACTGCGCGCGCTGGCGGGACAGGCCGGCGGCGGCTGGTTCATTCCCTACCGTCACGCCCGCCCGCAGGCGCGCCCGGCCTATCCGGCGCTGGAGCCGCTGTTCCACGCGGCGGCGCCGCGCATGATGGCGCTGCTGGAGGAGATCGCCCGCCTGCGCATGGCCCTGCGCGCCATTCCGCCTTCCGGCCCCGGGCTGCGCTGGAGCCAGAGCTGGTTTCCCCGGCTCGACGCCGCGGCGGCCTACGCCATGGCGCGGCGCCTGCGCCCGGCCCGCATTATCGAGATCGGCTCGGGCCACTCCACCCGCTTCCTGGCCCGGGCGCTTGCCGACATGGGCGCCGATCCGGCGACGCTGCTGGCCATCGACCCCGCGCCGCGCGCCGCCCTGGCGGAAACCGGCGTCCGCCATATCGCCGCCCTGGCGGAGGACGTGGATCGCGGCCTGTTCGCCGGTCTTGGCGCCAACGACATCCTGTTCATCGACTCCAGCCACATCGCCATGCCCGGCTCCGACGTGGACGTGCTGCTGCTCGATGTGCTGCCGCGCCTGCCGGTGGGCGTCTACGTCCACATCCACGACGTTTTCCTGCCCGATCCCTATCCAGAAAGCTGGACCTGGCGCGGCTACAATGAACAGACCGCTGTCGGCGCCCTGTTGCAGGGCGGGGCGTATGAGCTGGTGTTCGCCAGCCACTGGGCCGGCCGCAACCTGCCCGATGAGGCCCAGGCCGCCGTTGGCTGGCTGCCACTGGCGGAGGGCGCCATGGAAACCAGCCTGTGGCTGCGCAAGACGGCCGCGCCGGTCGCCGGACAGGACAATGGTCAGGCCCCGGGGGGCGCCCATCCCGCCTGACCAGGGTCTGCCGCCAGGCTCACCGAACTCCTTCACCGGGACCCATTGCGGCGGCCTCATCCCGTTTGGTCTGGCATGCGGGATAGGGCAGGGAGGTGCTGCCAGGATATGAAAAAAGCCGCCTTGCGGCGGCCTGGGCTCCGGAAACGGCGCTGTCCCCGCCAGGACGAAGCCTGCGGGGACCGCCGTTTCACTGCCTGTAAAGCTGGATGCGCGTGGTGCGCAGTCCGGCAAGGCCATGCTGGTCGATCGACATCTGCCAGCTGAGGAACTCCTCAACCGTCAGCGTGTAGCGGCTGCAGGCCTCTTCCAGGCTCAGGAGGCCGCCGCGAACGGCGGCGACCACTTCCGCCTTGCGGCGGATAACCCAGCGTCGTGTGTCCGGAGGCGGCAGGTCCGCGATGGTGAGCGGACTGCCGTCTGGCCCGATCACGTATTTGACCCTCGGGCGGTGGGTTTCGCTCATGGTACGCTCATACACTCAATGATCCATGTCGATGAAGGTAATCTGGCACGCGCTGATTTAAGAATTGCCTAAAGCAAAACCTTGGGTATTCCCGGGATGGAACGTGGTGAACAGTGTGTTTCCATCACGCGCCGGAACGTTGTCTCCAGATGACCTTGCAGCCGCCGCCTGTGCCGGCGCGGGACGCCAGGGGACGTGGCCCGCGGCGGCTGGAACGCTTCGGTCATACTTTTTCCGCAGCCATGGACCATGCATGGGCTCGCCCGGACAGAAGATGGGCCCGGGCAAGGGGCAAGGGGGCAAGGGAACGGCGCCGGCAGGACGGGCGCCGGCTCTGCCTGCAACACCCCGGCGCAGGCAGGTGGCGTCCCGCCGGCTTTGCGGTTATCACACGGGCGCGGGGGGCCGCTCCGCCGATGGTCCTGCCGGCAAGGGCGCGCGACGGCGCCAGATGGCGGCCCGGGAGAGGCGGAAGCGCCGGGCATGGCGCGGTTTGCCGTTGACGCCCGCCCCCGCCATCATGGCGCGGTTGCCCCGCGCAGTTTGAGAGCCAGGAACCGATGTCCGCCACGCCGTTGAACAGTCTTGATCTTCCCCTGGCGCCGCGCGACACCCGTGTGGTCGTCGCCATGTCCGGCGGCGTCGACTCATCCGTCGTCGCGGCGTTGCTGAAAGATCAGGGCTATGACGTCACGGGCGTCACCCTGCAGCTGTACGACCACGGCGCCGCCGTGCATCGCAAGGGCGCCTGCTGCGCCGGCCAGGATATTCACGACGCCCGCCGCGTCGCCGACCGGCTGGGCATTCCCCATTACGTCCTCGACTACGAAGACCGCTTCCGGGAAGCGGTGATCGACCGCTTCGCCGACAGCTATCTGGCCGGGGAGACGCCGATCCCCTGCGTGGAATGCAACCGCACGGTGAAGTTCGCCGATCTGATGCGCACCGCCGTGGAGATTGGCGCCCATGTGCTGGCCACTGGCCATTATGTCGCCAGCCGCCCATTGCCGGATGGCCGCCGCGGCCTGTTCCGCGCCGCCGATCCGGACAAGGACCAGACCTATTTCCTGTACGCGACCACCCAGCCGCAGCTCGACATGCTGCGTTTTCCGCTGGGCGGCATGACCAAGAGCCAGACGCGGGAGCTGGCCCGCCATTACGGCCTCGCCGTCGCCGACAAGAGCGAGAGCCAGGATATCTGTTTCGTGCCGAACGGCGGCTACGCAGACCTGATCCGCAAACTGCGGCCCGAGGCGGCGACGCCCGGCGATGTCGTCCATGTCGATGGCCGCGTGCTCGGCCGCCACGACGGCATTATCCGCTTCACTGTTGGCCAGCGCCGCGGCCTTGGCCTTGCTGGCGGCGAGCCGCTGTATGTGGTGGCGCTGGACGCCGCCCGCGCCCAGGTCATCGTTGGCCCGCGCGCGGCGCTGCTGACGCGCCGGGTGAAGCTGCGCGACATGTCGTGGATCGGCGACGGCGCCTGGAGCGATCTGCCGGCGGGCGGGCTTGAGGTGGCGGTGCGGGTGCGTTCAACCCGCGCGCCTGCGCCGGCCGTGCTGCATCACCGCGACGGTGTGGCTGAGGTGGAGCTTGCCGCTGGCGAGGAGGGCGTGGCGCCGGGCCAGGCCTGTGTGATTTACGACAGCGCCGGGCCGGAAGCCCGGGTGCTTGGCGGCGGCGTGATCAGCCGCGCCCCGCGTGAGGCCTTGGCCGCCGCGGCGACCGGCGCGCGCGCCCATGACAGTTCCGCGCCAGGGGCCGGGCGACCGGCGGGCGGCTGATGACCGTCATCTGGTGAAAACCCGCGCAGGTCCGGTCAAATCTGCATTCATTCCCTGGGTTCGACGCATTTTCTTAACGGGAGGCGGCTATCCATCGCGCGCGCCGGCTTGTTGTATGGAATCGGTCCGACGCTGGCGCGGCCAGGTTGGAAGGGGCGGCATGGGAACGCGAAGCCGGGCAGGACGTCCGGTGATCCGGCAGGAGGGACTTGAATGGGCGCCACTTCGGGCAACAGCGACGATGCGCCCCGGCATGGTTTCAGCCAGCCGGACATCTCGTCCATCAGGAAGGCGTATGCCCGCTGGGCTCCCGTTTACGATCTGACCTACCGGCGGCTGACCGCGCCGGGGCGCCGCGCGGCGGTGCAGACCGGGCTTGCCTGTGGCCGGACCATCCTGGAGGTGGGCGCCGGCACTGGCATGTCGCTGGAGGAATACCCACCGGATTGCGCCGTCATCGCCACCGACCTTTCCGAGGACATGCTGAAACTCGCCATGCGCAAGGTGCGCGAGCAGGGGCTCGGCCATGTGAAGGGCGTCGTGGTGATGGACGGCTGCCATCTGGGCTTTCCTGACGGCGTCTTCGATGCTGTCAGCGCCCAGATGATGATCACGCTGGTGCCCGACCCGGAAGGCGCGCTGGATGAGTTCGCGCGCGTGCTCCGGCCTGGCGGCGAGATCATCCTCGTCAACCACTTCGGCGCTGACGGCGGGCTGCAGGCGCGGCTGGAGGAGGCTGTTGCGCCGCTGGTCAGCAAGGTGGGCTGGAGCTCCGCCTTCAAGATCGCCCGCCTCGACGCATGGGCCCGCCGGCGCGGCGATTTCACGCGCGTTGGCGTGCAACCGCTCAAACCGTTCGGCTTCTTCACGCTGGTGCGGCTGCGCAAGGCTGGCTGAGAAGGCGTCGCGCGCCATTCGCTGCGCGGGCGGCGGCAGGCTGCCCCGCCCATGGACGCGCAAGAAGCATGGGCCCCGCCTGGCCCCGTCCGGGCCGTCCGGGCGGCGAGGGACGGTGGGCCGCCGGCATTTTCACCTTGTGCGGCGCCTTTCGCGCGAGGCCCATGGCCCCGCGTCGACGCCATGTGAGGATAACTCCGCTGGCGTTCTTGACAGGGCGCGCGCTGCCCCCCTATATCCGCCCTGTATTCGGTCCGGCCGCGTCTTCTGGACAGGTTGCCGGGTCGCTGCGGCGGGGTAGCTCAGCTGGTTAGAGCAGCGGAATCATAATCCGCGTGTCGGGGGTTCGAGTCCCTCCCTCGCTACCATTACCTTTTCCCATCATATGTCGTGCCATCCCTATCTGTTGCCTCGCAACGGATTGTGCGAGATCGCGCGCCCCATGTGATCCCAGGATGTACCGGCCAAGCGCAACGCTGCGTGGGTACATTGCGGGTATCGGCCCCAGACCGGCGCCTGGCCCCGGGCAACAGGGACGCGCATCCGGCCGTAGAAAAACCGCCCGCGCCGCCGGCTTCCGCAGGTCGTGTTCCCGACTGTCCGCCCGGTTCTGGTATCATCGACGCATATGGGCTTGCCCGGAGGCGCTGCTGATGATCGACCTGAATGAAATCGTCCGGAAATTCCGGGTTACCGATGGCGACGCTTTCCGCCTGAAGCAGTTTGATCCGGGCGAAACCTGCGGCCTCGATATCGAGAAGGATGAGGCGAAACAGCTGCTCCAGGCCGGCGTCAAACGGTTGCGCGAACTGCAGGAGCGGCTCTACGCGCGCAAGCAGTGGTCCGTGCTGATCGTGCTGCAGGCCATGGACACGGCCGGCAAGGACGGCGCCATCGAACACGTCATGTCTGGCGTGAACCCCCAGGGCTGCATGGTGCATTCGTTCAAGCAGCCCAGCGCGGATGAACTGGCCCACGATTTTCTGTGGCGGGCCGGCTGTCGCTTGCCGGCGCGCGGCTACATCGGCGTTTTCAACCGTTCTTACTATGAGGAAACCCTGGTCGTTCGCGTTCACGAGAACCTGCTGCGCGCAGAAGGCCTGCCCCAGCAACTGGTCGGCAAAAATATCTGGAAGAAACGTTTCAGAAGCATCCGGGAATTCGAGAAGCACCTGACCCGCAACGGCGTGGTGATCCTGAAATTCTTCCTCAACGTATCGAAGGATGAACAGCGCCGGCGCCTGCTGGCGCGGATCGATGAGCCGGACAAGAACTGGAAATTCTCGGCGGGCGATATGGCCGAGCGGCGCTACTGGGACGACTATCAGGACGCCTATCAGGAGATGATCGCCCACACCGCCACCCGGAAGGCGCCCTGGCACGTGGCGCCGGCTGACAACAAATGGTTCACCCGCATCGTCGTGGCCGCCACCATTATCGGCGCCCTGGAGAAGCTTGATCTGGATTTCCCGGAGGTGGACGATGCGGCGCGCCAGGCCATGGCGAAGGCGCGCGCGCAGTTGCTGGCCGAGGATGGCGCGGGCGCGCCCTGACGCATGCGGGTCGCATGGCGCAGATCCGTGAACATGTCAGGTGGAGGACAGGCGGGGAAGGAAGGCCCGAAAAAACGTCGACCGGGACAGGCGGGGTTCGGGGAACGATAGGCCCGGCGACGCGGTTCCTGTCCTGTGCCCGACGATGCCTCCGGCGCAGGGCTGGGGGGGAGCCTGGGAAGGCGAAGATGTCCGTCACCGAACCGCCGCCGATGTCCCGCGCAGCCGCGACGGGCTATGCGATTGGTCTGCCGCTGGCGCTGGTTGCGCTGGTGTTCGGGCCGGTCGGGCGTCTCGACTGGCTCCCGGGCTGGCGGTTCATTATTTTTCTCGTGGTCGTTTATGGGGTCGCCGCCTGGGTGCTGGCGCGGGTGAACCCGGTGATCTTTCGCGCCCGCAGCCGCTTCCAGCCCGGCACGGAGCGCTGGGACCTGGCGTTGCTGGCGTTCATGCTGCCGGCGATGGTGCTGGAGATACCTCTCGCCGCGCTCGATGCGGGCCGGATGATGTGGTCCCCGGTCCCGCCGGTGGTCGTCCTGCTGGGTTATGCGCTGCTGGGGGCGGGCATCGCCCTCGGCGCATGGGCGCAGGCGGTCAACCGCTTCTTTGAGCCAGGCGTGCGGCTCCAGCGCGAGCGGGGCCAGCAGGTCGTCTCCACCGGGCCCTACGCGATTGTCCGCCACCCGGGCTACGTCAGCGCCTTCATGGTGTTCGCCGGTCTGGCGCTGGCCCTTGGCTCGTACTGGGCGCTGGTTCCGGCGGCGATCGCCAGCGCCATCCTGGTCGTGCGCACGGCCTGGGAGGACGCGCTGCTGCGCGCCAGGCTGGACGGTTACGCGGCCTATGCCGGCCGCGTGCGATACAGGCTGCTGCTAGGCGTCTGGTGATGCCCCCAGCGGTTTATTCGCCGACCAGTTCGCCGAACGGCGCGAAGCGCTGGCCATCGAACCGGGTCAGGCTCATCTTCCTGACCGGATAATAGTTTGTTGGACCGGTCTGGACACGGATGCCCGGCAGCATCATGTCCGGCTGGTAGTCCAGATGTGTCGCCTGCTTCATGATATTCTCAGGCGAGAAGTCACCGTTACACTGCGTCAGGGTCTTGTGCAGCGTCTCGGCCTGGAGATAGGCGATCACATTGTAAATCTCGCGGCGGTCGCCTTCGGGGAAATACCTGTCCATGAAGGCGATCCAGCGTTTAAGGCCCGGATCATCTTTCCACTTCGGGTCATTGGGGTCCTTGTAGGTGGTGGCGGACATGACGCCCATGGCCTTTTCCGCGCCCACGGGAACGATCACCGCGCCGATGGAGGCGGAGGCCGAGTAGATAAAATGCGGCGGTTGCCAGTTCAGCGCATGGATCTTGCGGATGGCCTGGGCGGTGTATTTGGGCGTGCTGACATTGACGATAACCTCGGCGCCGGCGGATTTCAGCGTGATGATCTGGGAATCAATGGTGGGGTCGCCGCTTTCATAGGTCAGCTCCCGCACAATGTGACCGGCCGCCGGCCCCAGCGCCTCCTTCAGCCCCTTCACATAGTCGCGGCCGAACTCGGCGTTCTCATACAGGACGCCGATTTTTTTGCCGCCCAGATTGCCGGCGATGTAAGAGCCAACGGCCTTGCCTTCGGTAACCAGCGTGGGTTGCCAGCCGATCGTCCAGGGGAACTCCTGGTAGTTCCCGAACGCCGCCGCCCCGCTTGAGACGAACAGCTGCGGAAGCTTGCGGGCGTTCATGTATTTGCGGGCGGCCAGGCCCTGCGATGAGCCAAAATGGGCGAACATCAGCGCCACGTTCTCGCCTTCCACCAACTTGCGGGTGTTCTCAATCGCTTTTGCTGGGGTAAAGGCGTCATCCAGCGATAGAAATACAATCTTTTTTCCGCCTACGCCGCCGGCGTCATTGACCATCTTCATGTAAGCCGCGTGCAAGCGCGGAATGGTCGAGAATGACGAGGCGGGGCCGCTGTAAACCGACGACTGTCCAATCCTGAGCTCCCCCTCCGCGGCGGCCTGATTGGCGCCGCTGACGATCGCCAGCGCCAGCGTCAGTCGCGCGAGGCCGCCGCGGCGAGGTCGCCGCCCTGTGTGGACGGGGCCCTGACGGGGGCCCTGCACGGGGGGCTGACCGATGACGCGCCGCAGTTTTGCTTTCATGAACGTTTCCCCCTGTGTCACCGCCAGCGGTTGTCGCGGCCTGATTTCCAGACCGCGCCGGCATGAATGTTATACGATATATAAAAATCACGCCGTGGCGCGCGGGACAATTGGGCGCAATGGCGGAATTTGACCTGATCGCCGCCGGCGTCCCTGGTTGTGTGCGGAGCGATGAATTCGTAAGAAATTCAGAAATTAATTATTGTCATTTAAGTATTTATAAGTAATTGTTGTTGGCGGATTCTATCAGGAGGTTGGGGCGGAGGGTTGTGAAATGAGGCGCTGCAGGTGTCGTCGCAGGTTGGTGCTGGCGCGGTCCCTGTCGGGGGCGGCCGCCATGCTGGGGGGCGTGGGGCTGGCGGGCGCGGCCGATCTTCCGATGACGAAGTCCGCTCCGGTTGAATATGTGAAAGTTTGCGCGACGCACGGCGTCGGCTTCTTCTACATTCCTGGCGCGGACACCTGCATCCGCATCGGCGGCCGCGCGTCTTTCGCCTATGAGTTCGCGCAGTACCGCAGCCTGTCGGGCCACGACAAGTCCAACTTCATCGCCGCCGGCCGTATCCAGGTCGACGCCC
>Ga0182741_1000449_pt1 | contig 62187 bp, 61 predicted proteins | sample eDN5th37CBELigOP_FD_128874 | JGI IMG/M metagenome (GOLD analysis project Ga0182741, IMG submission 128874) | Enriched Organic Plus compost microbial communities from Emeryville, California, USA - eDNA 5th pass 37_C BE-Lig OP (version 2) (version 2) ...
CAGCGCCGGCGACGAACATGCGTTCGACGCTAGCGCGTCGGCGGGGCGCGGGCGCGTTGGTACGTTCGAGCCACGATGGCGCCGCGCACCGACTGGAACCCGATCCTGCGGGCCGAGCTGGAGAAGCCGTACTGGGCCGAGCTCCAGCGGTTCGTGGCCGAGGAGCGGGCCCGCGGGCCCGTCTACCCGCCCCACGAGGAGGTGTTCGCGGCCCTGCACCTCACCCCGTACGCGTCGGTGAAGGTGCTGATCCTCGGGCAGGACCCGTACCACGGGGCCGGCCAGGCCCACGGGCTGTGCTTCTCCGTGCGGCCGGGCGTGCCCCCGCCCCCGTCGCTGCAGAACATCTTCAAGGAGCTGGAGTCCGACCTGGGGATCCCGCCGCCCGACCACGGGTGCCTCGACGCCTGGGCCCGCCAGGGCGTGCTGCTCCTGAACGCCACGCTCACCGTCCGGGCCCGCCAGGCCGCCTCGCACCAGGGCAAGGGCTGGGAGACGTTCACCGACGCGGTGATCCGCGCCGTCAACGACAAGCCCGAGCGGGTGGTGTTCATCCTCTGGGGGTCGTCGGCCCGGCGGAAGAAGGCGCTCGTCGACACGTCCCGCCACGTGGTCCTCGAGTCGCCCCACCCCTCTCCCCTGTCGGCCCACAACGGGTTCTTCGGCAGCCGCCCGTTCTCCCGAGCCAACGAGGCCCTCGTCGCCGCCGGCCGCGACCCCGTCGACTGGCGCATCCCACCCCTCGCCGAGCGCGACGCCTGACCGCGCTCGGGCCAGGAGGCCGGCCCTGATCGGCGGAGCGGCCCGAGGACGGCGGGCGGGCGCGTAGGGTGCGGCGCCATGCGTGCTGTCGTGCTGAGGGGGGAGCGGGACGTCGCGGTCGAGGAGGTGCCCGATGCCAGGGTGCCGTCGCCGGACGGGCTGCTGCTGCGGGTGGAGCGCACCGCGATCTGCGGCTCGGACCTGCACCTGTACCACGGGCCCATGACGATCCCGGGGTGCCGCCTCGGCCACGAGTTCGTCGGCACCGTGGAGGAGGTCGGCCCGGAGGTGCGCACGGTGCGGGCCGGCGACCGGGTGCTCGTGTCCGGGGTGATCGGCTGCGGGCGCTGCGCCCCGTGCCTGGCCGGCGACGTCGTCACCTGCACCAACCAGGGGACGAAGGTGTTCGGCACCTCGCTCGACCTGCCCGGCGGGCAGGCGGAGGCGGTGGGCGTGCCGGCTGCCGACGCGTCGGTGATCGCGGTCCCCGAGGCGATCTCGCTCGAACAGGCGGTGCTGCTCACCGACATCCTCCCCACCGGCTTCCTCGGCGCGCAGCGGGCCGACATCGAGCCGGGCGACGTGGTCGTCGTCATCGGCCTCGGCCCGGTGGGCGTGTTCGCCCTCCAGTGCGCCCAGCTCTACGGGCCCAGCCGCATCCTCGCCGTGGACGTGGTGCCGGAGCGCCTGGCCCGGGCCGCGGAGCTCGGCGCCGAGCCCATCGACGCCAGCGAGGGAACCACGGTCGACCAGGTCCTCGCCGCCACGGGCGGGCGCGGCGCCCAGGCGGTCATCGAGGCCGTGGGCGCCGACCAGACGGTCAGCGACGCCATCTTCTGCGCCGCCCCGGGCGCCACGGTGTCGGTGATCGGCGTGAACCTCAACCTCGGCCTGCCGTTCCCGATGCCGGTGGCGCTGTTCAAGAAGCTCACCTTCCGGGTGACGCTGGCCTCGATCCCGGCCACGTGGCAGTCGCTCCTCCCGCTCGTCGCCAGCGGTCGGCTCCACCCCGAGGACGTCTTCACCCATCGCCTGGGCCTCTCCCAGGCCGCCGAGGCCTACGAGCTCTTCGACGCCCGCCGAGACGGCGTCCTCAAGGTCCTCCTCGACCCCGCGTCGTAGACGAGATCTGTGCGGGTCTGCGTGCGGATGGCGCACGGAAACCCACACAGATCTCGTGCTCGGGGTGGGTGGAGGTGGTCTACGGTCCCGGGGATGACCGAGATCAGCGCGCTGAGCGAGATCGTCGGCGAGGGGAACGTCCTGCGGGGGACCGACGAGGCCGCGCTCGACTACGGCCACGACGAGGCGCTCACCGCCACCCCGGTGGCGCCGCTGGCGGTGGTGTTCCCGCGCCGCACCGACGACGTGGTCGCCCTCGTCCGCTGGGCCGCCGCCGAGGGCGTCCCGCTCACCGCCCGCGGGTCGGGCACCGGGCTGTCCGGGGCGTGCGTGCCCCGCCCCGACGGGGTGGTCATCGCCTTCGAGCGGATGGCCGAGATCGTCGAGGTCGACACGGCCAACCACATCGCCGTCGTGCAGCCGGGCGTCACCCTCGCCCAGCTCGACGACGCGCTCCGCCCGCTCGGGCTGATGTACCCCGTGTATCCGGGCGAGTACTCGGCCTCGCTCGGCGGCAACGTCGCCACGAACGCCGGCGGGATGCGGGCCGTGCGCTACGGCGTGACCCGCCACCAGGTGCTCGGCCTCACCGCGGTGCTCGGCACCGGCGAGGTGATCACCACCGGCGGCCGGTTCGTGAAGTCCACCTCGGGCTACGACCTCACCCAGCTCGTCATCGGCTCGGAGGGCACGCTGGCCGTCGTCACCGAGGCGGTGCTGCGCCTCCACCCGCGCCTCGCCCACGGCGCCACGATCCTCGTCCCCTTCCCCACCCTCGAGGACGTCTCGGCGGCCATCCCCGAGATCGTCGGCTCGGGCCTCGACCCCACGATCCTCGAGTACATCGACTTCATCACGATGTCGGCGATCACGACGAGCGCGAACCTCGAGCTCGGCGTGCCCCAGGAGGTGCAGGACGAGGCCCTCGCCTACCTGGTCGTGGTGCTCGAGAACCGGGTGGCCGAGCGGGTCGAGGACGACACGGCCGCGCTGGCCGAGCTCGTCCATCGGCTCGGCGCCCTCGACACGTACGTGCTGCCGAGCAGCGCCGGCGCCGCGCTCATCGAGGCCCGAGAGAAGGCGTTCTGGACGGCCAAGGCCAGCGGGGCCGACGACATCATCGACCTCGTCGTCCCCCGAGCGTCGATCCCCGTGTACCTGACCCGGGTGCAGGAGGTGGCCCAGGCCACCGGCTCGCTCATCGTCGGCTGCGGCCACGCCGGTGACGGCAACGTCCACCTGTCGGTCTTCCAGCCCGACCCCGAGGCCCGCTCCCGTGCGGTGCACGGGGTGCTGTCGGCGGGGGTGGCGCTCGGCGGCGCGGTGTCCGGCGAGCACGGCATCGGCAAGGAGAAGAAGCCGTACTACGCCGACCTCGAGGACCCGGCCAAGCTCGAGCTGATGCGCCGCATCAAGCAGGCGTTCGACCCCGCGAACGTCCTGAACCCCGGCACGATCTTCGACTGATGGCGGCCGTTGTCGATCCGCACCCGGTCGCGACCCGCACCCGGCCGTCGCAGCACGGCCCCGAACCCCTGGAGGTGGCCGCGTGAACGGCGCGCAGGCGATCATCCGCACGCTCGTCGACGCCGGCGTCGACGTCTGCTTCATGAACCCCGGCACCTCGGAGATGCACTTCGTCGCCGCCCTCGACGACGTGCCCGAGATGCGCGGCGTGCTCGCCCTGTTCGAGGGCGTGGCCACGGGCGCCGCCGACGGCTACGCCCGCATCGTCGACCGCCCCGCCGCCGTGCTCCTGCACCTCGGCCCCGGGCTCGGCAACGGGCTGGCCAACCTCCACAACGCCCGCAAGGGGTTCACCCCGGTGGTGAACATCGTCGGCGACCACGCCACCTACCACCAGCCCCTCGACGCGCAGCTGCAGAGCGACATCGAGACCGTGGCCCGCAACGTCTCGACCTGGGTGCGCTCGTCCACCTCGGTCGAGCAGGTGGCGCAGGACGCGGCGGAGGCGGTGGCGGCCGCCTGCGGCCCGCCCGGGCAGGTGGCGACGCTGATCCTGCCCGCCGACGTGTGCTGGACCGACGGCGCCACCGTGGCGCCGCCCGCGCCCCGCCGGTCCCCGAACCCGGTCGAGGGCGAGCGCGTCGCCGCGATCGCCGAGGCGCTGCGGCGCAGCGAGCGCACGGCCATCTTCGTGGGCGGCCGGGCCTGCCGGGCCGACGCGCTCGTCGACGCCAGCCGAGCGGCCAACGCCGTCGGCGCCAGGCTCCTGGCCGAGACGTTCCCGGCCCGCCTCGAGCGCGGCGCCGGCCGGGTGCCGGTGGAGCGCCTCGCCTACCTCGCCGAGTTCGCCACGATGCAGCTCGACGGCCTCGAGCACCTCGTCCTCGTCGACGCCAAGGCTCCGGTGTCGTTCTTCGCCTACCCGGGCAAGCCGAGCGAGCTCGTCCCCGAGGGCTGCCAGGTCCACGTGCTGGCCGACCGCGACGACGACCCGGCCGCGGCGCTCGCCGCGCTGGCCGACGCGCTCGGGGCCCCCGCCGACGGCGCCACGCTCCAGGCCGCCGTCCGACCCGACCTCCCCGCCCCGGGACCGCTCACCGCCGACGCCGTCTGCCAGGCGCTCGGGGCGCTGATGCCGGAGGGCGCGATCGTGTCCGACGAGGGCAACACCTCGGGCCTCTCCGCCGCTGCCCACACGGCGGGCGCGCCCCCGCACGACTGGCTGTGCCTCACCGGCGGTGCGATCGGTCAGGGCCTGCCCGCCGCGGTCGGGGCCGCCGTCGCTGCACCGGACCGCAAGGTGATCGCCCTCGAGTCGGACGGCTCGGCGATGTACACGATCCAGTCGCTCTGGACGATGGCCCGCGAGGGGCTCGACGTCGTGACGATCCTGTTCAACAACTCGTCGTACGCGGTGCTGAACATGGAGCTGTCCCGGGTGGGGGCGAGCGCGGGCGGCGAGCGGGCGAGGGCGATGCTCGACCTGCACGGCCCCGAGCTCGACTTCGTCGCGCTGGCCCGAGGCCAGGGCGTCCCCGCCACCCGCGCCACCACCACCGAGGACTTCGTCGCGCAGCTGCGCGAGGCGCTGGCCGAGCCCGGCCCGCGGCTCATCGAGGCGATCGTCCCGCCGATCCTCTGACGGTGATCAGCCCCGAGGCCGCGGCCGCCCACGACGCCGCCGTGGCCGCGGGCCAGCCCGTGTACGAGGATCCCGACACCGGCCTGTGGGTCATGACGGAGGCCAGCCTCCGGGCCCGCGGCTGGTGCTGCGGCAACCGCTGCCGCCACTGCCCCTACGGCCACGAGGACGTCCCCGGCTGAGCGGATCACCGCCCTGCGTCGTCCGCAGCCGGATCGTCTAGACCGGACGGGGTCGACCGGGTGCGAAGGGGGCAGCGTGGAGGGCGCGGACGATCTCGAGCTGATCCGGGAGGCGGTGCGCGCCGTGTGCGCGGCCTTCGACGACGCCTACTGGGCTCGCTGCGAGGCGGAGCACCGGTTCCCGCAGGAGTTCTACGACGCGATGGCGGCCGGCGGCTGGATCGGCATCGCCATCCCCGAGCGCTACGGGGGCGGCGGCCGGGGGGTGCGGGAGGCCGCCGCCGTGCTCGAGGAGGTGGCGGCGTCGGGGGCGTGCATGAACGGCGCCTCGGCCATCCACCTGTCGATCTTCGGGATGCACCCCGTGGTGCTGCACGGCAGCGAGGAGCTGCGCCAGCGCGTCCTGCCCCGCGTCGCCGACGGCAGCCTGCACGTGGCCTTCGGGGTCACGGAGCCCGACGCCGGCACCGACACGACGCGCATCACCACCCGAGCGGTGCGCGACGGCGACCACTACGTGGTCAACGGGCGCAAGGTCTGGACGACCAAGGCGCTCGAGGCCGACCGGATCCTGCTGCTGACCCGCACGACGCCCCGGTCCGAGGTGGAGCGACCCCACCAGGGCATGACCCTCCTGCTCGTCGACCGGCACGCGCCCGGGGTGGGGGTGACGCCGATCCCGAAGATGGGCCGCAACGCCATCGCGTCGTGCGAGACGACCTACGACGACGTGGTCGTCCCCGTCGCCGACCGGGTCGGCGAGGAGGGCGAGGGGTTCCGGTACCTGCTCGACGGCCTCAACGCCGAGCGGATCCTCATCGCCGCCGAGGCGCTGGGCATCGGCCGCGCCGCGCTGCGGGCCGCGGTTCGCTACGCCAACGAGCGGGTCGTGTTCGACCGGCCGATCGGCCAGAACCAGGGCATCGCCTTCCCCCTCGCCCAGGCCCACGCCCAGCTGCGGGCGGCGTCGCTCATGGTGCAGGAGGCCGCGGCCCGCATCGACGCCGGGCTGCCCTGCGGCGAGGAGGCCAACCTGGCCAAGTACCTCGCCGCCGAGGCCGGGTACTTCGCCGCCGACCGGGCCGTGCAGACCTTCGGCGGCTTCGGCTACGCCACCGAGTACCACGTGGAGCGCTACTTCCGGGAGGCCCGGCTGCCGCGCCTGGCCCCGATCAGCCAGGAGCTGATCCTGGCCTACGTCGCCGAGCACGTCCTCGGCCTCCCCCGCTCGCACTGAGGTGCCCGCCCCTAGCCCCGGGGCCCGCCCTCGCCGCCGAGCGCCGCCTGGAGGTGGGCGGCGAGCCGGGTGAGGGCTCCCTCGGTGCGGGCACCCCACCAGAAGAGATCCCGGCCGTCGACGCGCACCGGCGGGGCCACGGCGGCCAGCTCGTCGAGGTGGGCGGCGCTGAACGAGTACGGCTCGGACGGGACGAGGACCACGTCGGGGCCCAGGGCGGCGAGGGCGTCGAGGTCGACGTCGGGGTACGGGCCGGCATCGGCGGGGACGACCTCAACCGCCAGCGCCGCGAGCAGCGTGGCCCCGTAGGTGGGCTGGCCGAGGACCATCCAGGGTCGGCGCCAGATCGGCACCACGGCGCGCCAGCGGGCCGGCGGCACGGGCGGGCGCGACGGCGGCGACCAGCCCACGCCCACGGCAGCGGCGAGCCGTGCCAGCTCGCGGTCGACGTCGGCGAGGGAGCGCACGGCGAGGGCCAGCACGGGCACGCCGGCGGCGACGAGCCGGTCGTGGTCCTCGCGCCGGTTCTCCTCCTCGTCCATCACCACGAGGTCGGGGGCCAGGTCGCCGATGGCGGCGAGGTCGGGGTTCTTGGTGCCGCCGACGGTGGGCAGGTCGGGCTGCTCGCAGAAGCGGGTGCAGGCCACCGGCTCGACGCCCCAGGCCCGGAGCGTCTCGGTGACCGAGGGGACGAGGCTGACGACGCGCACCCGGGCCACCGTAGGGGCCGCGTGGGACTACGGTCCCGTCCATGACGGGGGATCCGCTCGACGGGGTGCTGGACGAGGCCGGGAAGCTGCTGGACGACGTGGTGGCGCTGCGCCGGCGCATCCACGAGCAGCCCGAGCTGGGCCTCGACCTGCCCACCACGCAGGCCGCGGTGCTGGAGGCGATCGACGGGCTGCCGCTCGCGGTGACGACCGGGACGGCGACCACCTCGGTGGTAGCGGTCCTCGACGGCGACGAGCCGGGCCCCACCGTGCTGCTGCGCGGCGACATGGACGCCCTCCCGATGCCCGAGGACACCGGGCTCGAGTACGCGAGCCGCGTCGACGGGGCGATGCACGCCTGCGGCCACGATGCCCACACGGCGATGCTCGCGGGCGCCGCCCACCTCCTGAGCGCCCGGCGCGCCCGGCTGGCCGGCCGGGTGGTCTTCATGTTCCAGCCCGGCGAGGAGGGCGCCGCCGGTGCGAAGCACATGCTCGACGAGGGGCTGCTGGCGACAGCAGCCGCGGGCGCGGAGCCGGTGTCGATGGCCTTCGCCATCCACCAGTCGCCGAACATCCCGAGCGGCATGGTGGCGTGCAAGGGGCAGGCGATCATGGCGTCGGCCGACGAGTTCCAGATCACCGTGCGGGGGCGGGGCGGGCACGCCTCGATGCCGCACCACGCCGGCGACCCGATCCCGGTGGCAGCCGAGATCATCAGCGCCATCCAGTCGATGGTCACCCGCCGGGTGGACGCCTTCGACCCGGCGGTCGTGACGGTGGCCAAGGTGCGGGCCGGGACGACCACGAACGTGATCCCGGAGACGGCGACGATGTGGGGCACGGTCCGGGCGGTGTCGGCCCGCACGCGCGAGGCGGTGATGACCGAGCTGGAGCGGGTGGCCCGGGGGATCGCGTCGGCGCACGGCGCGGCGGCCGAGGTGGAGCTCCTGCCCGGCTACCCGGTGACGGTCAACGACGCGGCGGCGGCCCGGTTCGCGCTCGACACCGCGGCCGCGCTCGTGGGCGAGCGGCAGTCGGTCGAGCTCCCCCAGCCGGTGATGGGCGCGGAGGACTGGAGCTACGTGCTCGAGCAGGTGCCGGGGGCGATGGCGTTCCTCGGGACCCGGCCGCCGGGGGTGGCTCCGGGCGACGTGGCGCCGAACCACTCGAACCGGATGGTCCTCGACGAGCAGGCCCTGCCGGTGGGCGTCGCCACCTACGCGGGGGTCGCCCTGCGCTGGCTGGCCGAGCGCCCGACCGACGACGCCGGCTGACCGGCCGCGCCGCGGGTCAGGCGCCGTCGGTCCGGTGCGGGGGCCGGTCGGCGTCGGCCACCTCACCCTCGGCGACCCCGGTCGGGGGCTCCTCGGCCTCGAGCTGGCGAGGGGGCGCGGCGTCCCCGACGGCTCCACCAGGGCGCGGCTCGTCGGCCCCGGGCTCGGGCGCGGTCGGGTCGGGTGGGCGCGCCCCGCGGTCGGGTGTCGAGGCGGCCAGGGGCTCGGGCTCGGCGGCCCGGTCGTCGCGGGCGAGGACCCGCCGGGCGAGGCGGACCAGGAGGAGGACGACGAGGGCGACGGCGCAGAGGGCGCCGATCCCGGCGGCGACGAGCGTGCTCGTGCGCCGCTCGGTGCCCTCGGCCTCCAGCACGAGGGGGTCCTCGCCGAAGCGCACCTGCCACACGGCGCCGTTCGCGGCCTGGGTGGTGGCGTTGCTCGTGACCTCACCGGGGAGGCGGACGCTCACCCGGATCTGGAGGAGGCGGCTGAGCGACTCGCCGAGCTGGGCCTCGAGCTCCTCGACGGGGATCCCGAGGGGCTCACCGTCGAGCTCGGCGGTCAGGCCCTCGTCACCGAAGGCCTCGAGCCCGCCGGTGAGGTCGACCCGGCCGGTGAAGGTCCAACGGGTCTCGGCGAACGAGGTCTCCCGGGCGACGGCGAAGTCCTGGAAGGGGCCGTCCTCGGCGGCGATCTGGTCGAAGACGACCGCCGCCTCCTCAGGGGTGCCGAACGGGTGGCTGATCCGCACCCGGGTCCAGCCGTCGGCCTCCGCGACGGGCCCGTCGACGCTCCACCCGGCCTCGAGCAGGTCGTCGACCGCCATGACCGCCTCGAGGTCGCCACCGACCCGTTCCACCGCATCCGCATCGAGCGCCACCACCACCTCGACGCCTCCCGAGCCGTCCTCCTCCACCCGGACGTTCACCTCCACCCCCACCCGACAGGCAGGGACGACGACGGCGAGCGCGCCGAGCAGGAGGAGGAGCCGGCCACGACGCGGGCCACGAGCACCACGAGCACCGCCCGTGGGCCGCAGCGGGCACCGCAGTCCTGGCGGCGAACCGGAGGTTCGCCGCCGATGTCGCCGCAGGACGCCGACGGCGTCCGAGGACGACCCCCTCATGTGGTCTTGACGATGAGGAGGTTGCAGGGGAGGTGGTGGCTGAGCTTGTTGGGGACCGAGCCGAGGTGGAGGAAGCGGGTGAGGCCGGTCATCCCCTTGTTGCCGACGACGAGGAGGTCGTAGCCGCCCTCGCGGGCGGTGTCGACGAGAGCCCGGACGGGGTCGTCGTCGACCACGAGCACGTCGATCGGGACGCCGGCGTCGGCGTGGGCCTCGCGAGCGGCCTCGACGACGGCCTGGCCGCGCTCCGCCGGCCCGGCGGTGAGGATCGTGAGGGAGGCGCCAGTGGAGGCGGCGATCTGCACGGCCCGGGCGACGGCGCGGGCCGCGGTGGCCGACCCGTCGGTCCCGACGAGGATCCGCTCGTACGACATGTGGGGAGACGCTACCTCCACGCAAACCCCCCAAGACCACCCAGGCCGGACACGCCGAACGGGCCGCCCCGGAGGGGCGGCCCGTTCGTGGATCCCGTCGGTGGGCCCGCCGGGGGCGGGCGGCGGACTAGGACTCGCTGGCCTCGGCGAGCTCCATCGGCGGGGGCTCGAACCCTTCGACGGCCCGGAAGACGAGCCGCTTCTCCCCGGACTCGGGGTCGTCCTCCACGTCCACGACGACGATCTGGCCGGCGTGGAACTCCTTGTAGAGGAGCTTCTCCGAGAGCGGGTCCTCGATGAGGCGCTGGATGGCCCGGCGCAGCGGTCGGGCGCCGAGGGTCGGGTCGTAGCCCTTGTCGGCCACGAAGTCCTTCGCGGCCGGCAGGAGCTCGAGCCCGATGCCCTGGCTCTCGAGCTGCTTCTGGGTCCGGGCGATCATCAGGTCGACGATCTGGGTGACCTCGTCCTTGCTCAGCTCGTGGAAGACGATGACCTCGTCGATCCGGTTCAGGAACTCAGGCCGGAAGTGCTGCTTGAGCGCCTCGTTGACCTTCTCCTTCATCTTCTCGTAGGTCACGGCCTCGTCCGCCCGACCGAAGCCGAGGCTGGTCTTGCGCAGGTCGGCCGTGCCGAGGTTCGAGGTCATGATCAGCACGGTGTTGCGGAAGTCGACCGAGCGGCCCTGGGCGTCGGTGAGCCGCCCCTCCTCCAGGATCTGGAGGAGCGTGTTGAACACGTCGGGGTGGGCCTTCTCGATCTCGTCGAAGAGCACGACGGAGAAGGGCTTGCGGCGCACCGCCTCGGTGAGCTGGCCGCCCTCCTCGTAGCCCACGTAGCCGGGGGGCGAGCCCACGAGCCGGCTGACCGTGTGCTTCTCCATGTACTCCGACATGTCGAGGCTGATCATGGCGTTCTCGTCGCCGAAGAGGAACTCGGCGAGCGTCTTGGCGAGCTCGGTCTTCCCGACGCCGGAGGGGCCGAGGAAGATGAACGACCCGCTGGGGCGCTTCGGGTCCTTCAGGCCGGCCCGGGTGCGCCGGACGGCCTGGGAGACGGCCCGGATGGCGTCCTGCTGGCCGATGACCCGCTTGTGGAGCTCGTCCTCCATCCGGAGCAGCTTCTGGGTCTCCTCCTCGGTCAGCTTGTAGACCGGGATGCCCGTCCACATCGAGAGGACCTCGGCGATCGACTCCTCGTCGACCTCGTCGAAGAGGTCGACGCCGGAGTCCTTGATCTCGCGCTCCTTGGCCTCCTTGGCGGCGAGGAGCTCCTTCTCCTTGTCGCGGAGGCGGCCGGCCTCCTCGAAGTCCTGGGCCTCGACGGCTCGCTTCTTGGCCTCGACGACCCCGGCGAGCTCGTTCTCGATCTCCTTGTAGTCGGCCGGGGTCTCCATGCGCTTGATGCGCAGGCGGGAGCCGGCCTCGTCGATGAGGTCGATGGCCTTGTCGGGGAGGTGCCGGTCCGCGATGTAGCGGTCGGCGAGGTTGGCCGAGGCGACGAGCGCCTGGTCGGTGATCGTGACCCGGTGGTGGGCCTCGTAGCGGTCGCGGAGGCCCTTCAGGATCTCGATCGTGTGGGCGACCGTGGGCTCCTCGACGACGACCTTCTGGAAGCGGCGCTCGAGGGCGGCGTCCTTCTCGAGGTGCTTGCGGTACTCGTCGAGCGTGGTGGCGCCGATCGTCTGCAGCTCGCCCCGGGCCAGCATCGGCTTCAGGATCGAGGCCGCGTCGATGGCGCCCTCGGCGGCACCGGCGCCGACGAGGGTGTGGATCTCGTCGATGAACAGGATGATGTCGCCGCGGGTGCGGATCTCCTTAAGCACCTTCTTCAGGCGCTCCTCGAAGTCGCCCCGGTAGCGGGAGCCGGCGACGAGCGCCCCGAGGTCGAGCGTGTAGAGCTGCTTGCCCTTCAGCGTCTCGGGGACGTCCCCGGCGACGATCTTCTGGGCCAGGCCCTCGACGACGGCGGTCTTGCCGACGCCGGGCTCGCCGACGAGCACCGGGTTGTTCTTCTGGCGGCGCGAGAGGATCTGCATGACCCGCTCGATCTCCTTCTCGCGGCCGATGACCGGGTCGAGCTTCTTCTCGCGGGCGGCCTGGGTGAGGTTCCGACCGAACTGGTCGAGCACGAGCGAGCCGGAGGCCGCCTCCTGGCCCGAGCTGCCCGGACCGGTGGCGGCGCCGGCCTTCTCGGCGGCCGCGCCGGGGCCCTGGTAGCCGGACAGGAGCTGGATGACCTGCTGGCGCACCCGGGACAGGTCGGCGCCGAGCTTGACGAGCACCTGGGCGGCGACGCCCTCGCCCTCCCGGATCAGGCCGAGGAGGATGTGCTCCGTGCCGATGTAGTTGTGGCCCAGCTGGAGCGCCTCGCGCAGCGAGAGCTCGAGGACCTTCTTGGCGCGAGGCGTGAAGGGGATGTGCCCGGACGGCGAGGAGCCGCCCTGGCCGATGATCTCCTCGACCTGGCTGCGCACGGCCTCGAGCGAGATGCCGAGCGACTCGAGGGCCTTGGCAGCCACGCCCTCGCCCTCGTGGATCAGCCCGAGCAGGATGTGCTCGGTGCCGATGTAGTTGTGGTTGAGGAGCCGGGCTTCCTCTTGGGCCAGCACGACGACCCGTCGAGCCCGATCAGTGAACCGTTCGAACAATGTGAGCCTCCCGCCCTGTTCGGGGGATCCGTGGGTCGAGTCTACCCACCCCCTGGCGGATGCGACCCCCCGGGACCGGTCGTTCGCCACCCTCGGACCGGGTCCCCGGCGACCGGCGTTTTCCAGGGCCGTCGACGGCTGTCCTAGCGTGCGGCGATGCCCTCGTCGAACCCCTTGCTCCAGCTGCCGGGCATGGACGGCTTCCGGGAACGGGTCGAGGCCACCCTGATGGCCTCGGTGGCGGCCGAGGACGAGCTCATGGCCCAGATGGGCGGCCACCTGATCACCGCCGGCGGGAAGCGAGCCCGGCCCCTGTTCACCGTCTGCTCGGCGGCCATCCCGGCCCCCGATCCGGCCGCCGTCGAGGCGCTCGTCACCGACGACGTGATCCGCGGCGGCGTGGCCGTCGAGCTCGTCCAGGTGGGCTCCCTGTGCCACGACGACGTGATCGACGAGGCCGACACCCGCCGTGGCGTGGAGAGCGTCAACGCCCGCTGGGGGAACCTGAAGGCGATCCTGGCCGGCGACTTCCTGCTGGCCAAGGCGTCGGAGATCGCAGCCTCCCTCGGCACCGAGGTGGCCGGGCTGCTCGCCGCCACGATCGGCCGGCTCTGCGAGGGCGAGGTGCACGAGCTGCGGACGGCGTACGACCCCGACCGCACCGAGGAGTCCTACACGGCGGCGATCGCCGGCAAGACGGCGGCCCTGTTCGCCACCGCCTGTCGGGTGGGCGGCATCGTCGGGGGCCTCCCCCGGACCGACGTCGACCGGCTCACCGAGTTCGGGCAGCGCTACGGCATGGCCTTCCAGGTGGTCGACGACGTCCTCGACGTGGTCGCCACCGACGAGCAGCTCGGCAAGCCGGCGGGCCACGACATCGCCGAGGGGATCTACAACCTCCCGGTGATCCGGGCCCTGCAGGGGCCGCGAGGCGACGAGCTGCGGGCCCTGCTCGGCCGGCCGATCGAGGGGGAAGCGCTCGAGCGGGCCCGGGACCTGGTGCGGGCCGACGACGGCGTGGCCCAGTCGATCGAGGTCGCCCACCGCTACGTGGCCGAGGCCGTCGCCTGCCTCGAGCCCTACGGCGACGCGCCCGCGGCGGTGGCGCTGCGGGGCGCGGCCGAGCACCTCGTCGCCTCGCTCTGACCCGGCTCGGCGGCCGCGGCCCGACCGGGGCGCGACTCACCCCTCGGCGGCGCTGGGGAGCTGGACCGGGAGGCGGCGGGAGGCGAGGTGGCCGAGCAGGGCCATCGCGATCGTGACCGAGAAGGCCACGGTGAGCGCCGAGCGCAGCGCCCAGTCGCCAGCGTCGGCGAGGGCCACGAACGCGCCGCTGGCCCCGGTGCCGAGGGAGGTGCCGAGGAGGTCGGACAGCTGCAGCGACGCGGACGCCGCGCCCTCGCGGCCCCGCTGGGCCAGCTCGAGGACCGTGACCGACAGAGGGGCGTAGGACATGCCGATGCCGAAGCCTCCTGCCCCCCACACGGCGATCGAGGGCCACACCGGCAGCGGCCCGAGCGCACCGAGCATCCCGAGGATGCCGACGACGACCACGAGGAACCCGGCGCCGACGAGTCGCCGGGGACCGAGCCGGTGGATCAGCCGCTCCTGCACCCAGGCGCCGGCGGTCCAGGAGATCGTGGCCGCGGTGAGGGCGGCCCCCGCCACCCACGTCGGCTGGTCGCGCACGTCTTGGTACGTCAGCGACACGTAGGCGTCGGTCCCGAAGAAGGCGAAGGTCAGCATCGCCCGCACGATCACCGCAGCCGGCATCCCCGCCCGGACCCGCAAGGTGCCCGGCGGGACGAGGCGGGCGTACGAGGCGACCACGGCCGGCACGCCGACCACGCCGAGCACCACGGCGAGGACCGGCGGGGCGCTGCCCACGGCCACCAGGCAAGCCGTCACCCCGGCGATCAGCACGAGCGCGAGCACCCGCTCGTCGGCGCTGCGGCCCGCTGGCCCCGGGTTGCCGAGGTCGGCGGGGTCGGCGGGCTCGGGCGGAGGCGCCTCGCCGGCCAGCTGGGGGATCGTCATCGCACCGGCCACGGCCACGATGGGCAGGAGGGCGAGGAACACCGCTCGCCAGGACAGGGCGTGCTCGATGGCGCCGGCGGCGGCCGGGCCGATGAGCCCCGGGATCACCCAGGCCGACGAGAACACGGCGAAGACGCGGGGCCGCAGCGGCGGCGGGTAGGCCCGGCCGACGGAGGTGTAGGCCACCGCGGGGATGGCGCCGGCACCGATGCCCTGGGCGACGCGCCCGGCGACGAGCACCGGCATCGAGGGGGCGAGGCCGCCGACGAGCAAGCCGGCGCTGAAGAGCAGCAGGCCCACCGCGAACGGGAAGCGGGTGCCGCGCCGGTCGGCGCTGCGGCCGGCGGTGACGGTGCCGAACAGGCTGCCGAGGAAGAACCCGGAGAAGACCCATCCGTAGAGGCCGAGCCCGCCGAGGTCGTCGGAGACGACCGGCATGACCGTGGAGATGGCGAGCGACTCGAAGGCGACGAGGGTGATCGTGAGGACGAGCCCGAGCGTGAGCCGGCGCCGGTGCGGCGCCCACACCCCGTCAGCCTCCAGACCGGTATCCGACGGCGCCGGCGCCGCGTCCTCCGTGCTCACGGGCGGAATCATGGCCGCGTTCGCGACTTGCATCGCCCCGTCGAGGTGTGCGCAACGCCGCCTGTGCCCGGACGCGCTGGTGGCGCCCCGAGGGGCGCCACCAGCGGGGTGGACCGGACGGCGGCCGGTCGCGGGCTACGGCGTGCCCACGAGGACCAGCTGCGGGACGATCGTGGCCGGGTCGTCGTCGACGGCGTCTCGCTCGTGGGCCCGGACGAACACCGCGTCGGCGGTGACGTGGAGCCCCTGGAGGGTGAGCGGCTCCGCGGTGACGTCGTCGAGGTCGACGGCGGACACCGTGGTCCCGTCGGGCGAGAAGACGAGCGTCCCGTTGCCCGTCCCGTCCGGCGGGTAGACGTAGCCGGCGATGCCGAGGGGCCCGACGGCGACCTCGCCGAGCGAGGCGTCGGGGTCGGCGACGGCGGCGAGGAGGTCGATCGGGGCGACGCCCGACCCGGGCCGGTAGCCCAGCACCTCGTAGCCCCGCTGGCCCCACACGACCACCACGGGTCCGCCGTCGAGGGACGCCAGCCACTGGACGTCGCCGTCCACCGTGCCCAGCGGCTCCCAGGTGCTGCCGTCGGTGGAGGCGAAGAGGGCCCCGGTCGGGCCGGTGGTGGCGAGGAGGTGGAAGACCCCGTCGGCGGCCGAGACCTCGAGGCGGTCCGCCGCGGCGGGGGCCTGGACCGGCTCGAAGGTCCGGCCGTCCTCGCTGCGCAGCAGGACGGTGACCGGCCGGGCGGCGAGGGCGGCCACCTCCGGGGCGACGCCGAGATCCTCCCAGGAGTGGCGTCCCAGGAGCCCCTCGGGCACCTCGTCGGCCGAGAGGGGGCCGGATCCGGAGGACGGCTCGCCCCCCGCGCGATCCGGGCAGCCGCGCGCCGCCTGCTCGGCGGCGGCCTCCTCGCTGGCCGCCTGGTCGCCGCAGCCCTCCGTGCTCCGGCGGAGCTCGAGCTGCTCCGGCTCGGAGACGAGGACGCCGTCGACGTCGGCGTCCCAGACGAGGCCGTGGGCGGCGAGGCCGGGCAGCACCTCCTCGAGGTCGAGGCGGGCCCGGACCGTCGTGGTGACGAGCAGGCGCTCGTCGTCGAGGGCGGCGACGTCGAGGCCGGTGAGCTCCACGACGTCGGGGTGGGCCTCGAGGACTGCGGCCAGCTCGGCGGGCAGCTCGACGCGGAGGGGCTCGTCCGCCCCCACCCGGGCCACCGCCAGGCCCTCGCCGCCGCCGGCGGGGACCGTGCCGACGACGTAGGCGGCGCCGGCGCCGGCGCTCACGGCGCGGGGGCGGAGCTCGTCGGGGACGGCGGCCAGCTCCCACTCGATCCCGTCGGCGCTCTGGTAGAGGGTGGCCGCTCCGGCGTCGGGCTCGGGGGTGCCACCCGGCGCGGTGGAGAGCCGGTAGTGGAGCCCGTCAGCGGCCGCCGCCTCCATCTCCCAGTGCTCCCAGCCGAGCCCGGTGCCGGGCTCGGCGACGGACCACGTGAGCGGCGACGGGGCAACCGTTGCCGCCGCCACCCCCTCGGCGTCGATGCGGTCGGTGCCGTCGCGGGTGGCGACGCTCACCGCGAGGACGGCGACGGCAGCCGCCCCGGCGACGGTGGCGGTGCGACGGCGGGCCCGACGGCGGGCGGCGCGGCGGGCGACGACGGCGGCGTCTCCGGCGGGCAGCAGGAGCGCCTCGGCCTGATCGGCCAGGGTGCGGTGCAGGTCGGTCACGACTCCTCCTCGGTTCGCAGGTGGCCCAACCGCGCCTCGAGGAGGCGGTGGGCCCGGTGGAGGCGGCTCTTGACGGTCCCCTCCCGGATGTTCAGGGCGGCAGCTGTGTCGGCCACCGACCACCCGAGGAGGTGGCGGCACACGACGACGGTGCGGTGCTTGGTGTCGAGCTCGGCCAGAGCGGCCCGCAGCTCGGGGTGCGGCAGCTCGGGGGCCTCCGCTCCCGGCTCGTAGAGGCGGTGCTGGCTGCGGCGACGACGGAGCAGCGAGAGCGACCAGTTCATCGCCACCCGGTAGATCCACCCCTCGGGCCGGTCGAGGCGGCTCACCATCGGCCAGCGCTCGTAGGCCCTGGCCATCGCCTCGTCGGTGGCCTCGGCGGCCAGGTCCGGGTCGCCGATGGACAGGGCCAGGGCGCGGGCGATCTGGTCGCGGGATGCCTCGTAGACGGCCTCGAAGGTGCGCACCTCGGGTGCCTCGACCACCTCGAGGTCGTCGGCGGGGCCGGGGTCGGGCGCCGGGGGCGGATGGAGGCCGGTGGGGGCAGCCCCGACCATCGAGGCTGCCATCGTCGTCGAGCTCATGTCGTACTCACGCTCGACGGCCACGTTCGGTTCCCTCACCGCTCGGTCCCCTCGAGTCGCGCCAGCTGGGCGCGGGTCCGCGAGTCGAGCGGATCGGCGACGAGGAGCGCCTCGGCGGCGGCTCGGGCTTCGGCCCGGTGGACGGGGGCGCCGGTGGCCAGCGCCCGGTCGACGAGCAGGGCCACCTCGGCCCGGCGCAGGATCGGGTCGCCCGGCGACCACCCGAGCCCGGCGCGCACGTGGCGCAGCGCCTCGTGGATCCCCTGGTCGTCGGCCACCGCGGCAGTCGCGCCGAGCAGGGCGAGGCGGGGCCAGTCGGGGCGCAGGTCGAGCGCCTGCTCGGCCGCGACCGCGGCGGCGTGACCGTCGCCGCGGTCGAGCGCGGCGGCGGCCCGGGCCGCCTGGCGGTCGGCGACGACGCCAGCCAGCGCTCCCGCAGCCAGGACGCCGGTGGCCGCCACCCCGAGGGCCCGGAGCCACCTCGGGACGGGCCGAGGCCGAGCCGGGTCGGTGGACGACGGCGCGTGGCCCACGACGAGTCCGGCGAGGAGCCAGGCCAGCGGCTCGGTCTCGGCCAGCGGGAAGAGCGCGAGCTGGCCGGCGGCGTGGGCGACGAGGCCGAGCGCGATCCCGGCTCGCCACGACGGGCCGGTGCGCACCGCCGCGACGACGTGTCGCCCGGCGAGCAGCAGCGCGGCCGCCCACAGCGCGAGCGCCGGCACGCCGCCGACCAGCAGGACGTCGAGCGGGGCGGAGTGGGCCCGGTCCGGCTGCTCGTCCCGGCCGTGCTCGCGCTCGTAGGCCGGGTCGACGCCCTCGTGGAAGGCGATGCGGTAGCCCTCGGGCCCGACGCCGGTGAGCAGGTGGTCGGAGGCGGTGGCGGCCGCGACGCGCCACTCGTCGAGCCGGCCCCGACCGCCCGGCGCGGCGTCGTCCAGGAGCGAGGCGAGGCGGGGACCGACCGGGGTGAGGAGCGCGACGAGGGCGAGCGCGGCGAGGGCCAGCGCGGTGCCCGCCGCGGTCCGGGTCGGATCGGCGCGGAGCCGGTCCCGGTGGCACCCGGCCGCCGTCGCCGACGCGACCGCCAGCCCGAGCCACGCGGCGCGGGCGCCGGAGCCGACGAGTGCGACCGCGAGGAGCGGCGTCGCCAGCCGGCCGGCGATCCGGAGTCGGACCGGGAGCTCGCGGTCGAGGGCCGCGCCCGCCGCCGCGGGCAGGAGGAGCACGGCGAGGGCGCCGAGGTAGGCGGGCGAGCCGAGGGAGGCGGAGAGGCGGTCGGCGACGGCGAAGACCTCCGGCTCCCAGCCGAGCGCCTCGACGGTGGCGAGCCCGCCGAGGCCGACGCCCGCGACGAGCACCCCGGCGACCACCGGCCGGGGCCGGATCAGCGCGGCGCCGGCGTGGAGGAGCGCGAGGCACAGCGCCCAGGTGACCCACCCGAAGCGTCGCTCGGGCGTGCCGACCCACGCGAACCACGGGTCCTCCCCCACCAGGGCGGCCACGGCGAGCCAGGCGACGAGGAGGGCGCTCGCCCGTCGCAGCGGGGGCGGGAGGCGATGGCACCCGGGTCCGGCGACGAGGGCTGCGCCGAGGCCGCCGAGCAGCACGACGGCCAGCCACTTCACCGGCCCGAACGGGTGCCACCCCCGCGGGTCGAGGGCCAGCGCGCTGGCCGGGGCGAGGGCACCGAGGGCGACGGCCCCGACGCCGGCGCGGGCGGGTCGCGGGCAGGGCGGCACCGCGACCCGCGGCTCGGCGGTCACCTGGGCGTGCGCCACCACGACCCTTCGACGCCCGAGCGGGCCGTCGCGTTCCCCGGCGCGCCGGAGGCGCCCCGCCGGGGCGCCTCCGAGTGCGGGCCGTCCGGCCGGTGGGCCGAGGTCAGCCGGTGTAGGTCGGCGCCGCCGGCACCGGCTGCGGCGCCGGCTCCTCCGGCGGCGCGGGCTCGGTGGTCGGCGTGGGCTGGGTCACGGTGAACGACAGGACGTCGTAGTCGTAGCCCTGGAGGTCGGCCAGCACGCAGCGGGCGGCCACCGTGTAGGTGCCGGGGGCCAGGTCGGTCGTGTCGATCTCGAACGACCAGTCGCCGGCGTCGTCCGCGGTCGCCATCAGCTCGTCGTCGGCGATCGGGTCGCCGCCCTCGGGCGCGATGGTCACGTGGATCGGCCCGGACGGGCACTCGTCCCCGACGACGGTCACCGCCTCGCCGGCCTCGACCTCCGGCGGGCTGAGCGATGCCTCGTCGGCACCGACCTGGGTGGCAGCCACCGCCACGAGCACGGCGGCAGCCGAGCCGACCGCAACGAGCGAGCGACGGTTCATCGGTTCCTCCACTGTCCCCTGGGGAGCGCCCTGTTGCCGCCCTCCGTCGAAGCGGGCGAAAAGGTACCAATGCCGCGGCCCGGAGGGAAGGATCAGCTCTGCTCGGGGCGCAGCGTGGGGAAGAGGACGACGTCGCGGATCGTGTGGGTGTCGGTGAGCAGCATGACGAGGCGGTCCATGCCGATCCCGAGGCCGGCGGTGGGCGGCAGGCCGTGCTCGAGGGCCCGGAGGTAGTCCTCGTCGACGACCATCGCCTCGTCGTCGCCGGCCGCCTTCTGGCGGGCCTGGTCCTCGAAGCGGCGACGCTGCTCGTCGGGGTCGACCAGCTCCGAGAAGGCGTTGCACAGCTCGCGACCGGCCACGATCGCCTCGAAGCGCTCGGCCAGCTCGGGCACCTCGCGGTGGGTGCGGGCGAGCGGCGACACCTCCTTGGGGTAGTCGAGCACGAAGACCGGACCCCACAGCTGGTGCTCGGTGGTCTTCTCGTAGATCTCGAGGACGAGCTTGCCGGGGCCGTACTCGGGCTTCACCTCGACGCCGTGCTCCTCGGCGATGCGGCGCAGCTCGTCGACCGGCATGCGCGGGTCGACGCGCACGCCGGCGTGCTCCTCCACGAGGTCGGTGAGCGTGGCCCGGCGCCACGGCGGCGTGAGGTCGAGCTCGCGGTCGCCGTAGGTGAGCGTGGTCGTGCCGTGGAGCTCGGTGGCGAGGTGGGCGACGAGCTCCTCCGTGAGCGCCATGGCGTCGTGGTAGTCGCCGTACGCCTGGTACAGCTCGAGCATCGTGAACTCGGGGTTGTGGCGGGGGGAGAGCCCCTCGTTGCGGAACACCCGGGCGATCTCGAACACCTTCTCGAAGCCGCCCACGGTGAGGCGCTTCAGGTACAGCTCGGGGGCGATCCGCAGGTAGAGGTCGACGTCGAGCGCGTTGTGGTGCGTGACGAAGGGGCGGGCCAGCGCGCCACCGGGGATCGGGTGGAACACCGGCGTCTCGACCTCGACGAAGCCGCGGTGCTCGAGCCACCGCCGGGTCAGGCTCATGATCCGGCTGCGCTGCAGGAACGTCGTGCGGGTCTCCGGGTTGGCCCACAGGTCGACGTAGCGCTGGCGGTAGCGGGTGTCGACGTCGGTGATGCCGTGCCACTTGTCGCCGAAGGAGCGGCGGGTCTCGGCCAGCATCGTCCAGCGGGCGACCTTGACCGACAGCTCGCCCCGCTTGGTCTTGACGATCTCGCCCTCGGCGCCCACCCAGTCGCCGAGGTTGATCCTCGTGAACCCGGCGAAGTCCTCGGTGACGGCGGCCAGCGCGAACAGCTGGATCTCGCCGCCGCTGCCGTCGCGCATCGTGGCGAAGGCCAGCTTGCCCTGAGCCCGGTGCAGCATCACCCGGCCGGCGACCGACACCTGGACGCCGGTCTCCTCCCCCGCCTCGAGGCCGTCGTAGGCGGCTCGCAGCTCGGCAGTGGTGTGGGTGACCTCGTAGCGGTAGGGCGGCTCGAGGCGCTCGTCGGGGGCGTCGGTCATGGCTGGTTCTTCTCGTAGATGAGGCGGAGGCCGTGGAGGGTGAGCCACGGCTCGACGTGGTCGATGGCCTCCGACAGCGGGCCGATGAGGCCCGAGAGGCCGCCGGTGGCGATGACGGTGGGCTCGGCGTCGAGCTCGGCGGCGATGCGGGCGCACATGCCGTCGACCACGGCCGTGAACCCGTAGATGGCGCCGGACTGCAGGGACTCGACGGTGCTGCGGCCGATGACCGACCGTGGCTCCACGAGCTCGACGCGGCGCAGCGCGGCGGCTCGGGCGAAGAGCGCGTCGAGGCTGATGTCGATGCCCGGGAAGATGGCGCCGCCGAGGTACTCGCCCTTCTCGGAGATGGCCTCGAAGGTGGTGGCGGTGCCGAAGTCGACGACGATCGTGGGGCCGCCGTAGAGGTCGTAGGCGGCGACGGCGTCGGCGATGCGGTCGGCGCCCACCTCCTTGGGGTTGTCGTAGAGGATCGGCAGGCCCGTGCGGACGCCTGGCTCGACGATGAGCGCCGGGAACCCGAAGTACCGCTCGGACATGCGGCGCAGGCTGCCGGTCACGCGGGGCACGGACGAGCAGACCGCGATGCCCTGGATGTCGTTGTCGTCCCAGGTGGAGCCGTGGAAGGCGAGGAACTCCTGCAGGACGAGGGCGTGCTCGTCCGCGGTGCGCTCCACGTTGGTGGCGATCCGCCAGTGGTCGACGAGGTCGGTGTCGGCGAGCCGACGCTCCTGGTTGGGGTCGATCGGGACGTCCAGGTCGTACATCCCGATCATGGTCTGGGTGTTGCCGACGTCGATGGCGAGCAGGAGCACGGCGTCAGACGCTACGGGCCCCGCCCTGAGGGGGTCGAACCGACGTCGCGGCGGTCGGCTCGTCAGTCGATGTCGAGGCCGATGTCGAGCGCGGGGGCGGACTGGGTGATCTGGCTGGTGGAGAGGAGGTCGACGCCGGTGGCGGCGTAGGCGGCCGCGGCCTCGATGGTGATGCCGCCGCTGCACTCGAGCAGCGGGCGGCGCCCGCCGTGCTCGGCCACCCAGGCGTCGACCAGCTCGACGGCGGCCCGGGCCTCCTCCGGGCTCATGTTGTCGAGGAGCACGGCGTCGGCTCCGGCCTCGAGCGCCTGACGCAGCTCGTCGAGGTCGCCGGCCTCGACGTGCACGAGCTTGCCCGGCCAGGCCCGGTGGGCGGCGGCCACCGCCTCGCCGATGCCGAGCAGGGCGAGGTGGTTGTCCTTGAACATCACCCACTCGGAGAGGTTCCCCCGGTGGTTGACGGCCCCACCGGCCCGCACCGCCGCCTTCTGGAGGGTGCGCAGGCCCGGGGTGGTCTTGCGGGTGTCCCACACCTGAGCCGGACCGCCCGCCGCGGCGGCGTCGACGAACGCCCGGGTGAGCGTGGCGATGCCCGAGAGGTGGCAGAGGAAGTTGAGCGCGGTCCGCTCCCCCGTGAGCACCGGGGCCAGCGGGCCCGACACGGTCCCGAGGACCTGGCCGGGCTCGACGCGGTCGCCGTCGGCCGCCGACCAGGCGACCTCGACCGCCGGGTCGACCTGGGCGAAGGTCTCGGTGACGCAGGCGGTGCCCGCCAGCACCCCGGCCTGGCGGGGGACGATGCGGGCCACGGTGGTGGCGCCGGCCGGGACGAGCGCCGAGGTGACGTCGCCCAGCGGCAGGAGGTCCTCGGCGAGGGCGCGGGCCACCGCATCGGCGACCGCGGACCGCGGCGGGTCGAAGAGCCCCATCGTCGTGTCCGTCAGCCGAAGCCGCGGGAGTCCTGCTTCAGGGCGGTGTCGACGGCCAGGCTGGACGCCACGACGAGCGCCCGGAGCGGATCCTCGAGCGGGCGGTGGATCTGCACGACGTAGTTGTCGGCCGTGGTGAACATCGTCTTCGCCAGGCCCTCCCAGGTCTTGGTGATGCGGGCCACCTCGTCGCCGGCGGCGTCGCGGATGCTGAAGTTCCAGGCCCGCCAGTTCTCGGCGTTGATCGAGCCGTGGACCTGACCGCCGCTCTCGAGGTTGAAGCGGATCTTGCCGATCGCGTTCTGCTGGGTGATCTGGCCGAGCTCGTTGCCGAGCCCGTCCTGCACGATCACCCGCGACTTCAGGATCTTCGCCGGCCGCGTGAGGGCGAGCAGCACGTTGCCGGCCATGTCCACGACCTGGAGCTTGTGGGTGAAGAACTGGTCGTAGCTGCCGAGCACCCGGATGACCTTCTTGGCCATCGACTGGCCGACCTGGCGGACGGCGCCGATCTGGTTCGCGTGCTGGTCGAAGATCGCGTACTCGTTGTTGACCTCGATCAGCTTGGCCTTCTGGTTCACGACGAGGACCGGCTCGGTGAAGATCGTGCCGCCGCCACCGCCGGTCGGGGTCACGCCGGCCTTGGCGACGTCGCCGACGATCTTCTCGGCGGCCCGCGCCACGGTGGGCACCACCGTGGTCTGGCCGGGTGGGTCGATCCCCTGCCGGCCGTGGTCGGACACGTGCTCGGTCCACTGGCTGCCGTCCCAGTACCGCAGCTCGTGGCGGCCGAGGGGGTCCGGGTACCAGTTCGCGGGGGTGCTGCTTCCGCCGTCGGTCATGGGCGGGCAGGCTACCGGTGGGCCGGGCGGGCTGGAACCGTCAGCCGCCGAACACGAACCGCAGCGCGAGCGAGGGGTCCGGGTCCGGGAAGTCGGTGCGGGTGTGGGCCCCCCGGCTCTCCTCGCGGGCGGTGGCCGCCGCGCACAGCGCCCGACCGGTGACGAGCAGGTTCCGCAGCTCCCAGGTGGCGAGGTCGTCCTCGCCGCCCGGCTCCGCGGCGCAGGCCCGGGCGGCCACCTCGAGCGACGCGGCGCTGCGCAGCACCCCGGCGTGGAGGGTCATCGTGCGCTGCAGCTCCGCGCGGCTGGCTGCCGGTCCCTCGTCGTCGGCGGGCGCCGGCAGGTCGAGGCGGTGGCCGGGGATCTCGCCCCCGCCGAGCAGGCTGCGCATCGCCCCGGTGGGCGTTGGGCCGTCGACGCCCCGCTCGATCGACTCGACGACGCGGGGCCCGAAGACCATGCCGTCGAGGAGGGAGTTCGAGGCCAGCCGGTTGGCGCCCATCACCCCGTTGCAGGCCACCTCCCCGGCCGCCCACAGCCCGGGGAGGGAGGTGGCGCCGTTGAGGTCGGCGAGGATGCCGCCGCAGGAGTAGTGGGCGGCAGGCGCGATCGGCAGCCACTCCGTGGTGGGGTCGAGCCCCACCTTGGCCAGCTCCGCGTGGATCGTCGGGAACCGCTCGGCGAAGCTCTCGAGGCCGGTGGCGTCGAGCCACAGGTGCTCGACGTCCTGCTCGAGCATCCGCTGGGTGATCGCCCGGCTGACCTTGTCGCGCGACAGGAGCTCGTCGACGAAGCGCTCGCCCTTCGCGTCGCGCAGGAGGGCGCCGTGCCCTCGCAGCGCCTCGGACAGGAGCGGCCGGGGCATCGCCGGGTGGTGGAGCGCGGTGGGGTGGAACTGCTCGAACTCGACGTCGGCGACGGCCACCCCGGCCCGCAGCGCCATGGCGATGCCGTCGCCGGTGGCCTCGGTGGGGTTGGTGGTGACGGCGAAGAGCTGCCCGTACCCGCCGGTGGCGAGCAGGACGTTGCGGGACCGGACCTCGATGCGGCTGCCGTCGTGGGTCGCGGCGACGACGCCCCGGCAACGGCCGCCCTCCACGATGAGGTCGAGGGCGAAGGTCCGCTCGTAGATGGCCCGCCCGGACTCGCGGACCGCCTCGACGAGCGTCCGCTCGATCTCGGCGCCGGTGGCGGCCCCGCCGGCGTGGACGATGCGGGGCAGGGAGTGCCCGCCCTCCCGGGCCAGGAGGAGGTGGCCGTCGGCGTCGCGGTCGAAGGTGGCGCCGAGGGCGATGAGCTCGTGGACCCGGGCCGGGCCCTCGTTCACGAGGACCCGCACGGCGTCGACGTCGCACAGCCCAGCCCCGGCGGCGAGCGTGTCGGCGAGGTGGAGGTCGGTCGAGTCGGGGTCTCCGCCCAGCACCGCGGCCACGCCGCCCTGGGCCCAGCGGGTCGTGGCCTGCTGGAGCTCGGCCTTCGAGAGCACGCCGACCTCCATGCCGTGGAGCTCCGCGGCCCGCACGGCCGCGGAGAGGCCCGCGACCCCTGATCCGACGACGAGCAGGTCGAGCTCCGGCACGGGGGACGGTCTACACGGCGCGGCCCTCCCCTCCCCACCGGGCGGCCGCAGCCGTACCGTGTCGGCCATGGGACTGCCTGCACCTGCTCCAGATCGCACCTGCCTGGTCACCGGCGCGTCGTCGGGGATCGGTGCCGAGATCGCCCGGCGCCTGGCCGAGCGGGGCTGGGGCGTCACGCTCGTCGCCCGGCGGGAGGACCGCCTGCGGGCGCTGGCCGACGAGCTGGTCCTGGCGCACGGCGTGCGGGCCGAGGTGGTGGCGGCCGACCTGACCGACGTCGCGGCCCGGGCGGCGCTCGTGGACGCGATGGCCGAGCGGGACCTCGAGGTGGCCGGGCTCGTCAACAACGCCGGGTTCTCGACGATGAGCCCGGTGGCGGCGAGCGACCCCGACCGCGAGGTGTCGATGCTGCGCACCAACGTCGAGGCGGTGGCCCACCTGTGCAGCCTGTTCCTGCCGGGGATGGTCGAGCGGGGCCAGGGGGCCGTGCTCAACGTGGCGTCGACGGCGGCGTTCCAGCCGCTGCCGGGCCAGGCCGGCTACGCGGCGTCGAAGGCGTTCGTGCTGTCGTACACGCAGGCGCTCGGGGCCGAGCTTCGGGGCACCGGCGTGACGGCGACGGCGCTGTGCCCTGGACCGGTGGAGACCGAGTTCGCCGACGTCGCCGGCCTGGGCGGCGAGCAGGCCGGCGAGGCGCTCCCCCGCTTCATGTGGGTGCCGGCCACCGAGGTGGCCACCGCCGCGGTGGACGGCATGCAGCGGGGCCGCAGCGTGGTCATCCCCGGCCCCGCCAACCGCCTCACCGCCACCCTCGCCCCGCTCGCCCCCAAGTCCCTGCTCCTCCCCCTCCTCGCCAAGAACCACCCCGCCCTCAAGCGCCGCTGACCCTCCCCGACCCGAGGCAATGGGTCCCACGAGGCAGCGCTCGAGGCACTGCGGCCCGCATGCGGGCCGCAGTGCCTCATCCCCACCGAACCGGGACGCATTGCCTCGCCGGACGCCGATGGCGCCGGAGACAGCGGGCGGCCGCCCGGAGGGCGGCCGCTCAGACAGGACGCGATCCCGAAGCCCCGCTTCGGGATCGACCTAGTCGACGTCGACGTAGCGGTGGGGGGCGGGGCCCTGCTGCTCGGTGGCGATCAGCTCGGCGGTGAGGGCGTCGATCTCGCGGTTGGCGCGGTCGACGTGGACGATCTTGGGTTCGTAGCCCTCGAGCTCGGCCTGCTCGTAGTCGGCGTAGGAGATGATGATGACCCGGTCGCCGGGGGACACGAGGCGGGCGGCGGCACCGTTGAGGCAGATGTCGCCGGAGCCGCGCTCGCCCTCGATCACGTAGGTCTCGAGGCGGGCACCGTTGTCGATGTCGACGACGGCGACCTGCTCGTACTCGAGGAGGTCGGCGGCGTCCATGAGGTCCCGGTCGACGGTGATCGAGCCGACGTAGTGCAGGTTGGCGTCGGTCACCGTGGCGCGGTGGATCTTGGACTTCATCATGCGGCGGCGCATCAGGCGTCTCCTTGGTGGTGGGCGCCGCGAGCGGTCACCCCCGTGCAGTGCCCCACCAGTCTGCCCGCTGACCGGGAAAGCGCACCAACTCGGCCGGCGATCAGCCCGGGGCCCGGACGCCGAGGTTGTCGAGCAGGCGGGCCTTGCCGAACCGGGCGGCGATGAGGAGGCGCAGCTCGCCCCGCAGGGGGCGGGGCACCTCGAGGGTGGCGGCGTCGACGACGGCGGCGTAGTCGAGCTCGGCGAGGGGCTCCGTGGCGACGACCTCGGTCATGGCGGTGACGACGGCGTCGGGGTCCCGCTCGCCGGCCTCGACGGCGGCGGCGCCGGCTCGCAGCGCCCGGTAGAGGACGGGGGCGGCGGCCCGCTCGGCGTCGGTGAGGTACGCGTTGCGGCTGGACATGGCCAGGCCGTCGTCCTCGCGGACGGTGGGGCAGCCCACGACGGTGACCGGCGCGGACAGGTCGGCGACCATCCGGCGGACCACGGCCAGCTGCTGGAAGTCCTTCTCCCCGAAGTAGGCCCGGCAGGGACCGACGATGTTGAAGAGCTTGGCGACGACGGTGGCGACGCCGTCGAAGTGGGTGGGCCGGGAGGCGCCCTCGTAGCCCTGGGAGACGCCCGCGACGGAGACGGTGGTGGCGACCGGCTCCGGGTACATCTCGGTGACCGACGGGACGAAGAGGAGGTCGACGCCGTGGGCCTCGGCGAGGGCGGTGTCGCGGGCGAGGTCCCGGGGGTAGCTGTCGAGGTCCTCGTGGGCGGCGAACTGGAGGGGGTTGACGAAGATCGACGTGACGACGACATCGGTCTCGGCGCGGGCGGCGTCCATGAGGCTCGTGTGGCCGGCGTGGAGGTAGCCCATCGTGGGGACGAACCCGACGCTGGCGCCGGCGGCTCGGCGGGCGTCGAGGGTGGCCCGCAGCTCGGCGATCGTGGCGACGGTGGTCAGCGGCACAGCTTGGCGGCCTCCTCGGCGAGGACCTGGTAGGCGGCCCGCTCGTCGGCGGGCAGGGCGGCGAGGTGGCGGGCGACGGTCTCCGTGTCGCCCCGGCGCACGGGACCGGTGAGCGCGGCGGCCGGGCCGAGCTCGGCGACGTCGTCGAGGCTCCCCCGGGCGAGGTCGAGGTAGGCGGCCAGCGGGGCGCCGACGCCGGCCGTGACCCGCTCGACCTGGCCCATGAGCGCGACGAGGTGGTTGGCGGCGATGACGGCTGCGGCGTGGTAGCGGGCCCAGTCGTCCTCGGCGATGGCGACCACCCGGCCCTCGAGGGCGGTGGCGACCGACTCGACGAGGGCGTCGCCGTCTCGGGCGAGGCCGAACCAGGCGCCGACGAGCCGCCGGGCGCCGCGCTCGGGGTCGGGCAGCGCGACGAGCGGGTGGAGCACGCCTCGGCGGGGGTGGGCGGCGAGCGGAGCCAGGCCCAGCGAGCCCGAGAGGTGGGCGACGACGGCGCCCGGGTCGGGCTCGACGGCGGCCGCCACCTCGGCGACGGCGGCGTCGGGGGTGGCGAGCACGAGGAGGTCGCACCCGTGGGCGGCGCCGGTGAGGTCGTCGCCGCGGTGGCGCACCTCGACGGGCCAGCCCCGGGCCTCGAGGGCGCGTCGCAGCGAGCCGCCGGCGCGCCCCTCCCCCACGATCCGCACCGTGGTCACGGCAGGTCCTCGAGCCTCCCGATCCGCTCGACGTCGCCCTCGGCGGCCTCGAGGTCCTCGTCGCTCACGAGGTCGGGGGCGAGGTCGGCGAGCGGGGCGAGCACGAAGCGGCGCAGCCGCATCCGGGGGTGGGGCACGACGAGGTCGGGCTCGTCGACGGTCTCGCCGTCGACCCACAGCACGTCGACGTCGAGGGTGCGGGGCCCCCACCGCTCCTCCCGGACGCGTCCGGCGGCGGCCTCGAGGCGCCGGCACTCGGCGAGGAGGCCGCGGGCGTCGAGGTCGGTGTCGAGCTCGACGACGAGGTTCAGGTAGGCGCCCTGCTCGGGGCCGCCGACGGGCTCGGTCTCGTAGACGGCCGACACGGCCACCACGCCGTCGAGGGCGGCCACCGCGTCGCGCAGGTACCGGGCCCGGTCCCCGAGGTTCGAGCCCATGCCGAGGAAGGCGCGGGTCATGGGCGGCGACGGGTGATCCGCACGCCCGAGGTGTCGAGCTGCTGCGGGACGGGCGGGCGCAGCTTGCGGAGCGCCACCACGACCTCGGCGATGCGGTCGTCCTGGGCGAGGACGGTGGCGGCGACCCGTTCGGCGAGCGCCTCGAGGAGCTGGGGGCGGGCGGCGGCCACGGCGGCCTCGACGGCGTCGCAGACGGCGCCGTAGTCGATCGTGTCGGCCAGGTCGTCGCTGCGGCCGGCCGGGGCGAGGTCGGCGACCACGTCGAGGTCGAGCTCGAGCGGCTGGGCGGTGGTCCGCTCGTGCGGCAGGACGCCGACGATCCCCGCGACCCGCAGGCCCCGGAGCTCGATGCGGTCGGCGGCGTGCACGGCTACTTCGGGATCTTCTGGCCGAGCGCGACGAGGTCGCGGCCGAGCGGGCCCATCTGGCGGCCGAGGAGGCGCTCGATGATCGAGGTGGCCTGGGGGGCGTGGGGCACGACGCCGGTCCACAGCAGGTAGCCGCCCATCAGGCCGGCCACCCGGTCCGAGAGCTCGTCCTGGTGGACGAGGACCTTCCCGTCGTCGGCGAGGAGCTTCACGAGGGCCTTGTACAGCTTCTCGGAGACCTCCGCGGGGTCGTCGAGCGGGCCGAACGGCAGGTGGAGCCACGACACGCCCATCTCGTCGTAGTTGTGGAGGTTGTGGGGCGAGGGGATGAGGGTGATCACCTTCGTGAACCCCTGCTCGCGGATCCAGATGATCTCCTCCTGGCGGCGGACGCGGCGGTGGTTGGCGCCGTACCCGCCGGGACGCTCGCAGACCGCGAGCTTGTCCTTCAGGATCCACGCGAAGTTGCGGGGCTTGATCCCCTGGGCCCACTTGCCCTTCATCGCCACCGGTGGTGCTCCCTCTCGGTCGTGGCGCGCGTCATGCGGCGGCCTCGGGTACGGACTGGTGGTCGAGCGCCCGGAGGCACTCGACGGTGGCTGCGACGTCGTGGACCCGCACCATGCGGGCGCCCTGCGCCACCGCCCAGGCGGCGGTGGCGAGCGACCCCTCGAGGCGGTCGTGGGCGGGCACGGGTTCGGCCGCCCCGTCGGCCCGGCCGAGGAGGAGCCCGAGGAACGCCTTGCGGCTGGTGCCGACGAGCACGGGGTGCCCGGTGGCGACGAGCGCCTCGAGGTGGGCGAGCAGCGTGAGGTTGTGCGCCGCGGTCTTGCCGAACCCGATGCCCGGGTCGATCCAGACCTCGGGGGCGCCGGCGGCGAGGGCCTCGGCGGCCCGGGCGACGAGGTGGTCGCGCACCTCGGTGACGACGTCGTCGTAGCGGGGGTCGAGCTGCATGGTGGCCGGCTCGCCCTGGGCGTGCATCGCGACCCAGGCCACGCCGAGCTCGGCGGCGACGGGTCCGAGCGAGGCGCTGACGTCGTTCACCATCTGGGCCCCGGCGGCGACGGCGGCGCGGGCCACCGCCTCCTTGCGGGTGTCGACGGAGACGGCGACGCCGGCCTCGGCGAGGGCCGACACGACCGGCACGACCCGGCGCAGCTCCTCGTCCTCCGGGACGGGCTGGGCGCCGGGTCGGGTGGACTCGCCGCCGACGTCGACCCAGTCCGCGCCCTCGGCGACCATCGCGTGGCCGTGCGCGACCGCGGCCGCGGGATCGGTGAAGGACCCCCCGTCCGAGAAGGAGTCGGGGGTGACGTTCAGGATGCCCATCACCAAGGGACGCACGACGTGCAAGTGTACGACCTGGATCCCGGGGTGGTTCGGGGCGTCTGGTGTGATCTCGGCCCCTCTCCGCGCCTCCTGATCGGGCGCGGCGGGGTCGTCGGGCTAGCCGCGGCCCGTGACGAAGCGCATCGCCTCTTCACGGGTGGAGATGTTGGCCCGGAACAGGCCCCGCACCGCCGAGGTGACGGTGGTGGACCCGGACTTCTGGATGCCCCGCATCGACATGCAGAGGTGCTCGGCCTCGATCACGACCATCACGCCCCGCGGCTCGAGCGTGCGCTCCATGGCGTCGGCGATCTGCACGGTGAGCTGCTCCTGCACCTGCGGGCGGCGGCTGAACCCGTCGACGAGCCGGGCGATCTTCGAGAGCCCGGTGATCCGCCCGTCCTTGCCCGGGATGTAGGCCACGTGGGCCCTCCCGATGAAGGGGACGAGGTGGTGCTCGCACAGCGAGTAGAGCGGGATGTCCCGCACCATGACCATCTCGTCGTGGGACGACTCGAAGGTGACGGTGAGGTGCGACGCCGGGTCGTCGTGGAGCCCCGAGCAGACCTCGGCGTACATCCGGGCGACCCGCTGCGGGGTGTCCTGGAGGCCGTCGCGATCGGGGTCCTCCCCGATCGCCTCGAGGATCTCCCGCACGGCGCGCGCGATCCGGTCGAGGTCCATCGGCGTGTCGATCGGGGGCCGGGGGCGGGCGCTGGCCATCAGCTGCTCGAGGGCCGCGGGGCGGGGGCGAGGCGCCGCCACCAGCGACGGCGCTCGGCCGGGGCCGCGCCCCGGGACGAGTCCTCGGCCGGCTCCGTGGAGGAGGCCACCGCCGTCTCGGCACCGGCCCCCACGAGCTCGCGCTCGACGGGGACGGGGACGTCGCGGGGCTCGGGCTCGAGGTTCGGGATGCCGGCGCCCTTGTCGAGCGGGCCGAAGATCTCGGCGAGGTCGGCGTCCTCGAGCGTCTCCTTCTCCACCAGCCGCTCGGCGATCAGGTCGAGGGTGGCTCGGTGCGTCGTGAGGATGGCCCGAGCCCGGTCGTGGGCCCGGTCGATGAGCCGGCGGACCTCGGCGTCGACGACGCTCGCCACCTCGGCCGAGTAGTCGGCCTCGTGCCCCTGCTCGCGGCCGAGGAACACCTCGCCCTTCGGCTTGCCGAGCTGCTGCGGCCCGAGCCGGTCGCTCATGCCGTACTGGGTGACCATGCTGCGGGCGATGTCGGTGCAGCGCTCGATGTCGTCGGAGGCGCCGGTGGTGATCTCCTCGAACACGAGCTCCTCGGCGGTGCGCCCGCCGAGCAGCATCGCCATCGAGTCCTCGAGCTCGCTGCGGGTGCGCAGGTACTTGTCCTCGGTCGGCAGGGCGAGCGTCCAGCCGAGGGCGCGGCCCCGGGCGACGATCGACACCTTGTGGATCGGGTCGGTGCCCTCGAGCACGTGACCGACGAGCGTGTGCCCGGCCTCGTGGTAGGCGATCCGGCGCTTCTCGGCCTCGCTCATGATCCGGTTCTTGCGCTCCGGGCCGGCGAGGACGCGGTCGATGGCCGCCTCGAGCTCGGCGTGCCCGATGAGCTGCAGGCCGCGACGGGCGGCGAGCAGCGCGGCCTCGTTCATGAGGTTGGCGAGGTCCGCACCGGTGAAGCCGGGGGTGCGGCGGGCCAGCACGTCGAGGCGCACGTTGGGCTCGAGCGGCTTGCCCTTGGCGTGCACGGCAAGGATCGCCTTGCGGCCCTCGAGGTCGGGGCGGTCGACGACGATCTGGCGGTCGAAGCGGCCCGGGCGCAGGAGGGCGGGGTCGAGGATGTCGGGGCGGTTGGACGCCGCGATCAGGATGACGCCGGTGCGGGCGTCGAAGCCGTCCATCTCGACGAGCATCTGGTTGAGCGTCTGCTCGCGCTCGTCGTGCCCGCCGCCGAGCCCTGCGCCGCGGTGCCGGCCGACGGCGTCGATCTCGTCGACGAAGATGATCGACGGGGCGGCCGCCTTGGCCTGCTCGAACAGGTCGCGGACCCGGCTGGCGCCGACGCCCACGAACATCTCGACGAAGTCCGAGCCCGAGATCGAGAAGAACGGCACGCCGGCCTCGCCGGCCACGGCTCGGGCGAGCAGCGTCTTGCCGGTGCCGGGCGGGCCGTAGAGGAGCACGCCCTTGGGGATCTTCGCCCCGATGGCCTGGAAGCGGGCCGGGTTCTGGAGGAACTCCTTGATCTCCTGGAGCTCCTCGACCGCCTCGTCGCAGCCGGCCACGTCGGCGAAGGTGACCTTGGGCTCGTCCTTGGAGACCTGCTTGGCCCGGGCCTTGCCGAACTGCATGACCCGGCTGCCGCCGCCCTGCATCGAGTTCATGACGAAGAGGAACACGCCGATGAGCAGGACGAACGGGAGCAGGTTGATGAGCAGGGTGGCCCAGATCGACTGCTCCTGCTGGTCGACCTCGAGCTCGATGGACGGCTCGGCATCGCCGATCTCGGCGGCCAGCTCGTCGGCGAACTCCTGCGGGTACGAGACCTCGTAGTCCACGTCGTTGCGGAGCTCGCCGACGATCTTGTTGGAGCGGTCCTTGATCGTGGCGGTGGCCACGTCGCCGTTGGCGACGTGGCGGCGGAACTCGGTGAGGGTGAGGTCGGTGGGCTCGTCACCGCCGCGCAGCCACTGGCTGGCGAAGAACAGGGCGAGCGCGCCGAGGGCGACGACGAGGACGGTGTGGCGGGAGGGGCGCTTCACTGGGAGGGAGGCTACCGGGCGGACCCCGCGGGCACGCCCTCGCCCTGGGACGGCGGCACCGCGGCCAGGGGTCGGCGGTCAGTCGACATCGTCGCCCTCGAAGACGCACACGTAGGGCAGGTTGCGGTACCGCTCGGCGTAGTCGAGCCCGTACCCGATGACGAACTTCGGAGGGATCCGGAACCCGACGTAGCGGAGCTCCTCGTCGGTCTTCTGGAGGCCCTCGCGCACGAGCAGGGCGCAGACCTCGAGGGTCTTCGCGCCGCGGGCGGCCAGGGTGCGGCGCAGGTACGACAGGGTGAGGCCGGAGTCGACGATGTCCTCGACGATGATCACGTCCCGGCCCGTGAGGTCGAGGTCGAGGTCCTTGACGATGCGGACCACCCCCGAGGTGCGGGTGGCGTTGCCGTAGGACGACACGGCCATGAAGTCGATCTCGACCGGCAGGGCGATGCTGCGAGCGAGGTCGGTCATGAACATCATGGCGCCCTTCAGGACGCCGATGAGCAGGGGCGCCCGGCCGGCGTAGTCCCGGGTGATCTCGGCGCCGAGCTCGGCGACGCGGGTCTGCAGGGAGTCGGCGTCGACCACCACCTCGCCCAGCTCGGGGCTGTCGAACAGGTGCCGGTGGGGGGCCTCGGACGCCATGAGGGCACGGTAGCCCCCGGCGCCTCCGGGTGGCACAGCCCCGGTCAGGCGCCGGGCGGCTCGAGGCGCAGCCGCCCGGCCCGGCGCCGGACCGAGCGACCGCCGCCCACCTCGGTAGCGACGACCTCCCCTCGGGCGACGGCGAGGACCCGGGCGACCGTGGCGGCGTCGGGCGGGTGCTGCTCGGCTCCGGCGCGCAGCCACCGCCGGACGGCCCGTCGGGCCAGCGGCGCCGGGGCGGCGGCGAGCGCGGCGGCGTCGGTCGGGTCGATGGCCTCGGCGAGCGCGTCGAGGAGGGCGGCGTCGTCGCGCAGGAGCGCCGCCTGGCGGGCGAGCACCGGGGCGACGTCGCGCTCGGCCACGTCGTCGAGGAGGGGCAGGACCTCGTGGCGGACCCGGTTCCGGCGGTGGCGGGGGTCGCCGTTGGTGGGGTCCTCCACCGGGCGCAGCCCGAGGGCTCGGCACAGGGTTCGGGTCTCGTGCCGGCGCAGGTCGCGCAGGGGTCGACGCTCGGGGGCGAACCCGGTGAGCCCGTCGAGGCCGGCGCCGCGCAGCAGGTTGAGCAGGACGGTCTCGGCCTGGTCGTCGGCGGTGTGGCCGGTGAGCGCGTCGGGGCCGAGGGCGGCGTAGCGCGCGGCCCGCGCCCGGGCCTCGAGGTTGGGCCCTGGGTCGACCTGCACCCGGCGGGCTTCGAAGGCGGCGCCGAAGCGCTCGGCCGCCGCCCGGACGACGTCGGCCTCGGCGGCGGACCCCTCGCGCAGGCCGTGGTCGACGTGGACGGCGGTGGCGCGGCACCCGGCGGCGGTGGCGAGGACGAGCAGGGCCAGCGAGTCCGCCCCACCCGAGACGCCGAGCACCACCCGCGTGCCCGGCGGCGGGAGGTGGCAGCGGGCGAGGAGCTCGGCCACGAGGTCGGCCCCACCGGCGGGGGGCTGAGGCACCGGCGCCGCCGTCAGTCCTCCAGGAGGTGGGACAGCTCCCCGGCGCGGAGCCGGCGGAGCAGCCGCGACGAGTCGTGCTCGTCCAGCTTGCGCCCGATGCGGCGCAGGCTGGCGTAGATGTTCGAGCGGCTCATCCCCATCCGCTGGGCGGCCTCGCTGACCGAGCTCGCGGCCTGCAGGCCGCGCAGCAGCGCCCGCTGGCTGTCCGACAGCACGATCTCGGCAACCGGAGCGGGCGGCACCGCCGGCTCGGCGGCGGTCCGGGGGCGCTCCAGCCGGGTGAGCCGGGGCTGCGGGCCGGCCGGCGCGGCGCCGGGGTCGCCGCGCTCCATGCGGGCCAGCTCGCTGAGCGAGGCCTGCTGCACCCGCTTGCGCTGCTCGGGCTCGGGGCCCCCGGCGAGCACCTCGGCGATCGCGTCGAGCACGGCGTCGGGCGTCACCGGCTTGGGGAGGTACCGGATCGCCCCCTCGATCCCGCCCCGCACCCGGTGCTGGTCGTCGCCGAGCGCGGTGAGCATGACGACGGGGATCGTCCGGATCTCGGGGTCGGGGTCGGCCTTGAGCCGCTCGAGCACGGACCACCCGTCGAGGCGGGGCATCATCACGTCGAGCAGGACGACGTCGGGGCGGTGCTCGTGCACGGCGGCGAGGCCAGCCTCGCCGTCGCCGGCCTCGAGCACGTCGTAGCCGGCGAGCTCCAGGTTCACGCGGGCGAACAGGACGATGTCGGGCTCGTCGTCGACCACCAGGACCGTCGTCATCCGCGGGGACGATACCGCCGGGCCCCGTTCGGGGGACCGCTACCCGACGAGCTCTTCGGAGAGCCGGACGCGGTCCAGCCAGTCCTGCGGGTTGCGGATCTCGGACAGGGTGGGCAGCCACCGCTCGCCCCGCCACACCGGGTCGAGGGCCTCGGGGCCGCCGCCGAGGCGCTCGACCTCCTCGATGAACCGCTCCCCCTGCGCGTACTGGTTGAGCTTGGCCTCCAGGCCGACGAGGCGGCGCAGGAGCCGAGCCGCCGGGCTGGCCTCGGCCCGGCGCTCCCGCAGGACCCGGGCGAAGCGCTCGGCGCTGGGGACCCGGCCGGCACCGGCCCGGTCCATCGTCACGTCCCCGTGGCCCTCGAGCAGGCTCATGAGCCCACCGATCCGCTCGAGCGCGGCTCGCTGCTCGGGCGTGGCGAGCAGGGTGGCGATGCCGCCGTCCTCGAGGGGCTTGCGGCCCGCCTTCAGGTCCTCCAGGACCTGCCCGATGGCGTCGAGGAACCGCTTGGGGTCGGGGTCGACGGCGTCGAGGGTCTGGTGCACCAGGCTCAGGTAGTGCTCGCGCAGCCACGGCACGCCGGTGAACTGGGCCCGGTGGGTCACCTCGTGGAGGGCGAGCCAGAGCCGGAACTCCTTGGGCGGGAACGCGAAGCGCTTCTCGAGCGCGAGGACGTTCGGACCCACGTAGTAGACGACGTCCTGGTCGGCGTGGTCGCCGGCGGTGGGGTCGTCGACGACGAGCATGTCGTACTGGCCGAGCACCCGCGACGACATCCACCCGAGCAGGAGGCCGACCTCGGCGCCGCCGACCTTGCGGGTGAGGCGGCTGGCCGGCGACGACCCGAGCCGCTCCCCGAGCTTCTCGGTGACGGGCTGGAGCAGGCGCTGGAACGAGGCCACGTTGGCCCGGACCCAGCCGGCCCGGTCGGTGACCCGGGCCCGGGCCGGTCCGCTCAGCGAGCGCAGCCCGGTGGCGGCGGCGACGAGCTCCTCGGCCTCCGCGGTGGCCTCCTCGAAGTCGGCCTGGAGCGAGTCGGCGAGGTACGACCTCGAGAAGGCGTCGCTCCCTGCGGCCCGGATCGCGACCCGCTCGGCGAGCTGCCAGTCGACCGGGCCGGGGCTCACGGTCGCTACTCGTCCATCCCGTACTTGGGGGCCTGCGTCTTCTTCAGGTACGCGGCCACCATTCCCACGATCACCGGGATCACCCCGAAGACGATGAGGATCACGGCGATCCAGTAGTGCCAGACGACGGCGGCGAGCATGGGGCCGATCGTAGCGAGCCGGCGCGCGGGCACCGAATCGCCGCGCGGGGCACCGTGGAGCCGGCCGTCAGGCCGGTTCGCGACGGATGGCCTCCTCGATGCGAGCCAGCAGCGAGGGCGGGGCGGTGTCCCGGCAGCGCTGCTGGATCGTCCGGCGCAGCTCGGCGTAGAAGTCGTAGGGCTCGGCGCAGGGCGAGCACTCGTCCAGGTGTCGGGCGATCTGCTCCCGCTTCTGGTCGTCGAGCTCACCCGAGAGCAGGTCGTAGATCTCGTGGAGCGCAGCCTCGCACTGGGGCTCGAGCTTGTCGGGTCGATCAGCCATGGTGGTCACTGGGCGGGGTCGGGCTGCGGCTCGGCGAGCCGGCGCGACACGGCGAACTCGTACAACAGCTTCTCCAGCGCCTTTCTTCCCCGGTGGAGCCGGCTCATCACCGTCCCGATCGGGACGTCGGTGATCTCGGCGATCTCCTTGTACGAGAACCCCTCGACGTCGGCGAGGAGGACCGCGATGCGGAAGTTCTCCGGGAGCTCCTCGATCGCGGCCTTGATCTCGGCCTCCGTGAAGAGGTCCATCAGCTCGTCCTCGGCCGAGCGCCCGGCTCGAGCGGCCTCGAGCCCGCCGAGGCGGTTGTAGAGGTAGAGGTCCTCGACGTCCTCAAGGTCCGTCTCGTCGGGCCGGCGCTGCTTCGCCCGATACGTGTTGATGTAGGTGTTGGTGAGGATGCGGTAGAGCCAGGCCTTGAGGTTCGTGCCCTCCTTGAACCCGTCGAAGCCCCGGTAGGCGCGCAGGTAGGTCTCCTGCACGAGGTCCTCGGCGTCGGCCGGGTTCCGGGTCATGCGCAGGGCCGCCGAGTACAGCGAGCTCATGTGCTCCATCGCGAGCTCGGCGAAGCGCGCCTGGTCAGCCACAGCGCCGAACCTACCCGCCGGGCCCGACGAGCACCCGTTCCCGCCGCCGTCAGGCTCGCGGGGGCGCGGGCCGCCGGCGTCGACCGGGCCGCAGGCGCGCCGGCCGGTCGGTGCGAGCGCCGGGGCTGCGGCGGTGGGCGTGGAACGCCAGCTGCTCGGCCACGTGGTCGGGGTCGAACGGCTTGGTCACGTACAGGTCGGCACCCAGGCGGGTGCCGCGCAGGATGTCCGAGGGGCGGGACTTGGCCGTCAGCATCACGACCGCCATGGCGCGCCCGTGCGGGGTGCGGCGCAGCTCGGCGAGGACGTCGAAGCCGTCCTTCACCGGCATCATCACGTCGAGCACCACCCCGTGGGGCCGCTCGGCCCGGGCGAGGGCGAGGGCCTGCGCGCCGTCCTCGGCCTCGATGACCTCCCAGCCCTCGAGCTCGAGCACCGTGCGCAGGAGCGAGCGGATGGGCGCTTCGTCGTCGACGACGAGGGCTCGGAGCCCGGCACCGGGAGGCTCGGTCACGGCTCGGAATGTAGCGACCGAGCCACCGGGCCGGGCGAGCCAGATGGAGCCGGAGAGGGGAATCGAACCCCTGACCCTTTCATTACGAGTGAAATGCTCTGCCGACTGAGCTACTCCGGCCTGGGTCGATGATGATAGCCAGGCGGGCGGGGAGATCGAAGCCGGGATCCGCTCAGCGCAGCGGCGGCAGGTGGGTCAGCAGCGCCTGGAGGAGCAGGAGCTCGTTGGGGTTGCGCTCCAGCGCGAGGGCGGCCTCGTCGATGCGGTGGAGGCCGGCCACGATGGCGGCCGGGTCGGCGGCGGTCGGGAGCGCGTCCCGGTAGACGCCGGCGAGGGTGGCCAGCGCGAGGCGCAGCTCGGCGGTGCGGTGACGGCGCACCTCCCGCTTGTGGCGGTCCTCGAGCTCCTTCTTGCCGCTGCCCCGCTGCCCGTACTGCTCGATGCGCTCCTCGAGCGCCGCCACCTCCCGCGCGTGGCGGGCGTCGATCACCGCCTGGGTGTCGTCGATCATCGCCTTCACCTCCGCGGCGAGCGCGGCCGCTCGGGCGCCGGTGCCGTCGAGGCGGCGGGGCAGCGCCTGCAGGGCGTCGAGGCGCAGGGCGAAGCGCTCGTCGGTGGCGAGGAGGCGGGCCCGGTGGAGGTCCCCGGCGGCGGCCACGGCCACCGTCTCGGCGCGGGTGGGGTCCACGCCCTCGGCCACGAGCCGCTCGACGACGAGGGCCGTGGGCACCGGGTGCAGGTCGATCCGCACGGCCCGGCTGGCGATCGTGATCAGGTTGGGGCGGATCTCGCTGGCCAGGATCACGAAGACGGTGGAGGGCGGGGGTTCCTCGATCGTCTTCAGGAGGATCGGGGCGACGGCGTCGTCGATGTGCTCGAAGTCGGTCAGCACGAACACCTTGCGGTCGCCCTCAACCGGCGCCCGGGCCGCGCGCTGCACCACCCAGCGAGCGCTGTGGTCGAAGTCGCCGGCGTCGTCGATCCGGCCGGCGTGGAGGCCCCGGCTCTTCGTGGGCTCGACGACGATCAGGTCCGGGTGGGCCTCGCCGAGGGCCAGCTCGAGGTGGCGGGCCCGGGCCGCGCCCTCGCTCCCCTCGGCCAGCAGCAGCGCGGCGAAGGCCCGGGCGGCGGCCCGCTTCCCGGAGCCCGGCGGCCCCACGAGGAGGTAGGCGTGGACCGGGTTGGCCGCGGCGGCCCGCAGCTGGGCGACCGCCTCGTCCTGGCCCACGACGTCGGCGAACACGTCCTCGTCGGTCAGGGGCGCGGCCACGGCCTCGATCATCGCGCGGGCCGCTCAGACCAGGTCCGGGAACCGCATCGAGACGATCTGCCAGATCTGCTCGGCCACCTCGTCCTCGCTGCCGGTCCCGTCGACGACCACCCACCGCTCCGGATCTTCGATGGCCTGCCGGAGGAACCCCTCGTGGACCCGGCGGTGGAAGGCGGTGCCGGCCGCCTCGAGCCGGTCCCGGGCGCCGCCGGTGCGTCGCTCGGCCTCCGAGCCGGGGACCTGGAGCAGGATGACGAGGTCGGGCAGCAGCCCCTCGGTGGCCCACAGCGAGAGGCGCGCGACCTCGGTGGGCGAGAGCTGGCGCCCGTAGCCCTGGTAGGCGACCGACGAGCCGAGGTACCGGTCGGTGACGACGGTGCGGCCCAGCTCGAGCGCCGGCCGCACCACCGCGGCGACGTGCTGGGCGCGGTCGGCGGCCATGAGGAGCGCCTCGGCCCTGGGGGTGATGTCGAGGTCGCGGGCCTCGAGCAGGAGGCGCCGGATCGCCGCGCCGAGCGGCGTGTCGCCGGGCTCGTGGGTGAGCAGCGCGCCGAGGCGGCGAGCCAGGCGGGCGGCCTGGGTGGACTTGCCGGTGCCCTCCCCGCCCTCGAAGGCGATGAACCGCCCGGTCACGGCGTCCCCCTCGGGTCGGCGCCGGGGGCGGGCCCCCCGGGCTCGGTGCGCGCCGGCGGGACGACGTCGGGATGGTCGTGGCTGTGCTTGACGTCGGCGAGGGGCCGGGTGACGTCAGACATCAGCTCGTGGAGCAGGTCGCCGTCGTGGGCGACGTCCTCCCTGCCGGCCCGCAGGGAGAGGACGGCCAGCACCCCGGCACCGATGATGATCACCCCGGCCAGCCACAGGGTGAGCCGGACCCCGGGGATGTACAGCTCGAAGCCGAGGAGCGACAGGGTGCGGTCGAAGAACCGGGCGCTCAGGCGGTCGAGCAGGTCGGAGAGCAGCGGGCCGACGGCGAAGGCGAGGAGCACGCACAGCCGCACGAGCGTGTAGAGGGCGCTGAAGATCCGGCCCCGCAGGTCGTCGTCGACGCTCTCGTGGAGGAGGGTGAAGCCGAGCACGTACACGCTGCCGGCGCACACCCCGAGGATGCTGACGAAGAAGGCGGCCAGCGTGAACTCGGACATCGAGGCCGCGGTGACGAGCGACGCCCCGGCCACGACCACCGACCCGGCGAACACGCGGGCCTTCGGGAGGCGGCGCTGGAAGACCGACAGGGCGATCACGCCGATCGCCACGCCGATGCCGAGGAAGAAGATGAAGAGGCCGAAGCCGGCGGTGCCGGCATCGAGGATCCGGGTGGAGAACACGGGCCCGAGCGGGACGAGCATGCCCCCGCCGATGAGCCCCGTGGCGAGGCCGACGTTGACGGCCCGGACCACCGGGTTGATGAAGATGTAGCGCCAGCCCTCCTTCAGCTCGTGGAAGGCCTGGCCGAAGTCGATGCGCCGCCCGTCGCCGTTGCGGGGCCGCTCGCGGGCGGGCAGCGACAGGCGCCAGATCATCGCCGCGGAGATGAGGAACGTGAGGGCGTTGACGTAGAACGCCACGCCCTCCTGGTTGGTGCGCAGGGCGTCGAGCGCGTCGATCTCGCCGAGCCAGCGCGACACCCCGGCGAGCAGGGAGAAGAGGCCGGCAGCCAGCGGCATCGTGCCGTAGGCGGCGACGATCGACAGGGAGTTGGCGGTCGTGAGGTGGTCGGCCGGGACGAGGTTGGGGACCGACGCCTCCTTGGCCGGGGTCCACAGCAGCGTCAGGCACTCGAGGACGAACGAGGCGAGGACGAGCCCCCCGATGCTGTCCACGAAGGGCAGGGTGGCGAGCACCGCCGCCCGGCCGACGTTGCAGTAGACCATCACCTTCTTGCGGTCGAAGCGGTCGGCCACCACGCCGGAGGCGGCGCCGAGGAAGAAGCCCGGGACGATCCGGGCCGACATGACGAGCCCGACGGAGGCCTCCGCGCCCATCCGGGCGGCGAGCGCGGCGATGGCGAGGAAGCCGAGCCAGTCGCCGATCGAGGACAGGACCTGGGTGACCCAGAGGGTGAAGAACTGCGGGGACCCGAAGAGCCGCAGGCGCATGCTGCGACGATCGCCATCCGGTTCGGGCGGTTCGTCGGGCCCCGGCGACGGGGTGCTGCCCGCCGCCGGGCGCGGCGTCGCTCCGGGGTCCGACATCGGGTCCACGCTAGAGGCCGGCCAGCGGCGCGCCGGCGATCACGCCTCGTCGCCGGCGGCGGTGGCTCCTCCGTCGGCTGCCTTCCCGGTCGACCGCTTCGCGGCGGCCGCCTTCTTGGCCGTCGCCTTCTTCGCGGTGGCCTTCTTGGCGGTGGCCTTCTTGGCGGCGGCCTTCTTGGTCGTGGCCTTCTTCCGGCCCCGCTTCGCTGGTCCGGCCTCGCGGCGGAGCTGGAGCAGCTCGGCCGCCCGCTCGATCGTGATGTTCTCGACGGTGTCGCCCTTACGCAGCGAGGCGTTCGTCTCGCCGTCGGTCACGTAGGGGCCGAAGCGGCCGTCCTTCACGACGACGGGCTTCTCCGAGACCGGGTCGATGCCGAGCTCCTTGAGCGGCGGGGCCGGTGCCGCCTTGCGCCGGCCGAAGCGCTTCGGCTCCGCCAGCAGCTTCACCGCCTCGTCGACGGTGATCGTGAAGAGCTGCTCCTCGCGCTCGAGGCTGCGGGTCTCGTCCTTCCACTTCACGTACGGCCCGAAGCGGCCGTTGCTGGCCACGATCTCGCCGCCCTCGGGGTGCTCGCCCACGACCCGCGGCAGCGACAGCAGCTGGAGCGCCTCGTCGAGGGTGATCGTGGACAGCGTCATCGTCTGGAAGAGCGACGCCATCTTCGGCTTGGTGCCCTCGGGGAGGGTGTCGGCGTCGCCGAGCTGCACGTAGGGGCCGAAGCGGCCCTGCTTCGCGTACACCGGCAGGCCGGTCTCGGGGTCGGTGCCGAGGAGCTGACCGCCCTTGGGGGCGGCGAGCAGCTCGAGCGCCTTCTCGACGGTCAGCTCGTCGAGCGGCAGGTCGTCGGGGACCGAGGCCGTGTCCTCACCCCGCTTGACGTAGGGCCCGAACTTGCCGTTGCGGACGACGATCGGCTCGCCGTTCTCGTCGACGCCGATCGGGATCGTGTTGATCGCCTCGGCGTCGGCCTCCTCGAGCGCCTTGGCCTTGAGGTCGACGAGGCCGGGCTGGCCGTTGCCGAACCAGAACCGCCGCAGCCACGGGACCCGCTGCTGGCGGCCTCCCGCGATCTCGTCGAGGTCGTCCTCCATGCGGGCGGTGAACTCGTAGTCCACGAGGTGGGCGAAGTGCTGTTCGAGCAGGTTGACCACGGCGAACGCGTCGGTGGTGGGCACGAGGGCCTGCCCCTTCTTCCACACGTAGCCCCGGTCCTGGATCGTCTGCATGATCGACGCGTAGGTCGACGGCCGGCCGATGCCGAGCTCCTCGAGGCGCTTCACGAGGGTGGCCTCGGTGTAGCGGGGCGGAGGCTGGGTGGTGTGGCCCTCGGACTCGATCGTGGGGGTGGGCAGGACCTGGCCCTCGGCGAGCGCGGGGAGCTTGGCCGCCTCGTCGCCGCCCTCGCTCGCGTCGTCGCCGCCGTAGCCGTACACGGCCTGCCAGCCGGGGAACGTGATCGTCCGGCCGGACGCCGTCCACTCCGTCTCCACCCCGTCGGCGGTGGCGGAGATGCGGGCGGTGACCGTGTGGCCCTGCGCGTCGGGCATCTGCGAGGCCAGGGTGCGCTGCCAGATGAGCTCGTAGAGGCGGAGCTGGTCGCCCCGCAGCTCGCCCCGGAGCTGATCGGGGCTGCGCCACGTGTCGCCGGCGGGCCGGATCGCCTCGTGGGCCTCCTGCGCGTTCTTCGACCTCTTCGCGTAGGTGCGGGGGGCGTCGGGCAGGTACTCCCGCCCGAACTGCCGCTCGATCACCTGGCGGGCCGCCCGGATGGCCGTGTCCGACAGCGTGGTGCTGTCGGTCCGCATGTAGGTGATGTAGCCCTCCTCGTAGAGGCCCTGGGCGATGCTCATCACCTGGCGGGCGCTCATCCGCAGGCGGCTGCCGCCGACCTGCTGGAGCGTCGAGGTGATGAACGGCGGCTTCGGCTTCGACGTGTAGGGCTTCGTCTCGACGCTCGTGACGGTGAACGGCCGGCCCTCGAGCCGCTCCCGCAGCCGCTGGGCGGCGGCCTCGTCGAGGACGGCGACGTCGTCGCGCTTGGTGCGACCCTGGCTGTCGAAGTCGCGGCTCCCGGCCACCCGGCTCCCGTCGACGGCGGCGAGGGCCGCGGTGAACGCCGGGTCGGTGGGGAACGCGGCGGACAGGTCCCAGTACGAGGCCGGGACGAACGCCATCCGCTCGCGCTCCCGCTCGACGACGAGGCGCACGGCCGGCGACTGGACGCGCCCGGCGGAGAGGCCCTGGCGGATCTTGCGCCAGCAGACCTCCGACACCGGGTAGCCGTAGAGCCGGTCCACGATGCGGCGGCTCTCCTGGGCGTCGACGAGGCCGTGGTCGAGGCCGCGGCTGTTCTCGATCGCGTGCTGGATGGCCGACGGGGTGATCTCGTGGAACACCATCCGCCGCACCGGCACGGTCGGCTTGAGCACCTCGAGCAGGTGCCACGAGATCGCCTCGCCCTCGCGGTCCTCATCGGTGGCGAGCAGGAGCTCGTCCACCTCCTTCAGCTCCCGCTTGAGGCGGCTGATCGTGTCCCGCTTGCTCGGGTGGACCTCGTACTCGACCGCGAAGTCGTGCTCGACGTCGACGCTGAGCCCCTTGGCGGGGAGGTCGCGGATGTGGCCCATCGAGGAGTCGACGACGTAGTCGGGGCCGAGGAACCCGCTGATGGTGCGGGCCTTGGCCGGCGACTCCACGATCACGAGGTACTTGGGCATCGGCGCAACATTGATGTGCCGCCCCGGTGGGTTGTCAAACGACCCGACCGCCTTCCCCTACGGGGAAGACCACCGCGGCCGGGCCCCGGGAGCGGCCGTTCGAGCGGGGAGGACGGGCCCCGGGCGCGCCGGTGCCCCCGCCCGCGGCGGGGGCACCATGGCGAGCCCGAGGTGGATCAGACCTTGACGAGGATGGCGTCGCCCTGGCCTCCGCCGCCGCAGAGCGCGGCCGCGCCGATGCCGCCACCGCGGCGCTTCAGCTCGAGCAGGAGCGTCAGCGTGATGCGGTTGCCGGACATGCCGAGCGGGTGGCCGACAGCGATCGCCCCGCCGTTCACGTTCGTGATCTCGTCGGTGATCCCGAGGTCCTGCATCGACGCCAGGCCGACGGCGGCGAAGGCCTCGTTCAGCTCGAAGAGGTCGACGTCGGTGACCTTCTTCCCCACCCGCTCGAGCGCGGCGTAGATGGCTCGGGACGGCTGCGTGAGCAGCGAGGCGTCGGGGCCGGCCACCTGGCCGTAGCCGATGATCTCGCCGAGGGGCTCGACGCCGAGCCGCTCGGCCGCCGCCTTCGACGCCACGATCACCGCGGAGCCGCCGTCGGAGATCTGCGAGGCGTTGCCGGCGGTGATGTTGCCGGACTTGTCGAAGGCGGGGCGCAGGGCGGCGAGGGACTCGACGGTGGTCTCGCCCCGCACGCCCTCGTCGGCGGCGAGCACGATCGGATCGCCCTTGCGCTGCGGGATCTCGACCTTGACGATCTCCTGCTCGAAGAGGCCGTCCTTGATCGCCCGGGCCGCCCGCTGGTGGGACTTGGCGGCGAACTCGTCCTGGGGCTCGCGGGCGATGCCGGCGGAGGCCGCGTACTTCTCGGTGCCGGCGCCCATGGCGCAGGCGTCGAAGGCGCAGAACAGGCCGTCGTACATCATCGAGTCGACGACGGTCTGGTCGCCGAGGCGGTAGCCCTGGCGGGCGCCGGGGAGCAGGTACGGCGCCTGGGTCATCGACTCCATGCCGCCGGCGACGACGACGTCGGCCTCGCCCTGCTGGATCATCTGGTCGGCCAGGTGGATCGCGTTGATGCCGGACAGGCACACCTTGTTGATCGTCGAGGCCGGGACGCTCATCGGGATCCCGCCCTTCACCGCGGCCTGGCGGGCCGTGATCTGGCCGGCACCGGCGCCCAGCACGTGGCCCATGAACACGTAGTCGACCTGCTCGCCGGACAGCCCGGCTCGGGCCAGGGCCTCCTTGATGGCCAGGCCACCGAGCTCAGCGGCGGAGAACCCCGCCAGCGCTCCGGACAGCTTGCCGATCGGCGTGCGGGCGCCGGCCAGGATGACGGATCCAGCCATAGGAACTCCCCCAAGGTCGAAGGTCGTGGTTGCCAGAGCGTAGGCACCGACCCGACAGAGCGCGCCAGACGGCGCCCAGCGTCCGCGGGGGTCAGCGCCGAGCCACGCCGCGGTCCGCGGCGGCGAGCGCCTCGTCGAGCGCCTGGGCCACGGCCGAGGCCAGGAGCTGGTCGACCCCGCTGGCCCGCCGCCGCCGGCGAGCCGCCGTGGCGACGCGCCCCGGCGGCGCGGCGTCGGTCAGGTCGATGACCTCGGGACCCGAGCGTCGGGCCTCGGCCACCAGGTGGGCGGCCTTGTGCTCGGCCACCCCGAGCAGCCGTCGGGCCCGGGCCACGAGGAGCTCGGCCTCCCGCTCGAGGGAGCGGGCCTGGCGCTCGGCGTCGGCGACGATCTCCGCGGCCTGCCGCTCGGCGTCGTCGAGCAGGGCCCGCGCCGCCCGGAAGGCGGCGCTGAGGTCCTCCGGGCCGGCGGCGGTCGACGTCGCTGCGGTCTGATGCTGTCGCGCCTCGCCCATGCGCCCCTCCCCGGCCTCTGTCCCGGGCCCGGAGGGTATCCGGTTGGTGGTGCGGGCCGCCCGCCCGCTAACGTGCAACTCCCCTGCGAGGGCCAACGGCGTCCCACCGCAGGAGCCTCTGGATCTGTTCCACCCGTTCCGACGCTCCACGGCAAGGACCACCGATGCCCAAGCAGCCCGCGACCCGTGGCGCCCTGACCGGCCTCCCCGCCCGGCAGGGCCTCTACGACCCCGCCTTCGAGCACGACGCGTGCGGTGTCGCCTTCGTGGTCGACATGCACGGTCGGCGCAGCCACCGGATGGTCGAGCTCGGCCTCCAGTCGCTGTGCAACCTCGACCACCGAGGCGCCACCAACGCCGAGCCCAACGTGGGCGACGGCGCCGGGATCCTCATCCAGGTGCCCGACCGGTTCCTGCGCGAGGTGGCCGGCGTGGCCCTGCCCCCGGCCGGCGAGTACGCCACCGGCATCGCCTTCCTCCCGCGGTCCCCGGAGGGCGCCAGCGCCGCCCGCCGAGCCATCGAGAAGATCGCCGCCTCCGAGGGCCTGCAGGTCCTCGGCTGGCGCACCGTGCCGGTCGACGACTCGATGATCGGCAGCCAGGCGCGCGACGCCGAGCCCACCTTCGAGCAGGTGTTCCTCACCGTGGCCGAGGGCCAGCGCCCGCTGGCGGGCATCGACCTCGACCGCAAGTGCTTCGTCGTGCGCAAGCGCATCGAGCACGAGATCGACGAGGACGGCGAGGGCGTCTACTTCCCGAGCCTCTCGTCCCGGACCCTCGTCTACAAGGGCATGCTCATCAGCGACCAGGTCGGCGAGTTCTTCCTCGACCTGAAGGACGAGCGGGTGGAGTCCTGCCTCGCCCTCGTCCACTCCCGGTTCTCGACCAACACGTTCCCGTCGTGGCCGCTCGCCCACCCGTACCGGCTCGTCGCCCACAACGGCGAGATCAACACGGTCATGGGCAACGAGAACTGGATGCGGGCCCGCGAGGCGCTCCTCGAGAGCGACCTGATCGAGGGCCTCGAGCGGGCCTTCCCGATCTGCACCCCGGGCGGCTCGGACACCGCCCGCTTCGACGAGGTGCTCGAGCTGCTCCACCTCGGCGGGTACTCGCTCCCCCACGCCGTCCTCATGATGATCCCCGAGGCGTGGGAGAACCACGAGTCGATGCCGGACTGGAAGCGGGACTTCTACCGCTTCCACGCCACGCTCATGGAGGCGTGGGACGGCCCGGCGTCGATCGCCTTCACCGACGGCACCGTCATCGGTGCCGTCCTCGACCGCAACGGCCTGCGCCCGTCCCGCTACTGGGTCACCGAGGACGGCCTCGTCGTGATGGCCTCCGAGGTCGGGGTCCTGCCGATCGACCCGGCCACGGTGGTGCAGAAGGGCCGGCTCCAGCCGGGCCGCATGTTCCTCGTCGACACGAGCCAGGGGCGCATCGTCGACGACGACGAGATCAAGGAGGCCCTCGCCTCCCAGAAGCCCTACGGGGAGTGGCTCCACCGCGGCCTCGTCCACCTCGACGACCTGCCGCCGCGCGACTTCCTCGTGCCCCAGCACGCGTCCGTCATCCGGCACCAGCGCACCTTCGGGTACACGTCCGAGGAGCTCAAGATCATCCTCGGTCCGATGGCCCGCACCGGCGCCGAGCCGATCGGGTCGATGGGCACCGACACCCCCGTGGCGGTCCTGTCGGACCGCTCCCGGCTCCTGTTCGACTACTTCCAGCAGCTGTTCGCGCAGGTGACGAACCCGCCGCTCGACGCCATCCGCGAGGAGCTCGTCACCTCGATGGCGTCCACCCTCGGCCCCGAGGGGAACCTGCTGGCCCCCGGCCCCGGCTCGTGCCGGCAGGTGAACCTCCCCTACCCGATCCTCACCAACGCCGAGCTGGCCAAGCTCCTCTACATCAACGACGACGGCGACCGGCCGCACTTCAAGCCCTTCGCCATCGACGGCCTCTACCCGGTGGCCGACGGGGGCGAGGGCCTGCGCCGGGCGCTCGAGGACGTGCGGGCCAAGGTGAGCGCCGCGATCGCCGACGGCGCCAAGATCATCATCCTCTCGGACCGCTATTCGAACGAGGACCTGGCCCCGATCCCGTCGCTGCTCCTCGTCTCGGCCGTCCACCACCACCTCATCCGGGAGAAGACCCGCACGCAGGTGGGCCTCGTCGTCGAGTGCGGCGACGCCCGCGAGGTGCACCACATGGCGCTGCTGCTCGGCTACGGCGCGGCGGCGATCAACCCGTACCTCGCCTTCGAGACGATCGACGACATGATCGACCAGGGCGCCCTGACGGGGGTGACCAAGAAGCGGGCCCACAAGAACTTCGTGAAGGCCTGCACCAAGGGCGTCCTCAAGATCATGTCGAAGATGGGCATCTCGACGGTCGCCTCCTACACCGGCGCGCAGGTCTTCGAGGCCATCGGCCTGTCCGCCGAGGTGGTCGACGAGTACTTCACCGGCACCACGAGCCGCATCGGCGGCGTCGGGCTCGACGAGATCGCCGAGGAGGTGGCGCGGCGGCACCGCTTCGCCTACCTCGACCGGCCCGAGTCCGCCGCCCACCGGGACCTCTGGATCGGCGGCGAGTACCAGTGGCGCCGCGAGGGCGAGTACCACCTCTTCAACCCGGAGACGGTGTTCAAGCTCCAGCACGCCACCCGCACGAAGCGCTACGAGATCTTCAAGGAGTACACCCGCAAGGTCGACGACCAGGCCCGCCGCCTGGCCACGCTGCGGGGCCTCTTCGAGCTGCGCACCGGGGTGCGCCCGCCGGTGCCGATCGAGGAGGTCGAGCCGGTCAGCGAGATCGTCAAGCGCTTCTCGACCGGCGCGATGAGCTACGGCTCGATCTCGGCGGAGGCCCACGAGACGCTCGCCATCGCCATGAACCGCCTGGGCGCCAAGTCGAACACCGGTGAGGGCGGCGAGGACCCCGAGCGGCTCTACGACCCGCAGCGGCGCAGCGCGATCAAGCAGGTGGCCTCGGGCCGCTTCGGCGTCACCGCCGAGTACCTCACCAACGCCGACGACCTGCAGATCAAGATGGCGCAGGGCGCCAAGCCCGGTGAGGGCGGCCAGCTGCCGGGCAGCAAGGTCTACCCGTGGATCGCCAAGACCCGGCACTCCACCCCCGGCGTGGGCCTCATCTCCCCGCCGCCGCACCACGACATCTACTCGATCGAGGACCTGAAGCAGCTCATCCACGACCTGAAGAACGCCAACCCCGAGGCCCGCATCCACGTGAAGCTCGTGGCCGAGGTCGGCGTCGGGACGGTCGCGGCCGGCGTGTCCAAGGCCAAGGCGGACGTCGTCCTCATCTCCGGCCACGACGGCGGCACGGGCGCCTCGCCGCTCAACTCGCTGAAGCACGCCGGCGCCCCGTGGGAGCTCGGCCTGGCCGAGACGCAGCAGACGCTGCTGCTCAACGGCCTGCGCGACCGCATCGTCGTGCAGACCGACGGCCAGCTGAAGACGGGGCGGGACGTGATCATCGCCGCCCTCCTCGGCGCCGAGGAGTTCGGCTTCGCCACCGCCCCGCTCGTCGTGTCCGGCTGCATCATGATGCGGGTCTGCCACCTCGACACCTGCCCGGTCGGCGTGGCCACCCAGAACCCCGAGCTGCGAGCCCGCTTCAGCGGCAAGCCGGAGTTCGTCGAGACGTTCTTCGAGTTCATCGCCGAGGAGGTGCGCGAGCACCTCGCCGCGCTGGGCTTCCGGTCCCTCGACGAGGCGATCGGCCACGTCGAGCTGCTCGACACCCGCAAGGCCATCGACCACTGGAAGGCCAAGGGCCTCGACCTCAGCCCGATCCTCCACCAGCCCGAGAGCCCCTTCGAGCAGGACCTGCACTGCACCGGCAAGCAGGACCACGGCCTCGAGAAGGCCCTCGACCAGGAGCTCATCCGGCTGGCCGAGCCGGCGCTGGAGCGGGGCGAGCCGGTGCGCATCGAGCTGCCGATCCGCAACGTCAACCGCACCGTCGGCACGCTCCTCGGCCACGAGGTCACCAAGCGCTACAAGGGCGAGGGCCTTCCCGAGGGGACGATCCACGTCCACTTCACCGGCTCCGCCGGGCAGAGCTTCGGGGCCTTCGTGCCGCGCGGGATCACCCTCGACCTCGAGGGCGACGCCAACGACTACCTCGGCAAGGGCCTCTCGGGCGGGCGGATCGTCGTGCGCCCGCCGTCGAACAGCCACCCGTCGTTCGTGCCGGAGGAGAACATCATCGCCGGCAACGTGATGCTCTACGGCGCCACCGGCGGCGAGGCCTACGTGCGCGGCATCGTCGGCGAGCGCTTCTGCGTGCGGAACTCCGGCGCCACCGCCGTCGTCGAGGGCGTCGGTGACCACGGGTGCGAGTACATGACCGGCGGCCGCGCCGTCGTGCTCGGCCCCACCGGCCGGAACTTCGGCGCCGGGATGTCCGGCGGCATCGCCTTCGTCTACGACCCCGACGACACGTTCTTCCGGCGGCTCAACACCGAGATGGTGGACCTCGATCCGGTCGAGCCCGACGACGCCACCTGGCTGCGGGACACGATCCGCACCCACGTCGAGACCACGGGCTCGACCGTCGGCCAGCGCCTCCTCGACCGCTGGCACGACGAGGTCCGGCGGTTCAAGAAGGTCATGCCCCGGGACTACAAGCGGGTCCTCGAGGCCGCCCGCATCGCCGAGGAGACCGGCCGAGACGTCAACGAGGCCATCATGGCCGCGGCCCATGGATAGGGGCTCGGTGTCGGAGCGGAGCTTCGCCACCGAGATGTCTCGTGCGGCCGCTGGCCGCGCTGAGGGCTCGTCGCTCCGGGGGCGGCGGAGCCGCCCCTCCGCACGGTGGGGGGCTCCGGCGGGAGCCTCCGCCCCCCACGCCCCCCGCCGGGTCTCGGCTGCGTGCCTGCCCCGCGCTCGCCGCACCGCGGCCACCGGTCCCGACCGGTCGGTCCCTGTCCTCCTGGCGTCCTGCTCAGGGCGCCCTTCTCTCGAGGTTTCTCGTCATGGGTGATGTGAAGGGGTTTCTGAAGCACACGCGGGAGCTGCCGGCGCGGCGGCCGGTGCCGGTGCGGCTGCGGGACTGGCGGGAGGTCTACGAGGACTTCCCCGAGGAGAAGCTGCAGGTCCAGGCCTCGCGCTGCATGGACTGCGGCATCCCCTTCTGCAACAACGGCTGCCCCCTCGGCAACCTGATCCCCGACTGGAACGACCTCGTCTACCGGGACCGGTGGAAGGCGGCCATCGAGCGCCTCCACGCCACGAACAACTTCCCGGAGTTCACCGGTCGCCTCTGCCCCGCGCCCTGCGAGAGCGCCTGCGTGCTCGGCATCAACCAGCCGCCGGTGACGATCAAGCAGGTGGAGGTCGAGATCATCGACCGGGCCTGGGAGGAGGGCTGGGTCAAGCCGCTACCGCCGTCGACGAAGACCGGCAAGAAGGTGGCCGTCGTCGGCTCCGGTCCCGCCGGCCTCGCCGCCGCCCAGCAGCTCACCCGCGCCGGCCACGACGTCGTCGTCTTCGAGCGAGCCGACCGCATCGGCGGGCTCCTGCGCTACGGCATCCCCGAGTTCAAGATGGAGAAGCGCCACCTCGACCGCCGGCTCGCGCAGATGGAGGCCGAGGGCACCGAGTTCCGCACCAACGTGAACGTCGGGGTCGACGTCACCGCCGAGCAGCTGCAGCGCGAGTTCGACGCCGTCGTCCTCGCCGGCGGCGCCACGAGGTGGCGCGACCTCCCCGTGCCCGGGCGCGAGCTGAAGGGCATCCACCAGGCGATGGAGTTCCTGCCCTGGTCGAACCGGGCGGCCATGGGCGACCTGCCCGTCGACGAGGTCCCGATCCACGCCGGCGGCAAGGACGTCGTCATCATCGGTGGCGGCGACACCGGCGCCGACTGCCTCGGCACCTCGCACCGCCACGGGGCCCGCTCGGTCACCCAGCTCGAGATCATGCCCCGACCGCCCGAGGAGCGGCCGGCCGCCAACCCCTGGCCCACGTACCCGATGATCTACCGGGTGTCCTCGGCGCACGAGGAGGGCGGCGAGCGCCGCTACTCGATCAACACCGAGGCGTTCCTCGGCGACGAGGACGGCAACGTCCGAGCGCTGCTCGTCCACGACGTGGAGCTGGTCGACGGCCGGTTCCAGAAGGTGGAGGGCACCGAGCGGGAGATCCCGGCCCAGCTCGTGCTGCTGGCGATGGGCTTCCTCGGCCCGCAGCAGGAGGGGCTCCTCGAGGCGCTCGGCGTCGACCTCGACGAGCGCACCAACGTCGCCCGCGGCCAGGACTTCCAGACCTCCGTCCCCGGCGTGTTCGTCGCGGGCGACATGGGACGGGGCCAGAGCCTCATCGTGTGGGCGATCGCCGAGGGCCGCAGCTGCGCCGCCGCGGTCGACCGCTACCTCATGGGCGACACCGCGCTCCCCCGCATCATCGACCCCACCGACCGCCCGCTCACGTGAACAGGATCTGTGCGTGGTTCCGTGCGCCATGCGCACGAGAACCCGCACAGATCTCGGCTCAGACGGGCTCGAGCTCCAGCATGAAGCCGGCCAGGAGGCGCTCGAACGCGGGCACGTCGCCGTCCACGACGAGCACGTAGGTCGTCGTCTCGCCGCCCGGTGCGAGCACCTGCAGGCTCTGGCCGCCGCAGGGACCCTCGAACACCTCGAGGTAGGCCTCGTTGGTGGCCTCGTCGAGCACGTCGACGGCGGCGACCCAGTCCTGCATCGCGCTGCACGCGAACACGGACGCCACCACCCCGTCGTCGGGGTCGAGCGGATCGTCGTCCAGCGGCTCGGCGCCCTCGGCGACGAAGGTGACGAACCGGCCGGTGCCGTCGACCCCCTCGGGGACGTCGACCTCGGCGAGGAGGTAGGTCAGGTCCCGGGCCTCGGTCATCGTCCGGAGCGCCTCGAACGGCGCGACCGCCGGGTGGTCAGCGGGCACGTCGAGGGTCACGGTGAGGACCGAGCCGTCCTCCAGCTCGCCGCGGTAGACGGCCTCGCCCCCACCGCTGCCGCCGTCCTCGGCCGTCGTGGCGTCCGTCGACGCCGAGTCGCCGTCGTCGCCGCACGCTGCCAGGAGCAGCGCGAGCACGGCGAGCCCCACCCTCGTGGCCTGTCCGATTCGCACGGACGGCGAGGCTAGCCCCGAGGGCCCTCCCCTCCGGCGATGCCCGACACGAGATCTGTGCGTGGTTCCGTGCGCCATGCGCACGAGAACCCGCACAGATCTCGGTCCAGGCCGGTCAGTGCGTGGGCGTCGGGTGGGCGTCGAGGCGGCGCCAGATGTCGTTGCACTCCTCGCACACCTGCTCGGGCAGGAGCCGCGCCCGCACCAGGAGGCCGAACATCCAGCAGCCGAGGCAGAAGCCGGCGAACGCCTCGAGCGACGCGGCCACGACGAGGACGCCGAGCACGACCTGCGCCGCGCCGAAGGCGTCGAACCCGTAGGTGAGCACCGCGGCGGTGACCGTGAACGCGGCTCCGATCCCCTGTGCGAAGCGCTTCGGCGGCCCCGCCACCACCTTCTCCTCCACCGGGAGGGCGGGCGTGATCACCCGGGTGACGAGCTGGCCGAGCGGGCTCAGCCGAGGGCCGGTGAGCACCCGGGCGAGGAACCCGTAGGCCAGCACGAGCGTCATCCATCGCAGGTCGAAGGCGATCGCGGCGACCGCCATGGCGACCACGCCGGTGGCGACGAGTCGAGCCGAGACCTCGTTCACGGTCTCGGGGAAGCCGATCAGGGAGCGGGGGGACGAGGGCACGACGACCAGCCTAATCCAGACTTGTTTGGTCGGGTATTCGACGACGAGATCTGTGCGCGGTTCCGTGCGTTATGCGCACGAGAACCCGCACAGATCTCGTGTCGACGCCTCAGGCGAGCTGGGTGCGGCCCTGAGCCTCCAGGTCGCGGACGGTGATGTGGAGCATCCGCTCGGAGAGCGCGGGGTTGAGCCCGGCGAGGTCGTGGAGAGCCTCGATGTAGGTCTCGGTGTAGGAGTCCGAGATGACCGACGACACCGTGGCGGCGAGGTGGCTGAACGCCAGCCGGAGGCGCTCGGCCTCGTCGTCGCCGAGCGTGGCCCGGGCCCGGGCGTGGACGGCGTCGGTGACGACGTGGAACATCGACAGCATCATCGGGTTCCGCACACCGCGCCGGATGTGGACGACGCCGACGAGGGCCATCCAGGCGAAGTAGGCGTCGTCGAGCGGGCCGGTGACGGTCCGCCGCCACCAGCCGCGGAGGGTCTCCTCCCGCGCCGGGCGCTCGCCCTCCTCGAACACGGCCGAGGTCGGCTCGTGTGCGTAGAGCGTGTCGTAGAACGCAGCGACGAGCTCGTCCTCGAGCCCGGCCAGGAACCCCTGGTGGGCCGCGATGACCTGCCGGTCTTCAGCGGTCAGCCGAACCTGCGGCGGACAGCTGGCGATCACGGACGAGGCCAGCTCGTGCAGGCTGATGGTCATGGTGGTGCCTTCCATGCTCGGGGCTACAGGACGCTGGCGACCGCAGCGGCGGCGCGGTTGACGTCGAGGAAGAGCAGGCCGAGCTTGGCCTGGGGGCTGGCCATCACGGAGACGACGGCCTCGTCGCCGGCGGAGGCGAGGAGGACGTACCCGTCGGCCCCCTTGATGAGGACCTGGTCGAGGTCGCCGCGGCGCAGCTCGGCGGAGGTGCGCTCGCCGAGCGACAGCATGGCGGCGGACATGGCGCCGACGCGGTCCTCGTCGAGGCCCTGCGGCAGCCGCGACGCCATGATCAGGCCGTCCTTCGAGATGACCGCCGACGCCTGGATGTCAGCGGAGGACCGGTTGAGCTCCTCGAGCGCACCGGTGAGCCTGCTCTCTCTCATGGTGGTGGTTGCTCCTTGTGTTGCTGGGAGTCGCCCGGAGCGGGCGGTGGAGTGACGAAACGGCCCGCCGTCAGCCGTAGCGGCGGACGAGGAGCCAGATGAGCTGCGTGAAGCTCGGGTGGTGCATGCGGGGGAGGCCTCGGAGCACCAGGACGAACCGGTGGTCGCCGATGTGCAGCGGCCAGCAGCCGACGTGGCTGGCACCGACCCCGTCGACGAGCGCCCACGCGCTCGCCGTCCCCCCGACGGCCTCGGCGATGACGCCGGCGTGACGCTCGCTGAGGGCACCGACGTCCCCGCTCATCGCCGCGAGGGCGGTGGCCAGCCCTGCCTCGAAGCCCTGGGACCACATCGGGAGGCCGTCGGAGTCGGCGAGCAGCACCTCGCCGAGGTCGGAGAGGTCCTCGAGGAGCTGCGGGACGAGCACCTCGAGATCGCCCTCCGGGGCCCGCTGCGGCTCGTCGAGGCCCTCGACGAGCCCCTCCGACTGGGCGACCTCCAGGAGCTCGAGGGCCGTGGGGAGGTCGTCGGTCCCCGCCAACCGGCACGCGGCCGCTTCGCCGAGGACCGGGGTGACGGGCTCGCGGAGGAGCGCGAGGAGGAGACGGGCGACGGGGTCGGGTCGGGGACGGGCGGCGGCGCGGAAGGCGCCCGCGGGCGTGGGGCGGATCGGGACCCGGGCGACGATCTCGAGCCCGGCGGGGTCAGGGGTACCGGCGGAGGTGCTGGTGACGGGGGTGGGGAGGGTGGACATTCACACGAGGTCTGGGTCGAGGGTGGCGACGAGGGCTTCGATCAGCAGCGCGACGTCGACGGGGTCGCGCGGATCGACCGACAGGACGGGAGCGACGATGCCCCGGTCGTCGAGCACGCGATGCAGCGGCGTGAGGTCGAAGCCGGGGACGAGGTCGAGGTGGGTGATCCCGACGGCCACCGGCCGCGGGCCGAGCGCCGCGAACGCGTCGACGAACGCACCGAGCTGGCGGTCGGCGTCGGGCATCGTGGCGTCGACGAGAATCAGGACCCCGAGCGCGCCCTCGGCGAGGACCTCCCACATGAAGTCGAAGCGGGCCTGCCCCGGGGTGCCGTAGAGGTGGACCTCCGCACCCCCGTCGAGGCGGACGAGGCCGAAGTCGAGCGCCACGGTGGTGCGCGGCTTGAGGAGGGCCGTCTCGTCGGTGGCGAGCTCGTCGGTCGTGATCGGGTCGATGTCCGAGACCGCCGCGATGGCGGTGGTCTTCCCGGCCCCCACCGGGCCGGTGACCACGAGCTTCAGCCGATCGCCGGGGGCGCAGTGGGTCATCGGCGCCACCTCCGCAGCGCGCCCACGAGGTCTCGCAGGAGGGGCGCAGCCGAGCGGCTCCGCGGCGGCTCGGGCGTCGCCTCGTCGCCGGCGCGGACGACGAGGATGCCCGTCACCCAGGCCGCGGCCACGAACGACGCCGCCGCGACGCGGTCGGGCGCTCGGGCGAGCAGCGCGTCGATGGTGGCGCCGGTCCCGTGGAGGATCGAGGCCAGACGGGTGTCGCCGGGGAGACGGGTGACCCGGGTGAGGTTCGGCCACCGGCGCAGCGCGAGCGGCCGGTCCTCGGGCAGGTCGACCGGCACCCGGCCGGCGGACGTGAGGACGGTGAGGTTCCAGAGCACCTCGTCGAGCGGCCAGGCCCGGGCGGGATCGAGGCGGCGGCTCGGCGCCGGCACGAGCTCGACGGCGCCGGACGGGAGCGGCGCCGTCACCCAGGGCGCGAGGTCGGCGTGCACCTCGGGTTGCACGAGGTCCGGGGTCGTCAGCAGCGATCCGAACGGCCCGCGCACCTCGTGGATGCTGGTCGAGGAGCTGCGCGCCACCTGGGCGAGCAGCCCGACGAGGTGGTCGTTGGGATCGAACCGCTCGATGGCCGACGGGGCGGTCGCCTCGGGCGCCGCGGTCGTCGGGCCGGGCCGGGCCGCGTCGAGCGGCCACGGCGGCGCGGGGTCGGCCGGCCCCGCCGCGCGCCTCGCTGGGGTACCGCCGCCGGCCGGCGCAGCCGCGCGGCGAGCGACGAGCTGGGGTCGTCCCGTGACCCCGAGCGAGCGGACGGCGTGGAGGGCGAAGGGCATGGGCGTCGCCGGATCGAGGCCCTCGGCCACCGCGGACTGCAGTGCGATGAGGCGCTCCTCGTCGAGCAGGTCCGTCGCCCAGAACGTGGCGCGCGCCCGGATGCCGACGTTGCCGGGCTCTGTGGCGATGAAGAGGTCGACGAGCGCGCCGTAGGCCCCGTCGGCGTCGCCAGCGGCGATCCGGCGATTGACCCGCTCGAGGTGGACCCGGATGTCCGTGTCGCCCGCAGCCACGAGGCGGGCCAGGCGGCGATCGCGGTCGTCGTCGCCGACGTAGCGGGCGGCCTCGAAGTCGAGGCGACGGGCAGCATCGAGTGGGGCCCGGGACGATCGGGCGTTCATCCCCCCTCGATTGGCCACCAGCACGATCTTCCACCGATCCTTCTCGTCGACGGTCTCGTGGGTCGCATCGGCGGTCAGGAACCACGGCTTTAGTGTGAATTCGTGTGATTGCGGGTCGTCTGCTGCCCGTCTCGTCCCATTCGCTGCACTTCCTGACGGTTGATCCCGGCGATCGGCGTCCCCGCCGCGACTCTGCGAGCCTGGGTGGATGGCCGACGACGTGTTCCCGGACCGCGACATGACCCACCGGGACAAGATTGTCTTCATGCTCGAGCGCCAGGGCTGGGCGATCGACGCCGTGGGCCCGAGCGGTGACGCCGACGCACCGATCCCCCGCTACGCCTACACGATCGGCTTCGCGGAGCGCTTCGGGTTCCCCGAGCTGTGCGTGTTCGGCCTCACGCCGGTGGCCTGCCGGGGCCTGTTCGACCTCGTGGCCGACGCGCTCGCCGGCGGCACCGACCTGCCGATCGGCCCGCCCTTCATCGGCCTGCTCGACGGCGACCAGCCGTGCGCCCTGCTGCCGGTCGACGTCCCCGCCGCGGCCGGCATGTTCCCGTCGCTCACCGAGCACCACCGCCTGGCCGGTGAGCCCGAGGACGCCTTCCGGATGGTCCAGCTGGCCTGGCCCGACGGGCACGGCAACCTGCCGTGGGAGCCGGCCTTCGACCCGTCGCTGGCCCTGGCCCAGCTCCTGCTCGGCGACCCGCCGGAGGGCTGAGCGGGTGCACCGACCACGAGCGGCGGAGGTTGGCATCTCCCCACCGGGCGGGTAGCGAGGGTGCCATGCGCACCACCCCCCGCCTCCAGGTCATCGTCGCCAGCACTCGCCCGGGACGGATCGGCCGCTCCGTCGCCGACTGGTTCCTGCCGGTGGCCAAGGCCCACGGCGGCTTCGAGGTGGAGCTCGTCGACCTGGCGGAGGTGGCCCTGCCGATGTTCGACGAGCCCCGGCACCCCCGGCTCGGCCAGTACGAGCACCAGCACACGAAGGACTGGAGCGCCACCGTCTCGCGGGCCGACGCCTTCGTGTTCGTCATGCCCGAGTACAACCACGGCTTCAACGCGGCGCTGAAGAACGCCCTCGACTACCTGGCCCGCGAGTGGGCCCACAAGCCGGTCGGTGCGGTGAGCTACGGCGGCGTGGCTGCGGGCACCCGGGCCTGGCAGCTGCTCAAGCCGGTGCTGACGGTGCTGAAGATGACGCCGGTGGTCGAGTCGGTGCACATCCCGTTCGTCCACGACCGCACCGACGAGGACGGCCACTTCGTCGGCGACGACGAGCTCGAGGCCGCCGCCCGGGCCATGCTCGACGAGCTCGTCCGCCTCACGGAGGCCCTCCGCCCCCTCCGGGGCTGATCGACGACAGGATCTGTGCGGGATCCGGTGCGCATGGCGCACGCAGACCCGCACAGATCTCGTCAGGCGAGGCTGGCGTCGAGGGTGATCGTGGTGCCGGCGAGGGCCTTGCTGACCGGGCAGCCCTCCTTGGCGGCCTCGGCGGCAGCCTGGAAGTCCTCGGGCGAGATGCCCGGGACCGTGCCGCGCACGGTGAGGTGGATGCCGGTGATGCCCTCGCCGGGCTGGAAGGTGACGGCGGCGGACACCTCGAGGCGCTCGGAGGGCGTGCCGGCCTTGGCCAGGCCGCTCGAGAGGGCCATCGAGTAGCAGGAGGAGTGGGCGGCGGCGATGAGCTCCTCGGGGCTCGTCTTGCCGTTCGGCTCCTCGGCCCGAGACGGCCAGGAGACGTCGAAGGTGCCGAGCCCGGACGACTGGAGCGTGACCTGGCCGGAGCCCTCGAGGAGGGTGCCCTCCCAGGTGGTGGTGGCGTTGCGGACGGTGGCCATCGGGGGTGCCTCCCTGGTCGTGGCGTGCGCGCGGACCGTACCCCACCGCGGCCGCCGATGACGCCGACGCCGGACGGGAGGAGACTGCACGGCATGGACCAGCGGATCAGCCTCGTCACCCTCGCCGTGCGCGACGTCGCCGCCAGTCGGCGCTTCTACCTCGACGGCCTCGGCTGGGAGCCCGCCTACGACGCGGACGACGTGGTGATGATCCAGGTGGGCCCGAACCTCGTCCTGTCCCTCTGGGACGAGGAGGCCTTCGAGGCCGAGGTCGGCCCGATCGGCCGGGGTCAGGGCGTCGCCCCGATCACGCTGGCCCACAACTGCCCCACCCGAGCGGGGGTCGACGCGGTGCTGGTCACCGCCCGGGCCGCCGGCGCCGACCCGGTGGAGGCGGCGCAGGACCGCGCCTGGGGTGGCTACAGCGGGTACTTCGGCGATCCCGACGGGTACCGGTGGGAGGTGGCCTGGAACCCGGGGCCGATCGGCCGGCTCGTCCTGCCCTGACCCGATCCATCGCCGGGGCCGATCGAGCGGTTCGCTCCCGTCGATGACCGGTCGGTAGGTTCACGCCATGCAGGAGATCCTCGACGCCATCGAGAGCGGTGCCTCCAGCGAGGACATCGCCGCCCTCCCGATCCCCGAGAGCTACCGAGCAGCGCACGTGCTGCGCGCCGAGCAGGACATGTGGGAGGGGGTCGAGTCCGCCGACAAGGATCCCCGCCGCTCCCTGCACGTCGGCGAGGTGCCCACGCCGGAGCTGGCGCCCGACGAGGTGTACCTGGCGGTCATGGCCTCGTCGATCAACTTCAACACCGTGTGGACCTCGATCTTCGAGCCGCTCCCCACCTTCGGGTTCCTCGACCGGCTCGGCCGCGAGTCGGTCTGGGGTGCCCGCCACGCCCAGGACTTCCACGTCGTCGGCTCCGACGCGTCGGGCGTCGTCCTGAAGGTCGGCTCGGCGGTGCGGAACTGGAAGCCCGGTGACCGCGTCGTCGTCCACTGCAACCACGTCGACGACCAGGACCCCTCCGCGCACGACGACTCGATGCTCGCCGCCAACCAGCGGATCTGGGGCTTCGAGACGAACTACGGCGGCCTGGCGGACCTGTCGGTCGTGAAGGCCAACCAGCTGATGCCCAAGCCCGAGCACCTCACCTGGGAGGAGGCCGCGGTCAACGGCCTGTGCGCCTCCACCAGCTACCGGATGCTCGTCGGCAAGCACGGCGCTCGGATGAAGCAGGGCGACTCGGTGTTCGTCTGGGGCGCCACCGGCGGCATCGGCGCCTACGCGGTGCAGCTCGTCCTCAACGGTGGTGGCCTCCCGGTGGGCGTCGTGTCGAACGAGCAGCGCGTGAAGCTCCTGCAGGCCATGGGCTGCGAGCACGTCATCGACCGGGCCGCCGAGGGCTACCGCTTCTGGAAGGACGAGCACACCCAGGACGAGGGCGAGTGGCGCCGCCTCGGCAAGAAGGTCCGCGAGCTCATCGGCGACGACCCCGACATCGTCTTCGAGCACCCGGGTCGCCAGACGATGGGCGCGTCGGTGTTCATCACCAAGCGGGGTGGCACCGTCGTCACCTGCGCCGCCACGTCGGGCTACATGATCGAGTACGACAACCGGCACCTCTGGATGAAGCTGAAGCGCATCGTCTCCTCGCACTTCGCCAACTACCAGGAGGCGTGGGAGATGAACCGGCTCATCGACCGGGGCGCCATCCAGCCGGTGATGTCGGCCGTCTACGACCTCGAGCAGGTCGGCGAGGCCGCTGCGCTCGTCCACCAGAACAAGGCCGAGGGCAAGCTGGCGGTGCGCTGCCTGGCGCCGCGCGACGGCCTGGGTGTGACGGATCCGGAGAAGCGGGCCAGGATCGGGGAGGACAAGATCACCCTGTTCCAGCGCCACGCTCGCGGCGAGCTCTGAGCTCGCCGGCACGGCCTGCCCTCCCCGCTACCAGGAGCAACCGATGACCTCCGGCATCCTCACCGAGATCGACCACGTCGCCATCGCCGTCAAGGACCTCGAGGCCGCCATCGCCTTCTACAAGGAGGCCTTCGGCGCCGAGGTCCACCACCGCGAGGTGGTGGAGAGCGACAAGGTCGAGGAGGCGCTCATCAAGGTGGCCGACTCGTACATCCAGCTGACGGCGGCCACCAGCCCCGACTCGCCGATCGCCAAGTCGATCGAGAAGCGCGGCGAGGGCCTGCACCACATCGGCTACCGGGTGGACGACTGCGCCGCCGCGCTCGAAGCGCTGAAGGCGGCCGGCGCCACCCCGATCGACCAGGCCCCCCGCCCGGGCAGCCGGGGCACCACGGTGGCCTTCGTCCACCCCAAGGGCGCCTTCGGCACCCTCATCGAGCTCGTCCAGGAGTAGCCGCCACGACATCTGTGTGCGATTCCGTGCGGTAGACGCA
>Ga0182741_1000450_pt1 | contig 62171 bp, 47 predicted proteins | sample eDN5th37CBELigOP_FD_128874 | JGI IMG/M metagenome (GOLD analysis project Ga0182741, IMG submission 128874) | Enriched Organic Plus compost microbial communities from Emeryville, California, USA - eDNA 5th pass 37_C BE-Lig OP (version 2) (version 2) ...
CCCTCAAGAGTCTCGTGGGCAGCGTCGTCCCAATTGATCCCCGAGGACGCGACGCCGCGAAGGGACCGGCGAGCTGCTTCGCGCCCTTCGCGGCGTCGCGGTGAAACGCGGAACCCCGAGCGCAGAAGGACCATGGAGGCCGCCGAGGATCAGGACGCCGAGAGCCTCGCGCCGTGCCGATCCGCGTCCCAGGAAGGCGAGACGGGGCTCCCCCGGGCGGAGGCGCCGCCGCTCGTGCCGCGCACGCCGCCATTCGCATCACCCGTCCGCCGTTCGTGACAGACGGCGAGCGTTCGGCGCGCGTGCGGCGTACTAAAGAATGAGAGCAGACATCCGCACCAGTACGGGACCACAGACGATGACCATGACGACGATGACGAGAGCCGTTCCGCGCGCCGCGGCTGCCCTGGCGGCATTGACGCTGGCGGCCTGCACCCCCGAGTCCGACGCCCGCACCGCGCGCGATGGCGCGACCGCGTCCGGTGACGTGGCGCACACCGCTTCCGCGCCGGAGGGATCGCTCCCGGCCAACGCCGTGCGCTACACCGTGGCGCCGAGCGGCAACGTCGCGCGCTATCGGGTGCGCGAGCAGCTGATGGGGCGCGATCTCCCGAACGACGCCGTCGGCGAGACGCGCGAGATCTCGGGGGCGCTCGCCTTCGACGACAAGGGGGCGCTCGTCCCCGGCGCGTCGCGCGTCACCGTGCGCACCGGCGCCTTCAAGAGCGACAGCGACCGTCGCGACGGCTACGTGCGCAACCGCCTCCTCCAGTCGGAGCAGCATCCGACCGTCGAGCTGGCGCCCACCGCCGCCACTGCGCTCCCGGCGAGCTTCGTCACCGCCACCGGCAACGCCGGCCCGATCACCTTCCAGCTGACCGGTGACCTGACCATCCGCGGCGTCACGAAGCCGACGACCTGGCAGGTGACGGCGCAACGCACCGGCGACGCGGTCACCGGAACCGCGACGACCAAGTTCACCTTCGCCGACTTCGGCATCACGCCCCCCAAGGTCCCGATCGTCCTCAGCGTCGCCGACACGATCGGCCTCGAGTACGACTTCACGTTGAATCGCGATCGCTGACGACGCGCGTCCACCACGACGTCACGACGGGCGCGAAGAGGATCGTGTCTCTTCGCGCCCGTCGTGACGTCGTGGTGCAATCTGCCGTCAGGTCGCGGGCGCGCTCGCCTCGTCCAGAATCGAGACGTCCTCCGCCGAGAGCCGCAGCTCCGTCGCGCGGACGAGGCTCCGCACCTGCTCGACGCTCGTCGCGCTCGCGATCGGCGCCGTCACTCCCTCGCGCTGCATCAGCCAGGCGAGCGCCACCTGCGCCGGCTCCGCCTCGTGGCGCGCCGCGACCTCGTCGAGCGCGGCGAGGATGCGCATGCCGCGGTCGTCCAGGTACTTCGCGACGCCGCCTCCGCGCGCGCTCTTCGCCAGGTCGTCGCGCGAGCGGTACTTCCCGGTGAGGAACCCCGACGCCAATCCATAGTAGGTGATGACGCCCAGCCCCTCGCGCATCGCGAGGTCGCGGAGCGCGCCCTCGTAGCCGGCGCGGTCGTAGAGATTGTACGGCGGCTGGAGCGTCTGGTAGCGCGGGAGCCCCTGCTCGTCGGCCACGCGCAGCGCCTCGGCGAGCTGCGCCGCGTCGAAGTTCGAGCAGCCGATCGCCCGCACCTTCCCCGCCCGAAGCAGCTCGGCGTACGCGGCGAGCGTCTCCTCGTGCGGCGTCGCCGGATCGGGCCAGTGCGACTGATGGAGGTCGATCGTCTCGACGCCCAGCCGCCGCAGCGAATCCTCGGCGGCCTGCAGGATCCACCGCTTCGCGAGCGTCTTCTTCATGCCGTTCCCCGGCATGGTCGAGCCGACCTTGGTGAAGAGGTGCACGCGGGCGCGCTTCGACGGATCGCGCGCGAGCCACCGGCCGATGATCGTCTCCGACTCGCCGCCGGTGTTGCCGGGAACCCAGTGCGAGTAGCTGTCGGCGGTGTCGATGGCGTCGAACCCCGCGTCCACGAACGCGTCGAGGATCGCGAACCCCCGCCGCTCGTCCACGGTCCAGCCGAGGACGTTGGTGCCGAGGACGAGCGGCGCGATGCGAATGCCGGTATCGCCGAGCGGGCGCTGCGTGATCGTCACGTGTCGGACTTCGGTGGCTCGCCCGGCATCGTGGTGAGCTTCTCGATCACGTCGGGCGGGACCTGGCGGACGACCGCCGCACCGACCATCTGGCCGATCGACGCGAAGCTCAGCACCGGGATCGTCGCCGCGCTCACGAGACTGTTCGCCCAGCCGTACTGCGTCGGGTGCAGCGCCGTGTTCCAGGCGCTCGCGTGGAGGCCGTTGATCCTCTCGCCGATCCGGTCCATCTCCTCGATCGCATCGTGCTTCTTCATGTAAGGCTCCTGTAAGGTCCGCCCGCGCTCGCGGGGCGAAGCTAGCCCACCCCACGTAGGACGGCAACGACCGCGCCGCTCCTGTCCCGACGTACGAACGGGACGGGCGCCCGGCGTCAACGGTTCGCGGGTTCGTGGTGTCGAACGCCCATTCTCCCCGATGAGGATCGACCATGCTCGCGCCCGTCGTCGCGTCCGCCGCGCTCGCGCTGGCCCTGCTCCAGCAGCCGCAGCCCTCCCCCGTGCAGGCGTCCGCCGCCGCGCCCGCCCTCGTGGCGACCGCCGTCCACGCCACGCGGGCGCCGGCGATCGATGGCAGCGACGCCGATCCCGTCTGGCAGAGCGCCCCCGTGCGCTCGGAGTTCCGCCAGTTCGAGCCGCGCGTGGACGTCGATCCCTCGTTCCGCACCGAGTTCCGCGCGGCGTTCGACGAGCGAAACCTCTACGTCTTCGTGCGGATGTACGACCCGCACCCCGACAGCATCATGCGCGCGCTCACGCGCCGCGACGTGCGCGGTCCGTCCGACCAGATCAAGCTCCTCATCGACTCCTACAACGATCGCCGCTCCGGCTACGAGTTCGCGGTGAACCCGGACGGCGTGAAGCGCGACTTCTCGATGAGCAACGACGGGAACGAGGACGGCTCCTGGAACGGGATCTGGGACGTCGCGACGCGCATCGACTCCCTGGGATGGACCGCCGAGTTCCGCATCCCGCTCTCGCAGCTCCGCTACACCGCGGGGACGACCGGCTTCGGCTTCGGCGTCTGGCGTGACATCGAGCGGTATCGCGAGCGTGTGAGCTGGCCGCTCTGGGACCCGCGCAAGGGCGGCATCTCCTCGCAGCTCGGCCGCATCGACGGGCTCACCGGCCTCACGACGGCGCGCCGGGCCGAGCTGACGCCGTACGCGGTGACGAAGAACGTCCAGCGCTCCCTCTCGAGCGCACGCTACGAGCGCGATCAGCAGATGGCGGTCGGCGGCGATCTCAAGCTCGGCATCACGCCGAACGTCACGCTCGACGCGACGGTGAACCCGGACTTCGGTCAGGTGGAAGCCGATCCGTCGGTCGTGAACCTCACCGCGTTCGAGGTCTTCCAGTCCGAGCGCCGCCCCTTCTTCGTCGAGGGGACGGGGCTCTATCAGTTCGACCTGAACTGCTACATCGTCGTCGACTGCAGCACGAACGAGGGACTCTTCTACTCGCGCCGCATCGGCCGCTCCCCGACGCTGCGCGACGACTACGGCGACGCCACGACGCCGGCGGCGACGACGATCGCGGCGGCGGCCAAGCTCACCGGGCGGACGGCGCGCGGCCTCTCCTTCGGCGTCCTCGACGCGGTGACCTCCCCCGTGACCGGCCTCGAGGATCGCACCGTCGAGCCGATGGCGAACTACGGCGTCGTGCGCGTGCAGCAGGATCTGCGCGGCGGGGAGACGGGACTCAGCGTCATCGGCACGGCGGTCAACCGCAAGCTGGACGAGTGGACCGATCCGTTCATGCACCGCGCGGCGTACACCGCGGGGGCGAACGTCCGCAACCGCTTCGCCAACCGCCGCTACGAGCTGGCGGGGATGATCGCGGCGTCGCACGTGGCGGGGACGCCGGCAGCGATCCTGCGCACGCAGCGGAACTCCGTGCACTACTTCCAGCAGCCGGACGACGACCACACGATCGACGAGCAGCGCACGTCGCTCTCCGGCTACTCGGCCCAGCTCAAGTTCGGCAAGTACGCCGGCGGGATCACGCGCTTCGAGACGAGCGTCGTGCGGCAGTCGGCGGGGTTCGACGTCAACGACCTGGGCTACCTGCGCCGCGCCGACCTGATGGACTGGAGCACCTGGGCCGCGCTCTCCTTCCGTGACGCGCGCGGGATCTACCGGTGGGCGCAGCTCAACGGGAACCACTGGGAGACGTGGAACACGTCGGGACAGCGGCTCGAGAACGCCGTGAACGTCAACGGCCACATGGGGCTCGACAACAACTGGGACGTCCACCTCGGCGGCACGCTCAACAAGCTCGGCACGAGCTACTGCGACCGCTGCACGCGCGGCGGTCCGCTCCTGCGGGAGTCGCGCGGGTTCTATCCGTGGGGCGGGTTCAACACGGACAGCCGGAAGCGCGTCTCGGGCGGGATGTGGGTGAACCTGAACTTCTCGGACGAGGGGAAGTCGCACGGCTCGTCGCTCAGCCCGTACGTCAACTTCCGCCTCTCGCCGCAGTTCCAGCTCAACGTCGGCACGGGCTTCAGCCGCGACTACAACGACGCGCAGTGGTTCGGCAACTTCACCGACGAGGGGAGCAGCGCGACGCATTTCTCCTTCGCCCGCCTCGAGCAGCGCACGACGTCGATGAACGTGCGGCTCAACTACACGATGACGCCGGACCTCACGCTCGAGCTGTACGGTCAGCCGTTCGTGGCGACGGGGATCTACTCGAACTTCCGCGAGCTGAGCGCGACCCCCGACGCCGACCGCTACGACGCGCGCTTCCGGCCGTACACGCCGCCTCCCGAGGAGGACACGCAGTTCAAGGTCACGGAGCTGATCACGAACAGCGTGCTGCGCTGGGAGTACCGCCCGGGCTCGACGCTCTTCGTCGTCTGGCAACACGGCCGCCAGGGGCCCGGCCCGCGCGACACCTTCCGGCAGCCGTGGACGCGCGACTATCGCGCGCTCTTCGACGTGCACCCCGACAACACCTTCCTCGTCAAGTTCGCCTACCTGCTGCACAACTAGCGGTGCGCGAGCGCCGCCCACCCCGTTGGACGCTGGTCCGACGGGGCGGGGGCGGGCGCTGGCATGCAGCGCGCGGCATGGGACGGCGTGAGCACGCCGCTGCAATTCGGTGCCTGGCTGTGGGTGATCGTTCCGGTCATCGCGCTGATCGTCGCCGCGACGGTCGAGGTGGGCTATCGACTGGGGCGCTGGGTGCGGGCGCGCCACGGCGACGAGCCGGACGAGCTCACCGCCGATCTCACCACGGCCGCGCTCGGGCTGCTGGGGCTGATGCTCGCCTTCACCTTCGGGTGGACGGCGACGCGCTTCGACGGGCGGCGGGAGTCGCGGATCGAGGAGGCGCAGGCGATCGCGACGCTCTATCACCTCGCCGACGTGCTGCCGCCGGCCGAGGCGCCGCGCCTGCGCGCGCTCCTCGACCGGTACATGGTGGCGACCCAGCAGCCGCTGGAGGAGGCGGGGACCAGCGGCACGGGGCTCCGGCGCGAGATCTGGCAGACCGCCGTGACGTTCGCGACGGAGCACGCGAGCTCGCAGATCGCGGACATCGTCCTGGTGGCGGGGCTCCGGGTGCTCGACGCGCATCTCAGCCGATCGATCCTCGCCACGTCGAGCTGGATCCCGAGCGGGATCTCGGCGGGGCTCTTCGGCGTGATGATCTGCGCGATGGGGCTCGTCGGCTACCGCTACGGTGAACGCGGCTCGCGGCGGTCGCCGGCGCTCGTCTTCGTCGTCGTCGCGCTGGCGCTCGTCGTCTATCTCATCGCCGACCTCAATCGCGCCATCGGCGGGGCGATCCAGCTGAGCACGCAGCCGATGCGCCAGACGCAGTACGAGCTGCGCGCGTGGTCCCAGGGGCAGTGACGGATCGGCGGGGGCTGGGGGCTGGGGGCTGGGGACGGGAGGAAGGGGCTGTCGTCCCGGGCGAACGCGAGGGACCTGCTGCACCGGCCGACGGCGAACGATCGGGAACCAGGAAGCGGATGCAGCGCGCAGTCGCACGCGCCGCCCGGGTGATACGGAGCCTTCCGGGTCGGAGACGCTGATCCCTCGCCCGGCGAGCTCTACTCGCCCGGCGGCTCCAACCGACCTCGGTCGACACGGCCTGCCCCCAGCAGCCGTCACCCAGCCCCCAACCGCTAGCCCCCGGAGAATCGGATGCAGGTCGGTGCGGGGACTTCGATGCGCGTGCCGGTCGCGCGCAGCGAGCCCGTCTCGCGGTCGACGTCGAAGCGCACGATGTCGTTGGAGCGCTGGTTGGCGACGAAGAGGAAGCGGCCGCTCGGGTCGACGGCGAAGGCGCGGGGCCACCGTCCGCCGGTCGGTGTGCGCTGGATCGGTGTGGGGCGCCCCGTCGTGCGGTCGATCTCGAAGACGACGAGACTGTCGTCGCCGCGGACGGAGGCGTAGACGAATCGCCCCGACGGTGCGACGTGCACGTCGGCCGGGTACGCGGCGGTCGCCGGCGGCGACTCCAGCATCGGCACCGCGCCGAGCGAGGTCAGTTCGCCGAGGCTCGCGTCCCACCGGTAGGTCGCGAGGGTGAGATCGAGCTCGTTGGCGACGTAGAGCCAGCGGCCGTTCGGGTGGAAGGCGAGGTGGCGCGGCCCCGCGCCCGGACGCGTCGCGACGAAGGCCGTCGCCGCCGGGACGAGCGTCCCCTTCGTCGCGTCGAACCGCGACACGAAGATGCGGTCGGCGCCGAGATCGGCGGCGAGGAGGAACCGGTTGGTCGGATCGGGGATCGCGCAGTGCGCGTGTGGTCCCGCCTGTCGATTCGCGTCCGGGCCGTGCCCGGTGTGCTGCAGCACCGCGGCCGCGTCGCCGAGCGCGCCGTCGTCCGCGACGCGGAACATGGCGACGTTGCCGCCGAGGTAGTTGGCGACGAAGACCCAGCGACCGGTGTGGTCGAGCGCGACGTAGCAGGGCGCGCCGCCGGCGGTCGCGCGCCGAGGGCCGAGCGGCATCACGCGCCCCGGCGCGGCGGAGAACGCGGCGACGGCGCCCGACGGCCGCCCCTCGTATTCCGTCAGCTCGTTCACGGCGTAGAGCACCGGCCGCCGCGGATGCACGGCGAGGAACGACGGCTCGGCGCCGACGTCGAACGCCCCGGTCGGACGCCACGCGCCGCTCTCCGCATCCATCAGGAACTGGTGCACGCCGGGACGCGACGTGCGCTCGGTATAGCCGCCGACATGCACCAGCAGCTCGCGCGCCCGCGTCGCCTCGCGCCCGGCCGACGACGCGTGCGCGACCGCGAGCCCGCCGACGGCGGCGACGAACTCCCGGCGTGTCGTCAGCATCGATCCCTCCGGTGAGTGAGGTGCGTCCCGCGCATCCATCCCTCGCGCGGTCCGGGATCTCCGCGGAAACCAGCGGATGTCCGCGGATCCGCCTCCACGGAAGAAGCGGGTCCTGCGCACCGAACGAGATCCGCGGAGATCGTCGTTCACATCCGCGGGAATCCCACCCGCGCGACGCCCGGCCCTACGTACGCCGCGAACCCGGTCAGCGCTTCCCCGCCTGCACCGCGCCGCGCTTGAGCGTGCGCTCGAAGAACTCCGCCGTCGCCTCCCCCACGCGCAGCGCGCTCGCATGGCTCATCCAGTGGTGCGTCTCCTCGGGGATCACCAGCTCCTCGAACGGCACCCCCGCCTTGGCGAGGCGGCGCGCGAGATCGACCGTCTGGCTGAAGCGCACGTTGCGGTCGTCGTCGCCGTGGATCAGCAGCACCGGCGACTTCCACGTCGCGATCGACGCGATCGGCGACGAGCGCCACGCCACCTCCACCGCGCGCTGCACGTCGGGAATCTTCTCGTACTTGGGCTCGAGCAGCGGGCGCCACCGCTCGTCCGTCCAGTTGTGCACGCCGTGCAGGTCCACCCCGGCCGCGAACAGCCGCGAGTCGCGGGCGAGGGCGAGCGCGGTGAGGAAGCCGCCGTACGAGCCGCCGTAGATCCCGATGCGCGAGCCGTCCACCTGCGGCAGCGAGCGCAGGTACTCGCCCCCCGCCTTCACGTCCTGGTACTCCGACGCGCCGCGGCTCCCGGCGTTCTTCGCCTGGTGGAACTCGTAGCCGTAGCCGATGCCGAGACGGTAGTTGACCGACAGCACGACGTAGCCGAGCGCGGCGAGGTACTGGTTGGTCGCGTACGCGTTGGCGTAGTAGTCGGAGTAGTTCCAGCCGAGGAGCATCTGACGCGGCGGCCCGCCGTGCACGTAGACGATGGCGGGCTTCTTCGCGGTGCCCCCGCCCGGCGCCTCGAAGAGCTGCGCGTGCACCTGCACCCCGTCGGGCGCGCGATAGACGACCTGCCGCGGCACGACCAGCGACGCCGTCGGGAAGGTCGCGGGGATGCGATCCGCCGCGAGCGTCCGCGTGCTCCCGCCCGCCGCCGGCATGACCATCGGCAGCGGCGGACGCTGCGCCGTCGCGCCGATGAAGGCGATCGACGCGCCGTCGCCGGTGACGACGGGCGACCACTCCAGCCCCGTCCCCGGCGTGAGCACCTCGGGCGCCGCGCGATCGACCGGGACCTTCACGACGTGGCGGCGATCGATGTCGCCAGCGGTCGTGCCGAGATTCCCCGCGTAGACGAGAAAGGTGCGGTCGGGGCCGAGGGTGACGTGCTCCGCCATGTGCGCCCCCGGCGTGAGCAGCAGCGGCTCGCCGCCCGACTCGGCGACCGAGTACAGATGCGGCCACCCGTCGGCGTAGGAGAGGAAGACGATGCGCCCCTTCGCCGCCCAGTGGAGGTTGGTCCCGCCGTGCGTCGTCGGCGCCGAGCCGCGCAGCGTCGTCGGCGCCTCGTAGATGCGCCGCGCCGTGCCGGTCGCCACGTCGGCGGTGAAGATCGACCAGGGCTGGTGCCGCTGCACGAGCAGCGAGTCGGGGGCGCCGCCGGAGCCGGGGCGGCGGACGAAGGCGATGCGCGTCCCGTCGGGGGACCAGCGCGGGGAGCCGTCGCGCGACGTCGACGGCGCGAGGAAGCGGATCGGCGTCGAGTCGTTCGTGTAGATGCCGATGAACGCGTGATCGCCGCGCGAGGAGACGAAGGCGAGCCGCGAGCCGTCGGGGGACCAGCGCGGATCGCCGTTCCGGCCACGCGCGGTGAAGAGGCGCTTCGCGGCGGCGCTCCCGTCGATCGGGACCGTCCAGATCTGTCCGTCGCGCTCGAAGGCGACGACGTCGCCGCGCGGCGAGATCCTCGCGTTGTCCCCCTCGCCGAGCGCCTTCGGCGTCCCGCCGTCGAAGGGGACGGCGACGAGCTGCATGCGCGTCGGGGTCGGGTCGAGCGTCGGGTTCACCGGGAGCGCGTCGTCCCAGTTGGAGCCGTGCTCGCCGCCGCGCACGTACACGACCCAGCGGCCGTCGGGCGACACGGCGACGTTGGTCAGCTCCTGGCCGTCGTCGCGATCGTAGCGGGTGAGCTGGCGCGCCTCGAACGACGGCCCTTCGGCGACCCAGACGTTGCGCCGCCCCTGCTCGTTGAAGGCCCACGCGATGCGCGGCACGCGCGCCGCGCTCGCGAGCTCGTTCGGGAAGGGGTAGCTCCGCACCTGCTCGAAGGTGAAGCGCGGCGCGGGCGCCTGCGCCGGGAGCGCGCCGGGGGCGCCCGCGAGCGTGAGCGCCGCACCGAGGGTGAGTGCGAGCAGGGTGATGCCGGCGCGGCCGGCGGGAGTCTGTCGAGCGTGTACGCGGCGCATGCGATCGGTTCCGGCGTCGATGGGCGGAGAGGCGACTTCTTCTCGTCCGTCATCCTGCCGCGCGGACGCACGGCGCGCAAGGAACCGCGATCGGCGGCGTCAGCTCCCCGTGCGGCGCGGCACCTGGTTCTCGATCGGCGGCACCGTGCGCAGGTAGCGGTAGATCGCGCGCAGGTCGTCGTCCGTCATGCGCCGGTACTCGCGCGGCATGAAGGGGTGGAGCGTGTCCCCGGCCGGGTTGACCGCGGTGCGGATGGTGCGCACGAAGTCGGCCTCGCTCCACCGGCCGATCCCGGTCGCGCTGTCCGGCGTCAGGTTCGCCGGGTTGGCCGGGAACCCCTTCGGCGGCTTCGCGCTCCCGGCGAAGAGGCGCGTGCGGTCCGGCGTCGACAGCAGCCCCGTGCGCGGCGTGTGGCAGTCGGCGCAGAGGGAGACGTGCAGCGCGAGGTACTCACCGTACGCGGCGGTCGGCCCGCGCGGGGGAGCGGTGTGCGTCTCCGACTCGCTCGGCCGCAGGAAGAGGAGCTTGCCGATCCCGAAGACGAGGTTGTGGCTCTGTCGGACGTCGTTGCGCACGGGGCGCTGGCGCTGCAGGTAGCGGGCGACCGCGTACGCGTCGCGGTCGGACATCCCCGAAAGCCACTCGTACGGCATGACCGGCGCGAGCAGCCGTCCGTCGCGATGGACGCCGTTGCGGATGGCGCGCACGATCTCGGCGTCGCTCCAGGCGCCGAGCCCCGTGGCCGAATCGGGGGTGAGGTTCGACGCGCGCGCGGTGCCGATGCGCCAGTCGCTGAACTCCATCCCGCCGGCGAGCAGGCCGTCGGCGTTGCCGCGCTGCGCCGAATGGCAGTGCCCGCAGACCGCCGCATCGCGGACGAGGTACTCGCCGCGCGCGACGAGATTCGTGGTGTCGCGCTCCGCGCCCGCATCGAGCGTCGGCAGGGGGACGGAGGGGCGGCTGCACGCCGCCATCGCAACGAACGTGGTGAGCGCCGCCACCACGCGCCGAGCACCGTGCCGAATGGTCATGAACCTGCCCTCGCTGATGTCGCACTCGCGCGAGCCACGCAGGGCAAGTTAGCCGATTCACCTCATTCGAACTGCCGACGAAATCCCTCGAGCTCGGCGCGCAGCGCAGCGACCTCGTCGCGGAGCGCGGCGACGCTCTCCTCGAGCGTGGCGAGCCGTTCGCCGGCGGGCGCGCCGGTGCGCGTCGACTCGGCAGCGGCGGCCTCGCGCGCCGCGAGCGCCTCGACGTCGACGGGGCCGGCGAGCAGCTGCGCGTAGCGCCCCTCCTTCTGTCCGGGGCGCCGCTCGAGGCGGGCGACGAGCGGCGTCTCGCGATCGATCAGCCCGTCGAGGGTGGCCTCCACGTCGGCGACGTCGGCGAACTCGTGGATGCGCTGCGTCCGCGTCCGCAGCTCGCCGACGGTCTGCGGACCGCGCAGCATGAGCACGCAGAGCACCGCCATCTGCCGCCGCACGAGCCCCACCGTCTCGTCCATCAGCTGCTGGTACTTGGTGACGCGCCCGCCGCTGTGGACGATGGCGCGCACGAGCTGCCGGTGCCGCAGCCGATCGATCGCCGCCGCCACCGCCGACTCCTCGAGCGCCATCACCGGCTCGCGATTGGAGCTCTGGTTGCACGCCGCGGTGAGCGCGTTGAGCGAGAGGGGATAGTTGTCGGGGGTGGTGTGCTCCTTCTCGATGAGGGAGCCGAGGACGCGGAGCTCGATGTCGGAGAGCGGTTCCATGCGATGAGCGCGGGGATCGAACCGGTGACCCACGGAGGCACGGCGGAATCACGGAGGACGGCGCCGCCCGGTCGGTTCAGTTCGCGAAGCGACGACTGCCGTCTCGAAGCTTGGGGACATGGAAACCGATGAGCAACCCGAGTGGATAGGCGCCCATCTCGAGATGGGAGATCAACTCAGCTTCATGCACGAGCTCGAGGACGAGACCCTCGTCCTCGATGGATCGCGGCACCGGCATCCGTACGTCGAGTCCTCGCCTCCGGAGCTCGAAGACGAGGACTCGCTCGTACACGCTCGCCATCGCACCGGTTCTACGCCGGCCGGGTCATCCCTGCGCGAACTGCGCCATCCACTCGTCGCCCGCCTTCTGCATCTCCTCCGCCGACAGCTCCTTCACGCGCGTCGCGATCCCCCAGCCGTGGCCGAACGGGTCGGTGACCTTGCCGTAGCGGTCGCCCCAGAAGGCGTCCTCGAGCGGCTGCGCGATCGTCGCCCCGGCCTCGACGGCGCGGGCGACGGCGGCGTCGGCGTCGGGGACGTAGAGATGGAGCGAGCTCGCGGTGCCGTTGAGGGAGAGCGGCGAGCGCGTCCCCCACGCCTCGTTCTCCTCGCCGAGCATGATCCTCGAGTCGCCGATGCGAAGCTCGGCGTGCATGATGACCCCGCCGGGGCCGGTCATGCGGTCGATCTCCTCGGCGCCGAACGCCTTCTTGTAGAAGTCGATCGCGGCCGCAGCGTCGCGGACGATCAGGGCAGGGGTGACGCTGTGGTAGCCGGCGGGGACGTGGTTCGTGGCCATGGACGATCTCCGGAACGAGGTTCGGTGTCTGTTCGGGATGGTCAACCTAATGTGAACGGATGGCGCCGCAAGCGCCGCTACTCGCGGCGTTTCCCCTCGAGCGTGGCGCCGCCCTGGACGAGCCGCGCCCCCGTCACCCGGTCCCCGTCCCTGAGGAAGGTGAAGCGGAGCGAGGGGTCGAACGCGGCGCCGAAGACGAGGTTCCCGAGATGGCGCAGCGGGATCTCCCCCTGCCCGGGCCCCTCGGCCTGCGCCACCAGCGCGTCGTTCTTCACCCACACCCGGATCGTGAACGGCTTGCCGTTGGGCTGGATCAGGTCGTAGCTCCCCGGCAGGCGGTCGCGCTCGGCCGCCGGCAGGGCGACGACGGGGGGGAGGGTGGGCGTGGCCATCAGCGGCAGACCGAGGACGGCGCGCGCGATGTTCAGCGTCAGCGGCCCGGGGGAGGCGGCATCGGTGTTCGTGAAGGCGATCACGCTCAGCGACTCGGCGGGGAGATACGCCTGCATCGTCGCGAAGCCGTTGATGCCGCCGCTGTGCACGATCGCGCGGTGCGATCCGATCGGCGTCACGCTCAACCCGAAGCCGTAGTTGTGACGGCGGCCGCTCGGAAGGGTGTCCGGCGTCGTCATCGCCGCGTACGACGCGGGGCTCACGACGCGCCCGCCGTGCAGCGCGCGCTGCCACATCAGGTAGTCGCGCACGCTCGCGCACAGCGCGCCGGCGGCGTGCGGGTGCGTCATGCTCAGATACTCCGCCGGGACGAACGCGCCGTCCTTGCGGCTGTAGCCGGCGGCGAAGCTGGTGTCCGTCGTGCGCGAGGGACAGTAGCCCGTCTGGCGCAGCCCCAGCGGGCGGAAGAACTCGCGCTCGAGGAAGTCGGCGTACGACGTGCCGGACGCGCGCTCGATCACCATGCCGAGCAGCACGTAGCCGGTGTTGTTGTAGCGGTAGTCGGTGCCGGGGGCGAAGTCGAAGGTGTCGCGCGCGACGACGCCGACGATGGAATCGGGAGGAAGATCGTCGGCCCAGCGCGTGCGCCAGGTCGGGCTGTTCGTGTAGCTGTGGATCCCGGAGGTGTGGTTGAGCAGCTGCCGGATCGTGACGCGCTTCCCCTGCAGCGGGAAGGACGGCACGTGGCGCGAGAGATCGTCGTCGAGCGTCACCGTCCCCTGCTCGACGAGGCGCATGATCGCCGCCGCCGTGTACTGCTTGGTGAGCGAGCCGATCTCGTAGATGGTGGTCGGCCCCGCGGCACGGCGCGACTCGCGATGCGCGAGCCCGTAGCCGCGGAAGACGATCGTGTCGCGTCCGCGCACGACGGCGAGCGCGACGCTCGGGGCGGGACCGGCGGTGAGATGGCTGGCGACGAGCGAGTCGATGCGCGCGACGAGCACCGAACGGTCGGCGGACGCCTGCGTCTGGGCGCCGGCGGCGAGCGGCGCGAGCAGGAGGAGGAGCGCTTGAAGCGAGCGACGCATGGCGGGAGCCCTCGAGCGGTTCGATCCGAATTCTGCGCTCGCGCGGCGAAGCCGCCAGAGCCGCGACGTCCTGCCGCGAACGCGATCGACGACCGCGACGCGACGGTGGCCCTTGACAGCGTCTCCGGGGGGCGCTTAGAATTGGCGCCCTGGGAGTCGCGTCCCGATGTTCGAGTGTCGAAGCTGCACGCCTGGCGTGCGCCTCGACCACGTCAGCCGCACCGAGCGGCAGACGATCATCGGAGACGCGACTCTCGTCATTTCGGCCACGATCACGTCACCACTCGTCTCCTTCGACCGCATGACGATGCACGCATGCTCACGACCCGACGGCGCGTCGCAGCCAGCCCTGCGCTGGTTCGCCGCGTCCGCGCTCGCGAGCGCCGTGCGTCCAGGGGACGTCCGCGTCCGCGGCGATCGACGCGTCGACGAGAGGAACGACCGTGGTGCAGGGACCGGAGCTCGAGGTCGCACGCCGTAGGCGTCGGCATCCCCCGGTCACGGAGCGTCCGAGACGCCCCACCTGCGCCAGCGGCGAGGTGGGGCGTTCTGCATTCGCGCGACGACGAGCCGTCGTTCGACGCGCGCGACTGCCGGAACGCAGGGAACGGGCAGGACCGTCGTCCGTCGTCGGCCGGCGCGGCATGGTGCTCGAGCAGGAGGAAACGCGACTCCCACTGCTCGGTACGCACCCGCTGCCGCGTCGCGCCGCCGGCGACGCGACGGAGTCGTACACGATGTCGGCGCGTCCGGGCCGTTGCCGCGCGCCACCGGACGGGCGTGGGTCGCCGACGATGGGTTATCTCCTGAACAGAGGGCCCCTGGGCCACGGCCCATCGTCACTCTTCATCCACGCAGCCGTCCGCGATCACCACCCACACTCGACCCTGGAGGGCGAGCCATGTTGCACGACATGAAGCATCTCGGGACTCGCCTCCGGCGTTCCCGCACGCCGCAGGACGAGCCGATCCTCGGCACCACGCAGCGTCCCAACTCGGCGGGAGGGTACGCCTGGACCATCGATGCCTGGGCGCGCCTCGACCGCTACCTGATCCTCGGGAGCGAGGGGGGGACGTACTACGTGGCCGAGCAGCCGCTGACGGTGGAGAACGCGAACGCGGCGCTCGAGTGCATCGCTGCGGACGGGCTCCGCGTGGTGCGCCGCACGATCGAGATCAGCGAGAGCGGGCGCGCGGCGCGCAACGATCCGGCGCTGCTCGTGCTCGCGCTGTGCGCGTCGGTCGGGGACGAGGCGACGCGCGCCGCCGCGCTCGCGGCGCTCGATCGGGTGGCGCGGACGGGGACGCATCTGTTCCACTGGCTGCGGTACATGAAGGCGTGCCGCGGATGGGGGCGCAGCGTGCGGCGTGCGGTGAGCCGCTGGTACACGGGCAAGCCCGCGGGCGCGCTCGCGCATCAGCTGCTCAAGTACCGCGCGCGCGACGGGTGGTCGCATCGCGATGCGCTGCGGCTCGCGCATCCGACCGCGCCGACGTACGAGCACGACCTGCTGTTCCGGTACGCCACCGCGGGGTGGGACGCGATCGCCGGCTCGAACGCGCTCCGCACCGACGTGGGCGGGCGCCTCGAGGCGGTGCACGCGATCCGCCAGATGTCGCCGGCGGATGCGGCGCGCGTGATTCGCATCTACGGACTCACGCGCGAGATGCTCCCGACCGCGATGCTCCGTCACGCCGAGGTGTGGGAGGCGTTGCTGGATGCGATGCCGCTCACCGCGCTCGTGCGCAACCTCGGGGTGATGAGCACGGTGGGGCTGCTCGTGCCGGGGAGCGCGGCGACGCGGCGGGTGGTGTCGCGTCTCGCGAACGCCGGTGCGGTACGCCGCGCGCGCCTGCATCCGCTGGCGGTGCTGGCGGCGCTCCGGACCTACGCGCGCGGACGTGGGGCGCGCGGGTCGGGGCGGTGGACGCCGGTGCCGGAGGTGGTGGACGCGCTGGACGGCGCCTACTACCTGGCGTTCGCGAACGCGCCGGTGACGAACAGGCGTCTGCTGCTGGCGCTCGACGTGTCGGCGTCGATGCTGGCGCCGGTGCACGGGCTGCCCTATCTGACGTGCCGCGAGGCATCGGCGGCGATGGCGCTCGTGATCGCGGCGACGGAGCCGGCACATCGGATCGTGGCCTTCACCGCGGGGGAGGACGGCTCGACCCGTCTCGGGCTCGGGAGCGCGGTGACGCCGCTCCCGATCGCGCCGCGCCAGCGGCTGCACGAGGTGTTGGATCTGATCGGCGCGCTGCGGTTCGGCGGGACGGACTGCGCGCTGCCGATGCTGGACGCGGCACGTCACCGCTGGCCGGTCGACGCGTTCGTGATTCTCACGGACTCGGAGACGTGGGCCGGTCGGATCCATCCAGCGGAGGCGCTGCGCGCGTACCGCGAACGGATGGGGATCGCGGCGAAGCTCGTCATCGTCGCGATGACGTCGAACGGGTTCAGCATCGCCGACCCGAACGACGAGGGGATGCTGGACGTGGTCGGGTTCGATGCGGCCACGCCGGCGATCATCAGCGAGTTCGTCGCGTAGGCTGGTGCGGGCCGTCCGCCGCGCCACCACGCGGCGGCCGCAACGACACGCAGCTCACGACAGCTCATGAACCGACTCGCGCAGTACTTCGAGGAGGCGGACGAGCCGCGGGAGCCGGGGATGGTGGACTCGTACTGGGTCGTCGAGACGGCCCAGTACTGGTTCGTCGTCGCGCCCGACACGGCACGCCGGATCGAGCGGCAGCTCGCGCGCTGGTGGGGGCCGCGCTGGCTCGACTTCACCGACTCCTGGGGCGTCCGCCGCCGCATCCCGCGTGCGGCCGTCAACCACATCTCCGAGAGCACCCCCGCACTGCGGGCGGCCGCGCGCGCCTTCTATCGCGCCCGCAAGCTCGAGGAGCTGGCCGACCGCCGGGCGTGGGAGGAGAACGATTGAGACGACGGCCGAGGGCAACAGCCGACGGCAACGGCCGGGGGCTCCCGGCCCCCGGCCGTCAGCTCCGCATGTAGTGACACGTGTACCCGCCGGGATTCTTCTGCAGGTAGTCCTGGTGGTAGGACTCGGCGGGGTACCAGGTGGAGGCCGGCTCGATCGTCGTCGTGATCGGCTTCTTCCAGAACCCCGACGCCTCGACGCGCGCGATCACCGCCTCGGCGGTCGCGCGCTGCTCGGGGGACTGCGGGAAGATGGCCGAGCGGTACTGCGTGCCGATGTCGTTCCCCTGACGGTTGAGCGTCGTCGGGTCGTGGAGGCGGAAGAACCACTTCTCCAGCAGCTCCTCGTAGCTGAGCACGGTGGGGTCGAAGACGATCCGCACCGCCTCGGCGTGCCCCGACTTGCTGTCGTGGGTGTCGTGGTAGGTGGGATTCTCGAGCCAGCCGCCGGTGTAGCCGACTTCCGTATCGATCACGCCGGGGACGGCGCGGAGGATCTCCTCGACGCCCCAGAAGCACCCTCCGGCGAGCACGGCCACTTCCGTCTTGCGTTCGGTCATCGGTCCTCGCGTCGCGTCTGTCCCTGAATTCTAGCGGCTCGAGCGCTTCACCGCGAAGGCGCGACGGACGCAAAGAGTCAGCCGGAGAGTCCGTTCACCATCCGCTTGATGCCGTCGCGGAGCAAGGGAACGTTGAAGTTGATCAGAAAGCCCCGGAAGCAGCCGCTCGACGGCCTTCCGCTCGATCACGATGCATCCCTCGACGAGGATGTCGATGCGATAGCCCGCGTCGAGTCGAACACCGCCATAGTCGACCGGCAGCTCGACCTGCCGTACGATGGACAGGCCGCGTGCACGCAGCTCGTGCGCGAGGCACGCTTCGTATACGCTCTCCAGCAGTCCCGGTCCGAGCGCCTTGTGCACCCGAAGAGCACCATCGACGATGATCGCGGCGATTCGTTCCAGCGCCGTCCGCTCCATGTCGTTCCCCCGATTTCCTGGCGTCCTTCGCGTCTTCGCGGTGAGAACCTGTGCCGGAGGATAGGCGCGGGGCGTCATCGCGGCGCCATCGCTCTCGACAGGCACCGGCCTGCGCCGTATCGTAGCGCCCATGGACGATCCCTACGCCACGCTGCGCGACCAGGTGCTGCGGTCGGTCCTCGATGGGCCCGCGCACACCGAGTCGTCGCTCCGGCACGCGGCCGCTGCCGATGGGGATGTCGGCGCGGCGCTCCAGCCGCTCGTCGACAAGATTCATCGTCACGCGTACAAGGTCACCGACGAGGATCTGTCTCGTTTGCGGCCGCACTACGACGAGGACCAGCTGTTCGAGATCGTGGTGAGCGCGGCGCTCGGCGCGTCGCGGCAGCGACTCGTGGCCGGGCTGCGCGCCCTGGAGGACGCATGAGACTGAGCCGAGTGCACGCCGGGCATGCCCTCCCCGATCGACTCCTGTTCGGAGTCATGCGGATCATGGTGGGGCACGCGCCCGGCGTCGTGCGCACCCTCAGGTACCGCAAGGAATACTTCGGGCGCGCCTGGTCCGAGCTGACGCATCAGGTCATGCGCGGCCCGTCTCCATGGTCGGTGGGAGAGCGGGAGATCTTCGCCGCATTCGTCTCGCGCCTCAATCAGTGCGTCTTCTGAACGAACGCTCACTCCGCGGTCGCGGAGGCGGCGCTCGGTGACGACACGATGCAGCAGGTGCTCGCCGACTACAGAACGGCCCCGATCAGCGAGAAGCTCCGCGCGACGCTCGCGCTGCTCGACGCGTTCACGCTCGCCCCGAGCACACTGTCGCCGGAGCGCGTCCGGCAGACGCTCGACGTCGGGGTGACGAAGGAGGAGCTGCACGACGCGATGTACGTCGCCTTCCTCTTCAATACGTACGACCGCCTCGCCGACACGCTCGGCTGGGAGCTGCCGGCGGAAGCGTACTACCGGAAGGCGGGCACGCGGCTGTTGAAGCACGGATATCGCTGAACGGCAGGGGCTAGGGGGCTAGGGGCTAGGGGCTGGGGAACACCCTTCCTGAGCGCAGCATAGCGTAGCGAGGGGTCTACTCCATTCCGAGTAGTCCCCTCGCTACGCTCGGGGACGGTTCCCGAGGGTGTTCCCGAGTCCCGAGTCCCGAGTCCCGAGTCCCTGCCGTTCCATCCCTCGCGCTCGCAGCGATCCGCTCCAGTCCCGCGCGGATCTCCGACTCCGGGATCCAGCGGCCGCGCACCATCACGCCGCTCCGCTGCTGCAGGGCGCCGAGCGATTGCAGCGGGTTCGCGTCGAGCAGCAGCAGGTCGGCGCGATGGCCGGGGGCGACGAGGCCGAAGCGGTCGCTTCCGGCGAAGTAGGCGCCGACGTTGCGCGTTCCGCTGACCAGGATCTCGAACGGAGACATCCCCGACTCCGCCATCGTCGAGCGCTCGCGATGGATCGAGAAGCCGGGCACGCTGCACTGCTGCGGCGCGTCGGTCCCCATGAGGACGCGCACGCCCCCCTGATGCAGCGCGCGCAGGATGGCGACGCGGTTGCGGGCGATGCGCTGCGCCGTCTCGGCGTTGTAGTTCGGCGCGCGCAGCCGGTTCTCGTGCGCGGTGATCCAGGTCTGCACCGTCTGGCGCGGCATGTAGCGGAGCTGGGGTCGGCCCGATGAGCGCCGTGCCGCGCGACCGCTCGCGCAGCGCCAGCTGGCCCGCGGCGCCGAGCATTCCGCGGACGGTGGTGATCCCGCCGGCGACGTAGCGGAACATCGTGTTCTCCACCGCACTCGCCGGGGCATTGGGAGGGGGCACGTGGCCGTGCATCTCGGCGAGCCCCGGCATCAGGAACCTGCCGCGCCCGTCGATGCGGGTCGCTTCCGCGGGCACGCGCACGCTCGCGCTGGCGCCGACCTCGACGATGCGGTCGCCGCGCACGACGACCGTCTGGTTCTGCAGCACCGGCTCGGTGTCCATGGGAAGCACCGCGACGTTGGTGAAGGCGATCGTGCGCGGGTCGGCCTGCTGGGTGGGCTGCCGGGCGGTCGCGACGCTGGCCGAGGCCGCCAGGAGGATGGCGGCGGCACGGAGGCGGACGAGAGGCATCGGGCAGGCTCCCGGGAGTATGGAATCGCGCGGATGCTGATGCCGTCGTGGGAGGGGCGCGAGGCGCTTCACCGGCTCCTGGCATTCTGCCTACGCCGTCGGAAGCTGAGCGAGGCGTGGTTCGGCGCGACTGACGGTGAGCGACTGTCTTTCATTGGGGGGCCCCCCCCGAACGACAATGCTCACTCCGGCGCGGCGTCGGGCGTCATCGATCGCACGCCGCCGGCATCGCCGTCGCGCACCGCCGCGCGTACGTTGACGACGAGCCTCCACCACGACCGCAGGCACGCAGCTCCACCAACGCCCTCCGCCGATGAAGATCTTCGGGCAGCCGGACGAGCAGACCGTCATCCAGTTCGAGCAGGTGCGCGAGCACGCCGTGGACGCCGCGCTGATGGCCGACGCGCACGTGGGCTACGTGATGCCGATCGGCGGCGTCGCGGCGTATCGCGAGCAGGTGTCGGTGGTCGGCATCGGCTTCGATATCGGATGCGGCAACGCCGCCATCCGCACCGACCTCACCCTCGGCGCGCTCGGGCGCACGCCCGAGGAGCAGCATGCAACGCTCGAGCGCCTCGCCGACGGCATCGCTGCGACGGTGAGCTTCGGCGTCGGTCGCAGGAACCGCGCGGACGATGCCCCGGTCGACCACCCGCTGTTCGACGAGGCCGCGTGGGAGGCGGTGCCCAAGTCGCATCGCGAGGGGCTGCGCACGAAGGCGCGCGACCAGCTCGGCACGGTGGGGAGCGGGAACCACTACGTGGACGTCTTCGTGGACGAGGCGGGAGCGATCTGGGTCGGCGTACACTTCGGCTCGCGCGGCTTCGGCCACACCGTCGCCTCCTCCTTCCTCGCGCTCGGCCAGGGGAAACGGTGGGGCGAGCACGCGCCGGAGCGGGAGGTGCTCCTCGACCTCCGCGATCCGCTCGGGCACGACTACTGGCATCTCATGACGCTGGCCGGCGAGTACGCCTACGCGGGGCGCGAGTGGGTGGCGCGCAAGGTCGTCTCGCTCCTCGGTGCGCGTGAGCTCGAGCTCGTGCACAACCATCACAACTTCGCCTGGCGCGAACGGCACGACGGCGACGAGGTGATCGTGGTGCGCAAGGGGGCGACGCCTGCCTTCCCCGGCCAGACGGGGTTCATCGGCGGCTCGATGGGCGACGACGCGGTGATCGTGCAGGGGACGCCCGCCGAGCATGCGTCGGCGGCGGTGCTCGCGGCGCAGCACGACGCGCTCTACTCGACCGTGCACGGCGCGGGGCGGGTGATGTCGCGCACGCAGGCGGCGGGGAAGCGCAATCGCCGCACCGGCAAGGTCATCTCGCCGGGGCGCATCTCCCGCGAGATGATGGACGACTGGCTCCGCGAGAAGGGGGTGATCCTGCGCGGCGGAGGGCTCGACGAGAGCCCGCAGGTCTACCGCCGCCTCTCCGACGTGCTGCGCGCGCAGGAGGGGACGATCGAGGTGCTGCACACGCTGCGGCCGCTGATCGTCGTGATGGCGGGGGCGGACGAATTCGATCCGTACAAGGATTGAGCCGGGGTGGGGTCAGAGTGGGGTCAGAGTCGAACCCGAGTCGACGCGCGTAAGTCGTTGATTGTCCACGCGCAACGTTTCGCCACGTCAGACGAGCGCACGTCCCGCCGGGCTCTCACTCGCGTGGGGAGGATGTCCGCGGAGAAGGTCGGATATCCACGGAGCGATCCGTGCGCCCGGTCGCCGATTCCGTGGCGATCCGTCCTCTGCGAGGAGCTCCGCGCGAACGACGATGTCGGAGTCGACTCCGGCCCCACTCTGACCCCACTCTGACCCCACTCTGACCCCACTCTGACCCCACTCTGACCCCACTCTGGCCCTCGAGCGCCGGGCGCCAGTCAGGACGGCGCGCGCTCGCATTCCACGCTGCTTGCCGCCGCGAGCGGCGTTCGTAGCTTCCTCGCCTCACCCGGACGATCAGGGAGTGTCGGATGCGCCGCAAGGTCACGTTCCTCCTCGCTCTCGCACTGCTCGGCGCGCCCACGCAGCACGGGCGCGCACAGGGGGGTACCACCGCGCTCGTCGGCGCCACGCTGCTCAACCCGGGCGCGACGCCCGTCCGCGACGCCGTCGTCGTGACGCGCGACGCGCGCATCGTCTGCGCGGGAGCGCGCGCGGCCTGCCGCATACCCGCGGGCGCACGCACCGTCGACCTGCGCGGCGCCTTCGTCGGCCCCGGATTCATCGACGCGCACGTGCACTACTCGCAGACGGCGTGGGTGGACGGGCGCCCGGACGCTTTCGACGTGCGCGCGGAGATCCCGTACGAGACGGCGGTCGGCACCCTCGCCATGCACCCGGAGCGCTTTCATCGCGCCGCGCTCTGCACCGGCCTGACCAGCGTCTTCGACGTCGGCGGCTATCCCTGGACATTCGACGTCGCTCGTGCCTCGCGCGAGGCCACCGACGCGCCGCGCGTCGTCGCCGCCGGTCCATTGCTGTCGACGATCGACCACTGGGTCAACCTCCCGACGATGCGGCAGTTCGTCCACATGCGCAGCGACTCCGTGGTGCGGGCGACGGTGCGCGGGCAGGCGGCGACCGGCGCCGAGGCGATCAAGGTGTGGTACATCGACATGGCGGACAGCCTGCGCGCGACGGTGCGTCCGCTCCTCGAGCTGGCGGGAGCGGAGGCGGCGCGCGCGCAGCGCCCGCTCCTCGTGCACGCCACCGAGCTGCGCACGGCGCGCGAGGCGCTCGCCGCGGGCGCCCGGGTGCTCGTGCACAGCGTGGAGCGCGACACCATCGACGACGCGTTCATCGAGCTCGCGAAGCGCAACGGCACGATCGTCATCCCGACGCTGACCGTCTACGAGGGGTACGAGGACGTGTACCTCGGACGCTCCCCGGCCGCGCGCTATCCGCTGGACTGCGTCGATGCGGCGACGCGCGCGAAGCTCGAGCGGGTCATCCCGGAGGAGCGCCGCCGGCCGTACGCGCAGTTCGCGCGCAGCGGTCGCATGTCGCGCAACCGGCCGACGATGGAGGAGAACCTGCGCCGGTTGCTCGCCGCCGGCGTTCCCATCGCCATGGGCACGGACGCAGGCAACCCCGGGACGGCGCACGGGCCGAGCGTGTACCGGGAGATGGAGGCGATGCAGGCGGCGGGGATGTCCGCGGCGCAGGTGTTCGCGTCGGCCACCATCGTCGCCGCCCGCGCGATGGGGGTGGCGGACGAGACGGGGACCCTCGAGGCCGGCAAGCGCGCCGACCTCGTCGTGCTCGACGCCGATCCGACGGCGGACATCGCGCACGCGCGCCGGGTGCGGATGGTGATGCGCAACGGCCGCCTCTACGAGCAGGCGGAGCTGAAACCGCGCTGACGTCGCGGCGAACGGCCGGTCGTAAGCCCCCGGCGTTCGCACCGTCACCGCCCTGTAAGCGCGCCGTTCGAGTCGCATTCGCGACGCGTCGTGACTGCACGCGGCGCGCACGCGACGAACGACGCGCAACGCCGTTCGTCGCGTCGAGTTGTGTCGTGTAAACGAGATCCGCGCGCGATCCTGACGTCGTGTGACGGGCACCGGAGCCTCCGAGATTGCACGTGGACCAAGGTTGTCCACCGGCTTCCGGAGGCTTCGACCATGCGACATCTGAACGGCTGGCGTACGCTCGCGGTGCTCGCCGCGTTGGTCGCAAATCCAATCGGTGTCGCCGTCGCCCAGGAAGCGACGACGGTGTCGGGACGCGTGACCGGCGAGAGCGGCGCTTCCCTCCTGGCGGCGGCGGTCGCCATCCCGTCGCTCGGCGTCGGCACGCAGACGCGCGACGACGGTCGCTACTCTCTCACCATCCCGGCCTCGCGCGTCGCCGGCCAGACGGTCGCCCTGCAGGTGCGGCGCGTCGGCTACACGCCGGTGACGATCCAGCTCACGCTGCGCGCCGGCGCGATGACGCAGGACGTCACGCTCCTCCAGAGTCCGCTCCGCCTCGACGAGATCGTCGTCACCGGCGCGGGCACCGCACAGACGCGCGAGCGCCTCGGCAACGTCGTCAACACGGTGGACAGCGCGCTGATCGCGCGCGCCGCCGAGCCGCAGAACATCCTGTCCGCGCTCGCCGGCAAGGCGCCGAACGTCGTCGTGCGCACGCAGTCCGGCGAGCCCGGCGCCTCGGCGTTCATCCAGATCCGCGGTGCGACGTCGGTGCTCGGCCCCCTCCTCGGCGGGAACCAGCCGCTCATCGTCGTGGACAACCAGCCGATCGACAACCAGACGGTGTCCGATCAGACGACGCCCTGGCCCGGCGGCGCGGGGACGGTCACGCAGAACCGGTCGGCGGACATCAACCCGAACGACATCGAGTCGATCGACATCCTCAAGGGCGCGGCGGCGAGCGCGATCTACGGCGCGCGCGCGGCGAACGGCGTCATCCTCATCACCACCAAGCGCGGCGCGGCCGGCGCGACCCGCTACACCCTCAACTCGGCGGCGACGTTCGACGAGGTGCTGCGGACGATGCCGCTCCAGCGCGCGTACGGACAGGGGACGGGCGGCATCGCGCCCACCTGCGCCGCGGCGAACTGCAACCTCACGAGCCTGAGCTGGGGGCCCGCGCTCGCGGCGGGGACGCCGACCTACGATCACGGCGCCGAGATCTATCGCACGGGGCTGACGTCGGACAACAACCTCTCCGTGTCCGGCGGCAACCAGCGCACGACCTTCTTCCTCTCCGGCGGCCTCACGTCGCAGGACGGCGTCATCACGGGGCCGAACAACAAGTACGCGCGCACCAGCCTGCGCCTCAAGGCGACGCATCAACTGGTCGATGCGCTGACGCTGAGCGGCAACTTCGCGTACGTGGACTCGCGCGGGAAATACGTGCAGAAGGGGTCCAACACGTCGGGGCTGCTCCTCGGCGCCCTCCGCACGCCGCCGGAGTACGACAACCGCCCCTATCTCGACCCCACGTCGGGGATGCACCGCTCCTATCGCTTCCCGAACCCGGACGCGACGAGCGCGCAGCTCAGCCGCAACTACGACAATCCCTTCTTCGTGCTCAACAACACGGGGAACCGGAGCGAGCTGGGTCGCTTCATCGGCAACGTCGGCGTCGAGTACGTGCCGACGACGTGGCTGAGCGTTCGCTACACGCTCGGCGCCGACCAGTACACCGACCAGCGGGTGCAGTCGCTCCCGCTCACCTCGTCCGACAATCCGGTGGGGGCCGTGATCCGGGCGACGATGAACAACCTCGAGATCGACCACAACCTGGTCGCCACGCTGCAGCGCCGGTTCACGCCGTGGTCGCAGGCACGGTTGACGCTCGGCCAGAACCTCAACTCGCGCCGCTACCGCGATACCTGGATCCGGGGCGAGCAGCTCATCGCGCCGGAGCCGTACGTGGTGCAGAACACGATCAGCTGGGCGCCCTTCGAGACCAAGTCGCTGCGCCACATCGAGGCGTACTTCGGACAGGCGGAGCTCGACCTCTGGGATCAGTTGTACGTCACCGTCGGGGTGCGCAACGACGGCTTCTCCACCTTCGGCGCGTCGGAGAAACGGGCCACGTATCCGAAGGCGAGCGCCGCCTGGACCTTCACGAGCGCCCTCGGCAATCGCCAGCGGCGGGGCATGTTCAGCTTCGGGAAGCTGCGCGCCGCGTACGGCGAGACGGGACGCGAGCCGCCCGTCTACGCGACGATCACGACGCTCTCGTCCACGCAGACCCTCGGCAGCGGATTCGGCGACCTGATCGTGCCGTCGCAGAGCGGGCACGGTGGGCTCGTCACCTCGCTCATCCTCGGCAACCCGAACCTGCGCCCCGAGCGCAATCGCGAGACGGAGGTCGGGCTCGATCTCGGCTTCCTCGACAGTCGCGCCGACCTGAGCGCCACGTACTACGCGAAGCACTCGTCCGACGTGATCCTCACCGTGCAGACGAACGCCGCGCAGACCGGCGCCTTCCAGGCGCTCCGCAACGCGGCCGAGATCTCGAACAAGGGGGTCGAGCTCCAACTGAACCTCCGGCCGGTCACCACCGCGCGATACGCGTGGGAGATCGGCGCGAACGTCGGCCGCAATCGCGGCAAGGTGCTCTCGCTCGCCGACGGCGTGGAGTTCGTGTCGTACAACAACGAAGGGTTCACCGGCTCGTCGGGGAGCTCGACGGTCGGCTTCGCGCCGGGGGTGATCCGCGGCTCGGACTTCATCCGCTGCGGCCGCGGGATCCGGTTCGACTACGACCGCGACGGCACGGTGGACGACATCGACGCCCTCTGCGGCGCGAACGCCGCACGCGACGCCCTCTTCCTCGCCGCGAACGGCCGCCCGGTGATCAATCCCGACGAAGGGGTGATCGCCGATCCGAACCCCGACTGGACGGGCGGGCTCTCGTCCTCCTTCCGCATGGGGCGCGTCACCGTCGGCGGGCTGCTCGACGTGCGACGCGGTGGGCAGATCTGGAACGGCACGCGCGGCGCCCTCTATCGGTTCGGGACGCACAAGGACACCGAGATCCGCGACCGGACGGGCACCTTCGGCAAGGATGTCTACACCGACGAGTATCCGCACGTCGCCGGGCCGGGCGCGGGCGTCGTCGCCTTCCAGTCGCCGGCGGAGTGGGAAGCTTGGTTCACCGGCAACGGCGGCAGCGCGAGCGGCGCGCAGGCGCAGTTCGTCGAGGACGGGAGCTTCGTGAAGCTGCGCGAGCTCTCGATCGGCTACCGGCTCGACCAGCGCGCGATCGTCTCGCGGCTCGGGATCACGAGCGCCGACATCCGCCTCGCCGGCCGCAATCTGAAGACGTGGAGCGACTACCGCGGGCTCGATCCGGAGACGAACCTCGGCGGCGCGGAGTGGCTGACGCAGGGGATCGACTTCTTCAACAGTCCGTTGACGCGGTCGTTCGTGGTGTCGGTGTCGCTGAACCGGTGACGGGGATCGGTGCTCGGTTGACTCCGTGTCGTAGCGGACACCGGACGCCGAGCACCGAGCGCCGAGCCGCCTACGCAGTCCTTCACGCTCAACTCGAGACGCCCCATGCGACGCTTTCAGAGAGCATTCCCGCTTCTCGCCCTTGTCGCCGCCCCGGGCTGCACGGAGTTCCTCTCCGGCGGCGAGCTCGATACCGATCCCGCGCGGCCGACGACGGCGACGAGCGCGCAGATCTTCGTGGGGACGCAGAGCGCCCTCTGGTCGATCCTGATGAGCGATCCCGCGCGCATCGCCGCCTTGTGGACGCAGCAGCTCATCGGCACGAACATCCAGACGCAGGCCATCTACAACTACGACGTCACCGAGCAGACCACCAACGGCTTCCACCAGGCCATCTACATCACGGGCGGGCTGGTGGACGTGCGCAAGCTCCAGGCGCGCGCCGCCGAGGCGAACGACCATCACATGCTCGGCATCGCCAAGGTGGAGGAGGCACTGCTGATCGGCACGGCGGCCGACCTCTTCGGTGACATCACGTACACGGAGACGCTGCAGTTCGACCGTCAGAATCCGAAGCTCGACCCGCAGCTCGAGGTGTACGATGCGCTACAGACGCTGCTCGACGGCGCGATCGCGGACCTGCGCTCCACCGCGGCGACGAATCAGGGGCCCGGCGACGCCGATCTCTCCTACGGCGGCGACGTGGCGCAGTGGATCACGCTCGCGTACACGCTCAAGGCGCGCTTCCATCTGCACACCGCCGAGGTGCGCCCCACGGCCTACGCGCAGGCGCTCGCCGCGGCGCGCCAGGGGATCACCAGCGCCGCCGACGACTACGTGGCGCGCTTCTCGGGGGCGTTGAACGAGCAGAACTTCTGGTACCAGTTCGACGTCGTGCAGCGGGCGGGCTATCTCGCTCCCGACCCGCAGTTCGTGGCGTTGCTGGCGTCGCGCGACGACCCGCGGCTCGGCCGCTATTTCAACGGCGACCAGTCGGGGTTCCACCCGTCGCTGATCCAGCCCGACCGCACGCAGCCGCTGGTGACCGCCGCCGAGAACCTGCTCATCTGGGCGGAAGCGGCGCAGCGCGGCGGCGACGACGCGGACGCACGCGCGCAGCTCGATCGGGCGCGCGCGCTCGCCGGCCTCGCGCCGGTGGCGGGCAACCTCACCGGCCGGGCGCTGCTCGACGAGATCCTGCTCGAGAAGTACATCGCTCTCTTCCAGAGCATCGAGGTGTTCAACGACTACAAGCGCACCTGCACGCCGAACCTGGCGCCGGCGGTGGCCAGCTCCAAGATCCCCGCGCGCCTGCTCTACGACGACGAGGAGCGCACCACCAACACGAACATCAAGAATCCGACGGAGCAGCCGACGCGCAACGCGAACGACCCGGCGAACCGGACGTCGGACGGCACGGGGGCGGCGTGTCGCGGGCAGTGAGGCGGCGGCGGACGGCGCAGTGCGGGGCGATGCTGATCCTCCTCGCGCCGTCGTCCGCCTGCTTCCAGTACCGCGCCGCGCCGCCCGCGGAGCTCGCGGTCGGGAGCTACACGGCCGTCGCGCTCAGCGACTCGGGGGCGCAGCTGCTCGCGCCGGCGGTCGGGCCGCGCGCAGTGCGCCTGCAGGGGCGGCTCGTGCAGGCGGAACGGTCCGCGCTCACGGTGTCGGTGTCCTCGATCGTGCGATCGCCCTCGCAGGAGGAGAGCTGGCCGAGCGAATGGGTGCGCGTGCCGCTGTCCGCCGTGCAGCAGGTGCAGGTGCGCCGCCTCGATCGCCCCCGCTCGGCCCTCCTCGCGAGCGCGGTGCTGGTCGGCATCCTCACCACGCGTCTCGTCATCGACGCGAACTCGGGGAGCGGCGGGACGAGCGGCGCGGGCGGGGCGGTCGCGCAGTGAGGACGGCGGATTGACAGCGTGACAGCGTGACAGCGTGACAGCGTGACACGAGTGAGAAGCGGCGTCGTCCGAGGCGCTCTCTCCGGACGACGCCTCCTCTCACCTCTGTCAAACCGTCAAACTGGCAAACGGCTCACGGCAGATCCCTCGCTCCGCTCGGGATGACAGCCGTTGCCGTCAAACCGTCCATCCGCCCTACCGCGACCTCGCCCCCGTCGTCGTCCCCCCGGGCGCCAGTCGCGTGACCGGCGGCGGCTCCTGTCCGCGCAGCGCCATCTGGCCGCGGCGCGAGAGGTCGATCGACTTCGCGAGGATGCGCGCCGCTTCCTGGTCGGCGTGGAAGCCCATCGAATTCTCCGCCTCGATGAAGTCGGCGAGGAACTGCGCCTTGCGCTGGTAGTCGCGCGCCACCTTCACCGCGGGGACCGTGCTGTCGCGCTGCACCTGGGCCGCGATCTCGCGCGTGAGCTGGAGCACCGCGTCGATCGCCATGTTGCGCATCTCGAACGTCCGGTCCTGGATCGTCTCGACGCGATTCTTCAGCTCCGCCTCCGACCAGCGATGGCACGTCTGGCAGGCGCGGTTGATGTTCAGCACCGGGCTCCGTACGTGGTGGTCGGAGATCTTCATCGCCCCTTCGCGCTTGTACGGCATGTGGCAGTCCGCGCAGGCGACGCCCGAGCGGGCGTGGATCCCCTGGTTGTACAGCTCGAACTCGGGGTGCTGCGCCTTGAGCACCGGCGCGCCGCTGATCGCGTGCACCCAGTCGGTGTGGCCCGTGGAATCGTGGTACGCCAGGATGCTGTCGGCGGTGAGCCCCTTCCCCCACGGATACTGCAACCGCTTCTCCGGCCCCTTGAAGTAGTACTCCACGTGGCACTGCCCGCAGACGAAGGTGCGCATCTCCTGCCGCGTCGCCTGCTGGTTGACGTCGTAGTTCGGCACCCCCTGGCTCGCCTTGAGCAGCCGGATGCCCTCGATGAAGCCGGGGCGCGTGACGCGCAGCTGCATCGACTCCGGATCGTGGCAGTCGATGCAGGAGATCGGATGCCGCACGTGCTGGCGCGCCTCGAAGTACGGCATCGCGTTCAGCTTCTCGAAGCCGGCGATCAGGTCGCCGTTGCCGGCGCGCTTGTAGGGGACGTAGACCGACGCGTGGCAGTGGATGCACGTCCCCGGCTGCTTCGCGACCACCTGCCGCCGCGTGAGCTCCTGGTCCTGGAGCATGTACGCGTGCCCCCGCTCCTCGCGGAAATCCTCCGAGAAGGCGTAGCCCGCCCAGAGCTCCTTCAACCGCGGATCCTCCTGCAGGCGCGACTGGGCGACGACCGAGCGCGGGTCCGCCTCCGTCGGCGTGTGCGGCTCTCCCTCGCTCCCGCCGTAGCGCGTGCGCTGCTGATCGACCGTGCGGCGATAGTCGTCGTACTGGAGGGGGAAGTTCTTCCCCCACACCGCCGGATCGTCGATCGTGTCGTTGAGCGCCACGACGCGATAGAACGGCGTGCGCGCCTCCTGCTGATGCTGGAAGATGTTCGTGAGGAGCGCGGCGATCCCCACTGTCGCGAGCGCGGCGCCGAGTCCCAGCGCGATGATCCACCGGGTGCCGAGCCGGCGGCGCGGGCGGTCGTCCGGCGGCGGGTTGTCGTGTCGTGGTCCGGTCATGCCTCGATGCGGGTGCGTGGTCCTTGGCGCGACTCCTCGGTCACCGTACCTGATGCCCCACGTAGCGATGGCAGCGCACGCAGTCGATCGGCTCGGCGGCGCGCGCCGGACGGATCGCCGTCGGCACGTCCGTCGGGGGCTCGCGTGCGGCTTGCGAGATGGTGCCGGCCCCGTGGTCGATCGCCGCGGTGATCTCCGCGTGACAGTGCCGGCAGGCGTTCTGCGTCACGCGGCGGTTCCCCTCCGTGATGCGGAGCGGATCGGGGAAGCGGCCGGTCGTGAAGTAGAAGGAATGCCAGAAGCCGTTCCGTGCCTTCACGGCGTACTTGCCGACGACGTCGTGCGGCGTGTGGCAGTCGTTGCAGGTCGCGGTCGCATGGTGGCTCCCCTTCATCCAGGCGGCGTAGTGCTCGCTCATGATGTGGCAGTTCGCGCACGCCGCCGGATCGTGCCCGAGATACGAGTAGCCCTTCGCGTACCCGAAGGTGAAGAGGCCGAGGCCGAGCGCGGTGCCCAGGAAGAGCACGGCCGCGAGCGCCAGCCGGTCGCGTCGCGTCATCGGCTGAACTGCGCCTCGAGGTAGGCGTAGCGGCCGCGCGTCCCCGACGGATAGAGCTGCCGGACGACGATGCCGCCGGTCGCGATGGCGCCGTACGCGACGAGCGTCCAGCGCGAGGTGACGCGCCAGTCGACGCTCGCGTCGAACAGCGCCGCGAGCTGCCGCCGCCCCTCGGCGGGCCGGCCGACGTAGCCGAAGGAGGTGCGCTCGAACGGGCCGCCGCCGACGTACCAGAGATCGTCGCCGTCGGCCAGGCGCAGGTGATGCGCCTCGACGCGCGTCGTGACCTGCGTCCCCGGCCGGAGGATCAGCGATCCGAAGACGTCGTCGAGGTTCATGAGCGTGTAGAAGGGGAAGCGGGCGTAGAGGCGCGGCGTCGGCACCATGGAGAAGAAGGTGCCGTGGCGGTCGTCCGTCGGGTCGCCGTCCCCGCTCGCACGATACCAGCCGGCGCGCAGCCACGGACGGAGTCGCGGGACGGAGTCGGGCTGCCAGCCGAGCTCCGTCGCCCACGCCACGCCGCGATGCGACTGCGTTCCCCATTCGCCGAGCTGCGCTGCGCCCCAGAGGAGCACGTCGATCTCGCCGATGCCGGTGTGCACCGATTCTATCCAGTGCGCGCCAAGTGTCGAGATGGCGATCGCGTCCCGGTCGGCGGCGCGGAGCGCCTGCGGCCGATTGTCCGCCTTGACCACCGACGGATCGTCGCGGCCGTCCCGGTAGTACGCGGCGAAGAGACGCGCGTCCCCCGTCAGCCGTGGCGTCCGCATCGGGATCGTGAACGCGCCGTAGCCGATGCCGACGTCGAGATCGGGCCACCCGTCCACGTCGAAGGCGCCCTGCGTCGGCCGCACCGCGAGCAGCGTCGCGTTCCGCCCGCCCCAGTCGTAGGTGCCGTGCGCGCCGTCGAAGGTGCGCCCGACGTGCGAGAAGCCGAAGACGCCGATCAGGCGCTGCGAGATGCGCTCGCGCTTGAGCCACGCGAGCGTGGCGTCGGTCGGCACGACCTCGAGCCCGTCGTTGAACTCGAAGCGGCCGAGCCGCGCCGCGGCGCCGCCCTGGCGGGGCGGCCGCCCGATCCGCACGAAGGCCTGGCGCAGGACGAGCGAGGCCGCGTCGATCGCGCCGTCGTTCGCTGCGAAGTAGCTCCCGCCGAGCCCGAGCTGTCCCTGCGGCGGCGGGAGCACCGCGTCGTCGGGGAGGGCGAGCAGCGCCGGCGCCTGCAGCTCGACGCGCCAGCTCCAGCGCGGGCGCTGCTGCAGCAGCGCCCCGCGCGCCTGCACGCCGACGAACGCATAGCGATCGCCGGCGACGTCGCCGAACCAGTCCCACAGCTCGGGGCGAAGGCGGAGATGCAGGCTCGAGGTGATCCCGGACGCCTGTTGTGCCGCGAGTGTCGCCGGGCGTCCGACGCCCAGCGCGAGTGCCGCCACCAGCAGCGAGAGACGTGCACGCATCGCGCCGCCTCGCTGCAAGGGGCAGACCAGGTGGCGCGCTACCCCTCCGAGGACGCGGCCTCCTCGAGCATCTCGAGCAGCGTCTCGAACGAGATGGAGGCGTTCGCCGCCGCGACGACGAGCGAGTCGCCGCCGCCGCAGCAGGCGTCGATGCCGACGGCGTTGAAGACGCGAACGGCTTGCGGCACGCGCAGCAGCGTCTCGTTGACGCTCCAGGCGGGATCGATCACGGTCGTGGTGCTGCCGACGGTGGAGAGAGGACGGAGAGGCATGACGAGGTCCGGTGAGAGGTCAGGGGAGGAGGCGCGCGACGGCGTCGATCGATGTGCGCGACGCATCGAGCCCGGTCTGCTGATGCGCGATCGCGCCGTCGCGGTCGAGCACCGTGATCACGTTGGTGTGGGCCGTCTCGCCGTTCGGCTGCCGCGCGTAGCGCACGCCGAGCGCCGCCGCGAGCTCGCGCACGGCCGCGTCGCTGCCGCTGAGCAGCGTCCAGCGAGCGGGATCGAGCCCCGACTCGGCGCCCCAGCGGGCGAGCCGCTCCGGCGTGTCGCGCGCCGGGTCGAGGGAGACGAGGACGAGGCGCAGCGCCGCGCGCTTCGACGCCGGGACCGACGCCTCGATCCGCTTCAGGCTGCCGACGATGAGCGGGCAGGTGGCCTCGCAGCTCGTGTAGACGAGCGCCAGCACGCGCGCGTCGCCGTCGATCGCGGAGAGCGTGACCTCGGCGCCACGCTGGTCGCGCCAGCGGAGGTCGAGGTCGTGCAGCGAGGCGCGCGGCTCGTCCGCCGCCGCCGTCGCGGCGTGATGGTCGTGCGCCACCGGCGCCGCCGCGCCCTCGCGCCGCGCGCAGCCGGCCGCCACGAGCGTGGCGGCGAGCAGGGTCAGGGTTCGTGTCGCGGCTCGCATCGTCATCCTCCTGTCAGCGCGCGCAACGGAAGCCCAGCGTCTCGAGCGTCGTGCGTCCGGTGAGGCCGGCGCGCACCGCGTGACGCAGGAAGGCGGGATAGTTCGTGGGATCGACGGCGCCGATGGCGGCGCTCGCGCAGAAGAGATCGTGGTCGCGCCCGCCGACGGCCCGCGAGTCGTCCGACACCAGCACGCCGTTGAAGTCGTCCACCCACTCCCACGCGAGGCCGTGCATCCCGCGCACGCCGTACGCGTTCGTCTCCCCCTCGGCGACCGGCGGGACGGGGTGGCGACGGCTCGCATAGCGGGTGACGAGCGACTGGATGAAGGCCGGCTCCCGCGAGGCGTCGCGCCGCGTCGCGCTGGCGGCCGCGGCGTACTCCCACTCGAGTATCGTCGGGAGCCGCTTCCCCTGCGCCGTGCAGTAGGCGCGGGCCGCGAACCAGGAGACGTTCGTCACGGGGCGGCGGAGATCGTCGGCGTCGCCCGCCTCGAGATCGTCACGCCAGTCGGCGAGATAGCCGGCCGGCGTCGCGTGCACGCGCTTCACCGCGCTCCGGCGCCAGCTCGGCTGCGCCCGCACGAAGGCGAGGAAGTCGCGCCGCGTCACCGGGTCGCGATCGAGCGCGAACGCCGCGACGGGGAGGGGCGCATCGCTCGCCCGGCCGTAGAGCGGGCGGAAGGTGCCGGCGGGTACCGTGACCATCGAGCTCACGAAGAATCCGATCATGATGGCCTGCATGGACGCCTCCTGGCAGAAGGTCACGGTCCCGAACACCGAACACCGAGCACCGACTCAGTGCTCCGCCATCCCCAGCCCCTTGAGCTGCTGGTAGACGGCCAGGTTGTCCTCGCCCGTCACCTTGAGCATCCCGAGGGCGCCCTTGTTGAAGGCGCGGAAGATCGAGTGGTCCACGAGGACCAGCGTGCCGGCCTTCTCGGCGCGGAACTCGACGATCGCCGAGCCGCCGGCGGGGATGAGCGTCGTCTGCACGTTGCGCTGCGAGACCGTCGAGCCGCCCTCGCCGTAGACGTTGTCGAACACCTCGCCGATGACGTGGAAGCTCGAGACGAGGTTCGGGCCGCCGTTGCCGACGAAGAGGCGCACCGACTCGCCGACCTTCGCCTGGAGCGCATTGTCCCCGGTGAGCGCGCCGACCGCGCCGTTGAACACCACGTGCGTGGGCCGCTCGTCCGCGCCGCGCTCCATGTCGAGCGAATGCGGCTGTCCGTCCGCCCCCGGCTTCGCATAGAACTCCGACTGCATCACGTAGAACTCGCGGTCCACCTTCGGCAGCCCTTCCTTCGGCTCGACGAGGATCAGCCCGTACATCCCGTTCGCGATGTGCATCGGGACCGGCGAGACGGCGCAGTGGTAGACGTAGAGCCCGGGGTTGAGCGCGCGGAAGCTGAACACCGACGCGCCGCCGGGGATGGTGAGCGTCGCCGCCGCACCGCCGCCCGGGCCGGTCACCGCGTGCAGGTCGATGTTGTGCGGCACCGTGCTGTGCGGGTGGTTCTTGAGGGTGAACTCGACGAGGTCGCCCTCGCGCACGCGGACGAAGTTCCCCGGCACGTTGCCGCCGAAGGTCCAGAAGGTGTACTCGACGCCATCGGCGAGGCGCATCGTCTTCTCGATCGTCTCCAGCTCGACCTGCACCTTCGTCGCGTAGTCGCGCGTGATCGGCGGCGGCACGTTCGGCGCGGCCGTCAACACCGCCTTCTCGACGCCGCGGAGCTCGGGGAGGGCCCGCGTCGGCACGGCCGACGCCACTCCGTTGCGCGCCTCGGCGTCGCGGCACGCGGTCGCAGTCGCGGTGAGCAGGATGGCTGCACCGGCGTTGAGGAGGGCTTTCGAGAGCTGGGACATCATGACGAGCCTCCGAGGGTCGCAGATCGAATTCAGCACATGGTCATGCTGAACTGAGTATCGCGTCCCTGGCCCCGGCGGTCCGTCGGCGCGACGCTGATTTTCCGTAGGCGTGCCCACGGAGCGGCGTCGGGGAAACGCCGACGGGCGGCGATGACCTGGTGTCATCGCCGCCCGTCGGGTCGTGCGTCGTTCGTGCGTCGTTCGTCGCCCGTGGCTCAGGTGAGCCAGGGATCGCTGTTCATCCAGCTCGAGTTCGGCGCGAAGAGGAAGACCAGCCCGCCGTTCGCGATCTTCGGCAGGAGCTGCTTGGCGCGCGCCTGCTCCATCGCCGGGCACCCCTCGCTGCGTCCCGAGCCGCTCGCCGTCACGTACGGCGCGCCGTGCGCCACGACGCCGCGCGCGCGGGCGTTGCTGTTCCACTTGCCGGAGAGCCCCTTCAGCCGGAGGCCGATCGAGCGGTAGAGCGAGCCCGCCGACTTGCCGCTGAAGTTGTACGTCTCCTGGGCGAGGTAGAGGCCGAGCGAGGTCGCGGCGCTGCCGGACGCGTTCGAGAAGCGCGTCGGCACCCCGTTGCGCGGGCCCGAGCCGCGGCCGTGCGCCACGGTGAAGGGACCGTCCACGATCTTCAGCTTGTCCATGTCGAACACGTAGCCGCGCTTCGCCGTGCTCGGCTGCCCGTAGTCCACGAAGTAGAGGTAGGGCTTCTTCACCGCGCCCGGGTTCTCCGCCTTGTAGGCGAAGTAGCTCCGCATGGCCGTCTCGAGCGCCTTCGGGTGGCTCAGGCGACCCACCTCGCTCGAGAAGGCCGCGAGCGCCTTCTTGATCGAAGCGTTCACCCCACCATCGGCCGGCGTCCCCGCGTCGAGGGCGACGTCCCCCCCGTGAACCTCGACCGCAGCCGGGCTCACCGGGCTGGTCGGCTCCGACTTCGGCGTCACGGTCGAGCCCGCGAAAGCCAGAGCGGTCGCGCCGATCAGTCCGTTCAACATCCACTTCTGTGAGCGCATCCGCCTACTCCTTCTCTATCGGTCATGGGTGTCGGGTCGGCCACCCCAGGGGCGCCGAGGACGTGACGAGCTCGAGGGCTGGACCAGGCCAGGACCTCGAGTTCGTTCCCGCGATTCACGATACAGAAGTTTAGTGACTTTGTTCCGGCATTAAAGCCTTGATTTTCAAGGACTTACCGCGCGGTCAGCGGGCTGGACGGTAAGGCAGGGGTTAGGGGCTGGGGAATAGGGCTGGGGACGGGAGAAAGTGGCTGTCGTCCCGAGCGAACGCGAGGGAGCTGCTGCATCGGCCGAGGGCCGAGGGCCGAGGGCCGAGGGCCGAGAGCCGAAGGCCGGGCAGCGGCTGCGGGGTGACACCCGCACCTCCCCAGCCCCCAGCCCCCAGCCCCCCTCACCGCCCCAGCCAGTACGTCGCCTTGATCAGGAAGACGTTGTCCGGGCGGTCGCCCATCAGCGCTTCGGAGTCGCGGCGGAGGTCGAAGTCGCCGAAGCCGGCGCTGCCGGCGCGCTGCTGGGTCCAGACGAAGAAGAGGGTCGAGCCGGGGCGGTACTCCCAGCGGAGGACGGCGGTGCCGCGCAGCGAGCGGTTGGTGAAGTTCGGGTCGTCGAAGCTGAACGCCGGCGCGGCACCGGCCCCGTCCGGGTCGATGGTGTAGCGGCGGGTCGTCGGGTCCTGCGCGACCGTCCCCACGTCGCGCCCGTACTCGCGCATCTCGACCGAGCGCGGGGCGGCGAACTCGCGGAACGAGTCGTAGTCGCCCGAGGCGAAGAACGGCTGCGCGTACACCTGCAGCGTGACCGTGGGGCGCATCGTCCAGTTGACGCGCGTCTCCAGCGAGACCGTCCGCGTCGTCACGTAGCCGAAGACGTAGCGGTGCCCGCCGAACGCCGTCGCCGTCGGATCGGCCTGTCGGCGGAGATACTGCTGCGCGTTCTCCGAGTACTGGTAGTTCGGCGAGAGCTGCACGAAGACGTTGGACGCCGGCTTGACGGCGAGCCCCGGCCGCAGGTTGAAGCTGCTCGTGCCGTCGAAGCCGCGCGAGCCGCGGATCTGCACGTCGAACACCGCGAACTGCCGCGGGTCGGTGGAGACCTGGAAGTGGCCGAAATCGTAGCCCGCCACCTTCACCGTCGGGCCGCCGCGCGTGAGGCGATCGTCGAGCGTCGTCGCGTCGCGGATCGCGAAGGTGCGGATGCGCCAGAAGTTGGGGAACTCGATCTGGTAGTAGAGCTGCCGCTCGAAGTCCGTCGTCGCGCCGTCCCAGTTGCGCTGGTGAATGCCGCCGGCGATCGCGAACATGCTGCGGTAGTACCGGGTCGGCTTCGTCCAGCTGTAGGCGACGTTGGCCGTCGTCTGCGCGTAGTCGGTGCGGTCGAGGATCGAGAGATCGTTCGACTCGAAGCCGGGGCTGCGGACGTTCTCCATCACTTCCCAGAGGAAGTTGCCGTTCTCCTTCGCCAGGCGCGTGTAGAGCCCCCACCCCTGCATCGACGTGGCGCTCGGATCGAGCAGCGTGCTGGCGCGATCGGGGCGCTGGTAGAAGTGGGTGCTCGAGCGCTGCGTCGCGAGCATCGCCTCCTCCGATCCCCGCACGTCGCTCGCGATGAAGGCGCCGCGCCACCGGTAGCGGCGCTGATTCCACGCGTGGCTCCAGTCGATCCCGCCGACGGTCGCGCGGCTCCGCAGCGTGGCGCCGAGCAGCGAGTCGCCGCTCAGTCGGCGCAGCGTGCTCGTCCCGATCACGCCGACCTGCGTCGCGCCCGCGCGCAGATCCTTGCGCACGCGGCCGACGAAGTAGTTGGTGAGCGGCTCCACGACCTGCGACGCCTCGACGCCGTCCGGCGAGAGGCGGTAGCGCGCCGTCTCCTCGCTCGCGACGGCGTCGAGGAGCCCGACGGTGAAGCCGTTGCTCGTGCGGCCGGTGATCTTGGCGGCGCCGAGGATCGTCGCGTCGTCGGGAGCGTCGCTGAACGCCGCCGAGCCGGTGACGTGGCCGTTGAGCTGTGGCGGCCGGCCGATGCGCCGCGAGTAGAAGACGCCGGGGCTGGAGAAGTTGCTGCAGAAGTAGCAGCTCGTGCCGCCGAAGCTGAACGCGCTGCTGTTGGCGACGAAGAAGGGACGCCGCTCCTCGTAGAACACCTCGTACGCCGACAGGTTGAGCACCGCCGGGTCGACCTCGACCTGCCCGAAGTCGGGGTTGAAGGTCGCGTCGAGGGTGAGGTTCGACGTGAGGTTGTACTTGACGTCCGCACCCGCGTTGAAGCGCATGTCGCGCGTCTCGCGGTAGGGGTTGCCCGCGTCGGTGTAGCGGTACTGCGCCCCCGAGACGACGTACGGCATCACCTCGAGCTGTCGCGGCTGCGCCCCGATCTCGAGCCCCTCGAGGTGCCCGTAGTAGGCGGGGCCGCCCGCCTCGTCGTTCCGTCGGAACGACCACATGCTGTACTCGTTCACGCGGTCGATGTAGCGGCGCACCTGCAGCCCCCAGCTCTGCACCGGCGCCCGCGCGAAGCGCAGCTGCGAGTAGGGGATGCGCATCTCCGCCGTCCACGCGTCGCTGCCGATCTGCGTCGCGGCCTCCCACACCGGGTCCCACGACGGGTCGCCGTTGAGCTGGTCTCCCTTCACGCCGGCCGGGTTCACCTCGAACAGCACCTCGTCGAGATGGTTGAGGTACGGATCGAGGGCGATCGCGAGCTTGTCGGTGGTCAACGAGTTGAACGAGCCGTTGTTGCCGTTCGCCGCCAGCAGCTGGTCCCGGCGCGCGAGCGGTGCGCGGATCCCCACCGTCCCCGCCGGCTCGCTCATGCGTGCGCCGACGTAGAGCGCGTTCTCGTCGAAGAGGATGCGGACCTCGGTCGCCGCCGACGCGGGCGCTCCCTCGTCGGGGCGCGACTGCCGGAACTGGGTGATCGGCGTCGCGCGCTGCCAGGCGGCCTCGTCGAGCTTGCCGTCGATGGTGATCGTCCCCTCGCGCCGGACCGCCGCCACGGTCGGGATGTCCGGGCCGTGGATCGACGACGAGACGACGGTGTTCTGCGCCGCGGCCGTCGAGGCGAGCGCCGCGCCGAGCAGCGCCGGCAGGAGGACGGAACGAAGGAGCGGGTGAGACATGGGGGGTGCACCGAACCAGGGGAAGCGCGTGCGGAGAGGGGACATCCCGCATCGACCTTGGATGGTGCACCTACGACGATGGTTGGGAACGGACGGCGCTCGACACGCGATGCTGACATCCTCCGAACATTCATCGCGCGTCGAACGTGAAGTTCAGCGACGGGCGAACGATGACGCGCCGATGACGGGTCCGGCGTATCCTCGTGCTTCGTGAGGTGAACCACGGGGGACACGGGGATGAAGAGAGGGGGCACGGGGTGAACCGAGGGGATACAGGGGGGCGCCGTGAGCCGGATCGAAGAGAACCGATATGAAGGGCTGCGTCTGCGTGTCGGGTATCGGCTCGACCTGCTCGTCGACGACAGGGTCTTCGTGGAGGTCGAGGCGGTGTCGGCACTGCTGCCGATACACGAGGCGCAGTCGCTCTCCCACGTGCGCCTCAGCGGCCGCCGGGCGGGCCTGCTCATCAACTTTCACGAGCGACGACTGAAGAACGGCATCAGACGCATGGTGGTCTGATGCCGTCTTCCTCCTGTCCCCTCCGTCCTCCCTGTGTCCCCTGTGGTGACTCAGGGTCGGCGTGCGCTCGGATCGCCGGTCGGTGGCGGTGCCTCGTCGGTCGCGGCGCGCGGGCCCAGGATCTCCGTGAGCACGGGCGTCAGCGCGTCCGCCCAGCGCTGATAGCCCGCGAGCGACGGGTGCAGCGCGTCCATGAACATCCCGGCCACCAGTCGCCCGTCGGCGTCGATCAGCTGGTCGGTCACGTCGACGTAGCGGATCGTGCGGCCGTCCGCCATGCGCGCGAGGTTCGCGTTGATCTGCGCGATCTCGCGATTGATCTCCGTCGCCGTCGCCGGGTTGTCGGCGCGCGGGAAGATGCCGGTGAGCACGATCGTCGCGTTCGGCGCCTTGCGGCGGCAGAGCTCGATCAGTGCGCGCAGTCCGCGCGTGATGTCCGCGACCTTCGCCTCGCCCCCCGGACGCTGCCCGACGTTGTTCGTCCCCGCGAGCAGCACGATCACCTTCGGGTGCACGTCGTCGAGCTCGCCGTTCTCGATGCGCCACAGGATGTGCTCGACGCGGTCGGCGCCCCAGCCGAAGTTGGCCGCGTTCCACCCGTGGAAGTTCGCGCGCCAGTTCGCGAGGAACTGCGGATAGTCGGTCGCCCCCCAGCGGCGCGTGATCGAGTTGCCGAGGAAGTACGCGTCGATCTTCCCCTGCGTGCGCTTGGCGAGGAGCTGCCGGTGCGCGAGCATCGAGTTGGAGTCGGTGCGCGGCGTCGCCCGGTCGGCGGGCCACGGCGCCTGCGCGGCGGCGGCCTGCGTCGCCGTGCTGGCCGGCACCGGCGGGGCGGGGGTGTACGTGCGCCCGAGGTGGCCGTCCGCCCACTGCAGGAAGTGCGTCCAGTTCGGCGCGTCGGTGTGGCCGCCGTCGTGCTGCCGCCAGGCGAGCGCTCCGCCGAGGACCGGCGCATTGACCGGCGGCAGCGTCGGGTCGCGATGGTCGTCGCCGACGCCGAGGTCCGTCGCGCCGAGGAGGCGGAACGCGGGGCCGGCGGCGATCGCCGCCATGTAGCTCCCCTTCTGGTCGAGCCACTTCGCGTCTCCCTTCTCCGGGATGCCGTAGCTGACGAAGGTGAGGCGCGGCGCGCAGAGCGCGAGCAGCTGGTGTGAATCGACCGGGAGGTCCTTCGCCGTCATCGCGCCGCGCGGCGTCTCGCTCGCGCCGTACTTGAGATAGTTGCCGGCCATCCAGTGATACTCGCCGGCGCCGGTGAGGCTCTCGACCGCTTCGCCGAAGTTGCGGCGGTGCAGCGTCGCGCCCCCCTTCCCGGACGAGCCGACGAGCACCGCGGCGAATCGCCGATCGAACGCCATCGTCACGAGCGCCGCCTTGCCGTAGCGCGAGACACCTTCGATGCCGACCTGCGTCGCGTTCACCGCGCGATCGGTCTCGAGATGGTCGAGCAGTCGCGACGCGCCCCACGCCCACGCGCGCAGCGCGCCCCAGTCGTCGGGCTTCCGCCGTTCGCCGCGGTTCACGAGGCCGATGATCCCGCGCGTGAGCCCCGCGCCGTTGTCCGCCTGCACGCTCGTCGGGTTGAGGAAGGCGAATCCCCAGCCGTCCACGATCAGCTGCTCGGTCGCCGGCGCATCGCTCCCCGGCGGCGGTGGCGGTGGGACGAACGCCGGGCGCGCCCCCGGCGGCGCGGGGCGGCCGAGCGCCTGCGCGAGCGTGCCGCCGCGGAACATGATCATCAGCGGCACGGGGCCGCGCGCGTCGGCGGGGAGCACGAGCGTCACCGGGATCTCGACGGTGATCGCCGGGTGCGCGCGGTTGTCCACGCGGCCGAGGAGCTGGCGGCCGACGACGCGCCGTCCGGCGATCGTGCCGGTGTCGGTCGCCGTCACCGTCCACGTCACCGTCGGCACCGTCGCGGGGACGCGCCCGTACACCTCGCGCTCGAACTCGTCGACGATCTCCACGCGCCGGCGCTCCCAGTCGCGTCGCGACGTCACGCGCCGGCCGTCGCGCAGCGTGAGGAGGGGCGGGAGCTCGGGATACGGGTTCGCCTTCGCCTCGTCGTAGTTCGCCGCGTTGGGCGCCTGCTCGTTCCCGCTCGGTCCAGGCCGCAGCGCGGTGATGCCGAGCTGCCGCAGCATGTCGCGATGATCCTCGGCGGTGAACCGCGCGATCGAGTCGCGCTCCGCCTGCGAGGGAAACTGCGCGCGCGCACACGGCGCGACGGCGACGACGAGCGCGAGGACGATGAGGGAAGCGCGCTGGCGCATGGGTGAGAGCTCGGTGCTCGGAGTTCGGTGCTCGGTGTTCGGAGTTCGGTGCTCGGTGTTCGGTATTCGGTGTTCGGTCGGCGTTGGCGCGGGGACCGAGCCTCGCGGGGTGGGGGATTCACGCGGCAGGCAGCGGCGATGCACGCGGATCGGTCACCAGGGTGACGGACGATCGGCACCTCGATTCCGGTCCACGTACATCCGCCGCTCTTCCGCGACAACCTTCCCCGCGTGAGGCGTGGCCATGCGGTACGCGAGCTCGTCCGGTGCAGCGAAACGTTGCGTACGGAAAATCAACGACTTACGGGGAGGGGGTCTGACCCCACTCTGACCCCACCCCGGCCCCTCTCCTCCTCCCTCCCCTCACGTCGTTCGCGGCGGCGCGGTCGTCGCACGCACGACGAGCTGGGGCGGGATCGTGATGTGGCGCCCCTCCGTGCGCTTGCCGCGGAGTCGCTCCAGCATGAGCGTGACCGCGGTGCGCCCCATGACGGGGCGCGGCTGATCGACCGTGGTCAGATCGATGTGACGCAGCGCGGCGAGCGCGGTGTTGTCGTAGCCCACGACCGACATGTCCTGCGGCACGCGGATCCCGCGTTCGGCGAGGGCGCTCAGCGCGCCGACGGCGGCGAGGTCGTTGGCGACGAAGATCGCCGTCGGGCGCTCGCCGCTCTCGAGGAGCGCGGCGACGCCGGCGCGGCCGCCGTCCTCGGTGTAGCCGCCGGGGACGACGCGCACGTGCTCGCTCAACCCGTGCTCCTCCATCACGCGCGCGAACGAGGCGCGGCGCTCGGCGGCACCGGCGCCCCCGCCGCCGTCGATGTGGGCGATGCGGCGATGACCGAGCTCGGTGAGGTGCTGGACGACGAGTCGGGTGCCGCCGGCGTCGTCGTTGGTGACGCTGTCGACGGTGTCGACGCTCGAGGGGCGGGCGACGAGGACGACGGGGACCTCGAGGCTCGCCGCGGTGATGTCGTCGATCTCGAGCATCGGGCTGGCGAGGATGAGCGCGTCGGCGCGGAGCTCGAGGAGGGTGTCGAGCGCGCGGCGCTCGGCGGTGGCGAAGCGGCTCGCGGTGCTGATGATGGTGCGGTAGCCCTGCGTCTCGGCCTCGGCCTCGATCCCGTCGATGACTTCGGTGAAGAAGGGGTTGTGGAGGTCGGAGAGGACGATGCCGAAGAGGTTTGTCTTGCGGCGCGCCAAACTGCGGGCGACTGCGTTGGGTCGGTAACCCAGCTCGGCGGCGGCCTGCATGACGAGGCGCTTCTTCTCCTCGCTGACGACGTTGGCGCCGCGCAAGACGAGCGAAACCATGGATTTGGAGACCCCGGCGCGGGCCGCCACATCAATGATTGTCGGGCGTCGGGGCGATTCGATTCGCATGCTTCTCCGGAGTGGGAGGCCCGTTGACAGCGCCGATAGTGTAGCACATCTTCGCGCCCACGCAATCGCTCTGGAACGTTCCAAGAACGTTCTTGGAACGTGACTGGAACGTTCCAAACGCGGACGAATGCGTTCCGCGCAGCACCCCCCAACGGCCGGTGATTCGTCGGGCGACGCGACGTCGCCCTCAGGAGGATCCGATGGACCTCGCGATGTCGAATGCCGGTCGCGCCCCGCCGCCGCGCCCTCCCGCCGCCTGGGCGGGAGCCGCCGTGCCGCGAGCCCATCCGCCGCCGCGCTCCGGACCGACTCCTCCATCTCCGTCGTAGATCCGTTCGCCTCTCCCGAACGCTGGGGGAGGTCCTGCTCGCTTCGATTTGTCCTCGCGTCGTACAAATCCCAGCTCTCCGGAGGCTCTACCGATGCAACGCTGGACTCTGCTCGTCGCCGCGGCGATGGTCGCGACCACGAGCGTGGCCGCAGACGCGCAGCAGACGGGGCGGATCACAGGATCCGTCACCGACAGCGCCGGCACGCAGCCCCTCGACCGCGTCACGATCACCGTCGCCGGCACCTCGATCGCCGCCACGACCGGCGCCGACGGCCGCTACACCCTGAACAACGTGCCGGCAGGCGCCCAGCAGGTGCGGGCCCAGCGCCTCGGGTTCGCCGCCCTCACGCAGCCGGTCACCGTCGTCGCCGGCCAGAGCGCGACGCTGAACTTCCGACTCGCCCAGCAGGCGGTGACGCTCAACACGATCGTCTCGATCGGGTACGGGACGCAGGAGCGCCGCACCGTCACCGCGGCCGTCTCCACGGTCACGTCGGAGCAGATCAAGGAGATCGCGACCGCCGATCCCATCAAGGCGATCCAGGGACGCGTGCCGGGCGTGGAGATCGTGTCCGCGGGGAACCTCCCCGGCGCGGCGATGAACGTCCGCATCCGCGGCGTGCGCTCGCTCACGGCGAGCAACGATCCCCTCTACGTGGTCGACGGCATCCCGATCTCCGGCGGGATCGCGGACTTCAACCCGGCCAACATCGAGTCGATCGACATCCTCAAGGATGCGTCGGCCACCGCCGTCTACGGGTCGCGCGGCGCGAACGGCGTCGTGCTCATCACGACCAAGAACGGCGCGCAGGCGGGACGGCTCAACGCCCAGTTCACCGCCGACATGTACTGGGGCTCGTCGCGGCCGTATCAGCTGATCGACATGATGGACATGTACGAGTACACGCGGATGCTGCAGGATGCCGCGCGCTACGAGCAGTACGTCCGGCGGCTGACGGATCCGTCCGCGCCGTCGGTGTGCAACGACGGCGAGGACATCGACTGCGTGCTCGGCAACGACATCCTCCGCGCCGCGTATCACGCGGGGCGCCAGACCGACTGGCAGCGCCAGATCCTGCGGACCGGTCAGCAGCGCAACTTCCAGGGCGGCTTCGGTGGCGCGACGCAGAACACGCGCTTCAACCTCTCGGGGAACTTCTTCGACCAGCAGGGGCTCGCGATCGGCCAGGAGTTCTGGCGCGGCAACGGCGCCGCCTCCGTCGAGCACACGCTCGACCGGCTCCGGATCGGCGTCTCGGCCAACGTCTCGCGGTCGGTCCAGGATCAGGGCGCGGGCGACGGCCTCTGGGGGGGCGCGCTCGCGCAGACCGGCTTCGGCGCGCCGTACGACGACAACGGCCTGCTGATCGCGCAGCCGGACGGTGAGCCCAACACCTTCAACCCGGTGCGCACGCAGCAGTTCTTCCTCAACCAGTTCCTGCGCAACCGCATCTTCGGGTCGGCGTTCGCCGAGTACCGCCTCCTCGAGGGGCTCAACTTCCGGATGAATTTCGGGCCGGACTACTCGAGCCAGGACAACGGCCAGTTCATCGGCCCCCGCGCGACGTACCCGTCCAACGAGGATTCGCGCGCCCAGCTCCGGACCAACCAGACCTTCGCCTACACCCTCGACAACCTGCTGCAGCTGAGCCGCGATTTCGGCTCGAAGCACCACATCGACGGGACGGCGCTCTACGGCATCCAGAAGTCGCGCGGCACCGAGAGCTTCGCCTCGGCGCAGCAGCTCCCGTACGACGAGCAGAAGTGGTTCGCGCTCAACACCGGCGCCAACTTCCAGCTCTCGTCCAACCTGTCCGAATGGGCGCTCGAGTCGATGATGGGGCGCCTGAGCTACACGCTACTCGATCGCTACACCGTGTCGGCGGCGGTGCGCCGCGACGGCTCGAGCCGTCTCGCGAAGGGGAACAAGTGGGCGACCTTCCCCACCTTCGGTGCCGCCTGGCAGCTCGGTGACGAGTCGTTCATGCAGGGGATCTCGTGGCTCGACGCGCTCAAGGTGCGTGGGAGCTACGGCGCCACCGGCAACACGGCGATCAACCCCTACCAGACGCAGGGCGCGCTGAGCCGGACGCTGTACAACTTCGGCGCCGCGAACGGCTTCGGGTACGGGCCGAACGCGGGGAACCCGGCCAACCCCGACCTCAAGTGGGAGAAGACGTACCAGACCGACGTCGGCGTCGAGTTCGGCGTCTTCAACAACCGGGTCACCGGCTCGGTGGACTACTACAAGCAGAACACGAAGGACCTGCTGATGAGCCGCACGCTCCCGACCACCTCGGGGTATCGCTCGGCGCTGCAGAACATCGGTGAGACGATGAACCGCGGCATCGAGCTCGCGCTCTCGACGGTGAACCTGAGCAACTGGCGTGGGCTCCGCTGGACGACCGACTTCGCGTGGGCGACCAACCACAACGAGATCGTCAAGCTGGCGACCGCCGACACGACGGGGTGCCCGGTGAACGCGCGCCCCTGCGATCTGAACAACGGGTGGTTCGTCGGACAGCCGATCAACAACAACAACGACGCGCAGCGGCGCGTCTGGTACGACTACCGGAAGATCGGGATCTGGCAGCAGGGGCAGGAAGCCGAAGCGGCCAGCTACGGCAACCAGTTCCGGCCGGGGGAGATCCGCCTCGAGGATGCGAACGGCGACGGCCGCATCACGCCGGCCGATCGCGTGATCCTCGGCAACACCTACGCGAAGTGGACCGGCAGCGTCTACAACCGGCTCGCGTGGCGGGGCTTCGACCTCTCGGCGCTCGCGACGGTGCGGTGGGGCTACACGATGTTCGACTCGTTCAACGACGGCACGAACCAGATGATGGGCCGCTTCGGCAACATCCGGACGGACTATTGGACGCCGGAGAACCCGTCGACCACGCAGCCCGCGCCGCGCCGGAACGGCAACGTCGTCCCCTTCAGCACCACGCGCGCGTATCGCAGCGGCGACCACTGGCGCATCCGGAACATCACCTTCGGCTACGAGGCGCCGACGAGCCTCGCGAGCCGGATCGGGGCCGATCGCATTCGCCTGTACGCGACGGCGCAGGATCCCTGGTTCTTCTCCGACTACAAGGGCTACGATCCCGAGAACGGCACCGCCGGCGGCGCGCCGGCGTACCGGACGCTCCTCATCGGTGCGAACCTCGGCTGGTAACGGGACCCCCAGACTAACAGGACGCAGACGATCATGCGACGCACTCTCATGGCAGGTCTGGGACTCGCGCTGCTCGCCGGGATCGGAGGGTGTCTCGATCTCGAGGAGAAGCTGGTCTCCAACCTCAGCAACGAATACGTCAAGACGCAGGCGGGGCTGACCGCCGGCGTCAACGCGATCTACCAACAGCTCCGCGGCTACTACGGCCGCGAGCAGCAGATGGCCCTCGGGGACTTCGGCACCGACATCTGGACGAACGGAGACCAGGTCGCGGGTGGCGCGCAGGCGTGGTTCTACCTGAACGACTACAGCTCGGGGCTCACGAGCACCGACGGGCGGATCCAGGAGCTCTGGAATCCGCTGTACACGCTCATCGCCCGCGCGAACGTGGTGCTCGATGCGGCGCCGTCGGTGCCGGAGGGCGGCGCGATGTCCGCGGCGGAGAAGGCCGGGCGCGTGGCGGAGGCGAAGTTCCTCCGCGCGCTCGCCTACTTCGAGCTCGTGCAGCACTTCGGAGACGTGACGCTCAACCTGACGTCGGGCGCGCTCTCGACGGAGGCGGAGCGCACGCCGGCGGCGGACGTCTACGCGGCGATCATCAAGGACCTCGAGGACGCGATCCCCGACCTCCCCGTCACGCAGGCCGAGTGGGGGCGCGCCCACAAGGGGGCCGCGCAGCACCTGCTCGCCAAGGTGTACCTCACGCGCGGCTACAAGCAGTTCGGCCAGGGGAACGCCGACTTCCAGCAGGCGGTGACGAACGCGCAGGCGGTCGTGAACAACGCCGCGTACGCGCTCACGCCGGTCTACGCGGATCTGTTCTGCGGCACGCACACCGCCGACCAGAACGCGCCCGATCCGAACCGGCAGGGCTTCTGCAACATCCTGAACTACAACGAGAAGCAGCCCGAGATCCTCTTCTCGGTGCAGTACTCGTACACGGCGGCGCAGGTGCTGGGGCCGCAGTGCAACAACACCGCCGGCGTGTGCGGCAACTACCTGCACCTCGCGTATCTCAGCCGCTACGACGGCGATGCCACGCTCGCGGCGGGGCTGCCGCGCGATCTGAACAACGGCCGGCCCTTCCGCCGCATCCGTCCGACGCCGTTCCTGATCGGCCTCTTCGACAAGACGCGGTGGACGGGGACGCCGGGACAGAGCGACATCCTCGACACCCGCTTCGACGGGACCTTCCAGACGCTCTGGATCGCGACGGCGACGGGGACCAACCCGGCCGAAGCCTGTCCGAACTGCACGAGCGGCGCGGCGCTCGCTCCCGGCGACACGGCCATGTGGATGCCGGGCTATCAGGTGTCGGACGAGTTCCGGCGGTCGAAGAAGTACGTGATCTACGTTCCGTGCCCGCTCGAGGTGGTGAACGTGACGACGGCGCCGGAGTGCGGCCAGAACAACAAGTCGATCCGCCGCTACGGCTGGGAGGTCGGTCCGTCGGTCAAGAAGCATCAGGACAACGGGCGCACGGGCGGCTTCCAGGATGAGCTGGGCGGCCGCGACGTCATCCTCATGCGGACGGGCGAGACGTACCTGATCCTCGCCGAAGCGCAGGCGAAGCTCGGCCAGAATCAGGCGGCGGCCGATGCGATCAACGTCCTGCGCGCGCGGGCGGCGAGCGCGGCGCACAAGGGCGACTGGCGGCAGTTCATGGAAGTGAAGGCCAGTGACATCTCGCTCGACTTCATCATGGACGAGCGGGCACGAGAGCTGGCCGCCGAGTCGTCGCGGTGGACCGACCTGGTGCGTCCGGGGCCGGACTACTTCGTGGCGCGCGTGAAGCGGGGGAATCGGGAGGCGAGCGCGAACGTGGCGGCGCGGCATGCGCTCCGCCCGATCCCGCAGCAGCAGATCAACGGCGTGACGGGCGCGCCGTACCCGCAGAACCCGGGCTACTGAGGCTGATGTTGGCGGTGGCTCCCCTCCGGCGCACCTCGGCACGTTCAGCGTCAGCGCAGCTGGCGGTGTCGCCTGCACGTCGCGTCGGTGGGGGAGCGCCGGGCAACCCCTCCGCGTCCGATCGCGAGCCGCTGCGCGCCGGACGACGGAGGGACGGGGACCAGACGCATCAGGGCCGGCACGTGGGTCTCGGTGCCGACATCTTCACGATCCAGCGTGTCCGGCTCTATCGGTATCGGTAGTCGCGTGATGTCCACCGTCGTCGCCGACGTCGCCACGGGGATGCGCCGCTGCGGGAGCGGCGTACTGTTGCTGCTGCTCCCGCTGCACGCGGGTTCGGCGCAGCGTCCGGAGGCCGCGCTGCGTCTCGCGCGCCCGCTCGGGGACGGCGCCGTGCTGCAGCGCGAGGCGCCGATCCCCGTGTGGGGGCGGGCACGACCGCGACGCGCCGTCGAGGTCTCGCTCGGCGGCGCGACGGCGCGGACGACCGCCGACGACGAGGGGCGCTGGTCGGTCCAGCTTCCGGCGCGCGCGGCCGGCGGTCCGTTCACGCTCCTCGTCGTCGCGCACGGCGACACGGCGCGCGCGCGCGACGTGGTCGTGGGCGACGTGTGGGTCGCCGCGGGGCAGTCGAACATGGAATGGCCGCTCGCGCGGACGACCGGCGCGGCGGCCGACGTCGCGGCGGCGAACGACGCGCAGCTCCGCGAGCTGAAGATCCCCATCGCGTGGGCCGAGCAGCCGCAGGAGGAGCTGGGCGGCGGGACGTGGGAGCGGGCGACGCCGCAGACCGCCGGCGCGATGAGCGGCGTCGCGTATCACGTCGCGCGCGAGCTGCGCGCGACCCAGCGCGTCCCGATCGGGATCATCAACGCGTCGTGGGGTGGGAGCGCGATCGAGACCTGGCTCGCGGCCGGCACGCAGGGGCTGACGCAGCAGGGCGTCGCGGCGCGCATGGCGGGTGAGCAGCGTGCGCTCGACTCGACGGTCGCGGCGCTGCGCGCCCGCATCGGCACGGTGGGGGAACGCGACCCCGGGCTCGTGGACGGGCGCGCGCGCTGGGCCGACCCCGCGCTCGACGACGCCGGCTGGGCGACGATCGAGGTGCCCGCGCTCTGGGAGTCGCAGGGCTACGCGGGGATGGACGGCGTCGCCTGGTATCGCACGACGTTCACCCTCACCGCGGACGAGGCGGCGCGCGGCGCGACGCTCTCGCTCGGCCCGATCGACGACGACGACGTCACCTGGATCAACGCCGTCGAGGTCGGTCGCACGACGGGATACGCCGCGCCGCGCCGCTATGTCGTCCCCGCGACCGCGCTGCGTGCGGGGCGCAACGTGCTCGCGATCCGCGTGGCGGACGGCGCGGGGGGCGGCGGACCGTACGCCGCGCCGGATTCGATGTACCTCGAGCTCGCGGGCGGGGCGCGACGCGCGCTCGCCGGCGACTGGAAGTTCCGCGTCGGCCAGCTCGCCGCGCGCGTCGACTGGCAGCGGCTCAACAAGATCCCCGCGATCACCTACAACGCGATGATCCACCCGATCGTGCGCGTGCCGGTGCGCGGATTCCTCTGGTACCAGGGCGAGTCGAACGCGAACGACGACGCGCAGGCGCGCGCCTATCGCGCGCAGTTCGCGTCGCTGATCGAGCGCTGGCGGGGCGCGTGGGCCCCGGGGCCGTCGCACGTGCTTCCCTTCCTCTGGGTGCAGCTCCCGGGCTTCGGTCGCGCCGACTCGACGCCCCCCGCTTCGAGCGCGTGGGCGCTGCAGCGCGAGGCGATGGAGGGGGCGCTGTCGCTCCCGGCCACCGGACGCGCGGTCACGATCGACCTCGGCGACCCGGACGACATCCACCCGCGCAACAAGCGCGACGTCGGACACCGGCTCGCGCTCGTCGCGCGCCAGGTGGCGTACGGCGAGCGCGTGCCCGCCTCGGGGCCCACGCTGCGGCGGCACGTCGTGGAGGGCGCGCGCATCGTGCTCGAGCTCGACCACGTCGGTGCGGGGCTCGAGGCGCGCGGCGCGAGCGGACGGCTCGGTGGCTTCGCGATCGCCGGCGCCGACGGCCGGTTCGTGTGGGCCGACGCGCGGATCGAGGGGGATCGCGTGCTCGTGTGGAGCGACCGCGTGGCGCAGCCGGTGGCGGTGCGCTATGCGTGGGCGAACAATCCGGCCACGGCCAACCTCTTCAATCGCGATGGGCTTCCGGCGGCGCCCTTCCGCACGGACGCTCGCTGATTCTCAGGACGGGATGCAATGACGACGATCGCCGCAGGGACGCTCCCCTATCGTGACGCCACCCTCCCCGTCGAGGCGCGCGTGCGCGACCTGCTCGCGCGCATGACGCTCGAGGAGAAGGCGGCGCAGATGGTGGGGGTGTGGCAGCGCAAGTCGGAGACGCTCGTCGGCGACGACGGCACCTTCGACCGCGAGAAGGCGCGTCGTGCCTTCGGGCACGGGCACGGGCTGGGGCAGGTGGGGCGTCCGAGCGACGCCGGCGGGAGCGGCTCCGGCGGCGGCGGCCACGAGCCGCGCAAGGGACGCGACGCGCGCGGACAGGCCGAGCTGACGAACGCGATCCAGAAGTTCTTCCTCGAGGAGAGCCGGCTCGGCATCCCGGTGCTCTTCCACGAGGAGTGCCTGCACGGACAGGCGGCGATCGACGGGACGAGCTTTCCGCAGCCGATCGGCCTCGCCGGCACCTTCAACCCCGTGCTCGTCGAGGCGCTCTACGCGATGACGGCCGAAGAGGCGCGCGCGCGCGGGACGCACCAGGCGCTGACGCCGGTCGTGGACGTGGCGCGCGATCCACGCTGGGGGCGCGTCGAGGAGACCTTCGGCGAGGATCCGCATCTCGTCTCGCGCATGGGGGTCGCCGCCGTGCGCGGCTTCCAGGGCGACCGGAGCTATCGGGACGGGAAGCATCTCCTCGCGACGCTCAAGCACTTCGTCGCGCACGGGCAGCCGGAGGGTGGCCAGAACTGCGCGCCGGCGAACGTCTCGATGCGCGAGCTGCGCGAGGTCTTCCTCCCCCCCTTCCGCGCCGCGGTGCAGGAGGCGGGGGTCGCGTCGCTGATGCCGTCGTACAACGAGGTGGACGGGGTGCCGTCGCACGCGAATCGCTGGCTGCTGCGCGACCTGCTGCGCGACGAGTGGGGGTTCCGCGGCTTCGTCGTCTCCGACTACTACAGCATCTGGGAGCTGCACGACCGCCCCGACACGCACGGCCACTTCGTGGCGGCGAACAAGAAGGAGGCGTGCGCGCTCGCGGTGAAGGCGGGGGTCAACATCGAGCTGCCGGAGCCCGACTGCTACGAGCACCTGCTCGAGCTGGTGGCGGAGGGGACGCTCGCGGAAGCGGATCTCGACGACCTCGTCGCGCCGATGCTCGCCGCGAAGTTCCAGCTCGGCCTGTTCGACGAGCCGTACGTCGATCCCGACCGCGCGGCGCGCATCGTCGGCTCCGAGGCGAACCGTGAGCTCGCGCTGCAGGCCGCTCGCGAGACGATCACCCTCCTCAAGAACGACGGCGGGGCGCTCCCGCTCGACCTGAACGCGCTCGGCACGATCGCGCTCGTCGGGCCCAACGCGAACCGCAGCCTCCTCGGCGGCTACAGCGGCATCCCGCGCCACGACGTCTCGGTGCTGGAGGGGGTGCGCGCCTACGTCGGCGACCGCGCGCGCGTGCTCTACGCAGAAGGATGCCGCATCACCGTCGGCGGCTCGTGGGTCGAGGACGAGGTGGTGCCGAGCGACCCGGGGGAGGATCGCGCGCTGATCGCCGAGGCGGTCGAGGTGGCGCAGCAGGCGGACGTGATCGTGCTCGCCATCGGCGGCAACGAGCAGACGTCGCGCGAGGCGTGGTCGCGGCGGCACATGGGCGACCGCACGAGCCTCGAGCTCGTCGGGCTCCAGAACGAGCTGGTGGACGCGATGGTGGCGACGGGGAAGCCGGTCGTCGCGCTCCTGTTCAACGGGCGGCCGCTCGCGATCTCGCATCTCGTCGCGTCGGGGGTGCAGGCGATCTGCGAGTGCTGGTACCTGGGACAGGAGACGGGGCGCGCGGTGGCCGAGCTGCTCTTCGGCGACTTCTCCCCGGGGGGGAAGCTCCCCATCTCCTTCCCGCGCTCGGCGGGGCACGTCCCCGTCTTCTACAACCACAAGCCCTCGGCGCGCCGCGGCTATCTGTGGGACGACGCGTCGCCGCTCTTCCCGTTCGGCTTCGGGCTCGCCTACACGACCTTCGCGCTGTCCAACCCCCGCCTCGTCGCGGAGACGATCCGGCGCGACGGCTCGACGCGGATGCTCGTGGAGGTGACGAACACCGGCACGCGCTCGGGGAGCGAGGTGGTGCAGCTCTACGTGCGCGATCGCGTGAGCTCCGTGACGCGCCCGGTGAAGGAGCTCAAGGGGTTCCAGAAAGTGTGGCTGGCCCCGGGGGAGACGACGACGGTCGAGATCCCCATCACGCCGGACTCGCTCGCCTTCCACGACATCGACATGCGCTGGGTCGTGGAGCCGGGGGAGTTCTCGATCCTGGTCGGCACCTCGTCGCGGGACGCCGACCTCCAGACCCTGACGCTGACGGTCACGCCATGACGACATCCGCGACGACGAAGGCCGCCCCTGCCGGCACCTCCTTCACCGGCGCGCCGACGCCGCCCGTCGGCGAGCGGCTCTCCTTCGTCGAGAAGGCCGGATACAGCCTCGGCGACGCCGCGGCGAACTTCGTCTTCATGACGATGATCCTCTTCCAGCTGACCTTCTACACGGACACGCTGGGGATCACCGCCGCCGCCGCCGGCACGCTGCTGCTCGTCGGCCGCCTGTGGGACGCCTTCTTCGACCCGATGATGGGGGCGCTCGCGGACCGCACGAACACGCGCTGGGGGAAGTTCCGGCCGTGGGTGCTGTGGACCGCGCTCCCCTGGGCCGTCGTGATGGTGCTCGCCTACACCGTCCCCGGTTTCGGCACGACGGGGAAGATCGTGTGGGCGACGCTCACCAACATCGTGCTGATGACGCTGTACTCCATGAACAACACCCCGTACTCGGCGATGAGCGGGGTGATGACGGGGGACGGCGCGGAGCGCACACGGCTCTCCTCCTACCGCTTCGTGGCGGCGATGCTGGCGCAGCTCGTGGTCGGCGGGTTCACGCTGCCGCTCGTCGCGAAGTTCGGCCAGGGCGACAGCGCGCGCGGGTGGCAGCTCACGATGGCGCTGTGGGCGGCGATCTGCGTCGTCTGCTTCCTCGTCACCTTCGCGACGACGAAGGAGCGCATCCAGCCGCCGCCGGGGCAGCACGCCTCGGCGAAGGGGGACTTCGCCAGCCTGCTCCGGAACGGGCCGTGGATCGCGATGTTCGTGCTCACGCTCGCGCACTTCATCTTCGTGGCGATGCGCGGCGGCACGATGTTCTACTACTTCCAGTACTACGTCGATCAGACGCAGCTGCTCGCCTTCCTCGACGGGCTCGGGCTGACGGCGGCGCCCGGCGAGACGCCGAGCGGGTTGATGAACGTCCTCGGCCTGATCGTCAACGCCGATCGCAGCAACGTGGGGCCGGTGGGCTTCAGCCTCTTCAACATCTGGAGCCAGTTCGTCACGGTGATCGGCGTCGCGGCATCGGCGGCGCTCGCGATCCGCTTCGGGAAGCGCGCGGTCGCCCTGGTCGGCTTCACCCTGGCGGCGCTCTTCGGCGCCGCGTTCATCCTCCTTCCCGCCGACTCGATCCAGGCGACCTACGCGCTCGAGGCGGTGCGCGCGCTGAGCTACGCCCCCACCATCCCGCTCATCTGGGCGATGTTCGCCGACGTGGCGGACTTCGCGGAGTGGCGCGACGGGCGGCGCATCACCGGCGTCGTGTTCGCGACGATCCTGTTCGCGCTCAAGGCGGGGCTGAGCCTCGGCGGCGCGATCGCCGGGTGGCTCCTCTCCGGCTACGGCTACCAGGCCAATGCGGCGCAGACGCCGGGGGCGCTCCTCGGCATCCGCATGACGGTCAGCGTGTATCCCGCGCTCTTCCTCGGCATCGTCGTCCTCTGTCTGCTGTTCTATCGCATCACGCGCTCCGTCGGCGCGCAGATGCAGACGGAGCTGGCGGCGCGCCGCGCCTCCTTCACCTCCACGACATCGGTGGCGTCATGATGACACGGCATCGTGCGCTCGCGCTGGGCGCCTCTCTGCTCGCGACGCTCCCACTCTCCGCGCAGCAGGTCAGCCAGTCGTCCGCCGCCTCGCTCCGCGAGGTGTTCGCGGGACACTTCCTCGTCGGCGCCGCGCTCAATTCCGACCAGTTCTGGGAGCGCGACACGATCGGGGCGCGCCTGATCAAGCGGCACTTCAACACGATCACGCCGGAGAACGTGCTCAAGTGGGAGCGGGTGCATCCGCAGCCCGGGCGCTATGCGTTCGAGGAGTCCGACCGGTACGTGGACTTCGGGACGCGCAACGGGATGACGGTGATCGGCCACACGCTGGTGTGGCACAGCCAGACGCCGCGCTGGGTGTTCCAGGACTCGGCGGGGAACCCGGCGACGCGCGAGCAGCTCCTCGCGCGCATGAAGGAGCACATCCAGACGGTCGTCGGGCGCTACGCGGGGCGCATCAGGGGGTGGGACGTCGTGAACGAGGCGCTCAACGAGGACGGCACCCTCCGCCAGACGCCGTGGATGCGGATCATCGGCGAGGACTATCTGGTCAAGGCGTACCAGTGGGCGCAGGAGGCCGACCCGGCCGCGGAGCTCTACTACAACGACTACTCGCTCGCGAATCCGGCGAAGCGCGATGGCGCCGTGCGGCTCGTCAACACCCTTCGCGCCGCCGGCGTCCGCGTGGCCGGGATCGGGTCGCAGGACCACCACAACATGAGCTGGCCGTCGGCGGCGCTCGTGGACTCGATGCTCACCGTGTTCGGGAACGCGGGGCTCAAGGTCCACGTGACGGAGCTGGACGTGGACGTGCTGCCGCGTGCGACGCGGGGGAACAGCGCCGACGTCGGGCAGCGGGCGGCCGCGCGGGCGGAGCTCGACCCGTACACCGCCGGCCTCCCCGACTCGGCGCAGCGCGCGCTCGCCCAGCGCTACGGCCAGATGTTCGACGTCTACATGAAGCATCGCGGCATCATCGAGCGCGTCACCTTCTGGGGGGTGCGCGACGGCGACTCGTGGCTCAACGGGTGGCCGGTGCCGGGACGGACGAACCATCCGCTCCTCTTCGATCGTGAGGGGAACGGAAAGCCCGCGTTCCAGGCCGTGCTGGACGCCGCCCGTCGCGCCGCGCCGGTGCCGTGAACCGACCGATGCGCGCGCGCACGTCGTCGATCGCGCTGCTTGACGAGCACCTTGCCGGCATCGCGGCCACGATCGCGGCCAGCGCGACGCGGGGGACGTCGTGAACGAGGCGCTCACCGTCCGCGCGCTGCCGCCGCTCGCCGTCATGCCGCAGACCTCCGCGCGGTTCGCGGCGCTCGGGCTCAGGATCCACGTCACGGAGCTCGACGTCCGCATGCCCAGGCCGGCGACGGCGACCAACCCGGCGGCGCCGGCGCAGAACCATCGCGACTCGTGGACACCGCGGACCGTCGCCGGCCGGGGAGCGGCGCCGTCGTTCGACGCCGACTTCCAGCCGAAGCCGGCGTACGCCGCGGTGCGAACCCTCGTCCAGGGGAGCTGATGACCGCCAATCGCACGGTGATCACCACCTTCGCCCTCCTCGCGTCGCTCGCCCTGAGCGTCGCCTGCGCGACCGGGACGACGACGCGCGGCCGCTCCAGGGACCGCAACGTCCTCAGCGAGCAGGAGCTGCGCGAGAACAACTTCCTGACCGCGTACGACGCGGTCGCCGCGCTGCGCGGCAACTGGCTGCGCGAGCGCGGGGCGGACAGCTTCAGCGCGCAGACGTACGTCCAGGTCTACATCGACAGCAACCGCCTGGGCGGGGTCGAGTCGCTGCGGCAGATCAACGTGCGCGACATCGTGGCCATCCGGTGGCTCGACGGCGTGCAGGCGGTGCAGCGCTACGGGATCGGGCACGGGCAGGGCGCGATCGTCGTGCAGACGATCCGCGGCGAGGACGACGCCGAGCAGCGTCGTCGCGCGCCGCAGCAGACGTCCGAGGCCCCGACGCCGGTCCACCTCGCGTCGCAGCGGGTCGTGCCGGCCGCCGGCGACAGCTCGTACGTGACGGCGCGCGGCGGCAACGGCGCCTTCCCCCTCGCCGCCGCGGGGCGCGTGGCGCCGATCCACGTGAGCGCCGGCGACTGGCCGGGGGTGGTCCGCGTCGCGCGCGACCTGCAGGCCGACGTGGAGCGCGTCACCGGCGCGACGCCGGCCCTCCTCCTCGACTCGCTCCCCGCCGCCCGGCAGGTCGTGCTCGTCGGCACGCTCGGCCGGAGCCCCGTGATCGACCGGCTGGTGCGCGAGCGCAAGGTGGACACGAGCCGCGTCGCCGGGGGTGGGAGACCTTCCTCATCCAGACGGTGCGCGATCCGGCGCCGGGGATCGAGCAGGCGCTGGTGATCGCGGGGAGCGACAAGCGCGGCACGATCTTCGGCGCGTACGACGTCTCGGCGCAGATCGGCGTGTCGCCGTGGTACTGGTGGGCGGACGTGCCGATCCAGCACCGGGCCGATCTCCACGTGCGCCCGGGGCGGCACACGCGCGGCACGCCGGCGGTGAAGTACCGCGGGATCTTCATCAACGACGAGGCGCCCGCGATGTCGGGGTGGTCGCGCGAGAAGTTCGGCGGCTTCAACCACCGGATGTACGCGCACATGTTCGAGCTGATCCTCCGCCTCAAGGGGAACTTCCTCTGGCCCGCGATGTGGGGGAACGCCTTCGCCGACGACGATTCGCTCACCGCGACGCTCGCCGACGAGTACGGGATCGTCGTCAGCACCTCGCACCACGAGCCGATGACGCGGGCGCACGCCGAGTGGCAGCGCTACCACCGCGGCCAGCCGTGGGACTACACGCGGAACGACTCGCTGCTGCGCGCGTTCTGGCGCGAGGGGATCCGGCGCAACGGGACGCGCGAGCACGTCGTCACGCTCGGCATGCGCGGTGACGGCGACGAGCCGATGACCGAGGGGACGGCGATCGCGCTGCTCGAGCGCATCGTGGCGGACCAGCGGACGATCATCGGCCAGGTCACCGGCAAGCCGGTGGAGCAGACGCCGCAGGTGTGGGCGCTCTACAAGGAAGTGCAGGAGTACTACGATCGTGGGATGCGCGTCCCCGACGACGTGACGCTGCTGTTCGCGGACGACAACTGGGGGAACATCCGCCGGCTCCCGGCGGCGAAGGACCGCGCACGGGCCGGGGGCTTCGGCGTCTACTACCACTTCGACTACGTCGGCGGCCCGCGCAACTACAAGTGGATCAACACCAACCCGATCGCGCGCGTCTGGGAGCAGATGCATCTGGCGCACGAGATGGGGGCGAACCGCATCTGGGTGGTGAACGTCGGTGATCTCAAGCCGATGGAGATGCCGATCTCCTTCTTCCTCGACTACGCCTGGAACCCGTCGGCGATCCCCGCCGACTCGCTGCCGGCGTGGACGCGACAATGGGCCGCACGGCAGTTCGACACGGGGCCCTCGGCGCTCGGCGCTCGGCTCTCGGCCGACATCGGTGACATCGTCACCACCACGCTCAAGTTCCTCGGCCGCCGCAAGCCGGAGCTGCTCGATACGGCGACGTACAGCCTCGTGAACTTCCGCGAGGCGGAGCAGGTGGTGGAGGAGTGGCGCGCCCTCGAGGCGCGGGCGCTGCGTGTGCGCGACGCGCTGCCGGCGGCGCACCGCGACGCGTACTACCAGCTCGTCCTGCACGCCATCGTCGCCGCGGCCAATCTGCACGATCTGTACGTGACCGTGGCGAGGAACCGGCTGTACGCGCTGCAGGGGCGCGCGTCGACGAACGTGCTGGCCGAGCGCGCACGGCGGCTCTTCGATCGGGACGCCGAGATCACGCGCTACTACAACGACACGCTGGCCGGTGGGAAGTGGTCGCACATGATGGACCAGACCCACATCGGCTACACCTACTGGCAGGAGCCGCCGCGGAACGTCATGCCGCGCGTGGACGTGATCCAGGTGCCGGCGACGTCCGAGATGGGCGTCGCGGTCGTCGAGGTGAATCGGCCGGCGCCGCCGCGGCGCCCCGGACCGGGCGGCCCGCCGCCGGGGTTCTTCGGCCGCCCGCCGGAGCTCCCCCCCTTCGACCCGTACCTGCAGCAGCGCTGGCATCTCGACGTCTACAACCGCGGCAGCCGGCCGTTCGAGTTCTCCGTCAGCGCCTCTGAGCCGTGGGTGATCGTGACGCCGGCGCGCGGGACGGTGACGCTCGAGCAGCGGGTCGCGGTGAGCATCGACTGGTCGCGCGTGCCGGCGGGGACGCATCGGGCCACGGTCACGATCGCGGGGCCGAACGAGAGCCGCTCGGTGGTGCAGGTGCCGGTGTTCAACCCGGCGACGCCGCGCCCCGACGTCGTGACCGGCTTCGTGCAGGGGAACGGGGTGGTGTCGATGGAGGCGGAGCACGCCTCCCGCATCGTCGACGGTCGCGACGCGCGGTGGCAGCGCATCCCCGATCTCGGCAAGACGCTCTCGGGGATGACGATCCTGCCCACGACCGTCGCGCCACAGGCGCCGGGCGCGGGGCCGCGGCTCGAGTACGACATGTTCCTCTTCGACAGCGGCACGGTGAAGGTGCACGCCTACGTCTCGCCGTCGCACGACGTGCTCGGCATCGGCGGGATGACGTACGCCGTCGCGATCGACGACGAGGCGCCGCAGCTCGTGAACGTGCACGCCGACAGCTCGAGCAACGGGCGCACCGACGGCAACCGGGCGTGGGAGCAGTCGGTCGCGAACAACGTCAAGGTGCTCGTCTCCGAGCACCGCGTGGCACGCCCTGGCGCGCACACCCTCAAGCTCTGGGCGGTCGATCCCGGCGTCGTGCTGCAGAAGATCGTCGTCTCGCCGACCGACCTGCCGGCGACCTATCTCGGCCCGCCCGAGAGCTACAACCGCGCACTGCGCCAGCCGGCGGTGACGCCGGCGGGTGCGCCGCGCGCGACCACCTCTCCGCGGAGGAACGGCTCGTGAGCCCACGCATCCCCATGCTCGCGGCAGCGGCCGCGCTGCTCCTCCCCAGCGCCGCGAGCGCCCAGCAGGCAGGGCGCGCCGATCCGGCGGCGCCGATGGCCCACTTCGACTGGTTCGCCTACGAGGGGCGCGACTCCGTCTTCCGCGCCTTCCCGCGCCGCGCGAACGAGTACGCGAACCCGATCCTCGCCGGCTTCTACCCCGATCCGAGCATCACGCGCGCCGGCGACGACTTCTATCTCGTCACCTCGACGTTCTCCTACTTTCCCGGGCTGCCGATCTTCCACAGCCGCGATCTCGTCAACTGGACGCAGATCGGCAACGGGATCCATCGGCCGTCGCAGGTGAAGTTCGACTCGCTCGGCATGTCGCGCGGGCTGTTCGCGCCCGCGATCGAGCACCACGACGGCACCTTCTACATCGCGAACACCTGCGTGGACTGCGGCGGCAACTTCATCATCACCGCCACCGACCCCGCCGGTCCCTGGTCCGATCCCATCTGGCTGCCGACGGTGGAAGGGATCGACCCCTCGCTCTTCTTCGACGACGACGGGAGGGTCTACCTCGTCAACAACCGCGCCCCCGCCGGCGGCTCGACGTACCAGGGACACCGCGCGATCTGGATCCAGGAATACGATCCGGTGCGGAAGCAGATGGTCGGCGAGTCCACGCAGATCGTCGACGGCGGGATCGACATCACGCAGAAGCCGATCTGGATCGAGGGGCCGCACCTCTACAAGGTGAACGGGAAGTACTATCTGAACATGGCCGAAGGGGGGACGGCGCACGACCACCGCCAGGTGATCATGCGTGCCGACCAGGTGCGCGGGCCGTACGTGCCGGGCCCGGTGAACCCGATCCTCACCCAGCGGCATCTCGATCCGTCGCGCCCCTTCCCGGTCACCGCGGCCGGGCACGCGGACTACGTGCAGACGCCGAGCGGCGAGTGGTGGGCGATCTTCCTCGCCACGCGCCCCTACGAGGAGGATTATCACAACACCGGCCGCGAGACGTTCATGCTCCCGGTCACGTGGGAGAACGGCTGGCCGTCGTTCGTCGGGGGGCTCGAGCCGATCAGGTATGCGCTCCCGCGTCCCGCGCTTCCCGCGCAGCCGCCGGCGGCGATCCCGACGAGCGGCAACTTCACGGTGCGCGACGAGTTCGATGGTCCCGCGCTCGCGCCCTACTGGCTCATGGCGCGCACGCCGCGCGAGCAGTGGTACGACTTCGCGTCGTCGCCGGGCGCGCTGACGCTGCGGGCGCGCGCGCAGGACATCGCCTCGCGCGGCCAGCCCTCCTTCCTCGGCCGGCGCCAGCAGCACCTCGACGCCGTGTTCACCACGGCCATGCGCTTCACGCCGACGCGCGACGGGGAGCGCGCGGGGCTCGTCGCCTGGCAGAACGACGAGTACTTCTACGCGTTCACGCTGACGATGGAGCGGGGGCGGACGGTGCTCCAGCTCCAGACGCGCGCCGGCCGCGCGGAGACGCCGACGGTGATCGCCTCGGCGCCGGTGTCGCTGCGCGCAGGGGCGCCGCTCTTCCTCCGGATCGAGGCGCACGGCGCCACCTACGACTTCCACTACGCGACGGCGCCGGACCGCTGGGTCCCGCTCCTCCAGGGCGCGGACGGAACGATCCTGAGCACGCGCGTCGCGGGGAGCTTCGGCGGCAACTTCACCGGCGTGCTGGTCGGACCGTACGCCTACGCGCCGGCGCGGTGAGGCGCGCGGCATGATCGACTTCACCGGCATCGGCGCCGATCTCACGACCCGGGCGGACGCGCCGGCGCTCGGCGCGCCGCTCCGGTCGGTCCGGCTCGAGCCGTTCGGGCAGACGCCGGACGGGCTCCCCGTCGATGCCGTGGTGCTCACCAACGCGCAGGGGATGCAGGTGCGCTTCATCGGCTACGGCGGCGCGATCGTCTCGATCCACGTCCCCGATCGGCAGGGCGCGCTGGCCGACGTGGTGCTCGGCTTCGACTCGGTCGGGGCGTACATGGCCGACGACCGGTACATCGGCACGATCATCGGCCGCTACGCGAACCGCATCCGCAACGGACAGTTCGTGCTCGACGGCGAGCGCTACGACGTCTCCCGCAACGAGGGGGCGAACCATCTGCACGGTGGCCATGGCGGCTTCCACCATCGCTGGTGGTCGGTCGAGCG